>Ga0137415_10004836_pt1 | contig 13319 bp, 7 predicted proteins | sample CZODoug3_1_1_16f_FD_183082 | JGI IMG/M metagenome (GOLD analysis project Ga0137415, IMG submission 183082) | Vadose zone soil fungal communities from Angelo Coast Range Reserve, California, USA - CZODoug3_1_1_16fungal (Hybrid Assembly) | ecosystem: Environmental > Terrestrial > Soil > Vadose... | reverse complement strand
TTGCGGTTCCCCCACCTGTGCGGTTCGTCGTTGGTGTTCGTCGCCGAGAACGACATCTGGCTGGCCCCGGTGGACGGCGGCCGGGCCTACCGGCTCTCCGCCGACCAAGCCCCGGTGGCCATGCCCCGGTTGCATCCCGACGGTGAACGGGTGGCCTGGACGTCGTGGCGGGACGGTGCCCCCGAGGTGCTGGTGGCCGACATCGAGGGCGGCCTGGCCCGCCGGTTGACCTACTGGGGAGACCGCAAGACGCTGACCCTCGGTTGGACCGAGCTGGACGAGGTCATCGCCTGCACCGCCGCCGGCCAGCCCTCCGCGCGCCGGACCTGGGCGCACGCTGTGCCCACCGACGGCGGCCCGCCCCGGGTGTTGCCTTACGGCCCGGTGTCCGGGCTGGCCGACGGGGAGTTGGGCACGGTGCTGGTCAGCGCGGTGATGTCGCGGGAGCCGGCCTGGTGGAAGCGCTACCGCGGCGGCACCGCCGGGAAGCTGTGGTGGCGGGGCGCCAGCGGAACGAGCATCATCACCGCCGGGGGTGGCGAGTTCGTCCGGCTGCTGGCCGGGCTGGACGGCAACATCGAGGCGCCGATGGTGGTCGGTGACCGGGTGGCGTTCCTGTCCGACCACGAGGGCTGGGGGAACGTCTACTCGGTGTTGCCGGACGGCACAGACCTGCGCCGGCACACCGACCACGGCTCGGACGGCTCGGCGGGCGACGGCGGCTCGGACGGAGATGGCCGTGGCGTGGCGGCGTTCTACGCGCGGCACGCGAGCAGTGATGGCACCCGGGTGGTCTACGAGTGCGCCGGCGAGCTCTGGCTGCTGGACACGCTGGACGGGGCGGCCCGCCGGTTGGACGTGCGGCTGGGCGGCCCGCGCACGGCCCGCGCCCCGTACCAGGTAAGCCCGGAGCGACACCTGTCCGCGGCGGTACCCGACCGCACCGGCCGGCTCAGCGTGGTGGAGGTGCGCGGCACCGTGCACCGGGTGGTGCACCGGGACGGCCCGGCCCGCACCCTGCTCGCCGAGGACGGGGTGCGGGCCAGGCTGGCCCGGCCGCTGGGTACCGACCGGGTGGTGTGGATCAGCGACGCGAGCGGCGAGGACGCCCTCGAGATCAGCGCGCTGTCCGAGCCGCCGAACGGTGCCGCCCTCGGTTCCGGCACTGAGCGGCAGCGCTACGGCGCCGGGGAGATCGGCCGGGTGTTGGAGCTGGCCTGCGCGCCGGATGGCTCGCGGGTGGCGCTGGCCTGCCACGACGGCCGGCTGCTGGTGCTGGACGTCGGCTCCGGGGAGCTCACCGAGTTGGCCAGGGGCGCCGACGGCGAGGTCACCGGGCTGTCGTTCGCTCCGGACAGCGCCTGGCTGGCCTGGTCGGACCCGGTGGAGGCCGGCGTGCGGCGGATCCTGATCGCCCGGTTGACCGACGACTCCCCGGTGCCGGTCGCGGTCACCCCGACCCGGTTCGTGGACACCTCACCGGTGTTCACCACGGACGGCAAGCACCTGGCCTTCCTGTCGTACCGCAGCTTCGACCCGGTGTACGACGCACACTCGTTCGACCTGTCCTTCCCGAACGGCTGCCGCCCGTTCCTGGTCCCGCTGGCCGCGCGCACGCCGTCCCCGTTCGGCCCCTCCCCGGACGGCCGCCCGGTGGATGGTTCGGACTCGGACAGCGGCTCGGACAACGTGGCCGAGCTGCCGGCCGGGAGCGCCGAGGACGGTGTGGCTGACGAGGACCCCGGCTCGGACGCCGGTGGGGAGTCCGGCGCGGACGGCGGGGCGGACGGCGGGGAGCCGAAGCAGGACGAGCCGAAGAAGGACGACCCGAAGGACGACAAGACGGGCGGCAAGAACGGCAAGGACGCCGTGCCGACGGTGACCGTGGACCCGGAGGGGCTGGCCGACCGGGTGGTCGCGCTGCCGGTCGGGGAGGCCCGCTACTACCGGCTGCGCGCCGCGAAGGACTGCCTGTTGTGGCTGCGCAGCACGCCCACCGGGGTGCTCGGGGACGGGCTCGCGGAGGGCGCCGAGGGACCGCGCCCGGTGCTGGAGCGCTACGACCTGGCCCGCCGCCGGCACGACCGGATCGCCGACCCGGCGGACAGCTACGAGGTCAGCGGGGACGGCACCCGGCTCGTGGTGCGCGACCGCCGGACGCTGCGGGTACTGCGCGCCGACCGGTCGGGGTCGGACAAGCCGGGCGACGACAGCGCCGACGAGTTCGACATCGACCTGAGCCGGGTCTCGGTCACCGTCGACCCCACCGCCGAGTGGCGGCAGATGTTCGACGAGGCCGGGCGGCTGATGCGCGACCACTACTGGGTGGCCGACATGGCCGGGGTGGACTGGGCCGGTGAGCTGGCCCGGTACCGGCCGTTGGTGGACGTGGTGGGCAGCCACGACGACCTGGTCGACCTGCTCTGGGAGGTTCAGGGGGAACTGGGCACCTCGCACGCCTACGTGACCGGTAGCGGCTGGTACAGCTCCGGCGCCCGACCCGGGCTGCTCGGCGCCGACGTGGAGCGCGACGACCAGGGCCGCTGGCGGATCACCCGGGTGTTGCCCGGGGAGTCGTCCGACCCGCGCGCCCGCAGCCCGCTCACCGCGCCCGGGGTGGATGTGCGGGCCGGCGACATGCTGCTCGCGGTGGGTGGGCGGCCGGTTGACCCGGTGACCGGGCCGGCGCCGTTGCTGGTCGGCACCGCCAACCAGGCCACCGAGCTGACCGTGCTCTCCGCCGGGACGGGGACCGGGGCCGGGAATGGGGGCGGAGGCGGGGGCGTGCTCTCCGGCGGGGCCGGAACCGGGGCCGGGGCCGGGAGTGGGGCCGGGGCCGGGAGTGGGGCCGGTGGCGGTGGCGGGACGGTTCGCCGGGTGGTGGTGCTGCCGCTGGCCGACGACGAGCAGTTGCGCTACCAGGACTGGGTGGCTGGGCGGCGGGCGTTCGTGGCCGACCGCTCCGAGGGCCGGCTGGGCTATCTGCACCTGCCCGACATGGTGGCCACCGGCTGGGCACAGCTGCACCGCGACCTGGGCCGGGAGACCGCGCGCGAGGGGCTGATCGTGGACGTCCGGTACAACGGCGGTGGTCACCTCTCCCAGCTGGTGATCGAGAAGCTGGCCCGCCGGGTGATCGGTTGGGACGTGATCCGGCACGGCCAGCCGACCACCTACCCGTTGGAGTCGCCGCGCGGGCCGGTGGTGGCGGTGGCCAACGAGTTCTCCGGCTCGGACGGCGACGTGGTCACCGCCGCGTTCCAGCGGGTCGGTATCGGGCCGGTGGTCGGCACCCGCACCTGGGGCGGCGTGATCGGCATCGACAGCCGCTACCGGCTGGTGGACGGGACCGTGGTGACTCAGCCCCGATACTCGTTCTGGCTGGACAACCTGGGCTGGGACGTGGAGAACGGCGGGGTCAGCCCGGACGTCGAGGTGGTGATGAGCCCGACCGACCACGTCGCCGGCCGGGACCCGCAGCTGGCCACCGCCGTCGACATGGCGCTCGCCGCGCTCGCCGAACGCCCGGCCGCCGTCCCCCCCGACGCGGCCACCCGCCCGTCCCGAGCCCGCCCGCCGCTCCCACCCCGCCCCTAAGGTCCCGCGAGTCGCTAGATTCCGCGGGGTGAGTCGCTGGATTGTGCAGGGCGATTCGAGTGGATGTATGACCAGATCACGCGGAACTGAACTGGTCAGCCCGTCGAAGCCGGGCTAGCCGCCCTGCGGAATCTCCCGACTCGCCCGGCAAAATGTCCCGACTCGCCGGGGCGACTCAGGGGGCGCCGCGGTAGGTGCCGACCGTCCAGAGGTTGCCCTCCGGGTCGCGCACGGTGAACGTGTGCGAGCCGTAGTCGGTGTCCTCCAGCTCGCGGGCCATCGAACCGCCGGCCAGCTGAACCCGCTGGTAGATCGTGTCCACCCGATCACTGACCAGGTAGACCGAGGTGGCCCCCGGCCGCATCTCGCCGTGCACGCCGTCGGTGTGTTTGCTGGAGCCGAGCATCACCCCGCCGCCCTCCGGCCAGCGCAGCTCGGCGTGTGCGATGTCGCCGGAGTCATCCGGTACCACCAGCGCCTCGCGGAAGCCGAGCACGTCGACCAGGAAGCGCAGCGCGCCGGGGGCGTCGTCGTAGCGGAGCCCGGGCCACACGGTGGGCGGTGGAGTTTCGGTAGCTGTCATGGCCGTCAGTCTGGTTCGGTGAACACCTCGGCGTCTTGGAGAAACGGGAGCTCCTCGGCGATCCACACCCTCGGCGTACAACCGGCCAGGGCGCGAAACTCGTTGCTCAGGTGGGCCTGGTCGAAGTAGCCGCACAGCTGCGCCACCTCGGCCAGCCCGCCGCCCGGCAAGCGGCGCAGCAGCGCGGCGGCCCGCCCGAACCGGACCACCCGCGCGGCCTGCTTGGGCGCCAGCCCGAGCTCGCGGGAGAACTGCTCGGCGAAGTGCCGCCGGCTCCAGCCCACCTCGGCGGCGAGCTGGGTGATCGGCGTCGACCCGCCGGCGCGGACGAGCTCCCGCCACGCCCAACGGACCTCCCCGGGAGCCTGGTGCCGCGCCGCGCCGGTGGCCGAGGCCAGCAGCACCTCGTCCAGGATCTCGAACCGGCGGCGCCAGCCGGCCGCCTCGACCAGCCGCTCGGGCAACCGGGCGAAGGCCGGCCGGGGCAGGTCGGCGAGGTCGATCACCCGGCCGGACAGCTCGCCGGCGGACACCCCGAGCAGCGTGCGCACACCCAATGGGCTGAGCTCCAGGTGCACGCCGGCCTGGACCCGGTCCTGCGCGACGAGCGCCGGGCCGGTGTGCAGCCCGCCGACGAAGCCCTGACGGCGCGCCGGCGGCTGGTTCGTCCCGGGCATGCCGAGCAGCCGGACCGGCGCCTCCAGGCTGATGATGAGCGTCACGTGCCGGCTGGGCAGCCCCCGGTGCACCTCGAGCAGCACGCCGTGCTGCCGGTACCCGATGTACCGGCTGATCAGCGCGCGAAGCGCCGGGTGCGGCCGGCGCACCGCCCAGTCCGGCCCGCCCCTACCCTCAGGCATACGCCCAGCGTAGGGCCGCACCGGCGTCGTTGGGGTGGACCGGCGTCGTTGGGGTGGACCGGCGCCGTAGGGGCGGACCGGCGTCGCTCTCACAGCTCTGGTTGGCTCCACACAGCGGCTTGAGCCGCTGCGTCGACGTGCGTCGGGCTGTGTTAGTGCCCCAGACCTGCACCGAGGCCGGTCAGGGGTTGCCGGCGGCCAAGTCGTGGAGTGTCGCCATGGCTTCGGCGGCCTGCGAGACCGGCACGAACAGGTGGTCGTGGTGGTAGCCGGCGATGACGTTGCAGCTGATCCCGGCGTCGGCCAGCCGGGTGCTGAGGGCGGCGGTGAGCCCGACCGCGGCCAGGTCGGAGTGCACCCGCAGGGTGATCCGGGCGGCCAGGTAGTCGTAGTGCAGCCCGGCGCGGTCCGCCTCGTGCCGAGGCAGCACCAGTGTCAGCCCCTCGTCCTCACTGACCGTGGCCACCGGGTGCAGCCCGTCCGGCATCCCGGGAGACGGGGACAGCACGAACACGTACTCGCCGGCCACCAGCTCCGGCGCCATCCCGGCCAGCAGCCGCCCCAGATCCCGCTCCGCGCCCATCCCCCGATGATCCCGGACGAGCGCGGTCGAGCGCGGACGGAAACCGGGCTGGCGGAAACTACGTCGAGTGGCGACGTAGGCTGGATATGGAGGCTCCACCGGGCCGACGTCCCGGGTAGGGGTCTGTTCGCGCATCGAGCGCGCGCCTCGCGCATCGAGCGCGCGCCGCACGTAGTGAGGATCCCCCGTTGTCCGACGTACCCACCGCTTCGCCAGGACTGCTCGCCGCCGCGCTGGCCGACCCGGGGCTGGCCACCCTGCAGGAATCGCTCGCCGTGCCCAGGCTGCGCATCGAGGGCCCCGTCGCGCTGCGCCCGCTGGTGGCCGGCGCGCTGGCCGGCGCGGACACACCGACCACGTTGGCGGTCACCGCGACCGAGCGGGAGTCCGAGGATCTCGCCGCGACGCTCGCCGAACTGATCGGCCCGGACGCGGTCGCCGTGCTGCCGTCCTGGGAGACGCTGCCGCACGAGCGGCTGTCCCCGCGCAGCGACACGGTCGGCCGGCGCATCGCGCTGTTCCACCGGCTGGCCGGCGCCACCAACGGCAAGGAACCCGGGTTGCGCGTGGTGGTGGCCGCCGTGCGCAGCCTGATCCAGCCGATCGCCCCGGGGCTCGGCCAGCTGGAGCCGATCAGGCTCGCCACCGGTGACACGCAGGACTTCGATGGGCTGCTGCACCGGCTGGTGGAGCTGGCCTACCAGCGGGTGGACATGGTCACCGGGCGCGGCGAGTTCGCGGTGCGGGGCGGGATCGTGGACGTCTTCCCGCCCACCGCCGTGCATCCCGTCCGGGTGGAGATGTGGGGCGACGAGGTCAGCGAGCTGCGCCAGTTCGCGGTGGCCGACCAGCGCACCATCGGCGCGGTGGACGTGCTGGATGCCCCGCCCTGCCGGGAGCTGCTGCTCACCGAGCCGGTCCGCCAGCGGGCCGGCGAACTGGCCGAGGAACACGCCAACACCCCCGCGCTGGCCGACCTGCTGGGCAAGCTCGCCGAGGGCATCCCGGTCGAGGGCATGGAGTCGCTCATCCCGGTGCTCTGCGAAGGCACTCTGGACCTGCTCACCGACCTGCTGCCGGCCGGCGCGCACGTGCTGCTCGTGGATCCCGAGCGGATCCGTACCCGGGCGGCCGACCTGGTGCGCACCGGCCAGGAGTTCCTGGAGGCCAGCTGGCTGGCGGCGGCGAGCGGGCCGGCCGCGAAGTCCCCGATCGACCTGGGCTCGTCGGCCTACCGGGACCTGGGGGAGGTGGCCGAGCACGCGCTGGGCACCGGCCGCCGCTGGTGGACGCTCAGCCCGTTCGGCACCGATGGGACCGCCGACGGGACCGCCGACGAGGGTGCCCACATCGGCGACTCGGCCGAGCTCACCGTCCGACCGGGGTTCCACGCCGTGGAGTCCTATCGGGGCGAGCTGCCCAAGGCGCTGGACGACCTGCGCGCGCACACCGCGAGCGGCGGCGCCGCCGTGCTGCTGCTGGCCGGCGCCGGCACCGCGCAGCGGGCCACCGAGCAGCTCGGCGAGGCCGACGTGCCGGCCCGGCTGGCCCCCGACGGGCTGCCGGAGCCGCCGGAGAAGGGCCTGGTCACCGTCACCCACGGGGTGCTCACCGACGGGTTCAGCGCCCCGGATCTGGGCCTGCTGGTGCTCACCGAGGCCGATCTGACTGGCAACCGCGTGGCCGGCGGGGAGATCCGCAAGCTCGCGTCGCGCCGGCGCAACGCGGTCGAGCTGGACGCCCTCAAACCCGGCGACTACGTGGTGCACAGCCAGCACGGCATCGGCCGGTTCATCGAGATGCGCGAGCGCACGGTGGGCGGCGCGACGCGTGAGTACCTGGTGCTGGAGTACGCCGCGAGCAGAGCGAGGAGCGGGCAGAGTCAGCCGGACCGCCTCTTCGTGCCAACCGACCAGCTGGACGAGGTGAGCCGCTACGTGGGTGGCGAGACCCCGACGCTGAACAGGATGGGCGGCGGGGACTGGGCCAAGACGAAGAGCAAGGCGCGCCGGGCGGTCCGCCAGATCGCCGCGCAGCTGGTGCAGCTCTACGCCGCCCGCAAGGCCAGCCCGGGGTACGCGTTCAGCAAGGACTCCCCGTGGCAGCGGGAGATGGAGGACGCCTTCCCACACACCGAGACGCCCGACCAGCTGGCCGCGATCAACGAGGTCAAGCACGACATGGAACAGCCGGTGCCGATGGACCGGGTGGTTTCCGGGGACGTCGGATTCGGCAAGACCGAGATCGCGGTGCGGGCGGCGTTCAAGGCGGTGCAGGACGGCAAGCAGGTCGCCGTGCTGGTGCCCACCACGCTGCTGGCCAGCCAGCACCTGCAGACCTTCGCCGACCGGATGCGCTCGTTCCCGGTGACGGTGAAGGGCCTGTCCCGGTTCACCGACAACGCCGAGGCCGCCGAGACGATCAAGGGCATGGCCGAGGGCACCGTGGACGTCGTGATCGGCACCCACCGGCTGCTGCAGGCCGGCATCCGCTGGAAGGACCTCGGGCTGGTCATCGTGGACGAGGAGCAGCGCTTCGGGGTGGAGCACAAGGAGCACATCACCGCGCTGCGCGCGCACGTGGACATCCTGGCCATGTCCGCCACGCCGATCCCCCGGACGCTGGAGATGAGCCTGGCCGGCATCCGCGAGCTGTCCACCATCGCCACCCCGCCCGAGGAGCGGCACCCGGTGCTGACCTACGTCGGCGCCTACGACGCCAAGCAGGTGGGCGCCGCCATCCGCCGCGAGCTGCTGCGGGACGGCCAGGTGTTCTACGTGCACAACCGGGTGTCCAGCATCGACCGGGCGGCCCAGACGGTGCGCGGGCTGGTGCCCGATGCGCGGGTGGCCGTGGCGCACGGGCAGATGAACGAGGACCTGCTGGAGCGCACCGTCGCCGGGTTCTGGCAGAACGAGTTCGACGTGCTGGTGTGCACCACCATCGTGGAGAACGGCCTGGACATCTCCAACGCCAACACGCTGATCGTGGAGCGCTCGGAGAACCTGGGGCTGTCCCAGCTGCACCAGCTGCGCGGCCGGGTCGGGCGGGGCCGCGAGCGGGGCTACGCGTACTTCCTCTACCCGCCCGAGTCGCCGCTCACCGAGACCGCGCACGACCGGTTGGCCACCATCGCGCAGCACTCCGAGCTGGGCGCGGGGACCGCCGTGGCGATGAAGGACCTGGAGATCCGCGGCGCCGGCAACATCCTGGGCGCCGAGCAGTCCGGGCACATCGCGGGCGTCGGTTTCGACCTGTACGTCCGGCTGGTCGGCGAGGCGGTGGCCGCGTTCCGCCAGCAGGGTGGCGCCGGGGCGGGCGAGGAGGCGGAGCCGCTGGCCGAGGTGCGGGTGGAGCTGCCGGTTGACGCACATGTCCCGCACGACTACGTGACCGGCGAGCGGCTGCGCCTCGAGGTGTACCGGAAGATCGCCGAGGCCGCCGACGAGGCCGCCCTCGTCGCCATTGCCGAGGAGCTCACCGACCGGTACGGCACGCCGCCGGAGCCGGTGCGCAACCTGATCGCGGTGGCCACTTTCCGGCAGACGTGCCGGAAGGTAGGGGTCAGCGAGGTTTCGGTGCAGACCGGCGGGGCCGGCAGCTCGATCCGGATCACCCCGCTGAACCTGCCCGAGTCCGCCCAGTTGCGGCTGCGCCGGCTGCAACCCAGATCGAGCTACAAGGTGGCGGCCAGGACCGTGGTGGTGCCCCGCCCGGCGAGCGGCGCCGCCGGCGGCGGCGGCCCGCGGCTGGGCGCCCCGCCGATGCGGGACACCGAGCTGTTGGACTGGTGCGCGAAGCTGATCGCGGACCTGCTGACCAGGCCGTCGGCCCCGGCCCAGTCCTGACGGCGGCGGCCGGGTTGACCAGGGCTCCGAGTGGCGGCCAGCGGAGGACGTGAGACAGTACCGCCGTGCTGATCGACCAGTTACTAGGGCGTGTGGGGATCCGCCCCGGAGTCGCTCGCCGCCGGGTCCCGGTCCTCGCCGTTGCGCTGGGAGTCGCCTGCGCGGTACTCACCGGGTGCGGCAGCGGGCCGAACCAGGCCGGCGCGGCGGTCATCGTGGGCAACAGCTCGGTCTCGCTGGCCGAGGTACAACAGCAGGTCGATGCGGTGCTCAACCAGCCGGAGCTGATGGCCCGGCTGACCGCCCAGGGCAACACCGCCGCCGACATCGCCCGCTTCAAGGCAACTCGGGAGGTGCAGCACCTGCTGCTCGCCCAGGCCGCGACGCGGGACGGCATCGTGGTCGACGACCAGCAGGTGGACGCCGAGCTGGCCAAGCCGGAGATCGCCCAGCAGCTGCAGGACGGCGAGCTGGTGTTCGACCCGGTCTCGGCCCGCCAGGCCACCCGGGACCAGCTGATCGCCGAGGCGCTCACCACCAAGTACCTGGATCGGCTGGCCGTGACGGTGGACGTCACCACGGCCACCTCACGGGACGAGGCGGTGAAGAAGGCGAGGCTCATGGCGTCCGGTCCGGCGCAGGCGGCGGCGGTGCTGGCCGCCGACGGCCCGAACGCGCAGCGGAACCTGCCGCTGCGCGCCGCGCTGGTGCCACAGTCGGCGTCGCTGTTCCTGTTCGGCACCCCCGCCGGGCAGGTGGTCGCCACTCAGACCTCCTCATCGCCGGACGTGTGGACCGTGGTGCGGGTGACCAAGCGGACCACCGACGGCCCGCCGATGGGTGACCCCAACGCCACATCGGTGGCCCAGCTCGGCGAACAGACCATGGATCAGATCGGCCGGCGGCTCACCCAGCCACTGGCCGAGGAGCTGGGCGTGCGGGTCAATCCGCGCTACGGCATCTGGGACCCGCTGTACCTGAACGTGCTGCCGTCCACGCTGGAACCGAGCGTGGTGCTGTCGGCCGTACTGAGCTGAGAGCAATGCCTCGCACGCTGCTGGTGCTGTCCACCCGGCTGGGCGCGGTGCTCCCGGCCGCCGCGCTGCCCGCGCTGCGCGCGGCCGAGCGGGTGCTGGCGGACGCCTCGGTCCCCGCCGAGCTGGCCGAGGCCGCCGGCGCCGAGCCGCTCCTGGCCGCGGTGGCGGAGGCCGGAGCGGCGGGGACCGAGGCGTCGGAGGCCAACGGCGCCGAGCGCCCGGCCACAGCTCTCCTGGGCTGGCCGGCTGGGTCCTGCGTGCTGCTCACCGCCGACCCGGCCCACCCGCTGGCCGCCACCGCCGACGCGGTGCTCGCGGTGCCCGAGCCGCCCGGCGCGGCGCTGCTGGACGCGGTCGCGGTGATGGACCGGCTGCGCTCGCCCGGCGGCTGCCCGTGGGACGCCGAGCAGACCCACCTCTCGCTGCTGAAGTACCTCATCGAGGAGTGCTACGAGCTCTACCAGGCGGTGGAGGACGCCGACCGGCCCGCGCTGCGTGAGGAGCTCGGCGACGTGCTGCTGCAGGTGCTGTTCCATGCCAGGGTGGCCGCCGAGGGTGGGGTGGCGCCGTACCCGGGTGACGCCGAGCGCTTCGGCATCGACGAGGTGGCCGCCGACCTGGTGGCCAAGTTGGTGGCCCGCCACCCGCACGTGTTTGCCGTCGACCCCGCACCGGCCGACCGGGTGCGCACCGCCTCGGACCAGGAGCTGCGCTGGGACGAGCTGAAGCGGGCGGAGAAGCGGCGGGATTCCAGTGTGGACGGTGTGGCGCTGAGCCAGCCGGCCGCCGCGCTGGCCGCCAAGCTGGTGTCCCGGGCGCGCAAGGCAGGATTTCCTGAGGAGATTCTCAGCAATCTGAACGGCGCCACGAGCGAACTGTTCGGGCGAGTCGCCGAGATCACCTGGGCGGGTGGCGACCCCGAGCAGGAACTGCGCCGGTCGGCGCTCGGATTTGCCGGGGACATCCGCGCCGCCGAAGCCGCGGCCCGGGAAGCGGGTCTCGACCCACGCCTGCTCGGGGTGGACGAATGGCGCCGATTCTGGCCGCGGACACCCCCGCGCAGCTGAGTGATCGTCAGGCTCACTCACACGGGTAAGGTTATGCTCCGACAGAGTGTGCTGAGCCTTAGCTCACCGACTCATTGACACTTTCGATTAGCTAAGCCTAGCCTGTTCGCGCCCATCGAAGGAGGTCGTCCGCGCGATGCTGCCCACGTTTGTCATCGGGCTCCGTGAAGGTCTGGAAGCGTCCCTGATCGTGGGCATTGTGGCCGGTTTCCTCGGTCGCCAGGGTCGGCGCGACGCACTCCGCCAGGTGTGGATCGGGGTCATCGCCGCGGTCCTGATCTGTATCGCGGTCGGGGTTGCGCTGGAGGTCATCTCCGCCGACCTGCCGCAGGCCGAGCAAGAGGGCCTGGAGACGGTGATCGGGTTGTTCGCGGTGGCCATGGTCACCTACATGGTGGTCTGGATGCGCCGGCACTCCCGCAACCTGAAGGGCGAGCTGGAGGGCGCGGCCAGCGAGGCGCTGGCCCGGGGCTCGGCCACCGCGCTGGTCGCCATGGCGTTCCTGGCGGTGCTGCGCGAGGGCTTCGAGACCGCCGTGTTCCTGCTCGCCGCGTTCCAGGCCAGCACCAGCCCGGCGCTGGCCGGCTCCGGCGCGGTGCTCGGCGTCGTGCTCGCGGTGGTGCTCGGGTACGGCATTTACCGCGGCGGCGTGCGGCTGAACCTCGGCAAGTTCTTCCTGATCACGGGCGTGGTGCTGGTTCTGGTGGCCGCCGGCCTGGTGATGACCGCCTTCCACACCGCGCACGAGGCAGGCTGGGTCAACTTCGGGCAGCAGCGGGTGGCTGACCTGTCCTGGTTCGTGCTGCCGGGTACCCCGGTGTCCTCCCTGGTCACCGGAATGCTGGGGATCCAGCCGTACCCGGTGCTGGTGGAGGTCGTGGCGTGGTTCTGCTACCTGGTGCCGCTGTTGGTGTACCTGCTCTGGCCACGGCGCCGGGCGGTCCGCCGGGCCGTCCCGGCCGAGGAGACCAGCCCGGCGTCCTCGACCAGCTGAGCCGGCGCCCCAGACGTTCCCGCACTGGTCGGACCTCGACCAGCTCCCACCTCGGCGCGAGTACCCCGAAGTTCCATCCGGCTAGAAAGGCACCCACGTCATGGCTTCGATTCGAGCGGATCGGCTCGTCGGAACGGCGGCGCTGCTGTGCACCGCGTCCCTGTTGGCCGGCTGTGGGGGGTCGGGCGGATCAGGGGCCGCGGCGCCCAGCCAGCCGACCACCGAGGTGAAGGTCGCCCTGTCCGACGCCGGTTGTGAGCCGACGCCGGCCAGCGTTCCGGCCGGCCCGGTGAAGTTCTCCATCACCAGCTCCGGTTCCGGCAAGGTCACCGAGGCCGAGCTGCAGAAGGACGGCAAGATCCTCGGCGAGAAGGAGAGCCTCACCCCGGGCCTGTCCGGCGATTTCTCGCTGCGGCTGGACGGCGGTACCTACAGCATGTACTGCCCCGGGGGCGCGAAGGACACCTGGACGTTTACCGTGACCGGCGGCGGCGGTGCCCCGAGCGCTCCGGCGGACACCTCGCTGGCCGTGGCCACCCAGGGCTACCACGACTACGTGGTGGCTGAGGTAGACCAGCTGGTCCCGACCACCAAGACGTTCACCGACGCGGTGCGGGCGGGTGACGTGGCCAAGGCCAAGGCGTCCTTCGCGCCGGCCCGGCTGCACTACGAGTCGGTGGAGCCGGTGGCGGAGAGCTTCGGTGACCTGGACCCGAACATCGACGCCCGCATCGACGACGTGCAGAACCC
>Ga0137415_10004835_pt1 | contig 13320 bp, 13 predicted proteins | sample CZODoug3_1_1_16f_FD_183082 | JGI IMG/M metagenome (GOLD analysis project Ga0137415, IMG submission 183082) | Vadose zone soil fungal communities from Angelo Coast Range Reserve, California, USA - CZODoug3_1_1_16fungal (Hybrid Assembly) | ecosystem: Environmental > Terrestrial > Soil > Vadose... | reverse complement strand
CCCATCTTGACCTGGAACGGGATGATCTCCTCCTCCATGCACTTGACCCAGCTCTCGCGCTGCCCCGGCCGGACGTGATACTGCCTGAGCTCGAAGAACATGCTCGCCTCCCTGTTTGATGGTTGATTCACCTTTGCTCCGTCCACGAAGACCCTCTAGCCGAGATGCTCGGCAAGGGCCGCATGTCCATTGTGTCTGGCGTGGTCCCCCGCCGTCTGTCCTTTCCCGTCGCGCATGGTCCGATCGGCGACGACTTCCTGCTTGCCGTGGTAGCGGGCGATCAGGATGGGCGAAGCGCCGTGGCGCCGACTTCGAATCAGGTCGGGCTTGGCGGCGAGCATGGACTTCACCTTCCCGAGATCGCCACTGCGGATCGCAGCGATGAACTTCTCTTCATGGTCCGTCGTGATGATATCAGTCATGTCTTCACGCTCTCGCGGGCCTCTGTGTTTCAGCGCCTCCGCCATCTTGGCGCAGCCGGCATGATCGGGCCGCGCGCGCGCGAGGTCAAGGGCCGTCTTACCTTCCGCGGTTCGCAACTGGGCCCTCCCTTGCCGCCAGGTGGAGCGCTGCCCGCGTCCGCGAGGGCTGAGTGGGGTGAGAGGGGGCGCGGGCTTCCCTCAGAACGTGTATGATCCTGCTTCTATGGCCTCTCCTTCCGTCACAGGCGCGCCCGCGCCTTCGCCCCTCCCCCTCATCTGTGGTTGCTGTCACGCCAGCGGCCTCTTGTCGACCAGGCTCGCCACGCACCGCGGGCAGCGGCGCGGGTCGCCCGCCTCCGCTCATGGCCGGCCTGCCACCGTGGAGACACGCGAGCCGTCCCCGGCGACGGGCGTGCGTGGCTACTCGCCTCCGCCGCCGCCGGTCAGCCCCATCAAGGGGCTGATCGACTTTCATACCCATGCGGCTCCCGACGTCTTCGGGAGAGCGGTGGACGACGACGAGCTGGCCACGCTGGCCGCCTCCCGCCAGATGGAGGCGGTGGTCTTCAAGAGCCACGTGACCAACACTGCCGATCGCGCGTGGCTCGCTCGCAAGCACGTGCCCGGCGTGAAGGTCTTCGGCGGCGTCGTGCTCAACGGCGCCGTGGGCGGGATCAATCCTCAGGCCGTGGAGTGGATGTGGCGCATGCAGGGCGGCTATGGCCGGGTCGTCTGGTTCCCGACCTTCGACGCCGACAACCATGTGCGCCGCGCCGGCACCGCGCCGTCGGAATTCGCGTGGTCGACGAGGAGGGCGCGGCGCTGCCTGCCACGCGGGAGGTCCTCAAGGTGTGCGCCGCCCAGCGGCTCGTCGTCCACACCGGCCACGCCTCGGGCGAGCAGGCCCTCGCGCTCATCGCGGCCGCCCGCGAGGAAGGCTGCGAGCGCATCGTGGTCACCCACGCGCAGTTCGACGTGGTGGACATGAACGAGGGGCAGATGAAGAAGGCCGCGACCATGGGAGCGAAGATGGAGCTGTGCGCGCTGGGCATCCTGGGCGGGCCGGAGTCGCCGCTCGAGTTCATGCGCCACTCGAGGCGAGTGCCCCTCAAGGAAACAGCCGAACGCATCAAGAGCGTGGGCGCCCAGCACTTCGTGCTCGGAACGGATCTGGGCCAGAGCGGCAACCCCACGCCGGCCGACGGGCTCCAGATGTTCGTGGCGGGACTGCAGGCCGAAGGGGTGAGCCGCGAGCAGATCCAGACGATGGGGCGCGAGAACCCGGGCGCCCTCCTGATGGGCTAGGATCGGGGAATGCGCTTCGGCACCTTCTTCTTCTTCCAGGCCGCGCCCGGGCTCAGCCACGAGGAGGTCGTCCATCGCGAGCTCGAGCAGATGGAGTGGACGGAAGAGCTGGGCTTCGACCAGATCTGGCTGACCGAGCACCACTTCATCGACTACGGGTTAGCCGTGGATCCCGCCACCCTCGCCACCGCCGCCGCCTCACGCACGCGCCGGGTGCGCATCGGGCTGGCCGCGGCCATCTTGCCCTTTCATCACCCGCTGCGTCTGGCCGAGCAGCTCGCCCTCGTGGATGTCGTCTCCAGGGGCCGGCTCGACATCGGCGTGGGGCGCGGCAACCGTCCCGCCGAGTTCAAGGGCTACCACGTGCCCCAGCAGGAGAACCGCGCGCGCTTCGACGAGGCGGTGGACATCATGCTGCGCGCCTGGAGCGAGGACCACTTCTCGTACGACGGGCAGTTCTTCACGATCAAGGACGCGCGCGTCATTCCCAAGCCCCTGCAGCGGCCGCATCCCATGATCTACCAGGTGTGCGGCAGCGACGACGGGATCGAGAGCACGGCCTCCCGGGGCTGGCCCATGCTGAACTCCATCCTGACCGGCCCCGTGGAGCAGCTCCTCAAGCGTCGCGACAACTATCTGCTCGCCCTGCGCAAGCACGGACGGAATGAAGTCGAGATCGACGCGCTCATGAAGAACTGGGGCGTGTCGCGACAGATCTACGTCGCCCCCACGGACGCGCAGGCGCTGGCCGAGGCCAAGGACGCCGAGATGTGGTACCAGGACTCGCTACGACGCTTCCAGGTACCCGACAACATCGAGGAGCAGCATCCGAGCCTGCAGCCCGGCTTCCGCGCGGCGGTGGAGCGCTTCGCCAAGGTGACGTGGGAGGGGTTGGTGGCGGAGACGGTGGCCTTCGGATCGCCAGATACCGTGATCCGCAAGCTCGAGACGATGCGCGACATGGGCGTGGGCCAGGTGCTGTGCTGGATGAATTTCGGCGGGCTCGCCCAGGACAAGATCCGGCGCTCCATGGAGCTCTTCGCCCGCGAGGTCATGCCGCACTTTCGAACCTGACACCGACCCGAACGAATCCACAGGGAAAGCCAGGCCAACACATGCGGCTCGAGATCATCTGCACGGGCGACGAGGTCTTGACGGGCAAGATCGTCAACACCAACTTCAGCTACATGAGCCAGAAGCTGGAGGACGTGGGCCTCTCCGTGCATTGGGAGACCACGGTGGGTGACGACCGCGAGAGCCTCCTCCGGGCCTTTCAGCTCGCGGCCGAGCGCGCGGATGCCGTCATCGTCAACGGCGGCCTCGGCCCAACCGTCGATGACTTGTCCCAGGAAGTCGCGGCCCAGGCGGCCGGCGTCGAGCTGGCCCTGAACGAAGAGTGGCTCACCCGCATGGAGGACTTCTTCAATCGGCGCAGTCGCATCATGCCGCCCAACAACCGGAAGCAGGCCATGCTCCCCGTCACCGCGGAGATCATCGACAATCCTGTCGGCACCGCCTGCGGCTTCGCCGTGGACATCGGCAAGGCCCGCTTCTTCTTCACTCCCGGCGTCCCCCGCGAGCTCCGGCGCATGCTCGAGGAGCAGATCATCCCGCGGCTCCTCGCGAAGAGCGGCCTGCAGACGTCCATCCACCTGAAGCGCTTCCACTCGTACGGGCTCGGCGAATCGCACGTGGACTCGCTGCTCACCGGCGTGGAGGAGCTGGTCCCCGACGGCAGCGTGAAGCTCGGCTTCCGCGCCCACTACCCGCAGCTCGAGACCAAGCTGACGGTGCGCGGGGCCGACATGGACGAGATCAAGAGGAAGCTCGTCCCCGTCGAGCAGGAGATCCGCAAGCGGCTCGGCAACTTCATCCTGGCCGAGGACGACAAGACGCTCGAAGGCGTCATCCTCGCCGAGCTCACAAGCCGCCAGGCCTCCCTCTCCATCGTGGAGACCTTCACGGGCGGGCAGGTCGCCGCGCGCCTGGCCCACCTGCCGGGCGCGGAGCGCGTCTTTCGTCGTGGCCTCGTCGCCCGTGATCTGGCCGAGCTGGGCGCGGCCGTCGGCTTGCCTCGCGCTTCCCTGGAGGGCGAGATCACCAAGGAGACGGCGGAGGAGGTGGCGCGGGCGGCCCGGCGGCAGAGCGGCGCCACGCACGCCCTCGCCGTGCTCATCGACCTCGACGAGGGACCCGACCGCATCGAGTTCGGCGGCACCATCTGCCTGGCCATCGCCACCGAGGCGGAGGCCGCCTCGCGCCGTTCGCGCATCCTCGGCGGCCGCGAGTGGGTCCGCCTGGGCGCCGTGGAGATGGGCCTGGACTGCCTGCGGCGTTACCTGCAGGGCTTGCCCGTCTACGAGCGCATCGACTTCGAGAAGACGTAAGAGCCCGCGGCAGAGGTCGTGGCCATGGTGGTCGGCGTCCCAAAAGAGATCAAGGTCGGCGAGCGGCGAGTCGCCCTGACGCCGGCGGGCGCGCGCGCCTTCGCCGAGGCGGGGCACCGCGTCCTCGTCGAGGCAAACGCGGGCGGGGGCAGCGGATTCCGCGACGACGACTATGCTCGCGCGGGCGCCGTGGTCACGGTGGCCGCGGGCGTGTGGAACCAGGCCGAGCTCGTCCTCAAGGTCAAGGAGCCGCTGCGCGACGAAGTCGCGCGCATCCGCGAGGGCCAGATCCTCTTCACCTACCTCCACCTGGCCGCCGTGCCGGAGCTGATCCGCGGCCTCCAGGCCCGCAAGTGCATCGCCATCGCCTACGAGACGGTGGCGCGCGCGGACGGCAGCCTGCCCCTCCTGACTCCGATGAGCGAAGTGGCCGGGCGCCTGGCCGTCCAGGAAGGCGCGCATCACCTCGGCGAGGCCTACGGGGGACGCGGCATCCTGCTCTCGGGCATCCCCGGCGTCCCCCACGGCAACGTCGCCATCCTCGGCGCGGGCACCGTTGGTCTCAACGCCACCAAGATGGCCTTGGGCTATGGCGCCGACGTCTCCCTCCTCGACATCAACCTCGACCGACTGCGCCATGCCGACGACATCTTCGGCGGGCGCGTCATCACCATCGCCTCCAATCGCTACAACATCGAGCAGGTGCTCCAGCGGACCGATCTCCTGATCGGCGCCGTGCTCATCGCGGGGGCCCGCGCCCCCGTGCTCGTGACCGAGACCATGATCAAGAGCATGAAGCCGGGGGCGGTGGTGGTGGACGTGGCGGTGGACCAGGGCGGCTGCGTCGAGACGATCCGGCCCACCACGGTGGTGGAGCCGGTCTATACCGTCCACGGCGTCCTGCACTACGGCGTCACCAACATGCCCGCCCTCGTGCCGCGCACGTCGACCTTCGGGCTGACCAATGCCACCTTGCCCTATGCGCTGCAGCTCGCCGTGCTGGGACCGCTGGGCGCGGTGCGCGCGAACCCGGAGCTGGCCCGCGGCGTCAACATCTGGCGCGGCCGCATCGTCTATCCCGCCGTGGCTGCCGCCGTCGGCGAGACGCCCCTGCCCCTCAGTGATCTCCGCTGAAGAGCTGAAGCCCGTCCCGCCACTTCTTGTGAATGGCCCACCACGCTCGCTTGATCGTCCAGAGCATCCCGACCCGGCGCCTGGACCAGCGAAAGAAATTGTCGGGCGAGGCAGTGGCGAAAGGATCGCCGAAGCTGTCCGCGCGGCTCCCCAGCTGGCGGTAGAGATAGCGCGCCCGCTCGCCGATCGGCCGGCCGTTGGCGAACTGGCCATACGCGTAGGGCCATCCCTTCGTCTCGTGGTACCCGGCCGCTTCGAGCAGCCGCACATAGCGACGGAAGATCTCCGCCGCCCCGCCGACATTCGACATGTTGAGCCGATCGTTGTAACGGGTGACGGCATCGGGACGCTCGGGATCGAACCCGCTGAAGCGAAAGAAGCGACCCGGGTGCCCGTCCACGGTGACGTCGTCTCCGCTGACCGCGACTTTTCGCTCGGGCAGGTTCCAGTGCGCCACGTTGAAGCCGGGATCGCGGACCACTTCGACATCGTCGAAGAACGCGGGCACGAGGTCCAGCCAGCGCTGCTCGAAATGGATGCCGCGCGGCACCTCGTGGCGACAGTGCTCGAACAGCCGCTCTCTCCACCAGGCTAGGAACGCCCGCGCGGTGGGCGTCGCGCTCACTCCCAGGAAGCCCACATTGTAGACGCCGGACTGCAGGATGTTGAGCTCGCGCTCGATGCCATCCTTTCCCCACAGGGGCTCCAGCAGGTGGGGCGCGAGAACGATGGAGCGCCGACCCAGCAGCAGCTCGAGCACGGGGGTGAGCTCGCCGACCACGAGACTTTCCTGCTTCAGGAACGCCGCGCCGGAAAATCCCTGCTCCAGGAGGTACGTCAGCAGATACGGGGTGGCCGCATACATCAGCTCTTGCCCGTGTAGTGAAAGCGGAAGCGCGCGAGCTCCGGAATGCCGAGATCGGCAAGGCGCAGGATCTGGAACGGCTCGGAGGCGGGATCGAAGTGCCCGTCGACCTCGTCCGAGAGGAGCACGAAGAACGGAGTCTCGGGATGGTAGCGGCGGAACGAGTCCGCGAGCACGCGTGCGAGCGAGAGAGAGCTCTTGGCCGCGACGGTCGCCCCCGCCACCTTCACCATGACTAACGCTTGGCTCTCGATCGGTGGGGCCAGCGGAAGGCGCCATCCCTCGCGCCGGGCGAGCCGTAGGCGTAGGGCCAGCCTTTCGTCTCCTGGTAGCCGGCTCTCTCGAGGAGGGTCAGATAGCGGCGAAATACCTCGGCCGCCGGGCCGACGTTGGACATGTCGAGGCGCGGCGAGTAGCGCGTGACGGCGTGCGGCCGGTCTGGATCAAAGCCGCTGAACTGGAAGAACCGGCAGGGCCGTCCGTCCACGGTGATGGCATCGTCGCCCACCATGACGGCCCGCTCCGGCAGATTCCAGTGCGCCACGTTGTAGCTCGGGTCCCGGAAGATGCTCACGTCCTCGAAGAACACCACGGCCAGGTCCAGCCAGCGCTGGTCGAAGTACACGCCGTGCGCCACGTCGTGGCGGCAGTGCTCGTCGACCCGCTCCTGCCACCACCGCAGGAAGGCGCGCGCGGCCGGGCGGGCGGACACCCCCACGAAGCCGCCGTTGTACACGCCGGATCGGAGGATGTTCAGCTCCCGCTCGACGCCCTCCTCGCCCGACAGCGGCGCGAGCAGATGAGGCATGAGGACCACGGCGTGCTCGCGCACGTGCGAAAAGAGATGGTCCAGGGGGCCCAGCACCCAGATGTCGGGATCGAGGAAGATCACGCTCCCGAATCCGCGATCGAGCAAGTGGCTCAGCAGGTAGGGCTTCGAGGCGACGGCGACCTGCTTGCGGTTGTAGCGGGCGCGGAGGCGTGGGAGATCGGGAATCCCGAGCTCGCTCTGCCGCACGAGCCGAAATGGCTCGGCCGCCGGATCGAAATAGCCGTCCACCTCGTCGGAGAGGAGCGCGAAGAACGGGATATCCGGGTGCTGGCGGAGAAAGGATTCCGCCAGCACGCGCGCGAAGGACACGTAGTTCTTGGCGACCACCGTCGCCACGGCCAGCTCCGGCATGCAATTCGTCTCCAGTCAAGGTCCGGTTCGGAAGAATCGGGCCACTCATATAAGCGTACTTCCGACGCCCTCATCGAGGAAAATGAGGACGAGGCCCTGCATGATCTCATTCACGACGTTGGGCCAGTACGGCCAGTTGGGGAACCAGCTCTTTCAGTATGCCTTCCTGAGGACGACGGCGCGGCGGCTCGGCGTGAAATTCTTCTGTCCCGAGTGGGTCGGGGACAAGATCTTTCTCCTGCGCGACGAGGCGGAGAGATCACGCGTCCTCGGCCCCACGGAACACGTGTATCATCAGCCGCTCGCGAACGGCGGCTTCGTCGACAGCGCCCTGCGCATCGGTGACGGCACCGAGATCATCGGCTACTTTCAGGCCGAACGATACTTCGACCGCGCGAGCGTCACCCGCTGGTATACGTTCCGGCCGGACGTCGTGCGAGCGGTCCAGCGGAAATATCAGCACATCGACCTTGCGCAGAGCCTGGGAATCCACTTGCGCTTCGGCGACATGAAGGACCACCCGCTCTTCGTGATCCTGCCGCGCCGGTACTATGCCCGGGCCCTTGCCAAGGTCTCGCATCGACAGCATGTCCTCGTCTTCTCGGACGAGCCGGCCGCGGCCAAGGAGCATCTCCGGGGTCTGTCAGAGGACTTTCTCTATGTGGAAGACAACGAGAACTTTGAGGATCTGTACTTGATGACGCGGTGCCGGGACTTCATCTGCTCGGTGTCGACGTTCAGCTGGTGGGGGGCCTGGCTCAATGACCAGGCCGACAAGACCGTGGTGGCGCCTCTGGACGGCCTGCGGCCCGGCTCCCCCGTTCGCTCGCCAGATTTTTGCTGCCAAGGCTGGGTGCCTCTCGACACGATGCGGTTTATCCTGGATGGCTACCGTTTCGTTGTGTGGAAGCAAGAACGGAGGGCCGCGTTCCTTGCCTGGAAGCAGGAATGGAAGCGGAGATTCGCGAGGGCCAGACAGCGAAACCCGCGCGAGAATCTCACGAGCCTGAGGAAGTTCGTGCGATACAAGCTAGGGCTAGAGCGCGAGCTTGGCCAGGCTCCGCTGAGCCGAGCGGCCTACGACTTGCGGAACGCGTTCACGGCGGTCACCAGGGCAGGCGTCCCGCCGAAGAGATACGCCACTTCGACCGCTTCCTGGATCTCCGCCTCGGACGCGCCCGCCCCTCGCGCGCGGTTGGCGATGGTGGCCACGCCATCGGGGTGCGAGAGGAGCGCGTCCACGATCATGGTCATGAGGATCTTGTACTTGGCGGGGATTGCGCCGTCCTTCAAGACGTACTCACGCTGGCTCAGGTAGGATTCCACGAACTTGGGGTCGCGCTTCTGCAGCTCTTCAATCCACGGGGGCAGGGTCGGCTGGGCCATGGGGGCCTCCTCGAGTTGGGGGTCAGGTCTCACAATCGTACATTTCCTCACCAAGCTTTTGGGAGATTATCGCGGCAAGGCGACCTGGTCCTGGATGGTAAGACCTGACCCGGAGGGACCGGAGGGAGAGCCGGATGGTACGGATCATCGACATGGAATGCAGTGTCCCGCGCAGGGCGGAGGGCGAGGCCTCACCGGCGCCGGCGAGTACGACGGGAGCCGGCGACGCGGAGCAGTCCGCCGCCTACGGCATGGGAAACTACGGCCGGATCTTCCGCTCACGCCGCGAAGGCGCCGACCATCGGCCGGGGATCGACCTCGACGCCTACGTCGACATGCTCGCGAAGCTTGGGATCGTGCGCTCGGTCCCCTTCGGCGTCACCAACGAGGAGACGGCGGCGCTCCTGCGCCGGTACCCCGATCGGTTTCTGGGGCTGGCCCGCATCAGCATCACCGCCTTCAAGGGGATGAGCGGCGTGCGCGAGATGGAGCGCCTGGTCCGCGACGAAGGGTTCCACGCCCTCGGCGTGTCCGCGCTGGTGGATTGCCTTCCCGCGAGCGATCGCCGCTTCTATCCGCTCTATACCAAGGCCGCCGAGCTAGGCATCCCCGTGCGGATCTACTCGTCGATGAACTACGCCAACGACCGGCCCTACGACCTGGGCCATCCTCGGCATCTCGACCAGATCGCCATGGATTTCCCCGAGCTCAAGATCATCGGCGGCCTGGGCGGCTGGCCCTGGGTCAACGAGATGGTTGCCCTCGTGCGCCGGCATCCCAGGCTGCACGTCGATACTTCCGCCCATCGCGCGAAGTACCTCGGCCAGGCGGGCTCCGGCTGGGAGATGCTCATCCAGTTCGGCAACACGCTGATCCAGGACAAGGTGCTCGTGGGCATGTCGGCCGGACTGGTCGGCCAGCCCTACGAGACGCTGATCCAGGAATACCTGAGCCTGCCCCTCAAGGACACCGTCAAGGAGAAGTGGCTCTACGGAAACGCCGCCCGCGTGTTCGGCCTGGAGTGACGGCTGGGGGTCGCCGTCAGGAGGGCTTGCACGCTTCTCCCCTCGTAGTGGCCCGGGATGGGCACCCCGAAGTACTCGAGCACGGTGGGGGCGATGTCCTGCGTGCGGATCTCTCCCTCGATCTCACCCGAGCGGAAGCTCGGCCCGAGGGCGGCGAGCAGTCCATCGGCTCGGTGGTCACCGCTCCGCTCCCACGGGAAATCCTCGGCGACCGTCCCGATCCCGGGCGCGCGCACGGCTCGGATGGGGGCGCTGTGCTCCCATTCCACAAGGAGATCGGGAAAGTCGACAAGATGCGGGCCCTGATAGAGCTCGGCCGGCCGCGCCACCCACTGCACGACCTTGCGCCCGGTCTGGGCATCCTCGAGCGACAGCAGCACTTCCGTGAGCTCCCGGCAAAGAGCTTCTTCCTCGGCGCCTGGCGGAACGATTCCCGCGGGCTCTCGGCCCCGCAGGTTGATCCGGATCCCGCTGGTCATGTTGTGGTCGGGAACCGTGAACGCGCGCGCGTGCCGCCAGGGGCTCAGCTCGGGGTGGGTTCTGTGCCACAGGCCGGACGCCAGCCGGGGCAGCCAGCTCTTCACGCGGCGGCGCACCGGAGCGGGAACGAGATGGCGGAGGTTCCAGACGGGCTGCTCCGTTACCGAGGAATCCGATTCATGAGCGACCGCACCACTCATGCCGAGGCGATCGAGCACCGATTGCAGCAGGTGCGCGCCGGCAAAGAACGGTCCCATGCCGTGGCTCAGCATCACGAGCACGTCAGTGTCTCTCCCGATGCGCTCGAGAAGGGCGGCGATCCCCGAATCGATCTCTCGATACACATCGAGAATCGCGGTGCCGAGCCCGGGCGCGGCCGAGGGGTCATGGCGAGGATGCCCCGGGTCGAGGAAGTGCCAGAAATGGTGACCGACACAGTGAGACTCCGAGAAGACTCCGAGGAAGAAATCCCAGTCCTCGAGCTCCAGACAATGGCGGAGAAGCGCGGTCTTTTTCCTGACGCCCTCGATCAATTGCTCCCGGAGCCGTCGGTACTCCGCCATCGTGCGCTTCCGTCCCACATTGCATTGCGCAATCGGATGATCGCCGAAGCGCCTCACGAGGTCCTCGATCAACGAGGCCGGGTACGAGGAGCGTTCCCATGACCAGGCATCGTGGGCGCCCCAATTGGTGAGCTGAATACCGTTCAACCGCTTGACTGGTCGCGCGAACGGCGCATCGATGACGGCGACCCGCTTCCCCGCCCGGCTGAGGCTCTCCCAGAAGGGAGGAGCGGGCAGACGGTCGGCGTACATCGCCACCTCAAGGTCGTAGGTGCCCCGCCTGAGCTGCTGGTAGGCGAACATGCCGTGAGATGCCGGCGACGAGCTGGTCAGAAAGGTCGGCCAGACCCCGCCCTCGAGCACCGCCACCGGCGTGACGATGGGAGCTACCGCGCCCGAGGCCAGCAGCTTGGCCAAGGTCGGGAGGTGGCCTTCGCCGGCCCATCGTCGGACGAGCCCGCCATCCACGGCATCGAGGCCAATCAGAAGCAGTCGCGGCGATTTCATACCCCTCACGATCGCAAATGGAGTCGCGTCATTCAACCGAAATACCCAGGATTGATCCCGACCGGCTCCGCCAGGAATCTGGGCAATGTCATCCGGGCCCCCGGACGCACAGGCAACAATTGACGCCCTTCGCGATCATGACATAGATTCGATAGCGTGGCTTCACACCAAGATGCCCATTCGCCTTCCGCGTCGTCGACATTGGTGACCGTCGTGGTCCCATGCTTCAACTACGCGCATTTCCTCCCCGAAGCCTTGGAGAGTATCCTCCGCCAGTCCCATCCGAGCTGGGAATGCATCGCCGTCGACGACGGCTCCACGGACAATACCGAGGCGGTCGTCCAGTCCTTTGTCCGCCGGGACCGTCGCTATCGATACATCCACCAGCGCCACCAGGGCCTGTCCGCCGCCAGAAATCGCGGTATTGACGAAGGGCGAGGCGAATACTTTCAGTTTCTCGACGCCGACGATCTCATCGAGTCTTGCAAGCTGGAGCGCCACGTGCGCCATCTGGAGGAGCACGGCGAGATGGGGATCGTATACTCGCCCGTCCGCTACTTCGCCGGCGAGTCGGGGCGCGAGCGAAGGTACTCCATGCGCGAGCCGGACGAACCGTGGATGCCGCAGACCTCTGGACGAGGCCTGCCCGTCGTCTCGGCCATGGCCCGGGCGAACTTCATGGCGGTGAACTGCCCGCTCGTGCGACGCGAGGTCATAGCCCGAGCAGGTCGCTTCGATGAAACCCTTCACGCCTTGGAGGACTGGGATTACTGGATACGATGCGCCACGCAGGGTACATGGTTCCAGTACCTCGACGAGCCTGACACCTACGCTCTGGTCCGCCACCATCCGGCCAGCATGAGCAAGGATGCAATGCGGATCACCAGAGCGTTGATTCCGCTCTGCCGGCGGGCTCTGCGGTTGACCCCGGATGCCAGCGCCCGAGATCTCTTCGCATCGAGGCTGGCCTCCGCCCGCCACGACCTGTATGTCCTCCAGCTCCGGCAGGACAGGCCGCTGCGCGGGCTCTTGAACGGCCTCGCCCTTGGACTCTCGAAGAAGGGATACCGCATCGCTCTCCCGTGCCTCCTCGGCCTTCTGCTGTTGCCCTTCATCGGCAAGCGACGCGTGGCCACTCTCCTCCTCGACGTCTCCTGGTCCAGAGCCATCCGGAGCTACTTTTCCGCTTGAGGTCCCTCACCGCGAAACCATCGAGTGATCGGCCGTAGACCGCCACGCAGCATGCGTCCCAGCAGCGCGGGCTGCCATCGTAGCGCCCGCAGGGCCGCCGAAATCCCATGCGCCACGTGGCCGCGGGCGAGGCTCGCGCGGGCGGCAGCCAGATAGTACCGACCCACCTCGTGGCGCGTGACCACGCGGCCTCGTCCGTCCTGCCATGCTTGCCTTGCCAGCATCGCGGCCGTGTCATGATCGCCGGCCTCGCCCATCACTCTGGCCCAGCTGCCGGCCACCTTGGCCACTTCGTGTTCGATCTCGGACATGCCCACCCCGAGCCGATTCAAGGTGTCGTCACTCACCGATGCCATCGCTGCGAACGGATCGTCTTGCCCGGACCGTCTGAGTCTGGCGGACAGACGCGCGCCGATGGCCGCCCGAGTCTGCTCTTGCAGCTTCGTGGTGGACACCTGCCGGCGATGCACGCGATAGCGCACGAGCACCTCGGCGAGGTTTGCCAACTCGTACCGTTCGGCGATCCTGAGCCATAGATCGTAGTCCTCGGCCAGAGTGAATGCGCGCCGATAACCCCCGACGGCGAGCAGTGCGTCACGCCGCATCACAACGGCGCTGTGCACGAACACGTTTCGCTCGAGGAGCGCGGCCTTGATCTCGTCATCACGGGTGGGAACGTCTACCCGGAACATCGCTTCGCCGGACTCGTTGATGAACTCCGCCCCGCCTCCCAGAAGGGCCACCTGCGGACGGTGGCGCAGGAAGCCAAGCTGCCGCGCCAGTCGATCCGGCAGGCTGATGTCATCGGCGTCCATTCGTGCAATGTAGGGAGTCTTCACGAGGTCGCAGGCGCGGTTGACGGCCAGCGCGGC
>Ga0137415_10004834_pt1 | contig 13320 bp, 11 predicted proteins | sample CZODoug3_1_1_16f_FD_183082 | JGI IMG/M metagenome (GOLD analysis project Ga0137415, IMG submission 183082) | Vadose zone soil fungal communities from Angelo Coast Range Reserve, California, USA - CZODoug3_1_1_16fungal (Hybrid Assembly) | ecosystem: Environmental > Terrestrial > Soil > Vadose... | reverse complement strand
TCGCGGCGCCAACAAGCCGTGGCTGCAGGAGCTGCCGGATCCCGTTTCGAAAATCGCGTGGCACAGCTGGGTCGAAGTGCATCCCGATACGGCGGCAAAGTGGGGCCTCGCCACGGGAGATTTCCTGCTTCTCAAGTCGCGGTTCGGCGCCCAGAAATTCCCGGCGTGGATCACGCGCTCGGTGCGTCCCGATGTCCTCGCGGTGCCAACGGGGCAGGGACATACCGCGTACGGCCGCTACGCCAAAGACCGTTCGGCGAACGCGTTCGAGTTGCTCGGTGTCCAGGCGACCGCGTACGGCGGCCGCAGCTTCATCGTTGGCGCGAGCGCGACGAAGACCGGTGAGCATCAAGCGAGAATGGCCACGATCGAAGGGAACGCGCGCGAGCTGGGCGTTCTTCATCGGCCAAACCGTGACCAGCTTGGTCATCTTGCGCCGCACTTCGTTTCCCGGGGCCGACTGACCGACCCCGGCGAGGTCACTGTCGCTCACCTCAGCCCGCCCCTTTGCCGTGCTCAAGCTCCGCCCACGCACGTAGCTGTTCGCCATCGTGACACCATCTCCTACTTCGCACAACTACAGCCAGAGCAATGACTCCCGATCAACGGCGATAGCTAACTCCGCAAGGCTAAGCTGTTAGCTACGACTCAGTCGTGCGACGCGGTAGTCACTCTGTGGAACTCTCACTCGCCCCGCCGGCGATCGGGCGAGTCACACCGGCCCGCGCGGCAGTGCTTGACTGGCGGCGGCAGTGCTTGACTAGCGGCCCCTCCTAACGAGGACTGGGAGCACAAGGTCTTTGCTCGTTGCGGTGGCCAGCAAGCCCCGCTTCTCTGAGTCGGGGTGCAGAGGGTTTTCGACCGAAATCCGGCGTTAGTGAGCGTTTTCCCTGCTCGTGAGGGGTCTCCCGGGTGATGCGGATGGCCGCTTAACGCCGGATTTCGCTCGATCGCCCAGATCGGGTTGGTCTCCGTCCCGGCTCAGTCAGACGGGTGGGCTGCCGGTGTGGGTTTGTGAGCTGGGTCCTACGTTGGCGGCGCACCGCGGCGGTGAGCGCGGCGATCAGTCCCACGGCCCCGGCGGCGATCACCCACAGGTTGGCCAGCGCGGCGCCGATCCCGGCGAGTGCGCCCGCCGCGAGCAGCACGGGTCCGGCGCAGCAGGCGATCACCACCAGCGCGGCGCCGATCCCGGCGGCGGTGATGCCGGCGCCGGACGGGCCGCCGGATCCGGGGCGTGGGGGCCGGGTGGGACTGGGCATGGCGGTTCCTCTCGACATCAAGCGCCGCTGTCCGGGATGCGGGGGCAACAGTCCAACGCGGTGGCGTTGTCCGCGGCCAGCGAGCGAGCGAGGACGAGCAGCTCGGCAACCCGCGGGTCGCCGAGGGAATAGCGCAGCTTCTTGCCGTCCCGGCGGGTGCTCACGTAGCCGCAGTCGACCAGGCACGACAGGTGAACCGAGACACGCGGCTGGGAGATGCCGGCGTGCGCGACGCATTCGGCGGAGGTGCGCTCCCCGGCCAGGATGAATTCCAGCAGCGTCAACCGAGTGGGATCGGATAACGCGCGGAAGAAGCGGGCCACGGTGGCGGTGTGGGAGCAGCCAGCCTCAACCGCCGGGTCGAGGACGGATGTGTGCCGCTGGGTCGCGGGCATGGGCGGTCCTCCCAACAGCGGCTATTTGCCTAGGCGCATAGTATGCTGGCATTCTGCTATTCGGCAATCCGCATAGCAGCTGGTTCGGGCTTCGGGGTTCGGGCCTCGCATCGGGAGGGAGCGTTGTGACCACCACCGAGTCGGGCTTCGACCTGGCGATCATCGGTTCCGGCGGCGCGGGGTTCGCCGCCGCCATCGCCGCCAGCAAGCAGGGCGCCCGGGTGGTGATGATCGAGCGTGCCGTCACTGGGGGCACCTGCGTGAATGTTGGGTGCGTGCCGTCCAAGGCGCTGCTGGCGGCCGCGCAGGCCCGCCACACCGCCGCGGCCGCCGGCCGGTTTCCCGGGCTGGCCCCGGCCGAGGTGCCCGTTGTGTTCCCGGACCTGATCGACGGCAAGGATGCCCTGGTCGCGGGTCTGCGCGCGGCGAAGTACGTCGACCTGGCCGCGGACTACGGCTGGGAGATCGTCCACGGGGCCGCCGCGTTCACCGGTGACCGCGCCGGCCCCGCGCTGGACGTGGCGCTGGGCGCCGGCGGCGCTCGGCGAGTCGAGGCCGCCCACTACCTGATCGCGACCGGGTCCGCGCCGTGGGCGCCACCGCTCGACGGTCTCGCCCAGGCCGGGTACATGACCTCGACCACCGCCATGGAGCTCGACCACCTGCCGGAGTCGATGATCGTTCTCGGCGGCAACTCGGTCGGCTTGGAGCTCGCCCAGCTCTTCGCCCGCCTCGGCGCCACGGTCACCCTCGTGGAAGCGCTCGACCGGCTCGCCCCGTTCGAGGAACCCGAGGTCTCCGCCAGCGTTGAAGAGGTCTTCACCGGCGAGGGCATCACCGTGCACACCGGCGCCGCGCTGTCCGCCGTGCATGTCCAGGGCGGCACAACGACCGCGATCGTCCGCACCCGCGCCGGCCAGCAGATCGAGCTGCGCGCGCGGCGGCTGCTGGTCGCCACCGGACGCCGCCCGGTCACCACTGGCCTGAACCTCGATGTGGTGGGGGTCAAGACCGGCGAGCGCGGCGAGGTCGTGGTGGACCAGTACCTGCGCACCACGAACGAGCGGATCTGGGCCGCCGGAGATGTCACCGGTGGACAGCAGTTCGTGTATGTGGCCGCCGCCCAGGGCGGCCTGGTCGCCGACAACGCCCTGTCCGGCGCACAGCGCACCCTGGATGACCGCGCGCTGCCCCGAGTGATCTTCACCAGCCCGGCCATCGCCGCGGTCGGCCTGACCGAGGCCCAGGCCATCGCCTCAGGGCTGCGCTGCGACTGCCGCGTCCTGCCGCTGGCCCAGGTGCCCCGCGCGCTCGCGAACCGCGACACCCGCGGCCTGGTGAAAATCGTCGCTGAGGCGGGCACCGGGCGTCTGCTCGGTGTGCACGCCGTCGCCGATGGCGCCGGCGAGCTGATCACCGCCGCGGGCTACGCGATCACCGCCGGGCTCACGATCGAGCAGCTCGCCCACACCTGGGTGCCGTACCTGACCATGTCCGAAGCCCTCAAACTCGCCGCCCAAACCTTCACCAGCGATGTGGCCAAGCTGTCCTGCTGCGCGACCTAGCCCGGGTGACACACGCGAAGACGGAGGTAGGCACCCGCATGACCGCGAACACGACACTCGACACGATCGGGGATGAGCGGGCCGCGAAGGCGCCAGGGCGGCTGATGACGGTCGGGGAGCTGTCTCGCCGGACCGGGATGTCGATCAAGAACCTGCGCGAGTACACCGACATCGGCCTGATCTACACCCTCGGCCGCAGCCCGGCGAACTATCGTCTGTTCGGCACCGAGGCGCTGCGGTGTGTGCGATGCATCCGCGAGCTACGCGGCCTCGGGCTGACCGTGGCCGAGATCCGCGACCTAGCCAACACCAGCCGCGACCCGGCCGGCGGATCGTGTGAGGTGAACCTCGCGGAACGGCTGCGAGTCTCCCGCCGACGGGTGCACGCCCGGATCGCCGAGCTGCAACAAACCCTGCACCGCATCGAAGCCTTCGAGACCAGATATCACGCCGGGCTCACCGAGCCCGGCGCACTACCGGGGGACAACCCGCCATGCCCGGTCGCTGATACGCGGGTAAGGGCTTGACCCTCACCCCGGGGTGAGTTCCTACCGTCGCGGTGCAAGGGCAGCGTTCGACCGGCAGCGCGATGGAGGAACAGCCGTGACCAGCACGCAGGACCGCGTATCGGACTTCGCCGAGAAGTTTGGCCTCACGCTGGCCAACACCGCCCAGGCCGCGCTTCCGCCAACCCTGCGCGCGCTGCACCGAACGATCCTGGCCGGGTTCGTCGACACCGGTGCCGCGCCCACCACCGACCAGATCGCCGATCAGGCCCGCCGGCTCGGCCTCGACCCCAGCCAGGCGCTGGCCGAGCTGGACCGGGTCGACCTCGTGCACACCGACGCCACCGCGGTCACCGTCGCCTACCCGTTCTCCGGGATCCCCACCCGCCACCGCGTCCAGCTCGACACCCCAGACGGTCCCGGCCCGGCCGTTTGGGCGATGTGCGCCGCCGACGCGCTCGGCATCCCCCTGATGACCGGGCGAGCCGCGACCATTACCAGCACCGACCCGCACACCGGCGAGCCGATCCACATCCGCTGGCGCGGCGGCGCGTGGACCTGGGACCCGAGCGGCACGGTGGTGCTCGTCGCGGCCAGCCCCGGCTGCGCCACCGCGGCCGAGGCCAGCTGCCGGAATCTCAACTTCTTCACCAGCCCCGAACACGCCCAGGCCCACCTGCGGGCCAACCCCGCGGTGACCGGCGAGGTCTACGACCAGGCCAGCGCCATCGAAACCGCCCGGATCCTCTTCGCCGCACTCCTTGGCCACACCGACCCGCACGGCGAGCTGGAGCAGTTCGACCAGGCATGGCTGGCGGCGCTGCGGCAGACACCGTTCGCCAGGGCGATCATCGGGCTGGTCGGGCTGACCCGCCTCGGCGAGCGCCCCGCCGCGCTCGAACGGCTGGCCGCGGTCCTCGACCAGCCAGTCGAGACGACAGCGGCGCTGCTACGCAGGGAGTTCACCGCCCGCATCGAGGATGGATGGATCTACTGGGACGAACCCTTCCCAGGGCATCGGACGCGCCGCACGCTCTACGTCGGTGACCGTGTGATCCCCATGCGCAGCGGGTGCGCACCCGACCTGTTCGTCTACGCCGCCGTGCTCGATGTGCCGTTCCGGGTCCAGGAGACCTGCCCGGTCACCGGAACCCCGATCCAGGTCGAGTTCGTCCCCGGCGGCTACCAGCGGGTAGACCCGCCGGAAGTGGTGACGGTGCTGCTGCCCGCCGCGCGGCTACGCGACGCCCTCGGCGGGCACATCGAGCAGATCGACGCCACCATCTGTGACCACCAGCCGTTCTTCGCCTCCGCCGCCGCGGCCGAGGCGACCTTGGCCGCACGCCCCGGCACCCGCGCCTTCACCGTCCCCGAGATGTTCGAACGGCCCTGGCTCATCCACTACCGCGACACCCTCCGGCCGCTCATCCACGACGTCACCCGGACGCGAGGCTGAGGAGCAGGACATGACCACCAGGGATACCACCACGCTCACCCCCATGCCGACCGCCACCCCACCACCGCGCACGCCGCCGCCCCTACCGGCCGCCGAGCTGCTGGCCGCCGGCACAATGACCGACCCCCGTACCCGACCTATCACCGACTGCGCAAGGACTACCCGGTCGCCCAGTTCTCCGGCGCCGTCGTACTGTTCCGCTACCACGACGTCGCCGAAATCCTGCGCCACCCGCAAGTCAGTGCCGACGACCGGTACTCCACCGCCCACCGGTCGCTGATCGGCGCCGACCGGCTCGCCCCCGCCTACCTGGCCCAACTCGACGACCAGTCCTTCCTACACCGCGACCCGCCCGAGCACACCCGGCTACGACGCCTGGTCACCCAGGCGTTCACCCGACGCCGCGTCCAGGCGCTGCGCCTGTTCATCACCGAACAGGTTCACCGCGCGCTGGACGCCGCGGCCGAGCGCGGCCGGCTGGACCTGGTGGACAAGTTGGCCTACCCGCTGCCCATCGAGGTGATCTGCGAGCTGATCGGCATCCCCACCCAAGACCGGCCCTTCCTAGCCAGCTGGCCACGCACCCAACTGTGCTGCACGTTCGAACCCAGCCCCCTGGGCGCCACCGCCACAGCCCACCCGGAGGGACCCGACCGGCTCGTCGAAGCCGACCGCATCCAGCAACAGCTCACCGACTACTTCACCCCGCTGATCCAGCGCCGCCGCCGAGACCCCGGCGAGGATCTGATCTCCGCACTGATCGCCGCCCAGGAACACCGCGACGCCCTGGCCACCGAAGAGATCAACGCCACGCTGCGGCTGCTGTTCGTCGCCGGCTACGAGAACATGGTCAACCTGATCGGGCAAGGCACCCTGGCGCTGCTGCGCCACCCCGAGCAGTGGGCCGCCCTGGGCCAGGATCCCTCGCTGGCCGCGGCCGCGGTGGACGAGGCGCTGCGCTACGACGCCCCGTTCCAGTTCACCCGCCGCGTCGCGCTGGCCGAGCTGCACATCGGCGGCTACCGCATCAGCCGCGGCCAGCACATCCTGGCCCACCTCGCCGCCGCCAACCGCGACCCCGCACGGTTCCCCGAGCCCGACCGGTTCGACGCCCACCGCGCCGACAACCATCACCTCGGGTTCGGCACCGGCATCCATGCCTGCCTCGGCGCTCGGCTTGCCCACTTGCAAGCCGAGATCGTATTCACCACCCTGACCCGCCGGCTCACCACACCCCAACTCGAGCTCGACCCGCCGCCCTACCGCACCGACGTGATCCGCTCGCTCGCCGAGCTGCCGATCCTCGCCCACATCACCCCACGGGGAGCATGACGCCTAGATCAATCGAGTTCCGTGGTCAGCCCGCCCCCTGCCGGGTCCCTTTGGCGCTGAAAGTGCCCACGCCATCACGACATAGACCGTATCCGTAGGCTTCTCATTCCCCAGCGACCACGCGGTGATGGCCGGCGCCGCGGCCGCCGGACTGCTGCTGGTGACCCGCCGGCTACTGGCCTGGGTCGGCGTGCTGGCCGCGCTGCTGATCTCGTTCTCCCGCCTTTACGTGGCCGCCCACTACCCGCACGACGTGCTCGCCGGGCTGCTACTCGGCGCGGTGGTCAGCGTGGCCGGCTGGCTCGTCCTGCGCGCGATGCTCACCCGGATCGTCGCACGCCTGCGGCACACCCCGCTGCGGGCGCTGCTCACCACCGCCTCACCTGCCGACTCAGCTGCATCGACGCCGGAGTGAGCTGATAGCCAGCGTGCCACCACGACCAGGACCCGCCCGCAAGCCTGGCGCGAGACTGGGCGGCGTGGCGATCAACCGGTTGACGCCCTGGCGGTTCGTGGCCGCCTTCGGTGTGGTCAGCATGCTCGCCGATCTGGTCTACGAGAGCGCCCGCGCCATCACCGGGCCGTACCTGGCCACCCTGGGCCCCAGCGCCGCCGTGGTGGGCGCGGTGACCGGTGCTGGGGAGGCCGTCGCTCTGGTGTTCCGGCTGGTCACCGGGCCGCTCTCGGACCGCCCTTCGGGGTGCTGTCGTATCACCTGCGGAGGCCACCGGGGTCAGAGGCGAGAGCGCAGCGTGTCGAGCCCTTCGCCGCACAAGTCGCCGAGCGCGGCCGGCCTTCCGGTGATCACCATGATGATCGACGCGAGCGGCCCGGCGACCTCCGGGCCGCCGCCGGCCGACCATGCTACGTCGCAGGCGCGGAGGGTGAGTCCGGTGCAGCGTTGCTTGCCGTGCAGGAAGGGACCGGTCCCGCGGCAGGCTTCCGCAACGACGACAAGACTCCTCGCCGGCACCTCGATGGTCCGTCCCAACGGCCACGCGATGTCATAGCCGTGGATCACCGCTTCGGCAAGTGCATACGGCGCCTCCGCCGCGGGAATGCCCAATCGACCGGCTGTCGCGCGGTACTCGCCGAGCACCTGCGATCGGCTGCGTGGCCTTCGCCGTGCCACCCAGCGCTCGTTACGCACCCTGAGGCTGAACCCCGAAGCGATCCACTCACCCGCGAAGGTCCATGGCGTGGCAACGTGCGACTGAATGCAGTGGGCCACGACATCCCGCACCCGCCATCCGTGGCAGAGCGACGTGCCATCCCATTCGGCGTCGCCAAGGGATTCGAGCAGCTCACCCAGGGCATCTCGCTGCGCGCGGATCTGCTGCCGAACGTCCTCCCTTTCAACTCCAGGCATGATCGGCTCCTCCCCGGCTGGTCGGCCTCGGGGTCCAGATCACTTGACGAGACTTTCTACGTGTGGCCGGCTATCGCGTCCGCCCCGTGGTGAGGCCTCGCGGTGTGGCACGTACGTCGAAGTGTCTGGCGGTGTGGTCGAAACTGGCCAGCAGGGCGCGCGCGTCGGGTGGAACAACGGCGGTCTCGTAGTTCTCGCCGGCGAACCCTTGAACCGCCGCGAGTGAGTCGAACAGGTGCACGACGACGAACTCGACCTCGTCAGCCACCGCGCGACGGAACACGAAGGCCCCGTGGCAGCCTTCGACACCGTCCAACTCGGGCAGGATGCGCGTGAGCAGCAGCTCCTCGTAGCGATCGGCACTGTCCTGTACACAGCGGCACACCCACTCGCGGCTGATCACGGCCAGCACCGTACCAACGGATCGAGTTGGTTGGGCACACCTTGCGAAGCTCTGCAACACGCTGCCGCCCTCCTACCTGAGCCACCGCCGCCGGGAACCCAAGCCGAGGATCAGTGGGGCCAGACCACCTGACGAGACTCAGAAGAACTCTCCTCGCGGGTGCGTCCTGCCCGTTGCCATTGAAGTTGGCCCAGATGCGTTTCAACCCGGCCGCTATCGAAGCACTGGGCCGACTCCTACCCCAACCCTCTGCACCCCGGGTCGCCCACCGGCGGGTCGCCCACCGGCGGGTCGCCCACCGGCGGGTCGCTCACCACGCCACGCCCGCTTCCAGGGCGCTGCCCGCGACCGGTTCGCCGCGCTGCACGACCAGCCAGATCCGGGCCGGGTCGCGGAGCACACCCGGGTCGGCCAGCGGGTCGGCGTCCAGCACCAGCAGGTCGGCGTACTTGCCCGGCTGCACGGTGCCCAGCAGCCGGTCCAGCCCGAGCGCCCTGGCCCCGGTCGCGGTGGCCGCCACCAGCGCCTCCGCGGCGCTCAGGCCGTGCGCCACCATCCGGGCCAGCTCCAGGCCGACGTCGCCGAAGGGGAACCAGTCGTGGCCGAGCGCGATCGGCACCCCGGCCGCCCTGGCCGCCACCAGCGTGCGGCCGGCCTGGTCCAGGTTGTGCCGGGCCAGCTCGACCAGCGGCGGAGCCCAGGTGTCCTGGGGCGGTTGCTGGGCGGGCCCGGTGCCGATCTGCTCGGTGGTGATCTGCTCGGTGCCGATCTGCTCGGTGCCGATCTGCTCGCCCAGGCCCGCGACGCCGTAGAAACAGGACAGCGTGGGCACCAGCACCTGACCGTTGGCCGCCATCAGGTCCAGCAGGTCCGGCCGCCGGTGCAGGTACATCCCGTGCTCCACGGTGTCCACGCCCAGCCGGATGGCCAGCTCGGTGCCGGCCAGCCCCTCCGCGTGCGCCGCCACGCGGTAGCCGAGCCGGTGCGCCTCATCCACCAGCGCGGCCACCTCGGGCTCGGTCGGCTGCGCCGGGCCGGGGTCCTCCAGCTCCACCGACCGGGCCCCGGTGGACATCACCTTGACGAAGTCGGCGCCGCGGCGAACCTGCTCGCGCACCGCCTTGCGCACCTCGTCCGGGCCGTCGGCCTCGCGGTACATCCCGTCGAAGAACCGCGCGCCGGGCGCGGTGGCCGAGACGATCCGCCCGCAGGTGAGCACCCTTGGCCCGCGGAAGGCGCCGTACCGCACGGCCTGCCGGACCGCCACCACCTCGTCGCGGTAGGAACCGACATCGCGCAGCGTGGTAACCCCCATCCGCAGCACCGCGCGCAGCCCGGTGGCCAGGAAGTGCGCCGCCACGCCCGGCCACAGCGGTTCGGCCCCCTTCGCCGGTGGGGGCACGTCGACGAGCAGGTGGGCGTGCGCGTCGATCAGCCCGGGCAGCAGCGTGCGGCCGGCCAGGTCGAGCACCGCCGCCCCGTCCGGCACGGCCTCCGCTTGCTCGCCGACCCGCACGATCACCCCGTCCTCGACCAGCACGGCGGCACCCGCGCGCACCGGGTTCCCGGTGCCGTCGAACAGCCGGGCGTTGGTCAGCCAGGTCCGGCCGCGCCTCGGCGCGGGATCAGCCAGCAGAGCGGCGGACCGGTTGGGCACGAGCTCACCTCCAGAAACTCCTCGACGCCGGGTCCGGTGCCGACACCCCGACCGGGGCAACCCGCATCGCACCATTGGCGGTGTCACATACGGTCTGCGCAGCGCACTGTCCACCATCTCGCTCCGTGCGAGGCAGCGCACGACCCCTGGGGATGAACGCTATGGCCTACGACTACGACGTTGTGGTGATCGGTTCCGGTTTCGGCGGCTCGGTGACCGCGCTGCGGCTGTCCGAGAAGGGCTACCGGGTCGGCGTGCTCGAGGCCGGGCGGCGTTTCGACCCGGACACCTACCCGAAGACGTCGTGGAACCTGCGGCGCTTCCTCTGGGCGCCGGCCCTGGGCTGCTACGGCATCCAGCGGATCCACCTGCTGCGGGACGCGGTCATCCTGGCGGCGGCCGGCGTGGGCGGCGGCTCCCTGGTGTACGCCAACACCCTGTACGAGCCACTGGCCGCGTTCTACGACGACCCGCAGTGGGCGCACATCACCAACTGGCGTGCCGAGCTCGCCGCGTACTTCGACCAGGCGAAACGGATGCTCGGGGTGACCCAGAACCCGGTGACCACCGAGGCGGACCGGGTGATCAAGCAGGTCGCCGAGGACATGGGGGTCGGCGACACCTTCCACGCCACCCCGGTCGGCGTCTTCTTCGGCGGGCCGGACACCCCGCCGGGCACCGAGGTGGCGGACCCGTTCTTCGGTGGCGCCGGGCCGAGCCGGCTGACCTGCATCGGCTGCGGATCGTGCATGACCGGCTGCACCCACGACGCGAAGAACACGCTCGACAAGAACTACCTCTACCTCGCCGAGCGGGCCGGCGCCGCCGTCCACCCGCTGACCACCGTGACGGCGGTCCGCCCGCTGGCCGGCGGCGGCTACGCGGTCGACGCGGTGCGCACCGGGCGCTCGCCCCGGCGGCCGAAGCACCGCCGCGCGTTCACCGCCGAGCAGGTCGTGTTCGCGGCCGGCACGTACAACACGCAGAAGCTGCTGCACCGGATGCGGGACACCGGAACGCTGGCGCACCTCTCCCCCCGCCTGGGCATGCTTACCCGCACCAACTCCGAGTCCATCCTGGGCGCCAAGGCCAAGCACACCGACGTCGACTACAGCCGGGGCATCGCGATCACCTCGTCGTTCCACCCGGACGAGCACACCCACATCGAGCCGGTGCGCTACGGCAAGGGCAGCAACGCCATGGGCCTGCTGCAGACCGCGCTGACCGACGGCGACAAGCCCTACCCGCGCTTCGTGAGCTGGCTGATCGAGATGGCCCGGAGCCCCCGGAACGCGATGGCCGCGCTGTCGGTACGCCGCTGGTCGGAGAAGACGATCATCCTGCTGGTGATGCAGACGCTGGACAACTCGATCACGGTGTCCGGCCGGACCACCAAGCTGGGCCGATACAAGCTCACCTCCAGCCAGGGCCACGGGGAGCCCAACCCGACGTGGATCCCGGCCGGCAACGACGCCGCCCGACGGGTCGCCAAGAAGATCGACGGCATCCCCGGCGGCACCATCGGGGAGATCGCCAACATCCCGATGACCGCCCACTTCATCGGCGGCTGCGCGATCGGCGACTCGCCGGAACACGGCGCCATCGACCCGTGGCACCGCCTCTACGGCCACCTCGGGCTGCACGTCGTGGACGGCTCGGCGATCTCGGCCAACCTGGGGGTCAACCCGTCGCTGACCATCACCGCGCAGGCCGAGCGGGCCATGGCGTTCTGGCCCAACCGCGGCGACGCCGACCCTCGGCCACCGCTCGGGTCCGCCTACCGACGCCTGCCACCGGTCACCCCGAACCGGCCCGCCGTGCCCGTGGACGCCCCCGGTGCGCTCCGCCTGCCGGTGCCCGAGCGTCCTGTGTCGGACTAGCCGTTCCAGCCGTTCGGCCGGCTGCCGGTGCCCTAGCCGTTCCAGCCGTTCAGCCGGCTGAGCAGCCACCCGGCCGGGCCGGCCAGCTCCTCGGCGGCCGCCGGGCCCCAGGAGCCCCTGGGGTACGGCAGCGGCTCGGGCTTGTCGGCCACGAAGTGCCCGGCCACCGTCCACACGTGCTCCAGCCCGTCCGGGCGGGTGAACAGCGAGCGGTCCCCGAGCAGCACGTCGTGGATCAGCCGCACGTAGGGCGGGAGCGGGTCGGCGCCGTCCACCGAGGCCAGCGGCAGCTCGGTGTGCGCGGAGACCAGCTCGGGCGTGGGCCCCGGCTCTTTTACCACCAGGGCCAACCCCAGGCCACCGGTGCCGGCCAGGTCGAAGGTGAGCACGTTGCCCATCTCCGGCAGGTCGTGCAGGGCGGTGTCCGGCTCGCGGAACACCAGGCTGACCACCTGCCGCGACTTCGCCATCTGCTTGCCGGTGCGGAGCAGGAACGGCACACCGCGCCAGCGGTCGGTGTCCACCCACAGCCGGGCGGCGACGAACGTCTCGGTGCGCGAGTCGTCGGGCACCCCGTCGATGTCCCGGTAGCCCTCGAACTGGCCGAGCACCACATCGTCGCGGCTCAGCGGGCGGAACGCCCCGATCACTTCCTCGCGGGCCGCCGCCAGATCCTCCGCGGTCAGGCTCGCCGGGGGCTCCATGGCCACCTCGGCGGCAACCTGGAACAGGTGGGTGACCAGCATGTCCAACACCGCGCCGGTGCCGTCGTAGAACGAGGCCCGGTCGGCCACATCCAGCACCTCGGGCACGTCGATCTGCACCTCGGCCACGTGCGTGGCGTCCCACACCCCGCTGAACAGGCCGTTGGCGAACCGCACCACGTGCAGGTCCTGGGTAGCCTCCTTGCCAAGGAAGTGGTCGATCCGGAACACCTGGGACTCGTCGAGCACGCCGTGCACCGCGTCGTCCAGCGCGCGGAACGTGTCCAGCGAGGTCCCGAACGGCTTCTCGTAGACCACCCGGGCGCGCTCGGCCAGCCCGTGCTCGCCCAGCGCCTTGGTGAGCGGGCCGAACGCGGGCGGCGGCACGGCCAGGTAGTGCACCAGCTGCGGCGCGGTGCCCAGCTCCCGTTCGGCCTCCTGGATCACTTCCAGCAGGTCGCCGGGGTCGTCGGCGTCGAAGCCCCCACCGGCGAAGCGCAGCCGGGACCGGAACTCCTCCCACGGCCCGTCGTCCGGCTTCGGACCGAACTCGGTGAGCGCCTCGTGCACCCGGTCCTGGAAGTGCTCATGGCTGACATCGCCGCGCCCGTTGCCGATCAGCCGCCACTCCGGCGGGAGCAGATTCTCCTGGGCGAGGCGGAAGAACGCGGGCAGCACCATCCGCCGCGCCAGGTCGCCGGTGGCGCCGAAGAGCACGAAAACCGTGGGGGCCAGCACTTGCTGGGGCTCAGACATACCCTGAGCCTGCCGCGGCGCGGGCCCACGCGGCA
>Ga0137415_10004832_pt1 | contig 13321 bp, 10 predicted proteins | sample CZODoug3_1_1_16f_FD_183082 | JGI IMG/M metagenome (GOLD analysis project Ga0137415, IMG submission 183082) | Vadose zone soil fungal communities from Angelo Coast Range Reserve, California, USA - CZODoug3_1_1_16fungal (Hybrid Assembly) | ecosystem: Environmental > Terrestrial > Soil > Vadose... | reverse complement strand
TTGCGACGGCGTCCCGGAAAGGTGGGCAGGAGATGGCTCGACACTCTGTTGTGGGCCCCGTCGTGGGAGCCGTCGTTTTGGCCGTCGCGGCGACGGGCTGTTCGCGAACGGAAAGCACGCCCGCGAGCCCCGATGCCGCGCCGAGCGCCATCCCCGTGGCGAGCGACGGCCGAGCGCTCTTTCTCGAGCGATGTGCCGTCTGCCACGGAAAGGAGGCCGAGGGAGCCCAGGGCCCCCCGCTCGGCGGTATGGCAGGGCGAAGGGCGGGAACCAATGCTCCCTTCGGCTACTCCGCCGGCATGCGCGGCGTCACGTTCAGGTGGGACGAGGCGACGCTCGACCGATTCCTCGCTGCGCCGACCAAGGTCGTACCTGGAACGTCGATGGTGCTTGCCACCACCTCACCGGTCGAGCGCAAAGCACTCGTCACGTACTTGTTGGCACTGCCCCGGCCGACCGAACCCGTGGCGGAAGACACGCAAGATACGTCGCCGCCGCCCCCGCCAACGCCGGGCTTGCACAAGGGGACAGATGCGTTTGGTGGCTTCCGGAGCGACGCCCCGGGCGTGCGCCGTCTCATTGCGGTGGCCGATCTGCCCGCCCCCTTTGCCACGAAGGCGAGGCGGAACAACGCGAATGTCGTCGACCCACCGGGCGGCGCACAACCGAAGCTTCCGCGGGGCTTCCATGCCGCGGTCTTCACGAAGGATCTCGAGAAGCCGCGCCTCCTGCGGGTCGCGCCCAACGGTGACTTGTTCGTGGCCCAGAGCTACCTGGGGCAGATTCGGGCGTATCGCGCAGGCAAGGACGCGGCAAGCGTGGAGCGCGGGGAGACATTCGTCCAAGGTTTGGACCAACCCTTCGGAATTGCATTCTTTCCGCTCGGCCCCAAGCCGGAATGGATGTACGTCGCCGAGGTCAACAGGGTGATCCGGTTTCCTTACGCGAATGGCGACCTGACGCCGCGCGGCGCCCCGGAGACCGTCGTCCCCACGCTCACTCCCGGCACGGGCGGCCACACGATGCGCAATCTGGCGTTCTCCAACGACGGCAAGCACATGTTCGTGGCGGTCGGGTCGGGGTCGAACATCGTCGAGGATTTGCCGCCTCGCTCCCCCGACGAGATCCATGCCTTCGAGGCCGCGCACGGCTTGGGCGCGGCGTGGGGCAACGAGGAGTCGCGCGCAGACGTACTCGTCTTCGATCCGGATGGGAAGAACGGCCACGCTCTCGCCACGGGGATCCGCAATTGCTCGGGCATGGCCGTGCAACCGAAGACGGGCACCGTGTGGTGCTCGACGAACGAGCGAGACGGCCTTGGCGACAATTTGGTCCCCGATTACGTGACACGCGTGCGCGAGAATGCCTTTTACGGGTGGCCTTGGTACTATCTCGGCGACCACGAAGAGCCGCGCCTTGCTGGCCAGCGAAAGGATCTCGCGGGCAAGGTGACGGTGCCGGACGTGCTGCTTCAACCCCACTCGGCACCGCTGCAGTTGACATTCTATGACGGAACGATGTTCCCGCCCGAATACCGAGGAAACGCGTTCGTCGCGCTCCACGGCTCGTGGAACCGCGGAGGCCGCACAGGCTACAAAGTGGTGCGCATCATCATGAAGGACGGGGTCCCCACCGGTGAATACGAGGACTTCATGACGGGCTTCGTCGTCGACAACGAGCGGGTGTGGGCGCGCCCCGTGGGCGTCACCGTCGGCAAGGACGGCTCACTCTTCGTGGGCGAAGATGCCAATGGCACGATCTGGCGTGTGACCTATTCGAAATAACTGTGAGGCAGCTCGAGGGAGATAATTTGACCTTTGCTGCGAGTTATTTGTTCGCCAACCGCGCATCATTCTGCAAAGCGTCCAAAATTTCGAATTTGATTCGGTCGAGGGCCGTTGGAACACACTGATTTCGAAGTCTATTCGTTTGAAATCATCGAACCAGAGCATCATAAGAAGGATGCGCCTTGCGATCGCACAAAAGTCGAAGAGAGAGGACATTTACCAAATGGATGCCGCCATGATCGTTCGCATCAGTGAGGCTCGAGTGAGACCCGGATTGCTCGATGAATTCCGCGACTTCATCGTAGAGGGCACCCGTCACTACGATGAGTTGGATGGCTTTCTCGGCGATGAAGTTCTCGTAACGGACGGAGGGCTGCTTTTCATCAGTCGATGGCGCGATGAGGTAGCGCTCGAGAGGTTCGCCGGATCGGGATGGCGCGACACACCGGTGATGTTGCCTGCGCAGGAGCGATTTTTGGCGGAACCTCTCGGTGTACGCCACTTCCATGTCGTACGTTCTCGCTGATAGCGCGACGCCACCCGTTCGACATAGTCGAGTCGATAGATCATTTGGTCTCCGCGACAGAGGCTAGAGGCCACTTTCGCCGTGGTGCGACCGCGACCTTTGCTTTGCAGCGAACGAGGACCTTCCTGCAGCGAATGGTTCGAAAGGCGCGATATCCGTGCCAATGGCTCAGGACGGTGTTATCCGGCAGGATGGGCTGCGGGGAGTGTGTGACGTCGTCCTCAACGGAATTGCGGGCTTGAAATTCGCGAGATCCGGGTTATGCGAGTGGATGCTTCCAAACATCGACGGCCAACGCCATGCAACCTGACATCCTCGTCACCGCACAGCTTCCGTCGGTTCTCTATGATCCGCTGAAAGCGTCGTATCGTTGTCATGATTACTATCAGGCGAGCGACAAGGCAGGTCTACTCTCCGCCAACGGCGCACAGATTCGTGGCCTCGTGCAAAGCGGCCGCACGATGGCACCAGTCTCTTTGCTCGATGCGCTTCCCAAGCTCGAGATCATCTCGGTATCCGGGGTCGGTTACGATGGTGTGCCCGTTGCCTACTGCAAACAGCGTGGCATCAAGGTGACCCATACGCCCGACGTCTTGACGGACGACGTCGCCGACGTCGCGCTCGGCTTGATCCTGATGACGGGCCGCGGATTCGTGAGCGCGGACCGGTTCGTGCGGACAGGCGCGTGGGAAAAGCGTGGGCCCGAACTGACGACCAAACTCGGCGGAAAAAAAGTGGGCATCCTCGGGCTCGGACGCATCGGCAAAGCGATCGCTCAGCGCGTCGCCGCCATGGGCATGAAGGTAGCGTACACCGACCGCATACGGCAGGACGTCGCCTACGAATTCTTCCCCGACCTGGCTGCACTCGCGTCCGCGGTGGACTTCCTCGTGGTCGCGTGCACGGGCGGCGAGGCGACGCGCCATGCAGTCAACGCCGATGTGTTCGCGGCCCTCGGCAAGAAGGGGACCTTGATCAACATCGCGCGCGGCTCGATCGTCGACGAGCCGGCGCTGATCGCGGCGCTCGAGTCGGGCACGATCAAGGGTGCAGGGCTCGACGTATACGCCGACGAACCCCGTATTCCGTCCGAGCTCTTGAGCATGGAGAACGTCGTCCTGCTACCGCACGTGGGCAGCTCGACGCGCGAGACGCGGCTGGCGATGGGCGATCTATGCAGGGCGAATCTCGACCTCTGGTTCGCGGAGAAGAAGGTGTTGACGCTCATTCCCGAGCTTGCGTAGGCGCTCGATGGATCTCATGCGACAATCACACGCGGATCGATTGGCGCCGGCGCGTGCATCGCCTCGATCCATTCCGCGCGATGCGTCTGGACCGCGCGCTGGTTGATCGAACCTTTGTCCGTGATTTCGCCGAGGTCGAGCGAAGGCGGTGTGTCGAGCAACAGGATGCGCGCGATGAACGTCGCGCTGCCGGTCGCATGTCGGTTGATGCGACTCAGAAGATCCGTAAAGAACGCGCGTACCGGCCCGGCGTTCAGTACTTCGTACATGCTCGAGGTCGGGGCAAGCGCAGCGAGGCGCCGGCAATCGTCCACGCGAGGAAAAATCAGCAAGCCGATCTCGGACCGATTGATGCCGGTAACGACCGCGTCCTGAACATACGGAGCACCTTCCGAAACGACGCGCGCGCGCAACGGCCCGACGCTGACGAACGTGCCCGAGTTCAGTTTGAAGTCTTCTGTGAGGCGGCCATCGAATTGCAAACCGATATCTGGATGATCCGGATCGACGAGGCTCGCCGCGTCGCCGCTGCAATAGAAACCTTCGTTGTCGAATATTTCCTCGGCGCATTCGTCCCGGCGCCAGTAACCGCTCATCACATGCGGCCCGCGAAAGCGCAACTCGAGTTTTCCGTCGACGGGAGCAAGCTTGACCTCGCAGGCCGGCGCCGGCAAGCCGATATACCCCGCGCGCATGATCGGCCCGGTGGTGAACAGGCAACAGGGCGATGTCTCGGTCATGCCGAGTCCGGCCATGATGCGAATGCGTTCACCACAATATCTTTCGGTAACGCGTTCCAGGCGATTCCACGCTGCTTGCGATAGCCCGGCGCCACCGAAGAAATACAGCTTCACGCGCTCGAAAAAACGCTCACGCAGTGCCGCATCGTCTTCCAAAGCGATGGTGAGCTCTTCCCAACCTTTCGGCACATTGAAGTACGCGGTCGGCGAAATCTCTCGTAAATTGACCAGTGTCTCTTCGAATTTACCGGCGACCGGCTTACCGTCGTCGATATAAAGCGTGCCACCGTTGTAGAGCACGATGCCGACGTTGTGGCTGCCGCCGTAGGTGTGATTCCAGGGTAACCAGTCGACGAGAACCGGGGGCACCTTCGCGAACTCGGGAAACGTCTGGAGCAACATCTGCTGATTGCTGCACAGCATGCGTTGCGTGGTGGGCACGGCCTTGGGCATCTTCGTCGAGCCGGACGTGAAGAGAATCTTCGCGATCGTATCGCCATCGATGCGGGCGTGGGCATCGTCGATGGACACCGGCTCGCGTCGAAGCAGCTCGTCGAAGGCGACGGAACGATGTGTCGCCTCGTTCGTGACGAGCGCGATATCCTTGGGCACGACTGCGTCGATGGCTCCTGAAAACACCGCGTAATCGCAGGCATAAATGAGTCCGGGCTTCAACAATTCGAGCGTGTGTCGAAGCTTGCCAAAATCGCTCGAGACGAGAGAATACGCCGGTGAAACAGGGGCAAACGGAACGCCCACCATCATCGCACCGAGCGCAAGTTGCATGTGCTCGAGATCATTTCCCGATAGGATCGCGAGCGGCCGTTCCTGCGACAGCCCGAAATCGAGCAACGCCTGGCCGACCGCACGTGCGCGCCTCAACATGCCGGCGTAGGTCACCTCGACCCACGCGCGGTCGGCGCCGCGACGCGCGACCAGTACACGCTCTGGATGCGCCTCGGCGCCGCTCACCAGGCGATCCGTCAGCCGCAACGGATACGCTCGCAGCGGCTCCTGCGAGCGCAGATACCAGACGTCACCTTCTTTCGCGATATCGGTCCGGGCGGTACTTACCGCGACGTCACGATAGCGCACACCAGTTGCCAGATTGACGCCCATCGGTGCTCAGCGCCTATATGCCTGCAGGCCCGGCTTGATCGATTTTTCATCGAGAAACTGCTTGAGGCCTTCCTCGCGGCCGCCCTCCCGATCGCGCAATTGCGCCTGATCGGCCTTCGCGTACAAGTAGTCCTCGCTCTGTTCCCAGGTCAGCTCGCGAGCCCGCTTGAAGCCGTTTTTCGCCGCGCGCAACACGACGGGATTCTTCTCGAGCAACTTCGCCGTGAGGGCGAGCGTCTCCTCGCGCAATTGCGCGAGCGGCACGCTCTTGTTGACGAGGCCCATGTCGGCCGCTTCGGAACCCGTAAACGTGTCGCCGGTCATGATGTAATGCAGCGCACGACGATGGCCGACCGTATCCCCCAATGCCTTGCTGACCAAATTGCCTGGCGGAATACCCCAGTTGATCTCCGAAAGACCGAATACGGCTTCGTTGGCGGCGATCGCCAGATCGCAGGCGACGAGCGGCGAGAAACCGCCACCGAAACACCATCCGTTGACCATTGCGATGGTCGGCTTCGGATACATCCGCAAGCGCCGCCATTGCCATTCCGAGGCGTCTCGGCGGATCTTCTCCCGCAGGATTTCCGGGCCCGCGTCGATCTCACGGAAGTACTCTTTCAAGTCCATGCCAGCCGTCCACGCGGCGCCGGCCCCCGTGAGCACGAGCACCTTCGCGTCGTCATCGAGTTCGAGCACGTCGAGCACCTGCGACATCTCGGAGTTCAGCGTCGGACTCATGGCGTTTCGTTTTTCCGGACGATTGAACGTCACCCACGCGATGCCTTGCGCGACTTCTACGTCCACGGTTTTCCAGCGACCCTCGTACGTGCTCATGGGCTTCTCCTGTGGAAATCTCTCGAAAGCCGGCGCTCTCCTCGACACGGCAGCCAGCCGGCAGGTCCTACTTAGTATCAGGTAACCTGATTCTAAGGGAAGTCAAGAAAGTTTCCGCCTCGACGCGTAGCCCGGCGATTCGGCGCAGTGGCGTCAAGCGCGCAGGTTGCGGACGAAGGTCTCGAGATGGCCCTGCACGGAAGAGGCATCGTCGCGCGCGATACCGGCAAGCATCTGCTCTTCGATCCCGCGCACCGCGTCCTGACATCGACGCAGAACGTCGCGGCCCTCGTCGGTCAACTGCAGCACGACGATGCGGCCGTGCGTGGGATCGGACCCGCGACTGATCCAGTTTCGCGCAGTCATCGCGCTCATCACTTCGTTCGCCGACTGCGGCGTGATGAACGTCCGCTCCGCGAGCTGCGCGTTCGAGGCTTGACCCCGAGCGTCGAGCACCGAAAGCGCGGTGAACTGCGACAGCGTGATGCCAAGGGGTGCGAGCGCTTCGGTCATCCGGCGACGCAGAATCCGATCCAGACTGGCGATCACATACGCGAGCCGTAGCTTTGGGCGTCGTTTGCGCGCCGCGAAAGGCTCGCCTTTGGCGACGCCGGACTTGAGAGCCTCGCCTTTGGCGACGCTGGACCTGAGAGCCTCGTCTTTGGCGAGGCCGATCCGGAGAGGGTCGAGGGAAGGTTTGGCTTTGGTACGCATCGTCGATGCGAGGTGTATCAAAGCCGAACCGCAACCTCCAGCCAGATGCGATGGTCGGTCGGAGCCGAGCAAGAGCGACGCCTGCTACGAACCGTTGGCGCCGTGACTCAGTGTTTCGAAGATCATCATGTGATGATCGACGGGAACGGACTGCGTCCGGATATCCGACGTGAGCCAATTCAACGTGTGCGGCAGCGAGTCGCCGACCCGGTTGTGATAGTGGTTGTATGCAATCTCGAAGGTGGGATGCGAAACGAGCGTGACACTCCCGCCGCAGACCGAGTTGGGCACGGAGGCCCCGAGCAAGTAGCGTGCGTGGAATTCGAGCGCGGCCTCGAGCCGCGCCTTTTCCGATCCGAAGAGGTCGACTCCCTGGATGCGCGCCGTCTCCGCGACGGCAATGGTCGCCGAAATACCGTATTCGGTGTGCCCGAAATCGCGACAGGTCTCCTGGGACACCCCGTTCACGCTGTTGTTGAACACGGTCTGGCCGTTCCAATCATGCGATCCGCGGGGAGGAGGTACGTGATTGGAGCCGTCGATTGGAAAATAATAAAAATACGCGGGCACACGCTGATGCCAGAATGTTACGGCGTGATTGAAGAGACTCGTGTCTTCGTTGTACACGGCAATACCGATCATGCCCTCGATCATGCTCAGCTCCCAGTTGCCATTCTGGCTCGAGCCGTTGACGATGAGAGGCAAAATGACGTCGTGCAACATGGTTCCGAAGGCCTGCGCGTCGGCGGCGGACCAACCGGCGCTGCTGGAACGAACGATCTCCGCCGCGCGCGCCCACTTCGAGGCGCCCCACGCCGCCTGCAAGGGGGCGTTGGCGTTCGTGTAGTGCTTGAGGTTGTGTGCGTACGTATTCAGGATTTTAATGGCATTTTGCGCGTAGGTGCCGTTACCGGTGATCCAAAAGAGGAGCGCCTGCGTGTAGGCGGCGCTGCCGTCGTCGTCCTCCGCGGAGCACCCTTTATCGGGGCTCGAGCTAGCGCCACACTCGATGGTTCCACCGGAGGGAGGGCCCTTGGGAGCATAGGAGAGCGAACCAAAACTGCTATTCAGCGCTTTGACGAAGGTCTCATGGATCGGATCGACTTGGTTCTCTACCTCGGCCTTGACGAAATCGAGCTGCGCGCGGCTGACGAGTACACCCGGATGCTGAAACGTCGTCTGCGCGGCGGCGGGCGAGCTTCCTGCCAAAGTACCGAGCAGGGAAGCAGCAGTCATCGTGAGCAGTGTGGAAAGCTTCATATCGTCGACTCCTTTACGCGTTAGAGGGCTAAGCGGAAGTGCGACATTCTTTGCATCCGATTTGAGTAACCGGTGTCAATGACTGGTCAAGTGGCCTTACCAGTTGTCCCGACTCTAACCAGTGCCACCCATGCGTCAAGCACGACCTTGCGTCAAATACAGCGAAATAGTCGCTGCGACGCGTCACACATTCTGTGTTGCGTAAGTGCCGAGCTCCAGCTACAGCCTGTGGTTGATGGTCAGGCTGTCAAGTGGCCTTACCAGTCGACGGATCGACCATCGACGTCCTTGATTGACACCGGTATCAGCAACGATTTTACGGCGCGAAAGCGGCCTGGGCTCCTTTCGTCGCCTTGCGTATGCCTTTCGTCCGCATTGCAGAAGGGAGCGACGAAACAATGGTCATGAATTCGTTCCGCGTGCCGCTCGGGATGCCTGCCTTCTTGCTCGTGGTCCTGGTCGCAGGGTCGGCGAACGGGCAGACGCCCCCTCCGACCCCGGACCCTCCTGCCACGACGGAGCCCGTGCAGATGCCGGAGTCACCCCCGGCCGATGCCGCAGCGCCTTCGGCACAAGCTCCCGAGCCCGCGCAACCCCCCGCGGCTCCATCCACGGAGCCGCCCCAGGTGGCGCCGCCCGCGGCCGGCCGCCGAGCCACGTTCGAGGGCCCCCCTCGGGCACCGCCAACCGCGCCTCGACACGAATACCCGCAGAGTCTCATCGGACACTTCTTGAAAGATCCGGCGTCCACGATGTTCAACGGGTTCCGCGTGACCCTTCTCAACTTCATCGAACTGGACGCCATGCACGACTCCACGCAGAGCTTCTCCCAGGGCGACGGCTTCGGCGGCAGCCCCGCGCTCGCGCGATCGACGCTGACCGGGGGAACGCCCAACTACGCGGGCCAGCACGGGCGGTTCGTCATGTCACCGCGGAACACGCAAATCGGGCTCCAGGTCGAGGCGCCCGAGTTCGCGAAGATCAAAGCCACGGGCCACTGTAGGCTGGACTTCATGGGCAGCCAGCCCTCGACGCCCCAAGCCGCGCCGTCCAATACCAGCGAGTCCAGTTACTACAACTCACCGACGGTCCGAGTCCTCCACTGCTACGCCAAGGCGGAAACGCCCTATATCGATGTACTCGGCGGCGTCACCTACCCGTTGTTCGCCCAGAATCCCTTCTTCTTTCCGTCGTCGATCATCTATCTCGGGCTCCCGGGCGCGGCCTACAGCCGCACGTCGCAGGTACGGCTCTCGCACCAGTTCCATACGGATCCCGTCGATGTGTACATCGGCGCGGGGGTATTTCGGCCGCCGCAGCGAGACTCGGAGGTGCCCGATTTCGAGGGCGCGCTCCGCGTGATGTTCAACGACTGGAAGGGCACGCGCACGCTCGGCGCCGTCGGGACGAGGGTCGATCCGCTGTCCATCGGGGTATCGGGCGCCTATCGTACCTTCAAGGTCCAAGAGATGGCTGCGGTGCCCGTGAACTCGCACACCGCGACTGGCGCGGGCATTTCACTGGACGCTCTGATTCCGATCATCCCCGCCAAGGATATGGACCATGCCGGCAACTCCCTCACCGCGAATGCGGCGTTCGTCACGGGGAGCGGAATCTCGGATCAATATGTCGGTGTCACCGGTGGCGTGCCCGCGCAGACCCGCCCACCGGCAACTACAGGCGGGCCCGCGGGAGCTCAGCTCGACATCGATCCGGGTTTCACGCTGTACGATCCGTCCGGTGCGCTCAAGACCGTCAATTGGCAATCGTACGCGATCGGACTCCAGTACTATGTGCCCGGCCCGCTGGATATCTGGGTGGCGGGCAACTATACCCATCTGACCTCGAGCAACCTGCAGAGGCTCGCGCCTCCGAAGGCGGGCGCAGTATCGACCGTCTTCGACACGCAAGACTACTTCGATGCCAACGTCTTCTGGGCCATTACGTCGCACCTCGAGATCGCTTTTGGTTACGCCAACACGCGTCAGATCTTTCTCGATGGCGGCAAAGAGACCAACCACCGCTTCGGGTTCGCCAGCTTCTACATTTTCTGACCCATCGACGAGTCGTGAAGGGAGATCGCATGAAAACGTCGCTGTATCGATCCGTCGCATGGCTGTCCTGCTGCGGGGCCGCGGCCGGCATTCTATCGGCCTTGGGGTGCAGCAAGGACAATGCCAAAATAAGCTCCGCCACCGCCGTGGAGGCGGCCCCCACGGCTGCCGCCACGGCTCCCGATGCGGGTCCTGCGTGCGTCGCCGGGGAAGCGCCGCCGCGGTCCCTCGTTGATGCCATTGCGCCCGCGGCCCTGATGCGCGCGATGACCGCCGTCGCCGATTGGCAACTCGCCAACCCCGCGAAGTGGGCCACGAACTCCTGGCAATACGCCGCCTTTTGGGTTGGCATGACCGATCTCGCCCCTCTGGCGGACGACGGCAAATACTACGATGCCATCCGGAAGAACGGCGAGACCAACGAATGGAAACCGGCGGAGCGCCCTGGGCACGCCGACGACCAGGCCATCACCTCGAGCTACTTTTATCTGTATTCCGTCGACCGCGAGCACGCGACGATCGAGCCGGCGCTCGCGCGCTTCGACGAGATGTCGAAGAAGACCTTCGATGCCTCGCTCGCGTGGGACGAGACGAAGCACGGCGAGACGGCCACGGGCCAGCCCCCGATCTACGATCGCGAATGGGCCTGGTGCGACGCCCTCTTCATGGCTCCCCCGGCGATGGCGCAGGCCACCACGAACACCGGCGACATGAAGTACCTCGACCTCGCCAATAAGCTCTGGTGGAAGACGACGGACTATCTCTACGACAAAGACGAGCACCTTTATTATCGCGATTCCCGTTTCTTCACGCAAAAGGAGCCGAACGGAAAAAAGGTCTTTTGGAGCCGCGGCAACGGCTGGGTGATGGCGGGGACGGCGCGCATGCTGCAAAACATGCCCGAGGGCTATCCGGATCGGGGCCGTTACATCGCGCTGTTCAAGGACATGGCGGCCAAGGTTGCCTCGCTGCAAGGCAAAGACGGCTTCTGGCGCGCGAGCCTCCTCGATCCGGATGACGTTCCGAGGCCAGAGAGCAGCGGCACCGGTTTCTACACGTACGCGCTCGCGTGGGGCGTGAACCAGGGCCTTCTGGACCGCGCGATGTTCGAGCCCGTCGTTCGCAAGGGCTGGACGGCGCTCACGGGGGCGGTGCTGCCCGGCGGGAAACTGGGCTGGGTCCAGGAAGTCGGCTTCAAGCCGGGCGATACGTGTTGGGACCGCACCGAGGTGTATGGCGCAGGCGCTTTTCTGTTGGCTGGCAGCGAGATCTATCGCAGCACCCTGCTCGCGGACAGTCCGCGGATCACGCGATCGATCAAGAACCCGAAGGCCGAGGCCCGCTTCGACGAGATCGTCGAGGTGCCTCTGCGGCCCGATGAGACGAAGGCCGTCGCCGGGGGCGAAAAGCTCGTCGCGATCGACGGGCGCTCGGGAGATCTGCTGGCCACGAAGCCCAAAGAAGGCGCGGCGAATCGGCTGCTCGTCCTCGTGAGCAGCCTGCATCCCTCCGAGGAGCGCCAGATCCATATTTACCGGGTGCCTGCGGCGACGCGGCTGCCGCCTGTGCGGGGACGTGGCTTCCGCGTCCCCGTCGCTCGCAAGAAGCAAGCGGTCCTCGTCGTGACAGTCAAAGGAGCCTGAGAAGACAATGCGCAAATCACGGCTCTCGAAAGGCTCGGCGTCGTTCGTTGCGGCCACTTTGGTGCTCGTCGCAGGGAGCACGGCGTGCCGAAACACGACGTCGTCCGGCGACAGGAGCAGCAGCAGCGCATCATCGAACTTCGCGTGCACGCTGATCCTGGGCGTCTCGGCGTCGGGCGAATGGGTCGACCAGGGTGGCCTTTTCAATCTGCTGGACGGCGCGCGGTTCGAGGCACGCACGAAATCGCACGAGTTCGTGGAGCGCTGGGCGGGCGATACCGAAGTATGGACGCAGCCGCTCAATCCGGCCGGCGCCGCGCCTCAACCCGGCGGCACCGCACACGCGTGCGCGCAGCATTCCGACGCACCGGATCGCGTCGTCTTCATTGGCTACACCGAGCCCAAGAACGTCGCATATCGGAGCCAGGCGGCTTGGGAGGCCGCCCTCGAACAGGCAGTCGGCGCCATCCAGGCGCACCACCCGAGCGTGAAGCGGATAGAGCTCCTCACGATGGTGCGAGGTCCGCTGATGCAAAACGGTGTCGTGTATCCGGGTGGATTCAATTGCGATCCGGCGCTCGAGGAAGACATCGTTGCGCCCTATGTGGACCTGGCAATCGCCGCCGAGGCCGCGAAGCACCCTGGGACCGTCGTCTCCGGACCGAAGTTCTACGTGGGCGACTGCTCTTGGTGGACCGAGAGCGGCGCTGGCCGCACTGGCCGCGGTCCCCACTTCGTGCCGAACGGAATGCCGGCACTCGAAGCGCAGAAGATTGCCGACTACTACAAGTCTGGAACATGCACCTCGCCTTGGTGCGTGCCATAGAAGGGAGCGACGAAACATGCATATGAATTCGTTCCGCGTGCCGCTTTTGATCGGCCTCGGGTCTTTGATCGGGTTCGGGCTCTCGCCGCAGCTCGGATGCGGCACGGACTCCGGAGCATCGGGAGAAGGCAGCGCCGACAGCGGGGTCGTCCCGGGGTTCGAGGCGGGCGTCGACGCGAGCATCGATGCGAGCACCGACGCGGGGTTCGATGCGGGCCCGCTGCTGCCCAAGGGAACTCCAAAGACCACCGTGCTCGTCGGATCGACGCTCGTCACCTTGCAGAAGCAGCTCGCGAGCGGCGGCACCCCCGACCAGGCCAACCAGGCCAACCAGAGAAGAGCGCTGGCGCGGCTCCTTCAAGCCGCGGACGGATATCTTTCGACGGGACCGTGGTCGGTCACGGACAAGCAGACGACCCCGCCGAGCGGCGACAAGCACGATTACATGAGTCAGGCCCCCTACTGGTGGCCGTATAACGCCCATCCGCCGTCGGATCCAGGCACACCGGGCGACTGCACCAAAAACTACGTTCAGCATGACGGCATCCGAAACTCGGGCGAGATCGACCCT
>Ga0137415_10004831_pt1 | contig 13322 bp, 11 predicted proteins | sample CZODoug3_1_1_16f_FD_183082 | JGI IMG/M metagenome (GOLD analysis project Ga0137415, IMG submission 183082) | Vadose zone soil fungal communities from Angelo Coast Range Reserve, California, USA - CZODoug3_1_1_16fungal (Hybrid Assembly) | ecosystem: Environmental > Terrestrial > Soil > Vadose... | reverse complement strand
CGAGCGCGCGGGTGACCAGAAGTCCCATGAACCCGCATCCCACGACCCCGACGACGTCATCGGGTCGGATCCTGGCGCCATCAACTCCGTTGAGCGCGCAAGCGACCGGCTCGACGATCCACTGGGACCAGTCCTGGATCTTCTTCGGCAGCGGAGCGGCCTTGTCCGCTTGGGCGACCGTCAGCTCGGAGAAGCGTCCGTCCCCGAGGAGCGCGACATTGTCGCCCACCGTCAATCCGGCCACGTCGGCTCCGACTTCCACGACCTCGCCGGCTGACTCGTGCCCACCGATGTAGGGCAGAGGTACGCCCTCGTCCCCCCGGAACGCCTCGACATCACCGCGGCACACCCCGCCTACCCGTACCGCCACCAAGAGGTCGGTAGGGCCAATCGGAGGAATCTCCTTCTCGCGTACGTCGACCTGGCCTACGGCCCTGATGCAGAGCGCTCGTGTCCGCATGCTCTTCCTCGCTGATAGCTCTTAAGGTACGGTAGACCGAACCTATTTTTGGTACGCGGCAGTGTCAAGCTCTGATCCGGGGAGGGCGGGCGACGAATGCTCCTCATCGTCGGTAACGCCGCGACGGCCGATGGCCTGGTCCGCGTCGCAGACGTTCCGGACTCCCACGACGTCGGCACCGTCGAGGAGCTGGCCGCGCCCACGACGTTCTGGATGCCCGGCGGCTCAGCCGCCGCGATCGCCACTGCCGCGGCCCCATTCGGGCCCGTCCGACTCTGGCATCCGCTGCCCTCGCCCCAGTCGTCGGAACCGGCGAGGCGCTTGCACGACGCTCTCGATCGAGCGGGTGTGCACCACGAGATGTGCCCGGTCTCTGCGGACGCGGTGCACGCCCTCGTGATCGATGCCCCGGACCGGCGCTTCTGCTGGAGCGCCCCACCGATCGACGCGGAAGTCACCGACCTCGACGGCGTCCTGGCGGGGGTCGAACACATCGTCTTCGCTCCGCGATGGGGTCCGTGGAGCGAATGCTTCCTTGACGCCGCCCGGCACCATCGCATCCCGGTGAGCTTCGTCGGCGAGGTGCCGGCCGCGGACGGCGAGTGCTGGGCGTTCGGCATCGCGGACGCCCGCCAGCTCGCGGTGGCACCGCACCTTCGGATCGAGGTTGGCGTCGGAACCCGGGGAACGGATGGCGCGACCATTACGACCGATGGGGCATCAACGGCGGTCCTGGCAGTCCCGGTAACGGTCGTCGACACGACAGGGGCCGGCGACGCCTTCGCCGGCACGTTCCTCGGTGCGGCACTGGCGGGACACCCACTACGCGACGCCGGCCGGCTGGCTGCCGAGGTGGCCTCGGCTCGCTGCTCTCACTGGGGAGCGCTACCGCCGCCGGATCACCACGGCTTCAGGAAGAGAGAGATGACGGCACCAACCGCCTCCACCACATCGACACCTACTACTCGGGAGCGAGCCCTCGGTGCGCTCTGGGGGCAGGCCTGCGGAGACGCGTTCGGGATGCCGAACTCCTTCCTCCGCCTCCCGGTCTGGCGCACCACGATGGAGCCCGGCCCGGACAACTCGCCGTACCACGCGGGGTATCCCGCCGGCCGGATCACGGACGACACCGAACAGGCCCAGTCCCTCTCGGTCGCGTTCGAGCAGTCCGACGGGCGGCTGAATCACCTGCTGGTGGCCGTCGAACTCGAGGCATGGTTCGACCGAGTCGGCGGCGACCAGAGCCTCGCGGTGGGGCCGAGCACCAAGCTCGCCCTGGGGCAGATCAAGCAAGGAGTGTCGGTCGAGGAAGCCGGTCGGCGAGGGGTGACGAACGGTGCCCCCATGCGGATCGCAGCGGTCGGAGTCTGGGCCGCGCTGCACGACTACACGTTCGACCAGCTCCTCCAGGACGTCCACGCGGCCTGCATCCCCACGCACAACACGTCGGTCGCCATCGCCGGCTCGGCGGCCGTTGCTGCCGCGGTGTGGAGCGGTATCCGTGGTCTCGAGTGGAACGCCACCGTGGACACAGCGTGCCGGGCAGCCGACAGGGGTGCCGAACTCGGCTCCTGGATCTATGCGCCGTCCATCTCGGCTCGTATCCGGTGGGCCTGCGAGCTTGCGGGGTCGTGCTCCGACGAGGTGGAAATGGTCACCGCGTTGAGCGACGTGATCGGTATGGGGGAGGCCACCGCCGAGTCGGTGCCGGCCGCCTTCGCGGCCGCCTTCTTCGGTCGCCGCGATCCGGCGCGTGCCATTTCAGTCGCGGGAAACGCACGAGGGGACACCGACACGGTTGCCGCAATGGCCGGTGCGATCGCGGGTGCGTTCCACGGGTCGGGTGGCATCCCCGAGGATTGGCGGACCCTGATCGAAAAGGTCAACGGCCTCGACGTTCCTGCCTGGGTCGACTCGTTGATGCCATCGGAAACCAGGCCCGTTACTAGCCTTTAACCAGACCGCGAGGAACAGGAAACGCGACAACCCGAAGGTGAAAGGTATGGTCATTCAGACCTAAGTGCCACCAGACGTGATGTGGCCGGAAGCGTTGACGCCGATCGGCCGACCGCGTCAGGAAGGGAAGCCATGAGTACGTCCCTTACTCGTCGTAGCCTGCTCGTCAGGGGTGGCCTTCTTGGGCTGGCCGCCGCTGCGGGGCCCTCGCTCATCGCGGCGTGCTCCAGCTCGCCCGCCTCCTCGGCCAAACCGGCGACACTGTCCGGGCTCTGGGTGCCTTACGACCCGCTCATCGACGCATCAAAGGCCGCGGCAACCAGCTGGGGAGCCGCGAACGGCATCCAGTTGAATATCGCCACGGTGCCGTGGGCGGACTGGGACAGGACCGTTCGAGCGTTCCCGCAGCAGCCGACCGTGCCGGACGTGGCGATCGTCGACGGTCCGGCCCTGTTGGGTTATGCCGCGAACGACATCCTCTTGCCGCTCGACCGCTACTTCAAGCCGCAGGACATGCAGGACTTCCTGCCCGGAACGACCCCGTCGGCGATGAGGAAGGGCTCCTTCTACGGACCGGCCACCAACGAGAGCTCGCAGGCGCTGGCCTACAACAAAGACCTGCTGGACAAGTACGGGATCACTCCGCCGACCGAGCTCAGCAAGGCCTGGACGTGGCCACAGCTGCGCGAGATAATGATCGACATCCAGAAACGTGAACGAGCGGCCCGTGGCAACGACCAGTTCTGGGGAATGTTCCTCGGGCAGGGCAACTTCATCGGCGGCGGCACCTACACGGGCCTGGACCTGATCCGAAGCAAGGGCGCCAAGAACTCGAACACGTATAAAGCGATCAGCGACGACGGGTTGACGGTCGCCGGTTACGCCGACACGCCCGAGGCAATGGAAGGCTATCAGTTCCTGCAGGACCTCTACATCCGAGATGGCCTGACTCCACAGAGCAAGTCACCCGACTTTTTCTACAACGGACAAATCGCGTTCTGGCTGACCGACCCCGATGTGGCCGTCACCGGTATCGCCGAGAAGGCGCCAACCATGAAGTGGGGTGTCACCCCGCACCCGTATTTCGTCACGCCGATCGTCCAGACCGACTCGTATCATCTCGGCGTCCCCAAGAACTCCCCGAACGCCGACTGGGCCGCCAAGCTCGTCGCCGACATGGTCTCGCCGGCCAACGGCCTCATCCTCGCTAGCAAGCAAAAGGCCATCCCGACGCGCAAGTCTCTGGTCGACAAAGCCGACTACTTGCGAGACGCACACATGCAGGTCTTCACGGAGACCGCGTCCCAGTGGGCCGTTCCGCGGCCGATCACGCCGGGTTGGTCAGAGTACGACACCGTCTACTCGCAGATGCTGGCTGATATCGCCACCGGCGCCGATATCAGCAAGACCGTGTCGAAGGCCGTGTCCGACATCGACGCACAGCTCGCCCGCTACCAAAGCCTCGTGAGGTGACCACCACCGCAACACGGCGGCGAAGGATCCGGAGTCCGCTCGACTCCTATCGGAACGCCGTATTTCTTCTCGCCCCGACGGTCGCCCTGATCTTTCTGTACAAGTATGTCCCCATCGGTCAGGCGATCTGGGCGAGTCTGAACGCGTTCTCGGTCGCGGGGAATCCGCTGGCATTCGTGGGCCTTGACAACTTCGTGCACGTCCTGACCGATGTGTCCTTTCTGCATTCGCTGATGCTCACCGTCATCTTCGCGGCAGTCAAGATTCCCCTGCAGTTGGCGCTCGGTCTGGGGGCGGCGCTTCTGCTCTACCAGAGCTCGGCATTCAATTCCTTCCTTCGAGTTGTAATTGTCATTCCGGCAATCACCCCGATCGCGATAATCGGAATTATCTTCTTGTTCCTGTTCGACCGCGAGGTCGGCTTGACCAACGCATTCCTGACCGCGTTCGGGGTTGGTAGAGTGAGCTGGCTGACGACGCCCGCTACTGCTCAGGCAGTCGTTGCGGTTGCGTCGATCTGGCGCGATGCCGGCTTCACGATGCTCATCTATCTTGCCGGGCTGACCGCCATCCCGACCCAGGTCAGAGAAGCGGCGCGTATCGACGGCGCCAACGGGTGGCAGTCCACCAGGCGGATCATCTTGCCCATGTTGCAACGGTCGACACAGCTGGCGACCGTCACCACGACTATCGCGGCTTTCCAATTCTTCGCCCCCATTTTTGTCCTCACCAGGGGTGGTCCTCAAGACGCGACCGATGTCGCGGCCTACCATATCTACGAGCAGGCATTCGTCTTCTATGACCAAGGCACGGCGAATGCGATGTCGGTCATTTTGGTTTCGCTAATCGTCGTTATTACGACGGTCGAACTCTACGTGTTGCGAAGCCGCTGGGAGTACTGACATGGTCTTAACTCAGGCTCCGCCAAAGCCGGCTGGCACCGCGCAACCGTTCCGGGCCCGGTGTCCGGGAGTATTCAGCCGCTTTCGAGGCACGACTCTGCTCAGGGTACTTGTCCTGGTAGTGTTCTTAGGGCCGATCTTCCTGGCGGTCGTGAGCTCCTTGCGTGCCAACGCCGACATATTCCGGTATGGAGGATCCCTATCGGTTCGAAACTTCATTCCGATCCCCGCCATTTTTAGCAACTTCTCGCGTGCGCTCCGCCTTCCCTATTTCACACAGCAGCTGCTCAATTCGCTCGTGCTCGGAGTCGTGCAGTCCACCGCTACTGTCGTGCTCGCGATCTTGGCGGCCCTGGCGCTCGCCCGAATAAGGTTCAAATTCAGGAGCGCGGTCTTCTACGCTATTCTCGCGACCATGTTTTTGCCGTTCGAGGCGTTGGCGGCACCCATCTTCCTCGTCGTGAAGAACCTGGGGCAGCTCGACTCCTTCTGGGGCCTGCTGTTGCCGTGGGTGGCAGCGCCCATCGCTATCTTCACGCTGCGGCAAGCGATCGCGGACGTGCCGCGCGCTCTCGACGAGGCCATCATGATTGACGGCGGCGGTCTCTTGCATATCCTTCGACACGCGATCCTGCCCAACATCTGGCCGGCCATGATCACGGCCTGGCTGACGACGTTCATCTACGTGTGGGATTCGTTCCTCTGGCCGCTTATTGTGATTAGAAGTCCGACGAAACAGCTCGCGCAGGTCGGGATAATCAGTCTCATCAATCCCAACGAGGTCGATTACGGGACGTTGTTTGCGGCATCATTGATTGCGACGGCCCCCGTCGTTGTCCTCTTCCTGGCGCTCCAGCGGTACTACCGAGAGGGAACGGTGGCCTCCGGCCTGAAGTGATCGACCATCAGAAGGTCCTCTTATCCGTACGATAGGATGACTCTGATCAATCTGCGGCAGTGGCAGGGGGAGAACCATGTCCTACCGGGGCTGGTCCGAGGGAGTTGTGGACCGGCATTCACCGGTCCCTGCCTACCATCAGCTGGCCCAGGTGCTCCGGATGCGCATCCAGCGCGGTGACTGGGGGGTCGGCGAGCAGTTGCCGACGGAGATCCAGCTCTCCTCGGAGTACGACGTCAGCCGCTCGACCGTCAGGCAAGCGCTGTCGGAGCTGGCCGAGAGTCTGGTCGTCAGTCGAGAGCACGGCAAGGGAACTTTCGTTCTTGCGGCTCCCCGCCTTCTCATGAACGATCTGAGCCTCCCGATGGGTCTGGCGCATCGGGCCCGCAGCCAGGGAGTCGAGCTCGAGGCGAAGGTGCTGTCGATCGGCGCGATCGATGACGTGCCCAACGAGGTGCGTCAACGGCTTCAGTTGGAAGCCGGGGACGAGGTGATCGAGCTGCGCCGGATGATGACGCTGGACTCGGCGCCGGCGGCCCTCGTGCTCTCCTGGTTGCCGGCAAGTCGGGTTCCGGGCCTGCTCAAGGATGGGCTCGTCGACGGCTCGATCTCGCAGACCCTCGTCACGAGATACGGCGTGGAGCTGGGTAGGTACGACAACCAGCTCGAGGTAACGGGTGCCACCCAGGAGCAGGCGGAGCTCCTGGACGTGGAGATGAACGACCCGTTGATCCTTCTGTCGGCGCTCTGTCTCTCTGTCGAAGAAGTGCCGCTCGAGGATTCCCAGACCTATTGGAGGGCGGACCGAGTACGGCTGCGGTTCGGCGTCACCCCACCGCGCTCCTCGGCCTGACGAGTCGCGGAAAGCCTCGGCGGGAGGTCAACGCCTCCGCCAACCCGTCGAAGCCGCCCATGCCGATGACTCACCGGGCCTTGCCCGTTCAGGGGCTTGCTGACACTCGCCGTTCCAGTTCGTTGAGCAGGTCGGCTTTCCGCTTGTCGCTTGCGAACGAGGCGAGGATGGAGTTGCGCGCGAGCTGCACGAGTTGGTCGCTCCGCACGCCGGACTCCGCGACGACGGCGGTGTAGTTGTCGGCGATGTAGCCACCGAAGTAGGCGGGGTCGTCCGAATGCACCGTGACCAGGAGACCCTCGTCGATCATTCGGCGAATCGGATGGTCCGCCAGTGTCGGGACCCCACCGAGGCGAAGGTTCGACAGCGGGCACACGGTCAACGGGATACGCGAAACGCGGAGACGCTCGACGAGCTCAGTGTCCTCGAGGCATCGAATGCCGTGATCGATGCGCTCCACCTGCAGTAGGTCCAGCGCCTGAGTGATGTACGCCGCCGGACCTTCCTCGCCGGCGTGTGCCACGCGACGCAGACCGAGCGACCTGGCCTGGGCGTAGACCTCAGTGAACAGCTCCGGCGGATAGCCGGCTTCCGCGGAGTCGAGTCCGACGCCGATCAGATCGGCCCGACGATGCTTCACTGAGTGGAGAGTGGCGAGCGCGTCCTCGACCGGGCTGTCGCGGAGGAAACAGAGGATCAAGCCGCCGGTGAGGTCGTGGTCGTGCTGTGCCCGCCGGAACCCCTCGAGAAGCCCGTCGATGACGTCGTCGATGGGCACGCCGCGCGAGGTGTGAGCCTGAGGGTCGAAGAACATCTCCACATGTCGGACACCTTGTGCCGTGGCTTTGCGCAGGTACGCCTCGGTGAGGTCGGCGAAGTCTGCCCGCGTCCGTAGGACGTCCATGCAGGCGTAGTACAGATCGAGGAACGACTGAAGATCGTCGAATCGGTAGCGGGCCCGCAGGTCGGCGACGCCGGAGTAGGGCAACGCGATGCCGTTGCGCTCGGCGAGGTCGAAGACCATCTCCGGCTCGAGGGTGCCCTCGATGTGCAGATGCAGCTCCGCCTTGGGCAGGGGGATCGGGTCGATGGAGCTCACGACGCGCTCCTCATCGCGGCCAGCTCGACGATCGGAGGAATCGACTCGTGCTCGCTGCCGGGAATCAGGCTCCAGTCGACGGCTCCGGGTCGCCGGTGGACATCGACCCGGATCGTTCGCTGTGGGGTGACAATCCAATCGACCGGGACGTCGTGCGGTTCGCCCACGAGGACCTCGTCGACGTACTGCTCGTCGTGCACGATGTCCACCACCTGCGACTGTGCTGTGGTGAGGCCGATCTCGGAGAGCATGGCCCACTCCAGGTCGAAGTACCCGTGGCCCTTTCCGAAGCGCACCCCATTGCTGCTCACCGCGGATCCGCCGGTCACGAGAAGTTGCAGCGGTGTGCCAACCTGCAGATCCCGGAGCGTGCGCGGCCGACCATAGGTGTCGAGGCCGTCGAGCGTGGCGGCGTAGGTGATCTCCGAGTCGGGGACGTCCGCCGGATTCAACTCCATGAAACCGCGACGGATGCCATAGGTCGTGACCAGAACGGTCTTGCCCGCTCTCAGTGCCTCGCGCCGGAGGCGCTCGGTCGAGTTGTCCGGGGTGATGAACACGCGGTCGGACGCGCGCCATGCGTCGAGTTCGACGATTCGGGCGGTTGCGGACTCGTTCCCCTCGAAATCGGCGATGAATGACGAGAAGTCCCAGTGGAAGCGTGAATCGGGTCGGCCCACCCGACGCAGGGCCTGCCAGATCCGTTCCCGGTGTTCCTGCACGACGTCAACCACCCGGATACTCCTTCGCTGCCTCGCGGTCTCGCAAGCTGTTGAGGTAGGCGAGCGTTGTCAGCTGCTCGGTGGTGACGGTGTCCCAGTTCACGCCCGCCGGACGGTGTAGCGGCCCATTGGCCCGGACGACAGCGGTGGGAGTCACGATCGCGTCAACGGACACAGAGCCGTCTTCCCAGTCGTGCCGAAGCTCGACGACCTGGCTGTCGTGGCAGACACAGACGACAGGTGTGTCGTGGTCGACGGCCCCGAGAGCCCGCAGAATGCCCCATTCGATCTCGAAGTAGGCATCCGCGCTGCCGAAGTGCCGGCCATCGCGGCTCACTGCGACAGCTCCGGTAACGATCAGGTCGATCTTCGTCGACGCGAGCTCGTCGAGTTCGACCCTGCGTCCGAACCGCTCCAGCCCATCGAGCGTGGCGGCGAAAGCGCGCTGGGTCGGATCGATGGCGGCCCCGTCGAGACGGACGATCCCCCGGCGGAGCCCGTAGGTCGGCACCAGGACTGTTCGCGCTTGGCCCAGGGCAGAAGCGATCAAACCTCTGAGGCTGTTGTCCGGGGTGACGAAGATGGTGCCGCTTCTCGAGTACTCCTCGGTTTGGGCGAGCGCCTCGACCGCCTCCCCGGAGCCCTTGAAGTCGGGCACGAACCTCGTCACATCGGTGTGCCACCGCGAGTCAGGCAGCGCGATGTGCTCGACGACCTCACGCATGCGCAGCCGAACCTGATGAGGCCGCGACACGAACGTGCCACGGCCACGCTCAGCGACCAGCAGACCCTCCCGAACGAGCGCCGAGGTCGCCCGACGCAGCGTCCCTCGACTGACGCCGAAACGCTCCATCAGAGCAGGTTCACCGGGGATCACGGGCGATTGATCCCACGGGAGGTGGAGAGCGAGCTCGCGAAGACGATCGAGAACCTGGGCGTGTGCAGGAGCAACCGAGGAACGGTCGATGCGGTCGAGCATGATCATGCGATCCGAGCAGCTACGGGGCCATCCCACGTCCAACCGACCTGCACCCGGAGTGGATGTGGCTGCCGACTCATGTGCGGGGTCCCTTGAGTGGGCATGAGATGACGCTAGATGCACCGACGGCTGAGCAGGTTAAAGTAGCGTTACGAACCTTCAAACGTATATATGTTTGAAGCCGGTTGCGGCCACGGGGGCGACGCTACCGAGAGTGCTCCAGCACCGAGCGGGCCACCGCCGGGCGCAGGGCCTCGGGCACCGGCCCCCGGGAAGCACGCAGCTGGGCCACGGCGGCCCGCAGCTCGGTGATCTCCCGGCGCAGCGCCTCGATCGTCGCGCGGTCCTCGGCGGCCCGGCTGGACTCCACCGAACCGGAGATCCGGGACAGCTCGCGCAGCACCGGGGCCAGGGCCTGTTCGGGACGGGTCAGGGTCATCGGCGTGCCACCTCACCAGCCGGGGAGATCGGATGCCTCGAGCGTAGTTCGGCCGCCGTCGCCGGGGTATGTGCGATCACTCAGTGCGCACCGGTCCCGGATTGGCGACCCGCACAAACCCGCGAGACAGGAGGCCGGACCGGACGAGCCCGGCCACCCGAACGACCGTTGACGACCTATGCGGGTCGGACTACTGTTCGTGACCGCCCGAGACAGACTCGTCTCTCTCGTCGGGTCTGACGTGACTCGACCGGTGCCGGCTCGGGCGAGCCCGTCCCTGTCAATCGATGTCGCCAGGAGTACGCACCAGTCCGTGGATCGCGGCCTGCTGTGCGTGCCTCGGAGTCTCAAGGAGGAGACCATCCATGGCTTACGACCCGCGCACGGCCACCGGAATCCCGACCGAGCCGGTGGGCTCGCTGCCCCGGCCCGCCACGCTGCAGGCGCTCTACGCGAAGTACGACGCCGGTCAGGCCGGCCGGGAGGACCTGCTCGCCGCCCAGGACGCGGCGGCCCGGGACTCCCTCGAGCGCGGCGCGGCCACCGGGGCGCCGATCATCTCTGACGGCGAGCAGCGCGCGTCCAGCTTCGCCACCTACCCGCTGGCCGACACGCTGGCCGGCACCGGGCTGGCTCCCAATCTGGCCGGCGACAACGGCCAGTTCTTCGCGATCTTCGCCGACGGGCACCACCGCCAGCTACCCAGGCTGACCGGTGGCCCGTTCCGCTACCAGACCTACGCCTCGGACTACCTCAGCCTGTCGCTGCCGCACGCCACCCGGCCGATGAAGCAGGCGGTGATCGCGCCGTCGATGATGTTGCTGCTCTACCCGCTCACCCAGGACCTGCCCGACTACACCCGCGAGCAGTTCGAGGACGACATCGTCGACGAGTGTGAGAAGGACATCCGGCAGGCGTTCGCGGCCGGCGCGGCGCGCGTCTCGATCGACTTCACCGAGGGCCGGCTCGCCACTCGGGACGATCACCGCAACCCCTGGACCGGGGCGAATCTGCTGCCTCGCTTCATCGCGCTGAACAACCGGGTGCTCGACCGGTTCAGCCCGCAGGAGCGGCTCAACATCGGCATCCACACCTGCCCGGGCGGTGACCGGGACTCCGTGCACTCCGCCGACGTGCCCTACAACAACCTGCTCGGCACCATGTTCGACATCAACGCCGGCTACTTCCTGATCCAGCTGGCCAGCGAGCGGGACAAGGACCCGGTGTACGAGTCAATCGGCAAACACCTGCGGGCCGACGCGGTCGGCATCCCGCAGACGGCATACATCGGCGTGATCAACCCACTGAACCCGAGGGTGGAGAGTCCACAGGAGGTCGCAGACGCCCTGATCCGGGCCGCGAACTTCATCCCGAAGGAACAGCTCGGCTCCACCGACGACTGCGGATTCTCGCCGTTCAGCATCGACGAGAAGCCCAGTCACGGCTCACCGGACTTCGCCCGCGACATCGCGTTCCGGAAGATCGCCAACCGGGTCGAGGGCACCCGTCTGGCGGCGGACAAGCTGGGCATCCCGGCCAGCTGACCGCACCTCCCGAACCGTGCGAGTACGAGTGCTGTCGGGCGCCTCAGAGCTGGTGGTCCTCCACGGCCGCCGCCCAGTCGCCCGCCACGAACGCTCCAACCGCAAGGGCTCGGGTGGGGGGATGGGTGTCGGGTCCCGCTGCCCGGTGGGGTTGAGGTGTAGCCAGGCGAGAGTGCTGTCCTCGCGCAGGCGGTCGAGTCGGGTGGGCAACTCGCGCAGGACGTGTTCCATCCGGCCGTGTTCCAGGGCGTGGAGCACGCCGTAGGTGAAGGCGTTGTGGCCTTCCTCGTGGGCGGTGGCGGCGAGTTGGCGCAGCACGGGGCGTGCGACCACGGCGTCCTGGTAGTCGCCGAGCAGGTCTTGGAGTTTCTTGGTCTGTTTGGCCAGGCGCCGGGCTGGTGCGCCGATGATGGGGGTGGCGACGTCGGTCATGTACCGGACTCGTTTGCCGACCTTGCGTGCTTCGTGCAGGGCGGCGTCGCGGTCCGGGCCTGCTGGCAGGGCGGTGGACTCGGCGAGTTGGCGGTCGAGTTTGCGGAATGCCCTGGCTACGGCCCTGGGTAGTTCGGCCTGTGCGGACCGGTCGGCCTTGCGGGTCAGTGGTGGGTGTTCGAGTAGCTGGTCGAGCATGTGCTGTAAGGCCAGGTATCGGTCGCTGTCCAGGGCGGCCATGATGGCTTGTTCGCCCTGTTCGGCGAGTTGCCCCAGCGAGCGTTCGAGGTCGCTGGCCAATGGGCCCATGATGAGGTGTGCGGGCAGCGCCCGGATGACCTGGGTGAACCGTTCGATCATGACCTCGATGTCGTGTTCTTCGGCTAGTTGCGCGCCGAGCCATTTGAGCTCGTCGGCGACCGGCTGGGTCTGTTCGGGGTCCAGGATCCGGGAGAAACCGTGCAGGACCGAGCGCAGTTGTCGGGTGGCCACCCGCATCCGGGTCACCGCTTCGGGTAGTTCCTGCCGGACCCGGGGGGCTTGGGCCCTCAGCTGGCGGACCTGTGAGCGCAACGCCGCGACCACCACGTCGCCCGCCCGCGCCGGGCCCTCGGCGTGGCGGAGGCGGGGTGCTCGGCGCAGCTCTGAGGTGTCGTAGTAGGTCGTGCTCCGCTGATCTGTGCTGGTCGCCATGCCGGTTGTCATCGCAGGGCTCCCGCGGTGGCCTCGACCCGGGTCGGAGCGGCTTCCGGGGTGTCCGCCGCCGCGGCCGGTGTCGGGTCGGGTCTGGTGTCGAGGGTGCCGCCGCGGCGCAGCTGCACGGTGCGGGTGGCCAGGCGGGTCAGGGCCGGTTGGTGGGTGGTCATGATGACGGTGCGGCCTTCGACCAGGCGGGTCAGTGCTTGGACGACGAGTTGCTCGGCGTGCATGTCGAGCCCGGCAGTGGGTTCGTCGAGCAGCACGACGGGGGCGTCGACGAGCAGGGCCCTGGCGATGCCGACGCGTTGGCGTTGGCCGCCCGACAGTCCGATCCCGCCGGCGGCGACGGTGGTGTTCAGCCCGTCGGGCATGCGGTCGGTGAACTCGGTGACCAGGGCGGCCTCGGCGACCCTGGCGACCTCCTCGTCGGTGGCGTCCGGGCGGCCGTAGCGCAGATTGTCGGCCAGGGTTCCGGAGAACAGGAACGTGTCCTGCAGAACCATCGCCACCTGCTGGTGCAGCCAGTGCTCCGGCAGGTCCGGGACGGACAGCCCGTCCAGCAGCACCTGGCCGCTGGTGGGCTGGTAGAGCCCGCCGATCAGGGACAGCGTGGTGGACTTGCCGGCCCCGTTGTCGCCCATCAGCGCGATCCGCTCACCGGCCTCGATCGTCAGGTCCAGCGAGCTGAGCACCGGGCCCCGGCCGTAGTCCAGGCCGACGTTGCGCAGCTCGATCTGGCCGTCGACCCGGGCGGGCAGGTCCTGCTCGGAGCCCAGGTGCGCGGCGGGCTGGTCGAGGATGGCGGCGATCCGCTCGGCGGAGGCGGCGCCGGCTGTGAAGCTCGGGGCCAGCTTGGCCAGCGTCTT
>Ga0137415_10004829_pt1 | contig 13333 bp, 10 predicted proteins | sample CZODoug3_1_1_16f_FD_183082 | JGI IMG/M metagenome (GOLD analysis project Ga0137415, IMG submission 183082) | Vadose zone soil fungal communities from Angelo Coast Range Reserve, California, USA - CZODoug3_1_1_16fungal (Hybrid Assembly) | ecosystem: Environmental > Terrestrial > Soil > Vadose... | reverse complement strand
CAAAATTCTTGCGGTTTGTCGAACAGGAGAAAAAGTAGAAAATGTCTAATCCCACGAAAGTTCCATTTCTGGACCTGGTTGCTCCTCACAAGGAGCTGCGCGAAGAACTGCTTGCCGTCGTAAACAAGGCGTTTGACACGGCGGGCTTCATCGGTGGTCCGATGGTCGAAGCGTTCGAACAGGAATTTGCAGCGTTCTGCCACACGAAGTATTGCGTCGGTGTGAACAGCGGAACGGATGCGCTACGTTTCGCGTTTATGGCAGCGGGGATCGGTCCGGGGGACATGGTCGTCACCGTCCCACACACTGTTATCGCGAGCACGGAAGCGATCTCACAAGCCGGCGCCGCCATCGCCTTCGTCGACATCAACGAGCAATCCTTCACGATGGACCCGGTCAAACTCCGGGAATACCTGGAGACCAAGTGCGATTTCGACGCCAGCGCCGGGAAGCTGATTGAGCGCAAGTCGAAGAAGCGCGTCGCCGCCCTCGTGCCCGTGCACCTGTACGGCCAGACGGCCGACATGGAACCCATCCTGGAACTCGCCGAGAAGTTCAACCTGATCGTGGTGGAGGACGCTTGCCAGGCACACGGCGCGGAATATTATTCGAAGAAGGATCAGACTTGGAAGCGCGCCGGCTCCATGGGCCTTGCCGCGGCTTTCAGCTTCTACCCTGGCAAGAACCTGGGAGCTTGCGGAGAAGGCGGGGTGATCACAACGAACGATGCAGACCTGGCCCAGCGCATGAAAATGATCCGCGACCACGGCCAGGCCAAGAAGTATTACCACGACATCGAAGGCTACAACGGCCGGCTCGATTCCATCCAGGCGGGCTGGCTTTCCGTAAAGCTCCGCCACCTGGAGAACTGGAATAAATCACGCCGCGCCCTGGCGCACCGCTATCATGAGCTCCTGGCTGAAGCAAAGGATGCTATCGGCCTTCCCGTGGAAGCTTCCTGGACAAAAGGCGTGTATCACCTATACGTCGTCCGGGTTCAAGATCGCGAAGTCTTCCAAGCCCAGCTTGCAGAAGCCGGAATTGGCACTGCCGTCCACTACCCAATTCCGCTCCATCAACAAAAGGTCTATCAACATCTGGGCTACTCGACCGGCGATTTTCCGGTGACCGAGCGCGTCGCCGCCGAAATTGTTTCTCTTCCTATGTTTCCGCAATTGTTGCAGGCCCAGCAGGACACAGTCGCTGCCAAAGTGATGGAACTCTCAGGCTCGAGGCAATTTACTTCGCGCTGATGGATGAATTACGATTGTCATCGATTCTTGAGACTGGGGTAGCACTCCTTCCCTAATCGACTGCCACTGGTATTTTTCCGCTCGGGACCTGTTCCCTTATCAGAATGCTCCGACTCGACAGATTCGCCGCGGTTTATCTGACCACCCCCCTGGTCCGCCTGTTGCGGCCTACGGGAGGAACCCGTGTGCCGATCCTCATGTACCACAGCATTTCCGACAATCTTTTTGGGATGTCCCATCCTTATTACCACATCAATACTCGCCCTGGTGTTTTTACGGCACAGATGCATTGGCTTCGAGCGGCTGGATATCGCACAGTAGGGCTTGCAGAAGCGTGGGTGGGTTTGAGAGACGGCGCGGATCTTTCCAGGGCAGTGGTCCTTACTTTCGGAGATGGCTATCACGATTTCTATACTGACGCGATGGATGTGCTCACACAATGTGGCTTTAGCGCAACGATCTTCCTGGTCACCGATCGGATTGGGCAGACGGCTACGCGGGTGGAAGGCGCGGATTACCTCACGTGGCAAGAAGTAAAGATTCTCGCACAGGCCGGCATCCGGTTTGGTTCGCATACCGTGACCCACCCGGATCTACGGTCTACAAATCCGGAACAGTTAGAATACGAATTGGGACGATCGAAAGAGGTTATCGAGCAGAATGTCGGTGGACCCGTTGATTCATTTTCATACCCTTTTGCTTTCCCGGAAGAAGACAAGAATTTCATACGATATCTGGAAGACGCGTTACAGAACACTGGTTTTGACTATGGCGTCTCGACAATTCTCGGCCGGGCCAGCCGTAACAGCAATAAATACTTTCTACCGCGTCTTCCGGTGAACAATTGGGATGACGTCTCGCTTTTGCGCGCGAAGCTGGACGGAGGATATGATTGGCTGCATTGGGTACAGCTACTGAAGAAGTCTATCCTCCACAATCCGACACTTTTTCAAGATGGCGCGGGCGTTCTGTCCCACAATAAGTGGTAGCAGATTTACCAGCATGGATCACATTCTTAGCTACGTTCTGATAACGCCGGCGCGAAATGAGGCGGATTTTATCGAGTTCACCCTTAAGTCGGTGGTGGCGCAAACCGTGCGGCCCGCCAAATGGGTCATCGTGAGCGACGGCTCGACAGATGCTACCGACGAGATCGTCACGCAATATGCTGCTAATATACCGTGGCTTGAACTTGTCAGAATGCCTGAACGTCGTGAACGCGACTTTGCAGGAAAGGTACGTGCCTTCAATGCAGGATACACGAGAATGTCAAGCCTGAAATATGACGTAATCATCAGCTTGGATGCCGATATCTCGTTCGAACCAGACTATTTTGCCCTGTTGATTGAAAAACTCGCGTCGGATCCGACACTAGGGGTGGTCGGCACTCCGTTCCAAGAAACTACTGGGCAAGTTTACGATTATCGCTTTGTCAGCGTTGAGCACGTTTCCGGTGCATGCCAGGTGTTTCGTCGTGAGTGTTTCGAACAAATTGGCGGCTATTTGCCAGTGAAGGGTGGGTCGATCGATCACATTGCCGTGATTACCGCACGAATGAAAGGGTGGAGAACTCGGACATTTACTGAGAAGACTTGCCTACACCATCGAGCCATGGGAACCGCTGGACGGAGCCTGCTGAAATCACGTTTCAAACTCGGCGTGAAGGATTATTCTATCGGGAACCATCCCGTATGGGAGCTCTTCAGGACCGCTCGTCAGATGAGTTTGCCGCCGATCTTCATCGGTGGGCTAGCCCTCGGAGCAGGCTATTTGTGGGCGTCCATCCGTCAAGTTCCGCGTCCAGTATCACCCGAGCTGGTTGCCTTCCACCGACGAGAGCAAATGCAACGCCTAAGCCGGTTTATCCGCCGTAACCGGTCAGTCATTATCGAGGATGTTAAACCCTCTAGCTATTGAGCTTAACAACTGCTCTTTTGATTGTGCGATGCAGAGCAAGAATCCAGAAAAAGTTCCGCTCCAACAGATCAAGTCGGCGACGAGGTTGAGTTGACGGAAGCGAACATTCATACGAAGCCCGTCTCTTGCGGCTGTCTCATCATCAATGCCGACGACTGGGGCCGCGATGACCGAACCACCAATCGAATCTTGGAATATTTCAGCGACGCGTACTCTCCTCTGCGACCGGCATGGTTTTCATGGGAGATTCCGAACGTGCTGCCAATATCGCCCAAGAGCGAGGGCTTGACATCGGCCCCACCACGTGGGAAATCTTGCGAACGGCTTACCAGATGAGTAACGAACCGTTTGTGCAAGAGTTGTTAGTCGGCTGCAGCCCTCGGCCAGTGCTGCCGTTGGCGGAGCGCCACTGACTACAGAGACGCAATTACACCTTGTTACCCCCAGAAGGTAGGTAGATTCATGTGTGGAATAGTCGGCGCCTTGGGATTTCAGAATAGCGACTTTCGGGTTACGAAGCCGTATCTCGCCCGCCTGCGCGATCAAATGATTCACCGGGGGCCGGATGGCGCCGGGCTTTGGATCGACCAGGCCTTAAACGTCGGCTTGGGACACCGCCGGCTCGCGATCGTAGACCTCTCCCCGGAGGCCGACCAGCCGATGTGCAATGAAGATGGAAGCCTCTGGGTCTCTTTCAACGGCGAGATCTACAATCACGCCGAGCTCCGTCAGGAGCTCAACCGCATTCGGCCGCGGCATTGGAAAACCCATCACTCAGATACTGAGGTCATCGTCCACGCATTTGAAGAGTGGGGCATCGACTGCCTGAACCGGTTTCGCGGCATGTTTGCAATCGCGATTTGGGATGGTCGTTCCCGAGAGATGTGGCTCATCCGCGACCGGATCGGCATAAAGCCGCTCTATTACACGCTGGACAACGGCCGGCTGGCGTTCGCATCAGAGATCAAGGCGCTTTTCGCCGATCCCCTCCAGAGTCGCGATATTGACGAAGAGTCGCTGTTCCACTATCTCTCGTTCCTCACGACCCCAGCGCCGCGCACCTTGTACCGGGGAATCAATAAACTTCAGCCCGGGACGTGGATGCGGGTCCGACCGGACGGAAGCGTTCAGCAACGTCGATATTGGGATGTCTGGGAACACACGAAGCCGCTCATAGGCGTTCCGGAGCCCGAGCTTATAGAGCGCCTCATGGCCGAGCTGCGAACCGCGATCCGCCTGCGGAAAATGGCGGACGTTCCAATCGGCGTCTTCCTTTCCGGCGGAATCGATTCCACTCTGAATGCGACTCTGTTCTCGGAGGGCGAGTCCGAGCAAGTACACACCTTCACGGTCGGGTACGATGGCAATTTCGCATCCGCCCCTAACGAGACGGAATACGCTCGCCGCACGGCTGCGAGAGTTGGCGCATCTCATCATGAGAAGCTGTTGAACGTCAACGATGCGATCGGATTCCTCGACATGATGGCCAGGCTCCAGGACGAGCCTTTAGCGGATCCGGTTTGCGTACCAATCTATTACCTATCGAAGCTGGCTAGGGAGCACGGATGCATCGTCTGCCAGGCGGGCGAAGGCTCCGATGAACTGTTCTGTGGCTATCCCCTCTGGCTCCGGTTTCTACAACTGCAGAGCGCCGACCGCCTTCCCGTACCTTCCGCGATCAAGCGCCTCGGGTTGGGCGCACTGGCGGCCGCCGGCAAGGATCACACCGTTCATTACGAATGGTTACGGCGTGGCGCGAGCGGTAATCCCGTGTTTTGGGGCGGTGAGGAAGCTTTTACCCATGTGCAGAAGCTCCGGTTGCTTCACCCCGACTTGCGGAAACGGTTCCGCGGTCTCACTTCTTGGGACGCCATTTCGCCGATCCGGGAGCGGTTCCTTGCGAACGCGTGGGACAAGTCCGATCTCCACTGGATGTCGTATCTGGACCTGAACCTCCGCCTGCCTGAGTTGCTGCTGATGCGCGTCGATAAAATGAGCATGGGCGTTAGCCTCGAAGCCCGCGTGCCCTTTCTCGATCATAAGTTTGTCGAACTCGCGCTCAGCATGCCGGCTAGGGCGAAACTCGGATCCGGAGGGACAAAATATCTTCTCAAGAAGGCCGTTCGCGGATTGTTGCCCGATGAAATCATCGATCGAAAAAAGCAGGGCTTCAACGTCCCGCTCACCGAGTGGTTCAACGGCGCACTTGGGGCGACTACGCGAAGCGAGTTGCAGGCCTTCTGCGCCGACACTTCTTTCCTGGACATCGATGAAGTGACGAAGTTGCTGGATAGTCCCGCGCGGGCATCCGCCTGGCCCCTCCTCAACTTCGCGCTGACAGTCCGGCAAACTCAACGGGGTGATGTAGTTCCCGCAGCGGTTTAGCTAAGGGATGTTGCCGTAGGTCCTGAAATTCCTATCACCGCAAAGGAAGTCGTTGCGAGTTAACGAAGGGAAATGGGCTTGTAGGATGCTGATTATCAATGCTGACGACTGGGGCTATGACGCGCATACCACCAGGCGAGTCCTCACCTGTGTGGAAGGTGGCTCCATTTCATCAGTCAGTGCGATGGTATTCATGGAAGACTCCGAGCGTGCGGCTGCCGTGGCGCGAGACCGCGGAATCGACGCCGGGCTCCATTTGAACCTAGATACTCCTTTTAGCAAAGTCCCCATTACTAGCAACCTAGTGGAACACCAAGCTAGGCTCGCGCGTTTCCTTCATAGTCCGTTCTCACGCCCGTTTTTCCACCCGGGGTTGGTTCGCTCATTCGAATATGTCGTGTCATCCCAACTGGCTGAGTACGATCGTTTGTACGGCACGCCCCCGCGACGGATCGACGGACACCACCATTTGCATCTGGCTGCAAACGTGCTTTTTGGCGGGCTGCTCCCTCTCGGTACGATACTGCGGCCGCATTTTTCTGGGGAACCCGGAGAGAAGCGAATTCGCAACTCTATTTTCAGGTGCTATACAAAACTGATGCTGGAAAGGAGTCATCGAACGGTCGATTGTCTGTTCGCTCTGCCGCCTCTTGAACCCAAAAGGCTCCTGAAGATCTTCTCCAAGTCTCGTGAGATTACTATTGAAGTTGAGACACATCCGACCAACCCGGTTGAGTTCGAGTTCTTGACGGGCGGAGCTCTATTTCGACTTCTAGGCGACATACCTCTATCGCGCCACCATCTGCCCATACCCGCCTGAAATCACCAGAAGACCTACCTATGCATACCGGACGAGCCACCGTCGTAACAGCATTTGCCGAGGCTCTGTCTGCACCGGAAGTTGCATGGAGTCTCCTTGATGCTGGTTTTAACGTTACGAGCATCGCCCGCCGCGGGCGCGGCTCAGCGCTGCGGCATAGTCGCAAGGTCGTTTGCCACGAGATTTGTCCCCCCGAACAGGATATTGCGCAGGCCCTCCGCGATATGGCGTCGGTACTGAACTCGTTCGGCGATCGGCATAACGGCCCAATACTCTTGTTTCCGCTGGATGATACAGCGTTGTGGATGTGTAGTGAATTGGCTCCGAACGAGAGCTGGATCCTAGTCGGCCCCGGCAAATCCAGTGCCGATCTTGCCCTTAATAAGCACCAGCAAACCCGACTTGCGTGCGAAGCCGGTTTCAAGGTCCCCGAAACAGGTGTCGCCAGTTCGGTCGATCAGGCTATAGCCCTCGGCGAACAGATTGGTTTTCCTCTTGTCCTTAAACCCGTGGAGTGCACTCCGGTGCGGAACGGGCGGAAAATAGCTCGGAGGACACGGATTTGTGCAAACGCAAACGAATTCGAAGCGGTTCTTCGAGAGTGGAATGAAAGCATACCTGTGCTTCTGCAGAAGTACATCATTGGAGTTGGGGAAGGTGTCTTTGGACTGGCAACTCCGGAAGGAGTCCAGGCCTGGAGTGCTCATCGTCGCCTACGAATGATGAATCCCCATGGCTCAGGCGCCTCTGCCTGTGTATCGATACCTGTAGATCAAAACATTCGACAGAAGACCGAGGCCCTGATTGGAAAGGCGAGGTGGACAGGGCTCTTCATGGTAGAGTTGCTGCGAGACCGGTCAGGGAAAGCATGGTTTGTTGAACTGAATGGCCGGCCTTGGGGCAGCATGGCCCTAGCCCGCCGCCAAGGCCTCGAATATCCGGCTTGGAGTGCGTTCATGGCGCTCGCCCCTGGTTCGCACGTCGATACAGCCAAATCCGCCTCACCAGGGCTAGTCTGCCGGAACCTTGGCCGCGAACTTATGTACCTGCTGTTCGTTATCCGTGGTCCAAGATCCGCGGCAATGGTCGAATGGCCCTCGATCTGGAAAGCACTTCGCACAATCCTACAAACCAGCCGCAGTGAGCGTTATTACAACTGGCGTCGTGACGACAAGAGAGTGTTTTTTGCAGATTGCTTTTACACATTACGAAATAACCTACTTAAATCAGGAGACTGATTATACTTGACAGTCCTTGCCGCTTGTCATGTACATTCTAACTTGTCGTATGATGGCAGTTATACGCTGGAAGCATTGAGTGACAAGTTCAGTCGCGCTGGTTACCGTGTTGTGCTTATGACGGAACATGATCGCGGCTTCTCGCCCGAACGACTGTGCCAGTTACGTCAGTTATGCGACGCAGCCAGCACGAGGGACCTCTTGATGATACCGGGCATTGAGTACAGCGATGCTTCAAATCAAGTCCACATTCTAGTGTGGGGTGACGTTCCATTCCTAGGTGAAAACCTGCCGACCGGGGAGACATTGCGCAAAGTGAAGGAGGCGGGCGGTGTGGCAGTGCTTGCACATCCATTTCGAAGAAATGCCTGGCAGTGTTTCGAGCCAAATTGGGGAGAGGCGCTCGCGGGAATCGAAGTGTGGAATCGAAAGTACGACGGCTGGGCACCGAATCGCATTGCGCAAGATCTCCAGCGTAGTGTCGGCGCCATTCCGTTTGTCGGTTTGGACTTCCACACTCAGAGGCAGTTCTTCCCGCTGGCGATGGCAATGGACATCGACTCGACGGTGACTGAGCGGGCGGTCCTGAACTGTATTCGCGCCCGTCGAGTCAACCCCCGAGTGTTTGGATTAGAGGTCGAGGGGCAACTGGTTCGCCACGCCTTGCCGATCCTGGAGGCGGCGGAAGCCTCCCGAAAGAAGGCCGCTCGGGCCTCGAGAAAAATGAAATTGCGCGTTTGACTGCCCTATGTTATCGATATCGCAGGTTCCTCATATCAGCGTCTGCATCTGCACGTTCCAGCGGCCTGAATACCTGTGCCGAACATTGAAGGCGTTGAACGCACAGGAGACCGGTAACCTCTTCACCTATTCGGTGGTGGTTGTGGACAACGATGCCGAGGCCTCAGCCAAAAACACCGTATCCGAGTTTACGTCTCTCGGCGGGCATCCCGTGACATTCGTCGTGGAGCCACAGAAGAACATCGCGTGTGCCCGCAACGCTTCGGTGTTGCACTCATATGGGGATTACATCGCCTTTGTCGACGACGATGAATACCCGGCTCAGGATTGGCTTCTCAAATTATTCCAGACCTGTAAAGGCGCTGATGTGGATGGCGTCCTGGGGCCGGTCAGACCCTATTTTGACTGCGTTCCTCCCGCTTGGGTCACGAAAGGAGCATTTTTCGAAAGGCCATCGCATCCGACGGGCATGGTATTACAGTGGTCGCAAACACGTACCGGGAATGTGCTCTTCTCGCGGCGAATTTTGCCAAAAAACGAAGCACCGTTCCGTGTTGAAAGTGGGATCGCCGGAAGCGACATGGACTTCTTTCGGAGGTTAATGGAACGAGGTCGAAGATTCATTTGGTGTGAAGAGGCGGTCGTTTTTGAAGTCGTCCCGCCCTCACGGTGCCGGCTGAGTTACCTGTTGAAACGCGCCCTGATGCGTGGCAGCATGTTTCACAAGCATCCTGTCAATCGGATGAAGAATGCCGTAAAATCCCTGATAGCTGTTCCCACTTACCTCATTGTTCTGCCATTCGTCGCGTTGCTCGGCGCACACGTTTTTGTAAAATACTTGATCAAGCTCTGCGATCACTTGTCCCGGCTTCTCGGTTTTGCTGGCATCGAGCTCGTGGGGCAGAGGCCAACCTAGCAGGCTCCGCCAGGACCAGCCTCGATCCTGCCCGGCATCTTTGGCACGAGTAGCGAAGAGTGCGACTGACTAGGGGCAGGCGTGATTCTTGTCGAAGAATTAACGACAAGCTTGTGGTAGCAATGGAGAGGTCGCTGGTGGCTAAGGCAGTGGCCGGTTCGCCGGCCACGATGGGTCATCCCATCCGGAGGGTTCGAGTCCCTTCCCTCTCCGCCAATTTCAACTGACAGCCCTGAGATGGGCAACCCGATCATTACAAACTTCAATCTCGTGCAGACTGCGGGGCGCCCATTGCGCAATCATGGTTCCGGAATATGACAAAGGTGATTGACGTTTGCGGCAGAGCGATACGTGTTCAGGGCAGAATTGTCCGTATTGCGCGGCCACATGGCGACCGATACCGGTTCTTAGACGACCCCGCACCGATTATTAACGGATTGCGGAAGTGCGGCGAACGGGTGGATTTGTTCTCTTTCGCCCAACGGTTACCGGAGAGTGTGCCGAAATTCTCGTACCTTCTTGAATGGGACAACCTTGCCGTGTTACCCGTATCGACATTTGAGAATTGGTGGACGAAGCAAATTGGATTCAAAGCCAGGAACAAGGCGAAACAAGCGGAGAAGAATGGTGTCGTATTGCGGGAAGTGCCCTTCAGCGACTCATTAGTTGCCGGAATCCATGAGATCTACAATGAATGCCCAATCCGGCAGAATCGACGTTACCCCCACTACGGAAAGAATTTCGAAACTGTACATCGCGAAGAGGCGACATTCCTGGACAGCAGCATCTTTATTGGCGCGTTTTTTGAGGACAAGCTCATTGGTTTCGTGAAGTTAGTGGCGGACGAGACCTTCACTCAGGCAGGGCTTATGAATATTGTTTCAATGATCAAGCACAGGGACAAAGTGCCCCAGAACGCCCTGATTGCTCATGCCGTCCGAGCCTGCGCGAGCCGGAGCATCCAATATCTCGTGTATTCCACATTCGATTATGGGGCTGGGAGGAAGGACCAGGATGGACTACGTGACTTCAAGGAGCGCAATGGCTTTCGGCGGGTAGATACGCCGCAATACTACGTTCCTTTAACGGCACTGGGCTGGGCCGCCTTTCGCTTGGGACTTCACCACAGGTTGGCCGAACGCGTTCCGGAGCCTGTGGCGTGTAGGCTTCGCGAGCTTCGCGCTCACTGGTACAAGCGAAAGTATCGTCTGGTACAGGCATTCTAGTGCCGGGTATCGTAGGATTAGTTACGAGAATTCCGAGGAAGCGCGCCGAGGAAAAGATCGCCGCCATGGTTGGCGCACTCCGCCACGAGTCCTTTTACATAACTGGGACATGGAGCGACGAGCAATTAGGCGTATATTGCGGCTGGGTGGCTCGGGCGGGTTCATTCTCCGCAAACATGCCGCTGTGCGATCCCAGCGGAGAGGCTGTGCTCGTCTTCTCGGGCGAAGACTACTCAAGGTGCGCTACCTCGCCCAGCAAGGTGGTCCGGTCCGGGGCGCAGAATGACGCCGGGTATCTCCTCCAGCGCTGGCACGACGATCACGCATTTCCGGCAAGTCTGAACGGACGCTTCCAGGGGCTGTTGGTTGATCGTCCACGGGGTTGCGCGCTGCTATTCAATGATCGATATGGAATGCACCGCGTGTACTATCACGAATCCGCTGATGGATTCTACTTCGCCGCGGAAGCCAAGGCCATTTTGGCTGTGTGTCCAGAACTGCGGCGGGTGGACCTCCGGGGGTTGGGCGACCTGGTTTCGTGCGGTTGTGTGCTTGAGAATCGTTCGCTGTTCGAGGGCATCAAGGTTCTGCCGCCCGGGTCGGCGTGGACCTTCCGGCCGGGCGCCTCTGTCCAAAAGTCCGTCTATTTCCAGCCACGGGAATGGGAAGAACAGACGCCATTGGAACACGAGGCATACTATGAAGAGCTAAAATCTGTATTCACTCGTAACCTGCCACGATATTTCGAAGGCAGGGAGCGTATCGGGATGTCGTTGACCGGTGGATTCGACACCCGGATGGTCATGGCGTGGCAGAAATGTCCGGCGGGATCGCTGCCGTGTTACACCTTCGGTAGCGCGTTCCGTGAGAATCGGGATGTGATCATCGCGCGGAGGGTCGCCCGTGCCTGCGAGCAGCCCCACCGTGTAATCGTAGCCGGGGCCGATTTGCTGGAAAACTTTCCCAGATATGCCGAACGGACGGTGTACCTGACGGACGGCTGCGCAAGCGTTAACCACGCTCCCGTCCTCTATTCCAACGAGAATGCGCGAGCGATTGCACCCGTAAGAATGACCGGGAACTATGGCGATCAGATAATCCTGCGGTTGAGAGCTTTCAAGCCCTCGAGACTGACGCCGAGTTTGTTCCATCCCGACTTTGCCGCCCACGTCAACGCCGGCGTCCAGGCGTATTGTGCCGCCACCGATACTCACCCCCTTACATTCGCAGCCTTTCGTCAAGCGCCTTGGTTTCATTACGGACTGGCAGCACTCGAGCACACCCAGCTCACCCTGCGCACGCCATACCTGGATAACGATTTTGTGCGTACGAATTACAGGGCGCCTCAGTCGGCATTGACAAGCAACGAGATGCGCTTACGGTTGATTGCGGAAGGCAATCCCGCCCTTCGGCGAATAGCGACGGACCGCGCCAGCAGTAGCTCCATCGCAATTACCACAGCCTTGGCCCACGCTTATCATGAGCTGACCTTCAAAGCGGAATACGCATACGACTATGGTATGCCGCCAATTGCGGCCCGGGCCGACCATCTGGTCTCGTGGTTGCACCTGGAGCGGCTCTTCCTCGGCCGGCATAAGTATTACCATTTTCGAGTCTGGTATCGAGACGCCCTTTCAAAGTATGTACGCGAGATGCTGCTTGATGAACGGACGCTTTCCCGACCGTACTGGGATCGCCGCGCCGTTGAGGCAGTCGTTCGCGGTCACCTTGAGGAGGGCAGAAATTACACCAGTGAGATTCATACACTGCTGACGGTAGAGCTGATTCACCGCCTTTTCATCGACAGCAGATAACACGCCGGCCAGGCCGGGCAGTCTTCGCGGTCGTACCACCGACAGAGAAATACTCTCGAACCTATCGTACAGCGCCATTTTGATTGCGACCGGAGCCATGCGAACAAAAGATTGCCCCGGCCGATTCACTGGAGTTGGATGGTGCGCATCAATAGGGTGCGCATTGGGCTGACAGTAGAAACAGCGCAGAGCGCGAGTCCGATCTCATCGGGCCGGAAAGGACCCCAGATGCAAAGCCAAAGCAGCCAAAACTTGGGTGGAAGGGATGCTGAAACATTAAGAGGAAAAGACGAGCCAATGTCAATGCAGGGTAGATCAGAGCATATTGAACTCTGCGCTCTCGCGGAAAGTCAGTTGTCGAGTGCCAAACCAAAACCAACAGACCTCCCTCGCGATACGGCCATTGACTTCACAAAGGGAGCTCTTGTGCTGTTTATGGTTCTATACCATTGGCTTAACTACTTTTTTGAACCCCAAGGTCAATATTATGATTACCTTCGCTTCTTGACTCCTTCCTTTATCTTCATCACCGGCTTCATGATCTCGCAGATCCAATTGCGTCGCTACGAGAATAGCGGGCGGAGCTTGCCCAAGCGCTTGTTCGTTCGAGGGCTTAAGCTTCTCATCGTCTTTCTGGTTTTGAACGCGCTCGTCTACGCCGCTCTATCGCGCGTTCCAGTCTCGTATTCACTTTGGGGGAAATCGCTGCGGAGTCTTAGCTGGGCGGCGTTTGTAGTCGGGGGTTCCAGGGCACCTGATGGGCAAAAAAACGTCATATTTAACATTCTCGTACCCATCGCCTATCTGCTCATTGTGTCGGCCGCGGTCGTATTAACTAAGCGAGTAAGATATGTTTCTTATTGCACACTGTCTGTGCTAATCGCAGCCGTCATATTCATCAGGTTCTGGAACTTGGAGAATTTTAATCTCGATTTACTGATGGTTGGTGTATTGGGGGTCGTAGTTGGGTTTGCCGGACGGGATCAGCTAGCGCTTGTCGTAAGCCACCCGTATATACTAACT
>Ga0137415_10004828_pt1 | contig 13334 bp, 8 predicted proteins | sample CZODoug3_1_1_16f_FD_183082 | JGI IMG/M metagenome (GOLD analysis project Ga0137415, IMG submission 183082) | Vadose zone soil fungal communities from Angelo Coast Range Reserve, California, USA - CZODoug3_1_1_16fungal (Hybrid Assembly) | ecosystem: Environmental > Terrestrial > Soil > Vadose... | reverse complement strand
GGTCGGGGCCTTGTCGGCGTATTCGGCCACCAAGGGCGCCGTCGATACGCTGGTGAAGCAATTCGCCTCGGCGCTCGGCCCGCGCGGCATCCGCGTCAACGCCGTCGCGCCTGGCGTGATCGACACCGATATGTCGAGCTTCGCCAAGACCGAGGACGGTCGCGTGGTCATCCTCGGGATGCAGGCGCTCAAGCGGATCGGCCAGCCGGCGGATGTGGGTCCGGTCGTCGCTTTCCTGGCCTCGGACGAAGCCCGCTGGATCACGGGCGACACCATCCGGGTCGACGGCGGCTCCAAGCTCTGAGCCACCCGGCACGAAACCCGCCCTGCTCGAGGAACTGGCGCTCATCCTGCGTCATCGTCCGCCCGAGCTTGGCTTGGCTGTTCAACCTGCTCGGCGGGGCTGGGGAGATCGCCCCCGCCGCTGGCAAGACGCGCCGACCCAAGCGCTAGGGCTTCATTATCTACCCATGGCCAGCCGTTTCGTGCATGTTCCTGGCAAGCACGCAAGAGGAGCCATATGCCGATCGACGTCCATGCCCACTATGTTCCGCCGCAGCTGATCGACGCGATTACATCGCGGGGAAAGGACGTCGGCGTTCAACTCATGCGATCGGGCGATGCGCCGCCCGCTCTGCACTTCGACTACGGTTTCAAGGTCCGCCCGTTCTTTCCGCGGCTGATCGAGCCGGTCGCGCAGCGGCGGGCCTGGCTCGACGAGCAGGGCATCGACCTGCAGATCGTGGGCACCTGGCCGGATATTTTCGGTTACGGCCTCCCGCTCGATGCCTGCGTGGCATGGCATCGGATGCTGAACGATACGCTGGCGGCATGGTGCGCCGACAATTCGAAGCGGTTCGCCTGGATCGGCTCTGTTCCATTGGTCGACGCGGAGGCCTCGGCGCTTGAGCTTGAGCGCATCGCCGGCACCGGCGCTTGCGGCGTGATCATCTCGTCCAACATCGAGAACATCAATATCGGCGAGCTTGCGCTCGATCCGTTCTGGGCGAAGGCCGAAGCGCTGGGCATGCCGGTGCTGATCCATCCGGTTCTGGTGGGGCCGGCGCCGCGCGCCGCCAAGTTCGGTCTCGCCCAGGTTGCGCAATACACGTTCGACACCACGCTCGGCGTCGGCTCGTTGTTGATGTCGGGGGTGCTTGATCGCTTTCCCGGCCTCAAGCTCGTGCTGTCCCACGGCGGCGGCGCCTACCCCTATCTCGCGGGACGCTTCGACATCATGCATCGGCGCATGGACCGTGCCGCCCAGTGCGACGTCGCGGCCAAGCTGCCGTCCGCCTATGCCACGCAGATGACCTACGACAGCATCGTGCATGCGCCCAAGGCGCTGCGGTTTTTGATCGAAGTCGCCGGGCTCGGTAACGTCGTGCTCGGGACCGACTATTCGTTTCCGCCCGCCGACATGGAGCCGCTCGCGCACCTGCGTTTGGCCGGGCTGTCGGCAGCCCAGATCGACGCGATCGCCGACGCGAACCCGCGTCGGGTGTTCGCGCGCCTGCGCTGACCGATGATGAAGGGAAAGGCGTCGATGTTTCTCGCGCGCGGCCTCGGCACACTCGCTGTCTTGAGCTTCCTCTGCGTCGGCGCGCCTGCGCAAGAGGGGACGCAAGCACTCAGGACCGTCAAGATCGGCGTCGTCAATCTGAGCACGGACATCGCGTTTTACCTGGCGGAGAAGCGGGGCTACCTGAAAGCCGAAGGGCTCAAGGCCGATTTCGCCTATTTCGATTCCGGCGCCAAGATGATCCTGCCGCTCGGCACCGGCGATCTAGACGCCGGCGGCGGTGCGGCCTCGGCGGGTCTCTACAACGCGGTCGATCGCGGCATCGCGCTGCGCATCGTCGCGGACAAGGGCATGAGCGTCGACCGCTACGACTACAAGGCGCTGGTCGTGCGCAAGGACCTCATAGACAGCGGCGCGTTCAAGTCGCTCGCCGACCTCAAAGGGCGCAAGGTCGCGGTGGTGGCGCAAGGCGCAGCCGACGAGTCGGTGCTGCATCAGGCGCTGCTCAAGGCTTCGCTCAAGGACGCCGACATCGAGAGGGTCTACGTGCCGTTCTCGCAGCAGATTCTTGCACTGCAGAACAAGGGGATCGATGCGGCGATCGCCGGCGAGCCGGACATCACGCAGATGCTGCGCATCGGCGTCGCGGTGCGCTTTGCCGGGCTGTCCAAGTTCTATGCCCACGAAGCCGCGCAAGTGCTTTACAGCGGCAAGTTCTCGCAGGACAAGGCGACCGGCGTGAAATTCCTCAAGGCCTATCTGCGCGCCGTGCGCGACTATGATCGCGCTTTGCAGGACGGCAGGTTGGCCGGCCCCGGATCGGACGAAATTGTTGCAATGCTCGGCGAAATGACCGGCGTCAAGGATTTGTCGATCTTTCGCGATGCGGTGCCGCCCTATATGGAGCCGAACGGCGCGCTGAACATGGTCACACTGCAGACCGACCTCGCCTATTTCAAGGAGCTCTCACTGGTGAAGAAGGACGTGACGCTCGCGCGCGTGGTCGACGTTTCCTTCGCCGCGGCGGCGGCGGCCGCGCTCGGCCCATATCAGAAATAGCGTCGGGCGAACATGGACGTCAGCACCAAGCACGGGTGGGTCGGCCGCTCGATCCGGCGGGTCGAGGATCCGGCGCTGGTGGTCGGCGACGGCCGCTTCACCGGCGACCTCAAGGCCATGCGGTGGGTTCGTTTCGTCCGCAGCAGCGTCGCCTCCGGGCGCATCGTACGGATTGCCGCGCCCGAGGGGGCGACCGTCTTCACCGCCGCGGACCTCGCCGGGGTGAAGCCGATCCGCCCGATGCTGCACAAGTTCAACTATGTGCCGATCGGCCAGCCGGTGTTGGCGGAGAACGTCGTGCGGTTCGTGGGCGAGCCGATCGCGGCGGTGGTCGCCGCGAGCGCGGAGGAGGCCGAGGACATCGCCGATCTGGTCGAGGTCGAGATCGAGGACATCCCGGCGGTGGTCGGTGCGCGCGCAGCCTTGGCCGCTGACGCCCCGCGCGTCCATGCCGACAGTCCCGGGAACGTCGTGGTCGAGGGGCGCCTGAGAACGCCGGGCTTCGATGCGGCGATGGCGTCGGCGCATCGGCGCGTGAAGGTCGACATCCGCTCGCACCGGCAGAACGCCTTGCCGATGGAGCCGCGCGCGGCCCATGCGGCCTGGGACGCCACAAGTAAGCGGCTGACGCTCACCTGCGCGACGCAGATGCCGCATGCCATCCGCACCGTCATCAGCGATCTCATCGGAATGCCGGAGGCCGACCTGCGGGTGATCGCGCCCGACGTCGGCGGCGGTTTCGGGCAGAAGATGTCGCTGCCGGCGGAATTCGTCGTCATCTGCTGGCTGGCGCGCAAGCTCAAGACCTCGGTGGCGTGGACCGAGGATCGGCGCGAAAATCTCATCGCCTGCTTCCACAGCCGCGATCAGTTCGTTTCCCTCGAAGGCGCGTTCGACGCCGACGCCAGGCTGATCGGCATCGACGCCGACATCCTCGCCGATGTCGGCGCCTATTCCTGCTATCCCACGACCTGCGGCGTGGAGCCGCTGATGGCGATGGCCGAGATGCCCGGCCCCTACACCGTGCGCGAATATGCCTGCATTTCTCGGGGTGTTGTCACCAACACCTGCCCGATGGCGCCCTATCGCGGGGTCTCGCGTCCGGTGATCACGTTCACCATCGAGCGGCTGATGGAGAAGGCCGCGGCCGCCTTCGGTCTTGATCCGATCGAGATCCGCCGTCGCAACCTGGTGAAGACCTTTCCCTACACGTCCGCGACCGGCCTCGTCTTCGACGAGGCGTCCTATGTCGAGACGATGGATACCGCCGTCGCGGCCGTGGACGTTGCCGCGTTCCGCGCGCGCCAGGCGAAGGCGCGTGCCGAGGGGCGCTATCTCGGGGTCGGCTTCGCGACGTTTTCCGAGCGCACCGGCTACGGCACGCCGGCCTTTGCCGCGCGCGGCATGGACGTGACGCCCGGCTGGGAAACCGTCGAGCTCACCGTCGATCCCTCCGGCTTCGTCGAGGCGCGGATCGGCGCCTCGCCGCACGGGCAGGGCCTGCGCACGACACTCTCGCAGATCATTGCCGACGAGCTCGGCACCTCGCCCGATCGCATCAAGATCGTGCACGGCGACACCGACCGCACGCCTTACGGCTGGGGCACCTTCGCGAGCCGGTCGCTGGTGATCGCGGGCGGCGCCACCTTGTTGGCGGCGCGCAAGGTCAGTGCGAAGCTCGTGAAGGTCGCCGGCGTGCTGCTCGAGGCCTCCGCCGACGACATCGTGCTCGAGGCCGGATCGGCGCGGGTTGCGGGCACCGATCGTGCGATCCCGATCGCGACCTTGGCGCGCGCGGCCTATCACCAGATCCACCTGTTCAAGGGCGAGGTCACGCCGGGCATCAGCGAGAGCGCGACCTATGATCCGCCGGGGACCTTCTCCAATGCCTGTCACGCCGCGATCGTCGAGGTCGACGTCGAGACCGGCGGCGTCGTGATCGAGCGGTTCGTGGTGGCGGAGGACGCGGGGCGCCTGATCAACCCGATGATCGTCGACGGCCAGATCCAGGGCGGCGTGGTGCAGGGCATCGCCAATGCGCTGCTCGAAGAGATCGTCTACGACGACACCGGCAACATCCTCACCGCGACCTTGGCGGACTACCTGCCGCCGACCGCGCGGGAAATCCCGCCGATCGAGATCCATCATCTCGAGACCTTGACGGAAGCGTCCGTCACCAAGGCCAAGGGGCTGGGCGAGGGCGGCGCGATCGGGCCGCCTGCCGCCGTTATCAACGCCATCAACGATGCGCTCGCGCCATTCGGCGTGGCGATCGACGAGTTTCCCGCGACGCCGCAGCGCATCCGCGCGGCTTTGCGCGCCGCTTCATCTGAAGAGCGGAGATTGAGATGAGCTTCATCGGTCGTTCCGTTGCGCGTCTGGAGGATGGCCCGCTGGTGACGGGCCGCGGACGGTTTGCGGCCGACGTTGCCTTTCCGCACATGCTGCACATGCGCGTCGTGCGCTCGGGCCACGCGCACGCGCGCATCACGGCGATCGACGCGAGCGCCGCGCTCGCTTTGCCGGGCGTGGTGGCGGTGTGGACGTCGGTCGATGTCGTCGACATCCCGCCGATCGATTTCCGGCTGACCCGCATCGAGGGTCTGGCGCCCTATCGCCAGCCGATCCTGGCGAACGAGCGCGTGCGCTACGTCGGCGAGCCCGTTGCCGCGATATTCGCCACCGATGCCTACGTGGCCGAGGATGCCGCCGACATGGTCGCGGTCACGGTCGAGGAATTGCCGGTGATCCTCGACGCCAGCGACGAGCCGGGCGAGTTCGAGGATGGCCGCTCGACCGAGCCCGCGATCATCGAGAAATCCTACGGCGATGTCGCCGCCGCGTTCCGCGATGCGCATGCGGTGATCGAGCTCGACCTCTCGATCGGGCGCCATTCCGGCGTGCCCATGGAAACGCGCGGCGCCATCGCGCGCTATGATGCCAGCCGCGACGTGCTGGAGCTCCATGGCGCCGCCAAGGTGCTGCATTGGAACCGCGACAGCATCGCGCGTATGCTCTCGCGCGGTCCCTCGACCGTGCATCTCTACGAGGGCCACGTCGGCGGCGGCTTCGGCATCCGCGGCGAGCTCTATCCCGAGGACGTGCTGGTCTGCGTCGCCTCGATGCGTCTCGGCCGTCCGGTGAAGTGGATCGAAGACCGGCGCGAGCATCTCATCGCCGCCAATCATTCGCGCCAACAGCTCCACCGGATCCGCGCCGCGGTCGATCCCGACGGCACGATCCTCGCGGTCGACGACCGCTACTTCCACGACCAGGGCGCCTATGTGCGCACCCACGCCGCGCGCGTCGTGCACATGACCGCCGGCATCCTGCCAGGCCCTTACCGCATTCCGGCCTATCGGGCGATCGGTCACTTCCGCCTGACCAACAAGACGCCGGCCGCGACCTACCGCGCGCCCGGGCGCTACGAAACAACGTTTGTCCGTGAAAGACTGATCGATGCCATCGCGGTGAAGCTCGGCATCGATCCCAACGACGTGCGTCGACGCAATGCCATCTCCAAGGAGGAGATGCCCTATCACCGGCCATTGCAGGCGCTCGGCGAAGAGATCGAGCACGATACCGGCGACTACGTTGGCTTGCTCGATAAGCTCCTGGTCGCGCTCGAGTGGGACAAGCTCAAGGCCGAGCTTGCGCGCCGGCGCGCCGCGGGCGAAGCGGTCGGCGCCGGCTTTGCGATGTTCATCGAGAAGAGCGGGCTCGGCCCGGCCGACGGCGTGCGCATCGAGGTCGATACTTCGGGTTCGGTCGAGCTCATCACCGGCGGCGCGTCCATCGGCCAGGGCTTCGAGACCGTGATGGCGCAGGTCTGCGCCGAGGCCATCGGCATCGACTATCGGCGCGTGCGGGTGACCCACGGCCAGACCAACCGCATCGCCTTCGGCATCGGCGCACATGCCTCGCGCGCCACGGTCATGACCGCCTCCGCCACCCACAACGGCGCGGTCAAGCTCCGCGCCAAGGCGATCGACATGGCGGCCGAGCTGCTGCAGACGTCGCCCGATGCACTCGACATCGTCGACGGCAACGTCGTGCGCAAGGATCAACCGTCCGGTCCCTCGATCAGCCTGGGCGAGATCGCCAGGCACCTTGAGCCCACGTCGAAGACCTTGGGCGACCGCGACCCCGGCCTTTCGGTCGACGGCTGGTTTCGGGTCGAGCACCAAGTCTATCCCTATGTTCTGCACTTCGCGGTGGTGAAGGTCGACCGCGAGACCGGCGGCGTCGCGGTCGAGCGCTACACCGTCGCCTACGACATCGGGCGCGCGATCAATCCGGCGCTGGTGCACGGCCAGATCGTCGGCGGCTTCGCGCAGGGGCTGGGCGGCGCGCTGCTCGAGGAATTCACCTACAACGAACGCGGCGATCCGCTGGCGACGACGTTTGCCGACTATCTCATGCCCACGGTGCGGGAGACGCCGGAAATCGACGTCATCCTGCGCGAGGACTATACGAGCCCGCTCAATCCGCTCGGCATCAAGGGGGCGGGGGAGAGCGGCGTGACCGGCGTCGGCGCGGCGATCGCGTCGGCCATCGACGAGGCGATCGGGGTGCCCGGTGCGGTCACGCAATTGCCCGTGACGCCGCAGCGGCTGAAGCAGATCCTGAACGCGCACCGGTAGTTGTTCGTAGCCCGCATGGAGCGAAGCGCAATGCGGGGCGGCCCTCTCGCCTTGGAAGGAGTCCCGGATTGCGCTTCGCTCCATCCGGGCTACAAGATGTCCGCCGCTGAAGCGAGGAGTGCAAGATGACCATTGCCGATTTCAGGGTCGCGGAACTCGCCGCCGAGAAAGTCTCAAGAGCCGCGCCCAAACAAGACCTGCGCGCCTGGCTCGATGAACTACGCACGGCCGGCGAAGTGCAAGAGATCCGCGGCGCCGAGCGCGAGAAGGAGATCGGCGGCATCGTCGATCTCTACATGCGCAAGATGGGGAACCCCGCCGTCCTGTTCGACGACGTTCCCGGCTATCCGCGCGGCCACCGCATTCTTGCGAACATCCTCACCTCGGTGCGGCGCATCAACCTGACGCTCGGCATGCCGCTCGACGGCTCCGCCATCGAGCTCGTCTCCTATTGGCGCAAATACATGAAGGAGGCGAAAAGCATCGCGCCGGTGACGGTCAAGAGCGGGCCGCTGATGGAGAACGTCTTCTCGGACGAGGATATCGACATCCAGAAGATCCCGACTCCGCGCTGGCACGAGCACGACGGCGGCTACTACATCGGCACCGGCTGCATGGTGATCATGCAGGATCCCGACACCGGCTGGATCAACTACGGCGCCTATCGCGTGCAGTCGCACGGTCCGAACCTCGCGACCGTGATGTGCTCCAAAGGCAAGCACGGCGATCTCATCAAGCGCCGCTATCACGAGCGCGGCGAGCCGTGCCCGATCGCGGTCGTGGTCGGCATGCATCCCGCCTTGTTCATGGTGGCGGGGCTCGAAATTCCATACGGGAAGAACGAATACGACGTCGCCGGCGGCCTTATCGGCGAGCCGGTCGAGGTCATCAAGGGGCCGCGCACCGGGCTTCCGATCCCCGCGCACGCCGAGATCGCTTTCGAAGGCTTCGTGCATCCCGACGATCTGATCGATGAAGGTCCGCTCGGCGAATGGACCGGCTACTACGCCGGCGGCCAGAAGAAGGAACCGGCGATCCGCATCGAGACTTTCATGCACCGCAACGACCCGATCCTGCTCGGCGCCATTCCGGGTGTGCCGCCCGACGACGACTCGTTCTATCGCGGCACCTATCGCTCCGGCGCGGTGTGGAACCAGATCGAAGCCGCCGGCGTGCCGGAAGTGAAGGGGGTATGGGCGCATGCGGCCGGCGGCAGCCGGCTTTGGCTCACGGTGGCGATCAAGCAGCAATACGGCGGCCATTCCAAGCAGGCCGGGCTCATCGCCTCGCAATGCCACGCCGGCGCCTATGCCAACCGCGTCGTGGTCGTGGTCGATGACGACATCGACCCCGCCGACATGGACCAGGTGGTGTGGGCGATGTGCACGCGCATGGATCCGCGCGAGGGCATCGAGACGCTGCGCGGCTGCTGGAGCACCGTGCTCGATCCGATGGCCTACAGCACCGAGGACCCCCGCAACGCGCGCGTCGTCATCGACGCCTGCAAGCCGTGGTCGCGGCGCGCGACGTTCCCGATCGTGGCGCGCTCGAGCAAGGAGCTCGACGCCGCGATCCGCGCCAAATGGGCGCACGTACTGCCGCGCGGTTGAATGCGCTGATCGCGGTGCGATCGCGTTGGGTTTCGATCTAGGCCGCGACTGACCCGGGCTGGGCTCGCGCGATTGCCGGCAGGCCGAACACCAGCAGTTCGAGCGCCTCGCCGCCGACAATCTCGATGCTCTCGCCGGGGTCGACCTGGATCGCCGTGTGCGCCGAGAGCGCCTTGTCGCCACAGACACCGGCCCCATCCAGCACGAACAACAGCTCTCTCGCGTCGGCCGTGCGGGCCAACCGCGCAGCCGGGTGCACGCGCAGGATTTCTGCCCAAGTGCCGCGCTCCGTGAACGTGCCGAGATGCTTGCGCTCGACCCCCGGCGCGTCCGGCATCGCGATCCAGCGGAATGACGCCGGGTCCATGATGACGGGACCTGGATATCGCGGTTCCGGATATTCGAGCCTGGTGCCGAAGGCGTGTTGCCAGACCGCGTCCAATCCATCTTGTGTCTTGCCGTCACGGCGACGAAAGAGAATGTCCACGAATTCTCCTTCGCGGCGCAGTTCATCGCGGCATGCGCGCAGTCGATCGGGGCTCAAGTAGCCGTATCCGGTCGCCCCGCCAAATTGCAGCGTCAGGTGAATGCGCTCGCCCGGCACCGTGTCGGCCATCGGGTCGTCCTGCGGACCATAGGGCCCGCCCTCCGTGAAATATCCGAGCTGACCTGCGCGCAAGATCAGGCCGTCGCCGACGTTCATGTCGCCATGGATCGGAAACCGGAACTGATCGAAATTGTGCCGATGGCGTTTCGTTGCGAAATGCGCGTCCTGGCGCGCCAGCAGCAGGACGAAATTGTCGGGTGCCGCATCATCGCCGGCCAGGAGGTACTTGAACGCCAAGGCACCGGTCGGATGGTCCTGTTTCCACTCGACGGCGCTCGCGGGAACGATCTTCATTTGTGCCTCCCATGAGTTTCGTTGACGAGATTAGCATGGGGCTGGTGATGACTAGACTATAATAACGACGCAAACTGTGATGCGGTTTTGTTTTGGCGAGGATGTCATGAAGCTCCATCAGCTGGCCGCATTGGTGAGCGCGGCCGAGAGCGGCAGCTTGCGTCGGGCGGCGGAACGGATGCGGCTTTCGCAACCTGCGTTGAGCCGCAGCATCCGCGAGCTCGAGCGAGAAATCGGCGTGAAACTTCTCGAGCGCACGGCGCACGGCGTCGAGGCCACGGTCTACGGCCGGGCGTTGATCACCCGCAGCAAGATCGTCGATTCGGAACTGCGGCAGGCGCGGGACGATATCGCCCACTTGCGCGCGGCGACGCATGGCGATCTCCGTATCGGGGCGACGCCGGTGGCCGCGTTCAGTCTGCTGCCGGTCGTTCTCGCACGCTTCAAGAAATCGCGGCCGCAACTGCGCGTCACCGTCATCGACGGGATGGGGGCCGGCCTCCTGGGTCAGCTCCGCCAGGGCGATTTCGACTTCGTGTTTGCGCGCATCTACGAATCGATCGATCCACGGGAATTCAGTGTCGAAGTGCTTTTCCACGACAGCCTGGTCGTGATCGTGCGACGCGACCACCCGCTCGCCAACTCGCGTCGCGCAAGCAAAATCGAACACGAAGCGTGCGAATGGGTTCTTCCCGGCGGGGACAGCCCGGCCCGAACAACCTTTCAGCGCACATACGGCGAGCGCACCGGAAAATTGCCCCGGTGCACGATCGAGAGCAACAGCTTCATGACCATGCTGACGACGCTGTCGCAAAGCGATCTGCTTGGAGTAGCGCCGCAGCAGCTGCTGCGCGTGCCTTGGTTGCGGCGGGAATTCGTGCCGCTCGACATCGGAGTGAAGTTTCCATCGCAGCCAACCGGGGTGATCCGGCGCGCGCGAAGTACGCCGTCGACCGCCGCGCAGTACGCGATCAGGGAATTGCGCCATGCGGCGAAGCAGGTCCGCGGCGACAATCGTTCTCGCCAGGGGTGAGTGCCCGAAGGGGGAGGGCCCCGGCATCCGGCAACAAACCGAGTAGCCCCACAACAAAAATGCATCGCAATTTGCGTCTTTGTTATGATTTGGTCATCGCCGGCCCATGCTAGTTTTCAGCGCAAGAAATTCGGGAAGAAAACCTGGGGGAGACAGCCATGGCCGATGTTGAGAAATTCGATGTCGCCGCGATCATCAACGAGAGCCCGATCAGTCGCTTTCAGTACGGCATTTTCGCCATTTGCATATTGATCATGATGTGCGACGGCTTCGATACTCAGGCGGTCGCGTACGTGGCGCCGAGCATCGTCTCCGAATGGAAGTTGGCCCCCGGCAGCTTCGGTCCGGTGTTCGCGGCCGTGCTGGTCGGCAGCATGGTGGGGGCGTTCGTGTTCGGCTACATCGCCGACAAATTCGGCCGCACCCGGACGCTCGCCTTGTGCGTGGTCTTGTTCGGCGTTCTCAATATCGCGAGTGCCTGCGCCGCATCGATCGAGTCGTTCACGATTCTCCGGTTCCTGTGCGGCATCGGGCTCGGTGGCGCCATTCCCAATGTCATGGCGTTGGTCTCGGAATATGCGCCGGCCCGCAAGCGCGCGACGCTGGTTGCCGCGACGTGGTGCGGATTCGGGCTGGGCGCGGTCCTCGGCGGAGTGATCAGCGTCCCGCTGATCGAGAAATTCGGCTGGGCCTCGGTCTTCGTGGTGGGCGGGTTGCTTCCGCTCTGCATCGTGCCCTTCATCTTTTTCAAGCTGCCCGAGTCGATCAAGTTTCTCATGCTGGCGCAGGGCGGGGGCGCTGCAGTCGGGTCCATCCTCAGGAAGATCGATCCGCGCGGACGCTTCGAGGCTGGGAGCACGTTCGTGCTCGACGAACCGCAACCGGGCCGCGGGCACATCTCGGCGCTGTTCAGGGGCGGTTTGGCGGTGGGCAGCGTGTTCCTCTGCCTCGCGTTCTTCATGAGCCTGATGCTGGTCTACCTGTTCATCAATTGGATTCCGTTGCTGCTGCGCGAGGCGGGCCTGCCGCTGCGCCACGCCCTGATGGGCACGATCATATTCAACCTCGCGGGCATCATCGGCAGCATCCTGTGGACGCAGCTCATCGATCGCAAGGTCGGCCGGCCGATCAACATCCTGATCGCGGCCTATTTCATCGGCGCCGGAGCGGTCTACGCGATCGGTTTCGCCGGAATGGCGTTCTGGCCGATCATGATCACGATCGCTCTGAGCGGCTTTTTCATCATCGGCGTTCAACTTTCGCTGAACGCATACATCACGAACTTCTATCCGACCGCCATCCGCGGCACCGGGGTAGGCTGGTCGCAGGTCGTCGGGCGAATGGGATCGCTGACCGGGCCCTTGGTGGGCGGCGCAATGGTGTCACAAGGCATTTCGCCAAGTCATCTGTTCCAGATCAGCAGCATCGCGCCGCTGCTCGCCTGCGCATCCTTGTTCGCCTATGCCAAGCTTTCGTCGCGCGTTGCAGCGGACGAGGCCGCGATGTACGGCGTGACGCCGCCTTTGAGCCCGCAGGAGCAAACGGCGCGGCCATAGCGCATGTCCCGGAAAGTGGGAACCGGTTTTCCGATAAGGGCATGTGCAAAATCAATGAATCTAGAGCGCATCCCCTTCGCGTCGATCGGGATGCGCGCCCAGCACGCGAGCAACGCCCCAGCGGCCTTGGAGCCGAAGGCGGGTCTCGCGCCGGCGTCACAGCACCTTGTGACTGACAGGCGCGCGAACGGCCCCCACGATCAGGCGGGGGAGCGCGTCCTTATTCGGGCGAAGTCGCCGGGTCGCGATTTAACAAACATCAGCCTAGTCCAGCGCACCGGGGGAGAAAGATGGGACCGCCCTTGCGATGTTTGTCGCACCTGATCTTGACGCTGCTCTTGCCGCTCACCGCAATCGCGGCGCGGCCCGCCGCCGCCGAGACCTACCCGTCTGGCCCGATCCGGATCATCGTTGGATTCGGCCCGTCATCGACCGCGGATATCGTCGCCCGGCTCGTCGGCAAGTTCATCGAGGAGCGGCTGGGCCAGCCGGTGGTCGTGGAAAACCGACCCGGCAACAGCAGCATGACGGCGGCCGAGGCTGTCGGCCGCGCCCCGAACGACGGACGCACGTTGTTCATGGCGACGGTCGCCAACACGCTCAATCCGGCGCGCACGGACGGCGGCTTCGATCTCCTGAAGAACATGCAGCCGATCGCGCTGCTGGGGGTCGTGCCCAACGTGCTTGTCACCAATCCCTCGGTCAACGTGAAGACCGTTCGTGAATTGATCGCGCTCGCAAAAGCAAAGCCGGAATCGCTCACGTTTGGAACGTCGGGACAGTGGACGGCGAGCCATCTGGCGGCCGAGATGTTCAACTTCCAGGCCGGAACGAAGATCGTTTCCGTGCCATATCAGGGCGGTGCGAACCAGGCCGTCAGCGACCTGCTGACCGGCCGCATCAATCTGATGTTCAACGTGGCGGTGTCGCTCGTGCCGCAGGTCAATGCCGGAAAGCTGACTGCGCTTGCCGTCGGACAGCCGAAACGCACGGATATCATGCCGGACGTG
>Ga0137415_10004827_pt1 | contig 13334 bp, 8 predicted proteins | sample CZODoug3_1_1_16f_FD_183082 | JGI IMG/M metagenome (GOLD analysis project Ga0137415, IMG submission 183082) | Vadose zone soil fungal communities from Angelo Coast Range Reserve, California, USA - CZODoug3_1_1_16fungal (Hybrid Assembly) | ecosystem: Environmental > Terrestrial > Soil > Vadose... | reverse complement strand
GGGCTGGTCGATGCGCGACGCGACGGCAAGCCGCTTGGCTGGCCGGATGCGGGCGGCCAGCTCTGGCTGCGCGAAGCGGCCGGCGCCGCTGCGGAAGCCGACACGCTTTCCGTCCGGGTGTACCGCCGCATCGACGATGAAATCCCGGCCCGCCTGACCACGCGCCTGGAGCTCACCGCGAGCGGAAGGCCGCGCGAGGCGCGACTGTCCGCCGCGCTGTTGCCCGGCTTTGTCGCGCTCGGGGTTGTGAGCCCCTTGCCGGCGAGACTGCAACCGGACGGCACGCTGCGGGTGCAACTGCGCGCCGGCACCTGGACCATCGACGTCGCGGGACGGTCGCGCGGCCCCGTTGCTGCGCTGGCGGCGCCGGCTGCCGACGAAGTCTGGTCGTTTGCCGCGCGCAATGACCTGCGGATCGTCACGGTGGACGCCGCGGGCGGCGCGATCGGCCTGGACCCTCGACAGGCCGGGGTGCCGAAAGACTGGCAGGGCCTGCCCGCCTTCCGGATGCCCTCCGGCTCGTCGCTGAAATTCATCGAGCGGCGGCGCGGCGATCCGGAGCCGGAAGCCGACAAGCTCTCGCTTGACCGCACACTGTGGCTCGACTTCGACGGCGGCGGGTTCACGGCCCGCGATTTGATCCGCGGCACGATCTCGCGCTCCTGGCGTCTGGATGCGGTGCCGGCCCTGGCCGTCGGACGCGTTGCCGTGGGCGGCCAGGAGCAGTTCATCACGCGGCTGCCAGAGGCGGGCGCGGCAACGGGCGCCGGCATCGAGGTGCGACAGGGCAACGCGCTGATCGACGCCGACAGCCGGATCGGCTTCGGGCACGCGCTGCCCGTGACCGGCTGGCAGGCCGACTTCGACCGGGCATCGATCGACCTGCGGCTGCCGCCCGGCTGGCGCCTGCTGCACGCGGGCGGCGCCGATGTGGTCGCGGGTTCGTGGGTGGCGCAGTGGACCTTGTGGGACTTCTTCTTCGTGCTGTTGATCGTCGCCGCGAGCCTGCGCCTGTGCGGCCGCGCCGCAGCGCTGGTGCTGGGCGCGTCGCTGGCGCTGACGTGGCACCTGCCCGGCGCACCGACCTGGCTGTGGCTCGTGCTGCTCACATTCGGCGCACTGCGCGCCGCGCTGGACGCACGCGCCGGCGAACGCGGTCGGCGCTTTGCGGCCTGGGTCCGGTTCGGCTGGCGTGCAACACTCGCGGCCATCGTAATCGCACTGCTCGCATTTGCGGTTGGCGAGCTGCGTGCAGCGATCTACCCGGCCCTTGAAGCCACGCAGGGGCAACAGCGGGGGATTGCTCAGACCGGTTTTCCGTTGGCTGCTCAAGTTGCCAACGCTCCTGCTCCCGTGCCTTCAGCCGGGCGCATCCGCGAGTTCCAAGGCGCCGACGAACTCAAGAAGGAGGCCGCAGCCGCCATCCAGGAGCGCACCAGAGGCGAAGAGCGTTCAGCGGCCATCTCGTCGACGGGACCGTCCAGCAGCGCAGTGGGCCTGCCGCTGCGTGATCTGGCGCGCCAGGACCCCAACGCCAAAATCCAGACCGGGCCCGGGTTGCCGGACTGGAGCTGGCACTCCTACGCGCTCGGCTGGTCCGGCCCGGTCGAGCGGGTGCAGCACGTTTCCCTGTGGTTGGAGCCCCCGTGGCTGACGCGCGCGATGACGCTGCTGGCCCTTGTGCTCGCCGCCGCCGCGATCTGGCTGCACGCGCGGCCGCGACCCGCAACCACGGGTGGCGATGGCCCCGCGTCGTCGGCACCGGGTCCGTCGGTACCTGCCCCAGCGGGCGTGTCCGGCATCGTCGCCGGGCTTGCCGCACTCGTGGCGCTGGGCGCCGCGATCTCGTGCGTGCCGGGCAACGCGCGCGCGGCGACGACTGCATCGACTCCGGAGGCGCCCTCCCTGTCGGACTGGCCGTCGGATGCCAGGCTCGAAGAGCTGCGGCAGCGACTGCGCCGCCCCGCCGCATGCCAGCCCGAATGCGCGCAGCTTGCACAGCTCGGGGTGGGCGCGCACGCCGGCTCGCTGCAACTGCAGCTGGAGCTTCACACGGGCACCGACGCGTTCCTGCCGCTGCCCGGTGGAGCGAACTGGCACGCGGGCGAGGTCCGGGTCGACGCTCGTCCGGCGAATCTGCGCCGCGACGACTTCACCCAGGGCCTGTTATGGGTGCGCCTGCCGCCGGGCGTTCACCAGGTCACGATGACGGCCGAGGTGGGCGACGCCGAATTCGTGCAGATCGCCTTGCCGTTACTTCCCAAGCTCGTTCGCACCGATCTGGCGGGTTGGAGCCTGGAGGGGGTCGATGCGCGCGGCCTGGCCACCGGCGCGCTGACGCTGACCCGCACGCGCGCGGCGCCGCACACCGGACAGCGCCAGGACCTTCCCGAGGCCGCTCCCGCGTTCGTGCGCGTAGTGCGCACACTGCAACTCGACCTGCAGTGGACCATCGACACCGCGATCACCCGTGCGGGCCCCGCGCCGACGCCCCTTTCCGTCCGTGTCCCGCTGCTGGCCGGCGAGGCCGTCACCGACACCTCGGTGCGCGTGGACGGCAACGTGGCCATCGTCACGCTGGGCGCCGGGCAGAACGGCCGGTTCTCGAGCAGCCTGAAAGTGCAGCCGCGGCTGACCTTGCGCGCGGCCGATGAACCCAACCAGGCCGAGACCTGGCGCCTCGACGTGGCCCCGCTGTGGCACGCGCGCTTCACCGGCATCGCGCCCACGCAACGCCAGCAGGCCGATCGCTGGCTGCCGCAATGGCAGCCCTGGCCGGGCGAGAGCCTGACGATCGACGTGGTCCGCCCCGAGGGCGTGGCGGGAGCAACCTTGACGATCGACCGGGTGGACCTGCTGACGCGGCCCGGCCTGCGCGCCACGGACGTGACCGCAACGGTCGCGCTGCGGTCCAGCCAGGGCGGCAACCACGTGATCGAGCTGCCGCAGGGCGCCGAGCTGCGTGCGGTCCGCATCGACGGCCAGCCGCAGCCGATCCGTGCCGAAGGTCGGCGCGTGACGCTGCCGCTTGCGCCCGGCTCGCGCATGGCGACGCTGGAGTGGCGCGAGATGCGCGGCATCGAGAGCGTGTTTCATGCGGCGCACGCGAACCTTGGCGCAGCGGCTGTGAATCTGAACAGCGCGATCGCCGTGCCGCCGGATCGCTGGGTGCTGGCCGTCGGGGGCCCCGTGCTGGGGCCGGCCGTTCTTTTCTGGGGACTTGCCTGCGCGATCGCTGCGGCGGCGTGGGCGCTGGGCCGGTTGCGCTGGACGCCGCTCGGGTTTGTCCACTGGCTGCTGCTCGGGATCGGCGTCGCGCAGGCGACGCTGGTCGGCGCGGTTTTCGTGGCGGCCGTATTGCTCGCGCTACAGGTGCGCGCCCGTTTCGGCGCCAGGATCGAGGGCGCCCGGTTCAACCTGATGCAGCTCGCGCTGGCCACGGCTGCGCTGATCGCGGTGCTGATCCTGTTCGACGCAATTCGTACCGGTTTGCTGGGCACACCTCAGATGTGGATCACCGGCAACCTGTCGGGGCCGTACGCCCTGCGCTGGTACGCCGACCGCAGCGACGGCGCTCCGCCCGCGGCCTGGGTCTTCAGCCTGCCGCTGTGGGCCTACCGCGTGCTGATGCTCGGATGGGCGCTGTGGCTCGCGCTGGCTGTCGTGCGTTACGCCCGCTGGGCCTGGACGTGCTTCTCGACCGACCGGCTGTGGGGCCCGTGGCGGCTGCGTACCGCACCCGCCGGGTAGCCGTCAGCGAAACGACAGAGGCTGAATGCCCAGTTGCTGGATCGTGTCCCGAAAGTGCTTGAAGGGGCTCGAGCCCAGGTGGATCACGAAGAACTCGCCCGGGTATTCCTGCACGGCGAGACGGTTCACGACGGCCAAAACCTCCTTGCGGAAGACGAAGCCGTCGGTCTCGATCGCGAGCACATGTTGGACCAGGTTGGGCTCGGACTTCAGGATCCGCCGCAGCACGTACGCCCGCCGCACCTGATAGCCATGCGTGCGCAGGATAGCCGTGACGGTCGCCGTCGCTTCCGGCGTCAGCTCCGCCGAGACGAGCTCGGCGTCTGCGCTCAGGCTCGACCTTTCCGCCTTCACGCGCGCCAGGTGGGCGGAATATCGCTGCCAGCGTTCAGAGTAGCCCTTCGCCTTTTCGGCATCGCGCGCCTGATAGAAGGACCCCGCAGCCTGGCAGCCGTGCGGAATCGCAGCCTCGTCCTTGGCCATCACGAACTCCAGGTCGGCCATGCCCGCTTCGTCGCCACGCTGCAGCAGAAGAGCGCCGCGCTGGAAGCGTCCCTGGAGGTGCTCGGGCGCGAGGCTCAGCAAGGCGTCGATGGCCGGCATCAGGTCGGTTTCGGGTTGGACCTCGCGCAGCGTGTTCACGCGCTCCCAAAGCTCGTCGGCGCTCGGTGCTTGCCGCGCCTCCAGCTCGGCGAGCCGCTGCTGGCGCTGGCGAAGATGCGCGTGCCGGGAGCGCCAGCGCTCGGCAATGCGCGCGCGCCAGCTGCGGTCCAGGTCGGCCACCACGCTCTCGATGCTCGGCCCCAGCCAGGCCGAGGCCGCACTGACCTCCGGCGGCTCGAGGCGGCGTGCGGCCTCGTCGTCAACGCGGGCGCCCATCGCCGACAGACGATCCTTCAAGGCCGGATGCGTGTTCATATGGTCGGTCTCACGCTGCCGCGCCACGTCGAGGAAGCGCGCACGCTGCTGCGGATCGAGGTCGCTGCGCAGCGATTGCTCCCAGAACGCGCTGCGGTTGCCCGGCGGTTCGGCTTCAAGGATGATCCGCCGCTCGATCGAAGGCCAGAATGTCGCATCGGCGAACTGCGAGGTGATGCTGGTCCGGATCAGCGCGTTGGCCGCGCTTTGCCGGCCGGCCATCTCGACGGCGGTCTGGTCGGCCACGTATTCGTTCTGCCGGGCCAGCACGAACGTGTACGCGTTGAAATACGGCGCGTACCAGCGGAACAGTCGAGCGATCAGGCGCGATCCCCAGTCGGTCCATTTCCCCGACAGCTCCTGCAGCCGGGCCCAGGCGGCCCGGAAACGATAGATGTAGCCACCCAGCCGGCCGTGGTAGCCGGACAGGTGGCCGTACTCGTGAGCGACCACCGCCAGCGCCTCCTCCTCGCCGAGGCTCTGAAGCAGCGGAAGGCCGAGTATCAGGATGTTCTGTTCCCACCCGAGCAGGCCGTAACGCGGGTGCTGCACGATCGCCGCATTGAGGTCGTCCACGAGCAGCACCTTGTGTACGGCCGGACCGTCCAGGCGCCGGCGCAACTCGCCCAGCCGCTCGAACAGCCGCGGCGCTTCGGCCGGCGCCAGCTCCCGTCCCTGAGGTGGCTGGAAGCGACTGAACAGCAGGGACACCGAACTCTTGATCATCGTCCATGCCGGCAGCGCCAGCAGGATCACCAGCTTGCCGAGTTTGGCCAATAAGAGCAGCGCCAGTGTGCCCTTGGTAGCGAACAGCAGGCCCAGCACGATCAGCGCCGCGGCCGGAAGCAGAGCGAACCCGAATGCCACGCCCAGGATGCAAAGGCCCAGTGCAGCGACTCCGAGCACCGCGAGCGTGTACCGCCCTGGCCGTTCGGCGGCGGATCGCTCAAGGCGCGTGACGAGCGTTTCGAATTCCTCTTTTTCCATCGGGGCATTTCCCGAGACGTCCGACTCACTCTACCCCATTCCCGATACGGTTTACCCTCGGTCGAATGTCCATTCAGATGTGAGCAGCATCACCCGTTCGAGGCAAGAACTCTGGCAACATGCGCGCGCCTTGAGCCCGAGGTTGGAGCGGGCGTTGGGCTCGCACGGGGAGCTCAGGTAGAGGGGACTCGAATGAACCTGTTCGTACGCAGCAAGTTTGCCCAGAGAAGACGGTGCACTCCAGTGGCCGCGATCCTCGCGGCCTCAACCCTGGTCGGGACCGCATCGCTCGCAATACCTGGTGCAGCGTTCGCCGCTCCGTGCACGGGCCCGGGGGCGCCGACCACAACGCAGACGAAATGCCTGACCGCGGTTCAAATCCCGGGCAATCCGCTGCTGTCGTTCGACATCAGCTGGGCCGATGACGATCGCTCCGAATACTATCTGAGCGATCGCTCCAACGCGGGCATCGACGTCATCGACACCCGGAGCAACACCTTCAAGCGGACCATCGGCGGTTTCGTGGGCGTCAAGCGCAACGCGGCCGGCGCCGTGAACAACAATATCTCGGGCCCCGACGGCGTCACGTCGCACGGCAGGTGGCTGTACGCCGGCGACGGAGACAGCACGCTGCATGTGATCGATCTGGAGGCTCCTGCCCAGTCCGCCACGCAGCAGGTCGTCGGCACCGGCGGCACCACGCGCGTCGATGAGATGGCATTGACGGAGGACGGCACCCTGCTGCTGGCTGCGAACAACGCCGAGGACCCGCCGTTCGGGACACTACTCGCGGCCAATGGCGACGCGAGCGTCAGTAACGTGCACGCCATCACGAAGATCACGGTTGACCCGGCGATCGTGCCGGCGGGCTTCGGCTTGTCGATCGAGCAGCCGGCATGGGGGCGCGCGACCCTGCGCTTCTACGTGTCGATTCCGGTCATCGCCAACAACCCGGCCGGCTGCAACTACGGACAGTTGATCGGCGCCATCACCTGCGACGGCGGCTTGCTGGTGATCGATCCGACGACCCTGACGACGACGACCGCGGAGATCGGAGCCTTCGATCCCGGCACCAACACCGGGGTCGTCAAGCTCACCCGGTGTGGACCGAACGGCGCCACGTTCGGACCGCGCGGCAATCTGCTGCTGGGCTGCACCCCGCAGAACAACCCGAGCGACACCGGCACGCTGGTGATCAATGCGGCGAGCAAGAATTCTGCCAGCATCAGCGGCATTACGGGCTCGGATGAAGTCTGGTTCAACTGGGGTGACTGGCGCTACTACACGGGCTCCAGCCGGGCGTGCGGACTGGCGGCAGGCTGTCCGGCGCCGCTTGGCGGGGCCGTGCTCGGAGTGATCGACGGGCACAGCAATCTGCTGATCGAGACCATCCCCCAATCGCAGAACTCGCACTCGGTGGCGGCTGACCCAAGGCTCAACCGCATCTACGTCCCGCAGGTGGCGCCTTTTGCCGTGGTCGGTATCGGCGGTGATACCACGCCCGTGGGCGCCGGAATTTGCGGCAGCAACCACGGGTGCGTCGCTGTCTACGTGCATCCCGGCGGCGGTGACTAGGCGCTGATGCGGTGTGCTGAGATCCCGCTCCTCGTAACAAATTCGAGCGGCCTTTGGTGCACCGCATCGCTCCTTGCCGGAGTCGCGCTCGATCACGCGGATATGTCAGGGCCGCGGCGCGCAATCCGGGCTGATCATCTTCATGGCTGGCGTGAAGAGGCGATAAGGATTTCACCGCCAGGCAAGCCACCTCGGGTAGTCTTTCCTCGTTGAAGTGTCGATCGAGTTCACAACCGGAGCGGAAACAGCATGCGGCTGGAGCGAATTCGCTGTACCGACATCAGTCCCGATCCGCGCGGCGGACGCTATCAGTCACAGCAGTCCGACGCGCTCGCCGACAGCATCCGCCGGCACGGCGTGCTGCGGCCGGTGCTGCTGAGGGCATCGTCGGATGGCTACGTCATCGTGCACGGGGAGCGTCGCTGGCGCGCCGCCCAGTCGCTCGGCCTCGAGGCGATTCCTGCATTGATCGTGCAGGACTTCCCGCGCAGCGCGTAGTTCAAAGATCCGGCGGAATGCGACCGGCGATCAGCCGTCCCATGTCGATCCGCGTGCCGACCCGCTCCTCGTCGGAACCCAGGTATTCCGACACCGCCAGGTAGTGGACGACGTCGGCGAACGTCAACTCCCGCTCGGTCGGCCAGGTCGCGAAGCTTTGCTCGGATCGCCTGAGCACCACGCGGGCCTCGTCCTCGTCGCAGCCCATGCGGGCCATCACGACCTTCAGATAGACGTCCCGCCGCGGCAGGCCCGGGTGATTCGCCCTGACGATCCAATGCAGCTTCAGTAGTTCGCGGGCGGTCTCCGCCGCGTAGCGGGCTTCGCGCAGCGATACCAGCGAAGCAACCAGCTCGTTACGAAATGCCATCAGCCGTTGCGTCAGTGGCTGCGACGTCGAGGCGGCGGTCGGCCCGAGCCTGGACAGGCACTCCTGGATCGTCTGAGGAGTGCGGCCCAACTGCTTGGCCACGTGCTCCGCACTCTGCCCGTCTCCGACCCGCCGCAGAATCTGCTGCCCGAATTCGGCAGAAAACGACATCCCGTTCTTGGCCACCTGGAATCCCTCCGAATGGTGGCAGGATGAACCCTGGGGCCGGCCTCGGTCAAGTTCGGGCGAAGCATGGGCATGACCAAAATCACCTCTGAGAACGCGCTGCCTCGTTCGACTACAGCATCGTCCGCGTCCGCATTCGGTAGTTCACCCGACGTGTTTCAGTACCGGGTTCCGGTACGAGGTCGCAACAGGCGAAGCGGACAACGCTGTCGCCGCGGGTGCGCGCATCGTCCAGGAATCGCCTTTTGTTCCCGACCCTACAATCGTCGTTTTCGCGAGCGCGGAGCGCCACCGATGGAAACCTACTACCACCCCAAGGATCTGGCGAAATTCAGCGACATGTCCAAGGGCAGCCCGCAGCTCTGGGACAAGTTCATGGCCTATTACGGCGCCGTCTTCGCCGAGGGTGCGCTGACCGAGCGCGAGAAAGCGCTGATCGCACTGGCGGTCGCGCACGCGGTCCAGTGCCCCTACTGCATCGACGCCTACACGCAATCGTGCCTGGAAAAGGGTTCCAACGCCGAGGAGATGACCGAGGCGGTGCACGTGGCCTGCGCGATACGGGGCGGCGCTTCGCTGGTGCACGGCGTGCAGATGCGCAACGTCGTGAACCAGTTGTCGATGTGAGCAGGCGCTGGCGACGGCGCTCTGCGGGCCGATGGAACTGACGCTCATCGCGCGCGGCAACGAGCTCGCCTCGAGCCGGGAACAACTGCGCAGGCTCGGTTCGACCACCTCGTGCGCTGCATTCGAGACCCGGATGTCGGCGGCCGGGCTGGCGCCGCTGACCGCGACCGGAATCGAAGTGTTTCAGATCAATGTCGGCAAGTTCTGCAACCAGACCTGCCGCCACTGCCATGTGGACGCCGGGCCGGATCGGACCGAGCAGATGAGTCGCGAGACCGCCCAGCTTTGCATACGGGCGCTGGCAGGCACCGACATCCCAACCGTCGATATCACGGGCGGTGCGCCGGAGCTCAATGCCAATTTCCGCTGGCTGGTCGAGCAGGCCCGGGGCCTGGGCCGTCACGTGATGGACCGGTGCAACCTGAGCGTGCTGCTGCTCGCGCCTCAGAAGGATCTGGGCCAATTCCTGGCGCGGCACCAGGTCGAGGTCGTGGCCTCGCTCCCGTATTTCCGGCCGGCGCAGACCGATGCGCAGCGGGGCGAAAAGGTCTTCGACAAATCGATCGCGGCGCTGAAGTTGCTGAACGGGCTCGGATACGGTCACGAGGGAAGCGGCCTGGTCCTGAACCTGGTGCACAACCCGGCGGGTGCCTTCCTGCCGGCGCAGCAGCAGGCGCTGCAATCGCAGTTCAAGCGGGAGCTCGGGCGCCGGCACGGCATCGTGTTCAATCGCCTCTACACGATCACCAACATGCCGATCAGCCGGTTCCTGAACTTCCTGATCGAAAGCGGCAACTACGAAGGCTACATGCAGCGACTGGCCAACGCGTTCAATCCGGCCGCCGCGGCAGCCGTGATGTGCCGCCACACGATATCGATCGGCTGGGACGGCACGCTGTACGACTGCGACTTCAACCAGATGCTGGATTTACCGGTCCAAGCCCCGGCCCTGCCCCACGTCAAGGACTTCGACCTCGCGCGCCTGAACCACCGCTGTATCGCGACGGCGAACCACTGCTACGGCTGCACGGCGGGAGCCGGATCATCGTGCGGCGGCGCGACCGCCTGATCTCGCTACCGATCGCTAACCTGAGTCCGGCTTCCCTCAAACATCGAGGTTGCGCGAGCGCATCGCGGTACATTCCCTTTCAACTCACTTTGGTTCAACTCAGTCGCCGTTTGGCTACCGAGCGTACCTTCGGCCGCTGAGATCGGTTCGTTGCGAAGCGATCCGTCGATTTGGGGGAAACCTCCCCATTGACATCGAGACGCATCGGCGAACACTGAACCCACCTCTGAGAGGACTCCACCATGAAGGTCCGTCCTGTCACCGTTGTGGCCTTGGCCACAATGGCCAACTTCGCGCTGGCGCCGCTTGGTATCGCGGGCACTTGGTCTGCGCCAGCGACGGTCGCGACAATTCCGTACAACGATTCGACCGGCTATGGAACTCCGTACATCGACATCGACGGCAACGGAAATGCGGTGGCTGCCTGGGTCCCGGGAACGGGACTCGCCAACGTCCCGCCGAACATTGCACAAGCCGCCTCGGCCCGTTTTTTTGGCCCTTGGACCGCGCCGGTCAACCTGAGCTTTCCCGGAACGGTGACCGGAGTCACCTTGTTGATGAGCAGCGAGTCCGGCTTTTCCAACATCCTGTTGAGCACCAGTGCCGGCCTCGTCAGCTCGGATGACACCGCCAGCGGCGCCTGGACCCCTGGCGTGCTGATTGGCTCCAATCTGGTATCTGCGCGCGCCTACGCGAACCGTGCCGGTGATCGCATGGTGGTCGCGTTATCGGGCACTGCCCCACCGCGTGGAAACGTGACGCTCGCGGTTACCGCAACGTTCCGGCACGGCAGCACCGGATGGCAGGCGACCGAAACGGTCGCGACAGGCAACAACGCAGCGATCGAAACGGCGACGGTCGCCCCCAATGGGACGGCCATCATCGCCTGGAACACGAGTACCAGGGTGTGCGCTCGCTACTGCGTTACCAAAAACCTGGTGCGTCATATTTCCACGCGCGCTCCGGGTAACTCGCCCTGGGTGGAGATCTCCGGTCTGCCCGCACCGCTCAATGACGACACCAACAACCTCCTCGGTCTGGTCGCGGACGCGTCGGGGAACCAGGTCTTCCTCGTATATCGAAAAAGCGACGGCAGTGGCCAGGCCATTGTGCGGCGCAACGGCGCTTGGAGTTCGGCTGCCACCGCCATCCCGGGGTCGGTGCTGGCAGGGGGAGGCGCCTGGCCTCAGTTGCATGTCGATGGCGCAGGAAATGCAACGATCGTCGTATCCACCACGGGCGCGCCGCGCAATGCCAACATTCCGGGCAATGAATCGATCGGTGTCATCGACGGCAAGCTGGCCGCCAACAGCTGGTCGCCGGTTCAGATCGTGTCCGCGCTGGATGTCACCGCCCTTTTTGCCTTCGCCGAGAATTCCGCCGGCGCGGCAGTCATCGGCTATGCATCCAACTGGAACACCCAACTACCCTACAGTATTCACGCGGTGACGCGGGCAGCGACAGGGGGCGCGTGGTCGGCGCCGAAGAATCTGGACAGTTCGCTGGCCTACTACTATTTCGGTGGCGTGGTCGTCGACGAGTCCGGCCAAGCCGCGCTCATCTACGCCGGCGATGATGCGGCCCTCACGTTCGAAACGATTCGGGCATTCGAATACAAGCCGTAACCAAGGGAAGCAAGACCCTCCACTACAGCAGAACCGGCAGCAGCCTGCGGAAACGGAGCAGGCATGCTACACTACCATCTGCTTGGATGGTGCATGGATGGTGGGTGGATGGCTAAACTCCGATTGATCGAACCGCGGCGCAAGGAACCTGAGTCGGAAAAAATCACGATCAATCTCGGCTACGTCGATCTTGGACAGGTCGATTTGCTGGTGCAGGAAGGGTTCTATTCGAACCGCACCGACTTCATTCGTACGGCGATCCGCAATCAGCTTGGCACCCACGGCGACGTTCTGAAGCAGACCGTGGCGCGACGTTCCATGGTCCTGGGTTTGCAGCGTTACAGCCGCCAGGACCTCGAATCCGTGCGAGCGGCCGGAGAGCAACTGCACATTCAGGTACTTGGCCTGGCGACGATCGACGACGATGTGCCGGCGCAGCTCGCCGCGCAAACCATCGCCTCCATCGTGATCTTGGGCGCCCTGCGCGCCAGTCCCAAAGTGAAGGCTGCCCTGGCCGACCGTATCCGATAGCTGTCTATCCACTTTTGCGAAGGGACGTCATGGCTACGAACAAAGGAATACCCACCGGCCTCTTCGCAGCGACGCAACTGACGCGCGCGGGCCGTCTGCTCGAAGCCACTGCGCTCATTCAGCGCATCCTTCGGCACGGCTCGGCGCCCGCCGAGGGTGCCGACCGCCAAGCGTCGGACCACGACAGCGGCGCGAGTAACGACATTATCGACGTCGAGTACGTCGAGGTCGCGGAGCCCGCGGACCGCGGTCCGACTCCACTGCAAACGGCGGCGAACGACAGCATATCGAAACGCTTCGGCCTCAAGAGCTTTCCGCGTGAATGGCGCGGACGCGACTCCGCAACGGGGGTGCCGCGTCCTCAGGCGACAGTGGTTGACGGGCAACCGGGCCAGTTCGTGACGGGGTCGTATGCCAATCAAGCCGGAGCACGTCCCTACAAGCTCTATATCCCGACGAGTTACGCCGAACAACGGCTCCCGCTCGTTGTCATGCTGCACGGTTGCACGCAAACACCCGATGACTTTGCAAACGGCACCCGCATGAACGCGCTCGCCGAGGAGCGGCAGTGTTTCGTTCTCTATCCCCAGCAGACGCATGCTGCCAATCGTTCGCGGTGCTGGAACTGGTTCAAGCGCAGCGACCAGCGTCGGGACCAAGGCGAGCCGGCAATCCTCGCCGGCATGACGCGCGAAGTCATGCATCGCTACCGTATCGACCCAGGTAGGGTCTACGTGGCGGGGCTGTCGGCTGGCGGTGCAATGGCCGCCGTGATGGGCACAGCCTACCCTGAGCTCTACGCGGCCGTCGGCGTCCACTCGGGTCTCGCCTGCGGAAGCGCGCATGATCTTCCGTCCGCGTTTGCCGCCATGCGCGGTACACCCGCATCGATGTCCGGCGACCATGCGGGCTCAATATCCCTAACAACGGCAACGCCGACCATCGTGTTTCACGGCGATCAGGATAAAACGGTGCATCCCCGCAACGGCGACCACATGGTCTCGCGATCGGTCAAGCGAAGCGGCGCATCGGGCGCCGATGCCTCGATCGAACGTGCCCAAGTGCCGGGCGGTCACGCGTATACCCGCACCATTCACCGCGATTCGACGGGGCGCATCGTTCTCGAATACTGGCTAGTGCATGGAGGCGGTCACGCGTGGTTTGGCGGGAGCCCACGCGGCTCGTACACGGATCCGAA
>Ga0137415_10004826_pt1 | contig 13336 bp, 19 predicted proteins | sample CZODoug3_1_1_16f_FD_183082 | JGI IMG/M metagenome (GOLD analysis project Ga0137415, IMG submission 183082) | Vadose zone soil fungal communities from Angelo Coast Range Reserve, California, USA - CZODoug3_1_1_16fungal (Hybrid Assembly) | ecosystem: Environmental > Terrestrial > Soil > Vadose... | reverse complement strand
GACTTGACGTCCAAATTTAGACGTCTGATCAGTCACTTTCATGATCAAGTTCATATAAATTTATTTTTCAGGGTTTAATCTAGGCAATGCATTATGCTCATTTCCCGTGCATTTGTTCCCTGTTTTCAACCATTGGCAAGCTTGTAGCTTGCCAATTTTAGCATTTCCCATGTACAGATTAAGTGTTATAAATTTGCTTGCAGACAGCACTCTTATCATTTTAAGCTGTGTGCTTGTAAGGTGGTTTCAAGGTGGTTTCATTGTGGTTTCAAGGTGGTTCAAGGTGGTTTCAAGGTGGTTCAAGGTGGTTTTTCGATCAGATCATGGTGGTTTTTACAGAATGAAGTGCTTTTGGAACTTCAACAGGGTGTAAGATGGAAAGTGACTTCAGGTTGCTCTGCGAGATGCAAGAGCAACAGAGCCCAGTGTTTAAGTTCCCAATCGGGATGAGGTGTGGCGATCAACCAAGAGTCACAGCCACCACTAGGAGCGACTTTGATGACCAACCCTCTGAATATTGTCTGCTAACTCCCTGACAATTTGGTGTCATTCCTGGTGCAGAGACTTATGAATGTTCTTCCACTTCATTGGCTGACCTAAGTCTCATTTCTCAGTGATTAGAGATGGACGAGATTGATGCACTTTTGCAGGATGACTCAGATATTTTGGGTGCGAAATCTATGCTTAATGAAATTTTTTGATGTGCTGATGCTAACTCTGATACTCTGCTTACATCTATAGACTGGTTGACAACCACAGTTGTCTCATGCAGCATTGCTGTACAGCTGCCGACAGGAATTATCCAGTCGCATACCTGCACTGGTATACCCATCAGTGCATTGTGGATTTCTCACAGAGGTCGGGTGATGGTGGTCACCATCAGTACCCTTCTCACTGCACTTCGCAACACCATTGAGTCACCTGGTGCAGCTCCCATGGAGCAGCAGTATATCAACTTCCTGACTCATCCCCTAGCACACCCAGAAGTCAGTGTGGCGACAAGCAGAGTCCCTGATTTTGCTCTCGATAGTATCCAGAAACCAGTAAATGGTTATCGGTACTTGGGGTTGCTTTCTGAAGTACCTGTTGGATTTGTCAGCCCTTCTGCCACTTGGGATCCATCTCATGATATTTTGGCAGTGCATGAGATCGGCCAAAACACAGACAGCCATGACTTTGCACATGTGTGGGAGCCATGTGGGGTCCAGCTTGGAACCCATTTCATTATTATTTTTATACATCCATCTCTCACACATTCTGGTCGCCCATCTCCCATGTCATACATAGGCAATTTCGCCAGCAGATGTAGCACTCCGATTTCAGCTCACACCCCTTCGCGAGCACATACCCCTGCCTCTACCACTCCTATGGTTGATTTTGACCAGGCCAATGATTTGCTTGGTTTCTTCCAAGCAGATTCCCACCAGACCAACTCTTTCAGTAATCTCTCCAACATTGCACCACCTGCTCCAGCTGCCACAGATGGATTAGCATCCTTAGCGCAAATGTTGCCAAATTCTCTGCCAGCAGCTGAAGTACTTTCTGCCATGGATAGTTCCCAAAACCTCTCCGATATTTGCACTGCACTTGGGATCAACGAAAAAGCCTCTGTTGAACCTGCTCGGTTTATCGATGTCACTGCCAAGCAGCCTAATGCACTTTTGGTTATGGTCCGGAACCATCGGGCCATGTCGCAGCTCCTTGTACGCTTAGGCCAGCCTGACCATGTAGATGACCCTCAGGGCACCCACACTACAGCCTATTCTCGAGGGCTTACAATGTCCACACAGAACATCCTCTTAGAACTTGGCTGGACTCAACTGTCATACTTCCACAAGAGCACATGGTATGAATGGGCTGCCACTGCTGCAGCAGCTTCATGGATTGACAGCGAGTCAGGTGAGCTATATATTCTATTGGCATGTATACTATTGCTGACCATTTCTTACAGACATGACTCCACAGCAGAAGGGGCTTTATGACATTTGGAGGGGTATCAGATATTTTTGGGCACCGGGTGGTCCAGCAGACACTGGGATCATGCCTGCTGCTCATTCCAGAAATGCTGAAGAGGTGCTAGCATTTAAACTCCGGCAAAATTCCATCCGTCAGCACAAGGCTGCCATAAAGCGGTACCTGAATAGCCCATAGAGATTGTGCTGAACAAATTTTAAACACTGTTTAGATAAGAAATTTTCTCCCATACTAAGTTTCATGAATGAGTTAGGTCTCTCCCAATGGCAGTTGAATGCCATATTTCTTGCCAACTTAATGGTATATACAATGCAATAGCTCAAAGTGCATCAGGATCTCCTTTTCCTGCCCCCTTTCCCTCTTTTACACTAATTCCCTCATGTGCCTTCCTGAATGCATCAGCAATCCGTTCTGAAAAGGCAACAGTAATGCGACGCTGGTGGGCACCACAAAGCCTGGTTGTGCCATGGATCTTGTCTGGAAGAAAACAAGTCATTGTACCTTTGGCAGATTTTACGACCACCTGCAAACTAGTGTCCACAAAGTTCCCTCCTCCTCCTACAGGCCACTCGGGGCGGACCTCACCAGCTTTGCGTTTGCCACCCACTCTTGATGGGCGTGTCCTTGCAGGTGATGGAACCTCTGTGTCCACTTGGCGTCCGATGCAAAGGTTGAAAGCATACATGGCATATGCATTATCGTTGTGTGTATAGCTTGGGATACATAATAAGAGACTGATACTGGTCATACATAGTTAATGCACTTACACCACATAATCACGGGAAAAGTATGCTTCAGGAGGGGCTCTCACAGCCAGTGGAAAGTTATAAATTTTGTCTCCAAGGGACAGCTGGAAACCAGTTCCTGAAATTGCCATGGTCAGCACAGTGATGGGAGCAAATAATTAAAATGTGACCTTCTTCCACATTGCAGGTCGCCAAACGTGGCAGCCCTTCATGTTTCAGGCACTCCTCCACATGGGAAACAACTTCAGATGGCATAAGAGCTCGTACCAGCGACCAAAAAATTGATACAGCAGCAATTGCATCAAGGTCACGCTCAATCATCGTGTCCTTGTCAAGCTTCTTGCTGAAACTCTTTGCAAAACCAGAGACCCTGCAATGGCGTGGCCCAGCATTCAAGCCAATCTGTGCCATAGTGCCAGGGTGAGTAGGCTATCATAAAAGGCAAAAGATCAGTAAGCTATGGTATTAAGCATAAATAAGAGAAAATTCGAACTCGCTGGTTTCTTCTTTCACTAGTGGCAACATCGACAACACGGTCAAGCCAGTCATACAGTTCTTCATGAAATGGTGCATCGAAAGCAACCGAGTTGATTACAATGAGTTCGATCTTGAATGGCTGTTCGGCTAAGGCAAAGACACCTGGTTCGCTGTCATATTCAATTTTTTTTGGAGGGCAAAGCGCACCTTTGGACAGGAAGATAATCGATTCGGTAGGCTGGACAATATAATAACCATTTTCTTCATTAACAGTGATGTCCCCGGGGTAAGTGCCGGTCTCAGACATAAAAACCCTTTTCTTGACTGGCTCTGTCGAGCGCTCTCGCCACACAATCCGCAGCTGGGATCTATCTGTATTTTGGAATGGCAGTGGGTCTGCTGTATCCTGCACATCCACGGAGCTGTTAGTTAGTGGATCGGTGGCATGTTCCTGGAGGAGGTCTAAAACTGAATAGGGTTTGCCATTCAGGTGGAACTCATAGATCTAGAATAAGTGCTGTTTAATATGAAGCACCCAGTCCTGTGTGGGAACATACCAGTCGATGTTTCTCCCGATGGTTTGCCTCATCGCCCTTGATTACCTGTTTATATGACTTTCGTGCAGATCTCAGTGCATTAAAGGCCACACGCAAGGAGATCGCAGACTCGGTGACTCCCTCTGATAGCCTAAAACCTGCACCAATGAGTGCATCTATCTGTAATTCCCCCAGGGACTCTCAGCAGTATTATCCGAACAGTGCAGCAGAAATATATCGCTCACATCATGACCAGGAGTGCCAGCAAGTGCATTGACCTGCCCCAAAACAGAGGAGATACCTGCATGCTGTGGATCTCCAGCAGCAGGGTCTGTCAGCACTGCCAAAATCTCAGGTTGGAGCAGAACAGCGATAAGTGCTATTGGTAAGTGAGTGACAGTATGCAGGGCTGATCATGCATCTCACCTTCCTTTTTCTGAGCTGCAACAGCTTTCTTGAGCTTAGTCATGGAGAATGGACTCAGAATCTACTATGACAAGACAGCAGAAGTGTGGTGGATGGTGAGCGATAAGGGTAAGATGGATACAAGATAAGGTGTGCACAGCACTGCCATAATTTAAAAGCTATATAGTTTCTGAAAATTCTACTTATGATAAAGATCTCTTGGTGTAGTGGTGGATGGCCCGAACTCTGTGCAAGGTTTGGCCCGGAAACTGCCTGTGTCGAGGAGGTTGTCAGTTCAATTCCTGGTAAGTGCGATAATTTATTTGTCATTTTAATGTGTTCTTCTGTTTGTTATTATTATTTTAATGCCTTTTCACCCCATTGCTGTTATTATAATGATAGCACTGGAGACATGGGAGCTTATTTCCCTAAAAAATATTTCAATTATCTCTGTAAAAAGTCAACTGATTAAGGTTTACTCTGTGTACACAGTAAATAAGTAATTATATTTTTCCTACTGTTTTGTCCTCTGAGTTCAATCTGATTATGTTCGCAAAAGACGATTAGATGGGGGAAATAATTAATTTCTGACTTTGAAATTTATTCTAATTGTGGACAGGGTAAAAAGGCTAAGACAGAATCAGATTCTATAATTAATTATTTCCCTAGGAAATAACCAATGGACACTAAACCTGATATTGCAGTCCTAATTTTACCTGGACTAAAATTCTTGGTATCTGGAATTGTAAGTCTTCATCTTGCCTAAAGATAAGCTTTAACCAGATTTATATTATTTCACCAGAAAGAAATCTGATTACATTTTGGACCTTTCAGAAATAAATAATTCCATGTTCTAATTTTGTCTTCAGTTATCTCATATGGCCAAAAGTTTAACAATAATCTATTTAATCTGTCTGGAAAGTATTTAAAATTGATGGAAATCAAATTCTGCAAAAAATTATGTATTGCAGAGATAAGCTTTATCCAGATTTAGATTATTTCATCAGAAAGAAATCTGATTACATCTTGGACACCAAAATAAATAATTCCATATTCTAATTTTGTCTTCAGTTATCTCACTAGGGGTCACACCAGCGGTGACCCAGCACCTTGCCTGTGTTTCTCTACTCTGTTGCTGGCAGCACCGCAGACCACTCCAGACAATGTTCGTTTAATGACTTTATTACATAAAGAACACGTGATATTGTACTGAATGCCACTGACAAATTTGTACATATTTGTTTTCAGCATGCACGCTTAAATTTCGGGGAATTTAGAGTGCCAGTGACCTTGTCAGGCAAGGTGATATGGCAAAATTTTTAACAATAATCTATTATCTGGGCAGCATTTAAATTGATAGTAAATGGCAGGTTGTGGCAGATTACAGAGATGATGTTGATGAATGATAAAGGTCAACAGACTAAAAACATGTATTGCTTTTAAATCAAAATGGATGAGGATATAAAAGGTTTGCAAATGCCAGTCCATGAGTCCACAGAGTGACCCTGTCAGCATCATTAGGGCTGCCAATCAAACCCTGCAAATTATGGAGCAAAACTTGCACTTCCATGGCTTGCATGGGCCCAACAGGAGGCTCAACTGAAACCTCACTAAGATTTCCGGGAGGGCCGATCTGTCCCACCCATGAAGTCCAGCCTTCTGCATCGGTGTTGTTGGTCTGCTGCGAGTGCAACAGTCTTTCATCACGTAAAGCCTCCCAATCCACTCCAAATACCTCGAGTTCTTCTGCAGTCATGCTTTCATCAGGCAGCTGGTCTCCCCGCACACCATGCACAAACATATCAAAACCAAAAAGATCAGCTGGTGATCGGTTGGGACCATCACGTATCTGAATGCGGTGCTGATTCCACCCCTCAGCGAAAAAACTGAGCTGGTGGTTGATTGCAGGTAAAAAAAGGAGGTGAAGTAACCAGATGTGGTTGATGTTGTTGATGTCAAGGCCATGCCGCAGTTCAAGTGCTGTAAAGTGATCTGCCCATACAGCACCAACTTGAGCAGTAACGTCGACCCAAAGTCGTTCAATGCGAACATTGTGAACACTCCTACTATCTCATTAACATGTTGCTTGTTGTTATCGTGTGAGCGAATCATTACCTTCCCCAAATATATGAACCCCGACGAGTTCCATGGACCTCCTCCATAAATGCTGCAAGAATAAGATTTTCCACACCATGATCTCCTCTCATCCGGGAAGGGACACCATAGATTTGGGCAGCCTCCCAGAAGACATCCATCACTGTCTGTGACAAATTATTGTCACTTGCCCGCAGACCTGTTATCAGGCGAGAATAACCATCTATGAAGCCATGTATGACTATCCCCCAACGTATAAGCCCTATCATGCTGTGAGGGTTTGGAATTGATAGAAAAATTTACTTGCTCACCATGTTGGCCATCGTGATGCCATAAAGAGTTAGGTCCTGGAACAGAGTAGACTCTCCGTCGGATGCGTATACGTTCAAAAACACGTTGAACAGGATCGATACGTAACAAAGATGCCCTGATACGTTCACGGGGAATACGATGGCCTAGGCGACGCAGCATTCCATCCAACATGCTTATACCTGCCCTACGGTAATGTGATCGTAGCCGAACGATGAGTTCATCGAGTTCACCATCGATCATGGTAGACAGAGGACCAGTAAAGGAAATGGGATGTTGTGTGGTAGCTCCAGATGTATTTGATGATGTAGCAGTGATATCGTCAGGTAGAGTCTGGGGGATGGGCAGATCAGGATCGAGGATATCATCGGCAATTTCTGCATCATTTAATTCTGGAGATGGAGTCCTAGCAAAAGGGTCAGCCTGAGGCTGAACTATACCATAGTCTAGCAGTGCATTGTGGACTACCGAGCGATCAACATGGAGAAATCTGGCGATACCACTGGTGCTGCGATGACCATATGCCCATCGCAAGAAATCAGGATCAATGTAAATTCTTGGTCTACCTCGTTCTCCAGTATAGATGTTCTGAACAATTGTTGGCCTTCCATGATGAGATTCTGCCAGAGTCTGCTGGTACTGAAGCCGAATGTCCTGTTGCATGAGAGCGAGATTGGTCCGAAGGGTCTGAAGCTCTGAAGGCTCAAAATGATGTGCATTCTGTGTAAGATCAGTGCTTAAATTTGACTTAACAATAGGCTATAATAATGCACCTCATTCACAATGACAGAGTATTCGTCAACATCATCTCCTAATCGTGCAAGTACGACAGAATCAGTTGGAGTTGCCAGTATCTCACGAATGGATCTGTCAAAGCGATGATATTGAAGCCTGAATGCTGTCAGAAGAGGCCCAGCAGACTGGCCCCCAGTTTCAGTAGGGTTTGAATGTGACATTTAAGTTGGAGATCATGGGGCAAGGTTAGAGGTAGCAATCAGATCTAAAGTCATAGACACCAGGAGTCATCTTGCGAACATGCCTCTGGGTCTCATCTGCCACCCAGAATAATTTATGCTTTAGCATTTATGCCAAGCAGCTGAAAAATGATTGGTGGTATGTATGTAGCTGGTATCATAATATAGAATAGATCATAGTATGCAGGTGAAAAGCTCGCAGGCGATGGGTATGTCTGGGGTATGATAATATATAAATGTACAGAAGATCATTAACAATGTTGTAGTCCATAAACCAAGATAACAGTGGGTAAATATAAGCAGGAAATCACTAGTAGGCATGATACAGAAATGGAAAGGTCATTATACGAATGTTTAAAAGTAGGTACCATAAATTAGACGACCATATGATCCAAAATACCAATAAGAACAGGAAAATAAGGGAGGGGGGGAAGCGACAGTAGTAAACACAAAGAATGTGCCTGTACAGAAAAAGATGTAGAACGATCAAACAGAGTCTAGGCCATGGAATGACCTCCAATTGCTCCAAGAGTTTCGACCAAGAGCCAATGGTGAATGGCATCCTGAAGGGTGTGTGGTTCGACCTCAGATGAGTATGTGACTTTGGCGAGGGCAGTGAGATAGCCGATTGGAATTCGTGCATGATAGGTGCATGTGCGAAAACTTATCTTTCCTTGAGCGAGCATGGCAGCCCTCTGGTATTGTGGAGCATACAGTATATCGCTGTCGTCAACAAATGTAACCTAGAGCAACACATTATCAGAATAATACCAAGCTGAATTTAAAACAATGGTGTACCTCAATTGGCGACCCATCAACCTGAATAGAGGGAGAGCCACTGGTAGCCCAGCACAAGATACGAGATCGAAAACCTGGGGTGTCGATCGCTGCCAGATCAACATTCGAAGCAAACTGCTGTTTAGCCTCTGCAAATAAATGGGGACATGGAATGCCAGAGCCTTTGAGGAAGCCAACGAGAATCCCTGGCAGGTCGCAGGCACGGCCGAGAAAACCTTCAGAGAGTCGGGCAGGTATTGGCGAGATACGAAGGAATGGCTCGAGCGATTCATATGATGAGATTTGCGAGGTGTAGACAAGACTAAAGAATGTATCAGATCCTCCTTCGAATTCTTTCGGAACCTGAATAGAGGCCATACAGTTAACGACAGGTAATCATACCGAACAGGTCAACTTCAACTTTACCTGGGAAAAATTAAAGCCATTCCGACAAGCCAGATTGAATCCTTTTATAAAAGCCTGTATCTCAGGATGATTTGGAAACTCAGGACCAACAATGCTTTTATAAAGCATCTCGCCCGCAAGAGCCTGATGAGACTGGTCATCTCGGTCACGAAGCATAGCAATCTACCCATTAAAAAAGTGAGAAGATGGACAAGCCCAGCATTCAAGTCGGGACTGACTGAAATGTCATGATAAGAGGCAAAGTGGGCTCTGCAGAAGTCGATACACCCTTCAGGACCAACAGCAATCCATCTCACGACTGTGTCGTGGATTTCTGGATGCCATTCACGCAGAAATGCAGGATGGATCGATGCGATATCACAGCCATAAACAAAATACTGGAGAACCACAGGATCCAGCTTGCCTGGTGTGATGCCATGAATAAGGAGAAGGGCTACAATGGCACCCAGCACACTGAGGTCAGATAAGCGACCAGCAGATACATATCGTGCTGTGGCCATTGAGTGTGAGGTGGCAAGTGTCACAAGATTGTCTGCCCGGGGGATAAACCACTGCTCGGGAATGCTCTCGAACTGTCGGTATGCTGCATAAATTACTTCTCTTTCAATGCCAGGACCTGACGATAAGATTCCTTCTTCTTCTTCCCTGGAAAAAAACCTCATCAGCGATCGAGATAGATATGAGAAATGATGATACTGGCTTACACCAGAAATGAACGATCAGGAGACAAGATATTAGTAAAGTCACCTGCTGTAACTGCTGCAGCAATTTTCGCTTTGAAATCTGCGACAAGACCAGCAACACTGGCACCCCGAACTGTAAGTCCATGGTCATCCTCACCTCGAACAGCAGCATCAAAGACATGGTCTGCCAGATTGGCGATGGTATATGTTGCAGGTGAGGGATGGTATGGATTCCAAGGCACAGTCCAAATTGATGGCGGGATAAATGAAGACTGATTAAAGGATAATTCCCACTGCATAGTCCGTGACACCCTAGTGGCAGGAACGACCACTGGTGTAGAAGCGATGGGGACCACAGCAGTCAGTTGGGATGGGACAGGGTCCAGTGGGTGGCTGTTGGATATGGCAGATAGAGCAGACTGATCATGCGAACTCTACAGACTCTATGAGTAAAAGTTTGTGGTAAGATGGAAAATTTTACAAACGGCTTCTGGAACATCGTTAACACAGATACTGTCACAGGAGGGAACCTCGCTACTGCCATCGCCACTTTGTGAGTCAGAGTAGAACTGCCAGTAGAGACGGGCAGAGAGGCACACATGGCGACCAGGGACCCCATCAAATGATGCTAAGCCAGACAAAGGATGGTTACGAACAACTGCACAACAATGAGCACATAGTTCATTTATGCCAAGAACGATACACTCACTGAAATGGACGACAAATCGGTCATCCTCAACACATACACTCGGGTTGGCAAAAGATGTTCGATCAGTAGCCAATCTCTCAAAAGTGGAGCTTGCATTGATTGGCATCCTTCGTAGCCGAACCTGATTGTCAGAGACCCGAGGGTTGCCTTTGTTGACAAGTCCAAGAAGCTCAAGGGGCTGTGTCTCATGAGACATCCATGATGAACCCTGGGTGGATGATGTAAACCGATAAGACGAGTCAGAGGTACTCATATTGTCGACCACACGAGTTATGACATCGGTGACTGAGGTCGAAGGGAGAACATTATAAAAATAAAGAAGGTTGTGATCACGAAGGTACTGGTTGAACGAGTCCCGATGGAAACGATATAGAATTATGTCATCATGTGGGTTTTCCTATAATTGAAATATTAATAATGTGACCGTTGAAACAGCAGAGCACATACCTGAGGGGGATATACCTTGATCAACAGCTTCAGGGCAGAATAGGCTGGACCATTCGCTGGGAAAATTTCAGTAACACACCGGCGAGCATCGGGCCTGCTATTGACAGCTAAAGCAGGTGGGGCAACTGCTGGGCCCCGGGTTCGACGACTCCGGCGAGGCTGCAGATCGGGTGCTCGAGGCTGTGTTGCAGCCGAAGAAGCCAGCCGAGCCTGATTGACTTGGCCTGCGAGATTCACTCCAAGGTTATTGAAGCCCAAAAAAGGTTGGGTAGCACTTGCAGAGACACCTGCTACAGCTGAGGGATGGCCTTGGGGAGCAACAGTTGGACTCTGGAAGGTACGAGCACTCTGATAAGGGGTGACAGGGCCAGAGAATGGGACAGAAAGGGACAGTGGCTGAGAAGGCTGCATTCCCGCTGATGATGCTGTCGGTCGAGGGGCTAAAATACCAATAATTGGAGTGGGCCCTGGCAACGAAGAACTATCTGGAGCCTGTGGTGGGACTGCAGAATGTTGTGTAGGTTGAATCGAGGCCATAAGTTGCTGCAAGTTCAAAACCTGCGCCTGGAAACTGGCTAGCTGATCTTGGGTGGGAGAGTGCGTGTTCATGACCGATGACTGAAAAATAGCTCAGTGTTAGTATGGCATAAAATTATCCTTTTCAAAGTGGTACTCACCGAGCTGTTGGATGTAGAGTATTAATAATGAAAGCTGATTAAATGAATGTGAGCTGCAAAAAGCAATGTTTCCTGAGACAAAAAGACTTTAAAAGAGTGGAGTGGTGATGGGCGATGCGACAAAGATAGAGAGATGACGAGACAATAGAGAAGACCAGAATGCCAGCCATCCGAAACACAAAGTCTGCCGCACTGACAATGAATCACCACAAAACCACCAAAAAACCACCAAAAAACCACCATCAGCAACACAAAACCACCATCAGCCACTTCAAAACCACCAACTAACCATCAAGAAACCACCACCCAACCAGCTACCGACCATGATGCGATTGCATCACAGCATCTGTAAACCCTGCCAATGCTTGATTTACATAGCACAATAAGACAACTGAAAGTGTATTAAAATTTCCAATACAGCTAAGCTTGAAAGTACAGAGGAAGTGCTAAGTTGTAGGTAAACCCAGGGAGTAGGTGTAGAAAAGTGGCAAAAAGCACATGACAAGTGCAGAGCTCCACCAAAATCCTTATTCTACGACCACATGCGGAACACGGGAATTTTCCCTGAAGAATGCTGTCATAAATTGTGCTGCCTTTGAAGTATCCATTATGTTGCCGGTGATGATATCCATACAGCAGTCCGTGACGTTGTTTCCGACCACCAATGAGCGTTGTACGACGAGATTCAACATTTATTGAGTTATTTTCTTTTTCAGAATTTCGAACCGCCACAAACACGTGGGACAAGAATTTCCGAAACGAATGTAACGACCTCAAACGTGAGCTACCTAAACTTTCCCACGCAATCTCAGCTTCGGTCATGAAACTGGATGAGTACCTCGCAAAGTCTCGAAGGACAAAATTTTACGCACTAGCGATTGGTAAGTCAAAAATTATGTTTCTCCTTTTGCTGGTCCCGTTCTCACAAATTGAATTGTAGTCATCAACCCAACAATCAAGTTTAAATGGCTCAAGGAGAATTGGACAGAATCTGACTACGAAGAAGCGAGACTTGCAGTCCGGGCATCGGTGCACCACCTTTTTTTCCATCTTGCTTTTTATTTATGTCGCATCCGCAGATGATTGAGTACCGAAAGGACTTACGTTCGCGAACCAATGCACCAACGTCAAATACAGCCACACCTACACCAACACGCCGTGCTTTCGTCGCCCCATCTGCTTCTCGTTCTGCTTCAGCTCAAGCATCATCTTGCGCCTTTGACCCTCGAAGCGTTGTCGTCAACAATGCTGGGACCATGACACGCAAACTATCGGACCAGAAACTCGCTGTCCTCGGCGCCGGGAAACTCGGGGGCATTCTTCTTCGCGCGTATCTCAAGCAGGGGCTGTTTTCGGCAAACCGTGTGAGTGCAACGGTACTCCACGGCGATAAAGCGGCCACTCTCAGCAAGGATCTTGGCGTCGGGGTAACATCCGACAATCGCAAAGCTGTCGCGGGGGCCGACATTGTGCTGCTTTGCGTCAAGCCGCAACTGATTCGTGAAGTGCTCGAGGAGATCCGGCCGCACGTTGGTGAGAAAGCGCTGGTGATTTCCGTGGCGGCTTCAGTGCCCACCAGCTACATCGAGCACCACCTAGGCCCGAAGGTTCCCGTCGTGCGGGCGATGCCCAACACGTGTTCGGCGGTGGGCTGCGGAATGACGGGGATTTGCCGGGGTGCACACGCGGCAGCTGAGCATCTGGAGATGGCCCGCGCCATGTTCGACGCGGTGGGCCGCACGGTGGTGGTCGACGAGAAGCATATGGATGCCGTTACCGGACTCTCGGCGAGCGGTCCGGCGTTTGCGTACATCATTCTGGAATCGCTGGCAGAGGCGGGAGTCAAAGTCGGTCTGCCGCGGGACGTGGCCACGCTGCTGGCCGCGCAGACGATGAAGGGCTCAGCGAGCATGGTGCTGGAGACGGGAGACCACCCAGCGCTGCTGAAAGACGCGGTAACGACGCCGGCGGGCTGCACGATTGACGGCATCCTCGAACTCGAAGAAGGGAAGCTGCGCGTCACGCTGATCAAAGCGGTCGTCAAAGCCACACTCCGCGCCGGGGAACTGCTCTTCGAGAAATGACTCGCTTAGAGCCCGAAC
>Ga0137415_10004824_pt1 | contig 13339 bp, 13 predicted proteins | sample CZODoug3_1_1_16f_FD_183082 | JGI IMG/M metagenome (GOLD analysis project Ga0137415, IMG submission 183082) | Vadose zone soil fungal communities from Angelo Coast Range Reserve, California, USA - CZODoug3_1_1_16fungal (Hybrid Assembly) | ecosystem: Environmental > Terrestrial > Soil > Vadose... | reverse complement strand
CGCATGATCTTGTCCGAAAAGTCTGTCAACTTTACGGGATCATGAACCAGGACCAAACGCGATTTTGGTCACTGGAAAAAAATGCCCTAATGTCACAGGCGCACGCGCAGCAAAAGGAACCGACCGTGAAATTCCGGGTCGAGCTGGTATGGAAGGACAACGAGAAGCAGGCCGCCTCGATCTATCTCACCTCCGACGGACGGGTGATCCTGCAGGGCCGCGCGGTTTCGCAAACGGAGCGCGCCGCGCTGTCGCTGCCACCGGAGGGCGACATGATCAGCGTCGATCGCAACCTCATCCAGGCGATCAAGGACATGCTATAGTGGCGCAAACGCGGACCCGAGATCCGCGCCACGGTCCGGTCGGGAGGACAGCATCATGTTCCTGAGGAATTTCTGGTACGTCGCGGCAACCGATTCCGAAGTCGGCCGCAAGCCGCTGGCCCGCCTGATCCTGGGCGAGCCGATCGTGTTCTTCCGCACCGAGGACGGCAAGCCGGTGGCCTTCGAGGATCGTTGCGCGCATCGTCATCTCCCGCTCTCGATGGGCAAGCTGGTGGGCGACCGGTTGCAGTGCCACTACCATGGCCTGCAATACGACCAGACCGGCCGATGCGTGCGCATTCCCGGCCAGGACCAGATCCCGCCGAGCGCCAAGGTGAAGACCTATCCGGTGGTCGAGCGCTATCGCTGGGTGTGGATCTGGATGGGCGATCCGGCGCTCGCCGATCCCGCCAAGATCACCGATTTCCATTGGCTCGACGATCCCGCCTGGGGCGCGAAAGCCTCCTACCTGCACGTGAAGGCGAACTGGCAGCTCGTCGTCGACAACCTGCTCGACCTCACCCATTTGGCCTTCGTGCATGAGACGACGATCGGCAACGCCGCGCTCGCCGAGCATGCGGTCGTGAAGGTGACGCGCGCGCCGAACAATGTCGTGGTCACGCGCTGGATCATCGACCAGCCCGCGCCGCCGACCTTCGTGAAGGTGGGCGGCTTCAGCACGCATGTCGACCGCTGGCAGATCATCGATTTCGTGCCGCCCGCCTTCCTGCGGCTCGACGTCGGCGCGACCCCGACCGGCACCGGCGCGCCCGAGGGCAAGCGCGTCGGCGGCATCAACATGCGCAACCTCAACGCCATCACGCCGGAGACCGACAAGACCTCGCATTATTTCTGGGGCCAGGCGCACGACTTCGACGTCGAGAATGCCGAGCTCACCAATCGCATCTTCGAGCAGATCCAGACCGCCTTCTACGAGGACGTCGCGGTGTTTTCGGCGCAGCAGCGCAGCCTCGATCTCATCCCGAATCCGCCGCAACTCGACATCAACGCCGATACCGGCGTGATCCAGGCGCGGCGCATCCTGGCGCGCCTGCACGACGAGGAACAGGCCGCCCTGCATGTGACGGCGGCCGAATAGGCGCGATGCCTGACTCCGGGCTCTGGCGTCGCGTCGCCGCGCTCTCCGAGCTGTCCGACGACGCGGCGTTGCCGGTGCGGCTCGGCGACGTTCCGATCGCGCTCTACCGGCTGAACGGCCAGGTCCATGCGATCGACGACGTGTGCACCCACGAATTCGCCTTGCTGTCGCAAGGCTTCGTGGAGGACGGCGCGATCGAATGCCCGCTGCACCAGGCGCGCTTCGATATCGCGACCGGGCGCTGCCTGGCGCCGCCGGCAACAGTCGACCTGCGCCGCTATGCGGTGCGGATCGACGGCGATGACGTCTATGTGTGTGCGCGGCCGCCGGGCGATTGAGCCTCGGACGCCGCTGCGCCGTTTGGCTCCCACGCGGCGCAGGCGCGGCCCCTTTTGGCGATGCAAAATAGTGTTTAATGGGGGGTCGTCGGCGCGAGCTCGCGCGCGGAGGCCCACGCGGCATGGACACCCTTCTGCTGGAACTCGACACCGCGGGCGCGGCCCCGTCCGGGGCGGCGATGCGCGCGGCCGCCGGCGCGCCCGCGCTGTCGCGCGCGAGCAACCTGGCCAGCGCTTTTTGCGATGTCGCGGCGGCACGTGAGCACCATCCGGCGGTCGCCACCAAGGCGGGCGATGTCTCCTACGGCTGGCTGTGGCGCGCGGCCGATGGGGTGCGGCGATACTTATGCGGGCGGCCCGGCCATGCGGCGGGGGCCCGCGTCGCGCTCCAGCTCGCCAATTCGCCGGAATATCTCGCGGCGTTTTACGGCACGCTGCTGGCCGACGGCGTCGTGGTGCCGCTGCCCGTGGGGCTGGAGCGGCGGCGCCGGCAGGAGATCCACGCGCTCTGCCGTCCCGACGTGCTGATCAGCCGGCGCCAGGACATCAATTCCGAGGAACAGGAGTCCGCGACCGCGACGTTGCGTTTGGATGGAGCCGGCGGCGAGGAGCCCTCAGCCCCGCCGCGCCGGCAGGGCAACGACCTGGCCATGCTGCTGTTCACCTCCGGCTCCACCGGCACGCCCAAAGGGGTCATGCTGAGCCACCGCAACCTGCTGGCCAATGCCGACTCGATCCTGCACGATCTGCCGATCAGGGCGGAGGACCGGGCGCTGGTGATCGTCCCGTTCTGCCACGCCCTGGGCAACTCGGTGCTGCAGACGCATGTCCTGGCGGGCGCCACGCTGCTGCTGGGCGGCGCGCTGACGTTCCCGGCCACCATCGTGGAGACGCTACGCGAGCTCGCCGCCACCAGCTTTTCGGCGGTGCCCGAGGTCTACGGCATGTTGCTGAAATACGGCCGGCTCGGCGAAGCGCCGCTGCCGGCGTTGCGCTACATGGCGGTCGCCGGCGGCGAGCTGCGTCACGATCTGGCGGCGGACGTCGCGGACCGCATTGCGCCGGCCGCCTTCCATGTGATGTATGGGCAATCGGAAGCGGCCGCCCGCCTGGCGTCGTTGCCCCCGGCCGAGTTCCGCGCGCGCCGCGGGTCGATCGGCCAGCCGATCCCGGGCGTCGCGCTCGCCATCATGGACGAGGCGGGACGCGAGCTCCCGCCGGGCGAGGTCGGCATGCTGTGCGCGCGAGGCGACAATGTGATGCTCGGTTACTGGCAGGATCCGGCCGCCACCGCGGAGGTCATGAGCGCCGCAGGGTGGCTGCGGACGGGCGATCTCGCCCATCGCGACGACGCGGGCTATTTCTATCTCGACGGGCGCGCGAGCCTGCTGGTCAAGGTCCAGGGACATCGCGTGCATCCGGCCGAGATCGAGGGGATGGTGGAAGCGGGCTTTCCCCATGCGCATGCGGTCGCGGTTCCGATGGCGCGCGGCGACGAAACGCGCTTCGTCCTGTTCCTCGCCCCGCGCGACGATCACCCGATCGACGTGGCGAAGATCCGCGCGGCCTGTCAGCAGGAGCTTCCGTCCTATAAATTGCCCCTGCGGTTCGAGGTGCTGGAGCGCTTGCCGCTCACATCGGCCCAGAAGGTCGATCGCGCGGCGCTCGGCCTGCGGGTTGCCGGGACTCCGGTTGCCTGATCCCCGCGCCATCAGCGAGACAGCCGAGCCCCGATGAAACCCGATCGACAGCAATTGCAAGCGGACCTGCTCCAGTTCGTGCAATCACGCGGCCCGCGCTACGCGGCCGTGACGCCGGACACCGACCTTCTGGACAGCGGCCTGCTCGATTCCTTGCTGCTGACGGACCTGATCTTGCACCTCGAAGGCCTGTATGGGATCGAGCTCGACAGCGGCCATGTCAGCCCGGCGAACTTCCGCACGGTCTCGGCCATTGTCGATCTCGTGCGCGAGCAATTTGCGGCGGCGCCGCCGCGACCGGCCTGAGCCTACGACCATGAAATGGCCCTTGCACGATCGCCCGATTCCCGGCCGCCGGATCCCGCTCTACAACCGCTTCTATCTCCATGCGCCGAGGGCGAGCCACGTCGATCCGGTGATGGTGTGGGGAACCGAGATCGACGCCGACGCGCTCACCTCTTTCCTGCGCGAGCGCAACCGCGGCGGCCGCGTGCTGCTCACCACGGCGCACGCGCTGATCCGCGCGACCGCGCTCGCCCTGGCTCAATTTCCGGAGATGAACGTGCGGGTGGTCGGGCGCCGCGTCTATGGGTTTCGCGGCGTCAATATCCGCATGGGGTTTTACCATCGGGGAAATCGCGAGATCGATCTGCTGGTGGTCCGGGAGGCAGACGCCAAGAGCCTCGAGCAGATCGGCCAGGAGGTCTGGCAGCGGTTGCTGCAGGCCGGCCGGGGAACGGGACCGCGCGATCGCGACCTCGCGCGCCTGCGCCGCGTCCCCGATCTGTGGCTGCGCCAGCTGCTGCGCATCTACGGCTTCCTCGACCGCCATTTTCACCTGCCGTCGGTGGGAAGGCTGGACGAATTGCGCGGCGGCGGCGCGATGGTGAACGACCTGTCGTTTGCCGGCGCGCCGCCGATGCGCAGCTACAAGCCGACGCGGTTTCCCGACCAGGCGGATTCGCTCAATCTCACGCTCGGGCCGATCGAGAGCAAAGTGGTGGCGCGGGGCGACCAATTCGCGTCGAGCGGCGTGATGCCGCTGTTCCTGCGCGCCGACCACCGGCTGGTGGATGCCTATCAGGCGGGCCGTTTCCTCGCCGCCGTGCGCGACCTCTTGAACCATCCCGAACGGCTGGATGGGCCGGCGGCCACGGATGCTCCCGACCGCGCAGGCAAACCGGACTCGTGAATAAGTCCCGCTGAGCCGCCATTTTGTAATGGCGCGGACGCCGCACTAGCCCAGCAGCATGTCGACCGCGCCGAGCTGCAGCAGCAGGCCGAGCTCGTCGGCCAGGTACCACGCTTCCTTCCACTTGCCGTCGGCAAAGCGCATGATGCCGATCTCCGGTACCTCCACCCGCTTTCCCGTGGCCGGCAAGCCATAAAGATTGCCCGCGTGGGTGCCGGCCACCCGGAACTGCATCCACACCTCGTCGCCTTCCGCCATCAAGACGTCGATGCGGTCGCGCCGGCCCGGCAGCGCGGTGGTGATGGTCTGATCGGCCACGCCTTTGGCATTGCCGTAATCGCGCAAATGCTGGAACCCCACCCGCGTCTGGCGGAAATCCACCGCGCGGTCGCTCGCCGGCGGAGCCGCGCCCTTCGACCGCGCCACCATGAGGCGGTTGCGATCCTGCGCCGTGGCGAGCGGCCCGGCCTGCAGGCGCGCCACCACCGCATCCGGATCCTCGCCCCCGGCGGTCACCGGCGGCACGATGCGCTGGCCGTCCTTGCGCGGCGGCAGCTTGGCGCCAAGCTGCATCAAAAGCCCGGCGTCGTCGCCGAGGAACCAGGCTTCGGCGATCCGCGCGTCGGCAAGCCGGAAGATGCCGAGCTCGTAGACATCGATCGCTTTGCCGGTCGGTTCGATGCCGTAGAAATTGCCCTTGTGGGTGCCCCGCACCTTGAACAGCATGCCGACCCTATCGCCCTCGGCCACCACGGCCTCGATCGTATCGGTGCGGTCCGGAAAGGCGCCGCGCAGATAGGAGCCCGGACCGGGGAAACCCTGGTCGCGCGCATTGGCGCCGATGTGCTCGAAGCCGGCACGCCAGCGCTTGTAATTCGACGCCAGCACCTCGCGCATGGCCTCGGCCTCGTCCTTGGTGCCCTGGCTTTCCTTGAAGCGGCGCACGACCGCCTTGTTGCGCTCGAGCTGCGATGTGGAGGTCTGCCCGCGAGCCGCGCGCCAGGTGGGTGTCGCCAGCGCGACGCCAACGCCGGCCGCGAAACTGCATTTCAGGATGTCGCGACGTGTCGACATGGCTCCTCCCTTGGCGCGCCCTCGGCTGTCCGGCTTGCCCGCGCGCGTCACGGCGAGTCTGCAACGGAACATGCGCGCCGGCCAGACGCCCGGCATCAAAATCTCATCTCGTCCCGCGGAGGCAGATGCAACGAGGGGCCGCAAATGCTAGGATGATCGCAAGCCGATCGTCCAACGATGGTGCGACGATCGTAAAAAGCCTCGAGGGAGGACATCATGGGAAGCAAACGCTCCCGGCACGGATTGGAGAATGCGCCAATCGTCGCCGGCAACGGGTTGATCGATCGCCGCGCCCTGCTGGGTCGCGGCGTTTTGCTGGCGGGCGCCATGGGAACCGGCGGCGCGCTGACCGGCGCGGCCGCCGAGCCGCTCACCGACGCTCCCTGGAGCCTGGAGCAGGGAGCGGTTCTTCCGACCTACCAGGTGGCGTCGCGCTTCGAGAAACCCGTCGCGCGCACCCTGAGCAATCCGAAGAACGAGCCGCGCACGTCCCATGCGCGCACCCCCCATCACCTGCTCGCCGGCACGATCACGCCGAACGGCCTGCATTTCACCATCTGTCATCAGGGCGGGACGCCCGACATCGACCCCGACAAGCACCGCCTGGTGATCCACGGGATGGTCAAGCAGCCCCTCGTCTTCACGCTCGACACGCTGGCGCGCTACCCGATGACGACGCGCATCACCTTCCTGGAATGCGGCGGCAACAGCGCGCCGATGTTCTCCCCCGTTCCGCTGCAGGAGAGCGTGCAGGCGCTGCACGGCCTCGCGTCCTGCGCCGAATGGACCGGCGTCAAGCTGTCCGTCTTGCTGGAGGAGGCCGGGGTCGATCCGGCCGCCAAATGGCTGATCGCGGAAGGCGCCGACGTCTCCGGCCTGAGCCGCAGCACGCCGCTCAAGAAGGCGATGGATGACGCCATGGTGGCGCTCTACCAGAACGGCGAGCGGCTGATGCCGGGCAACGGCTATCCGATGCGCCTGCTGCTGCCGGGCTACGAAGGCAACATGAACGTGAAATACCTGCGCCGGATCAAGCTCACCGATCAGCCGCAGATGAGCTATTACGAGACCCGCACCTACTCGCAGCTGCTGCCGGGCGGCAAGGCCTACCGCTTCTATTTCCTGCAGGAGGTCAAATCCTTCATCACCCAGCCGTCGCACGGCATGGCGCTCAAGGAGCCGGGCTATTACGAGATTTCCGGCATCGCCTATTCGGGCGCCGGCCGGATCGCCAAGGTGACGGTGTCGGCGGACGGTGGCACGAGCTGGGCGGAGGCCGCGCTGCAGACGCCGGTGCTGCCCAAGGCCTTCACCCGCTTCCGCATGCCGTGGAGGTGGGACGGCGCGCCCGCGGTCCTGCAGAGCCGCGCCTGGGACGAGAGCGGCGCCGTGCAGCCGACGCGCGCCGAATTCGTGGCGTTGCGCGGCGAGACCAAGACGCCGCCCAACGTCCTCGGATTCCCCAACCAGCACTACAACAGCATCACCAGCTGGGGCGTCGGCCCCAAAGGGGAGGTCAAGCATGTCTATGCGTAGGACCGCGGGGCGCGCCGCGACGCTGGCGCTCGTGCTCGGCGCGGGCGCGGCGCTCGCCGAGACGCCCAATCTCGGCCGTCCGGTCAGCGAGGCCGACATCGCGGCCTGGGACATCAGCATCCTGCCCGACGGGCAGGGCCTGCCGGCCGGCAACGGCACGGCGGCCCAGGGCAAGACGGTCTATGCGGAGCAATGCGCCGCCTGCCATGGCGACAACGGCCGGGGCGGGATCCTGGGCTCGGTGGTCGGCGCCCCGCCGATCGACCGCATCGAGGCGACGAAGACGATCGCGAATTTCTGGGGCTATCCCACCACCGTGTTCGACTTCATCCGGCGCGCGATGCCGGCGACGCAACCGCGCACGCTGAGCGCCGACCAGGTCTATGCGCTGGTCGCCTATATCTTCGCCGAGAACAAGCTGATCGGCGAGGCCGACGTCATGAGTGCCGAGACCCTGCCGAAGGTGAAGATGCCGAACCGCGACAACTTCATCATCCGGTTTCCGGATCGGATTTGAGAGAGGAGCCCACGCCATTGACGACATCGAGAAGTCCCATATCAGCCTCCTGAATGCGCCCGCCCTCGCGACGATCGGTCGTCGCGCAGCAAAGCGCTTGAAAGTAGTGCGGAACGTGAGGGGAGCTCATTCTCCGAAGCCGGTTTGCCGACAAGCGCGCTAGAGCCAGCGGCGCGGGGGCGCAGTATCCGGGCCGCCGGCGCCCGGATCGCGGATGACGCGATGGACCACGAGCCGGTTCCAGATGAACAGGACGATCAGGGCGCCGACGGTCGCGCCGACAAGGCCCGCGCCCTGATCGAGCCGATACCAGCCGATGGTCTGCCCGATGAAGGTTGCAACGAACGCCCCGGCGATCCCGAGCGCGGTCGTCAGCACAAAGCCGGTCGGATTGTTCTCACCGGCGGAAAGAAGTCGAGCGATGAGGCCGGCAACGAAGCCAATCACGACAATCCAGATGATATTGGACATCATTCTCTCGCTGGCCGCTCATCTACGGGTTTGGTCGCCGACCTCAGACGTCGGCGCGTCGTCAACGGTTCTGATCCAATTGGCAACGCACCACTTGATATTGCTGTTCCTGGCAGCGCCAGATAATTCTGCGTCAGCCGCTTTTGCCGCGCATGCGGCTGGTGCATCCTTCTTCGCACTCGGTAATTCGGCTGTTGAGCGCCATGCCGGCGCGCCCGTCTTTGGCGGCGTTTCTTTGCCGATGGTCGCCCAGGCCTGGGGAAACGATCGGGGGCACTCGCGCGGCGATGCCTGTGCAAAATCGCTCACTGTGAGCTCAGGTCTTTGAACTTGTCGCAGGTAGCGATTACTTCAACAGTCCCGCCAGCCCGAACGCCTCATCGCCGGCCTGCGCGAAGCTCGGCGAGCGGCCGGCGTCCAGGAGCTTGCGCGCCGCGATGTGGTCGGGCGCGCGGTTGATGGAATCGACCGCGATCAGCCGGTCCGCTCTGAAGTAGAATACCGAGAATTTCCGCGTCTCCGGCGCGCCCCGCACCACGATACGGTCGTGGCCGGCCGACAGGCCCGCCATCTGCAGCCGCACGTCGTACTGATCCGACCAGAACCACGGCGCCGCCACGAAAGGCCGGGCGCGGTCGAGCAGCGCGGCGGCGGCCGACTTGCCCTGCTCGATGGCGTTCTGCACCGACTCGAGGCGAAGAAGCGCGCCGTCCGGCATCCGCCGCGCCGTGCAGTCGCCCGCCGCCACGACGGCGGGGTCGCTGGTGCGCGAGCAGTCGTCGACCACGATGCCGCGGTCGCAGGCGATCCCGGCCTCTTGGGCGAGCTCGCTGTTGGGAATGATGCCGACCCCGACCACGACGAGGTCCGCCGGAAACGTGCGGCCGTCGGTCGTGGTCACGCCGGTGACGCGGTCGTCGCCCGCGAGCGCGGTGACCTGCGTGCCGAGCCGGACATCCACGCCGCTGGACGCGTGCAGCGCGAGGAAGAAGTCGGAGACGAAGGGCGCCGAGCTGCGCGCGAGCAGCCGGTCGAGCGCCTCGAACACGACGACGGGTTTGCCGGCCTTGCGCGCGGCGGCCGCGATCTCGAGGCCGATGAAGCCGCCGCCCACCACCGCGACCGACGCGGCCTGCGCGATGCCGGCCGCGATGCGGCGCGAATCCTCGATCGTGCGCAACGTCACGACGCCGGGGAGGGCGGCGCCCGGGATCGGCAGCGCGCGCGCCCGCCCGCCGGTAGTGAGCGCGAGGCCGCGATAGGCGAGGCTGCGGCCGTCGGACAGCCGCAGGCGCCGCGCCGCGCGATCGATGGCGTCGACCCGCACGCCGGTCACCAGCGCGATATTGCGGCGCGCCAGGAGGTCGGGCCCGCGCAGGATCAGGCGGTCCTCGCTGCTCTCGCCGGTGAGCAGCGCTTTCGATAAGGGCGGGCGCTGATAGGGCGGATGCGTCTCGTCGCCCACCATGGTGAGCGGGCCGTCATAGCCCTCGGCGCGCAGCGATTCGGCGACCTGCAGGCCGGCCTGCGACGCGCCCACGATGACGATGGGATCGCTCATCGGCGGCCGGCATCCGGCGCCGGCAGATCGGTCGGTCGATAGTGGCGGCGCGGCTTCATGCGGGGGTCACGGGGTTTTGGCTGCGCCTGTTTAGGGCGCGCAGCAGCCTGGTTCAACCCGACAATGGTCGCGCCTGCGGCAAGCTTGACGTAGGATTTCCCGCTTCGACGCCAAGGCGGGGGTCGTGCGTCGGCCCACGCGCCATCAGAGGAACCCGCATGCGCTATGTCGACGCCTTCAATCATTTTTTCCCGCAACGCTTTTTCGCCGGCGTGCTGGAGACGCCGGCCGCCCGGAAGGACATGGGCAAGCGCATCCGCGGCATCCCGGCGCTGTTCGATCTCGACGAGCGCTTCCGGGTGGTCGACTCTTTTGCGGACTATTCGCAGATCCTCTCCCTCGCCATGCCGGCCATCGACCGCCTGTGGGACGCGGCGGCGGCGCCGACCTGGGCGCAGATCGGCAATGACGAGCTCGCCGGGCTGGTGGCGAAATATCCCGGACGCTTCCCGGGCTATGCCGCCTCGCTGCCGATGAACGCGCCCGCCGCGGCGGCGCGCGAGGCCGAGCGCGCGCTGCGCAACGGCGCCTGCGCGATCCAGCTCCACACCAACGTCGACGGCGCGCCGATCGACGAGGAGCATTTCTGGCCGATCTACGAGATCATCGAGAAATCCGGCAAGCCGATCCTGCTGCACCCGATCCGCACCCGCGAGATGGCCGACTACCGCACCGAGACCAAGTCGAAATACGAGATCTGCAGCGTGATCGGCTGGCCGTTCGAGACCGGCGCGGCGCTCGCCCGCCTGGTGTTCTCCGGCATCATGGACCGCTATCCCGACCTCAAGGTCATCACCCATCATCTCGGCGGCATCATCCCGTATTTCGAAGGGCGGGTCGCGCATTCCTGGGACCAGCTCGGCGTGCGCACCTCCGACGAGGACTATGCGTCGCTGCTCAAGCGCCTGAAGAAGCGGCCGTTCGACTATTTCAAGGGTTTTTACGGCGACACCGCGCTCGCCGGCGCGCGCGCCCCGACGATCTGCGGGATCTCCTTCTTCACGCCCGACCACGTGCTGTTCGCGTCCGATTGCCCGTTCGATCCCGAGAAGGGGCGCGGCTATATTCGCGACACCATCGCGGTGATGGAATCGCTCGACCTGCCGCCCGCCGACATGGAGAAGATTTGCCATGGTAATGCGGAGCGGATGTTCGGGCTGCGGGCCTGAGATTCCGGCCGTCATTGCCCGCGCAAGCGGGCAATCCAGTAGACACCGCGGCTGCGATTGAGTGCAGAATGTGAACGGTGTCTTTCGGTGAGTACTGGATGCCCCGCTTGCGCGGGGCATGACGAGGCAGAGGAGAGCCACGTTGATCCGCATCATCGGCATTGTGCTCGCATTGCTCCTCGCCGCCCCGGCCGCGGCCGAGACCTATCCCAGCCGCGCCATCAAGCTCCTGGTGCCGATCCCGCCGGGCGGGGCGCCCGACGTCGCGGCGCGGCTGATCGGCCGCTATCTGTCGGAGGCGCTGGGGCAGCCGGTGGTGATCGAGAATCGCACCGGCGCCAACGGCAATATCGCGGCGGACGCGGTCGCCAAAAGCGATCCCGACGGCTACACGCTGCTGCTCGGCGCGGACTCCGGCATCGTCATCAACCCGCATGTCTACAGCAAGCTGCTCTTCGATCCGTTGCGGGATCTCGTTCCGGTCGCGAGCGTTGCCGCCAACCAGTTCATCCTGGCGGTCAATCCGGCGGTTCCGGCCAGGGATTTCGGCGCCTTCGTGGCGCACGCGCGCCGCGCCGATCCGCCGCTCGCCTACGCGTCGGGCGGCAACGGCAGCCAGCACCAGCTCGCGATGGAGCTGCTCAAGCGCCGCGCCGGCATCAACCTGCTGCACGTGCCCTACCGCGGCGGCGCGCCGGCGGCGACCGCCACCATCGCGGGAGAGACCCAGGTCTTCTTCGCCGGCGCCGCGAGCAGCGGCCAATTCGAGACAGGACGGTTGCGCCCGCTCGCGATGAGCGGGAAGAAGCGCTCGCTGCGCTTTCCAGAGCTGCCCACCATCGGCGAGTTCTATCCGGGCTATGAGATCGATATCTGGCTCGGCCTGTTCGCCCCCGCCGGGACGCCCGAGCCGGTCGTCGCGCGGCTGCGCATGGAACTCCACAAGATTCTGGCGCAGGCGGACTTTGCCGAGAAGCTCAACGTATCGGGCAGCCTCGAGCCGCTCATTTTGTCGCCGGCCGACTTTTCCAGCCTGATCCGCCGCGACGACGAGAAATACGGCCGCATGGTCAAGGACATGGGCATCAGCCTCGATTGAGCCGGCAAGGGCGCAATATCGTCACGGCGGCGGACGGGCTCCCGCCATGAAGGCGCCGCAATGAGGAGCGGCGGAGGCTCGTCTTGCAGGGGGCGGCGTCACAGCTTGTATGATCGAGGGTCCGGCGGTAAGCATACACAGGGTGTTGCCGCAAACGTGGGGGTCTATCGTGGCATCGGTTCTTGTTGTTGAGGATGATGAGCAGGTTCGCGTCCTGGCGGAATCGATCCTCCGCGATGCGGGCCATACGGTCGTCACGGCCACCGGAATCGACGGCAGCCAGGCGCTGCTGGACGACGCGGAAAAGCTCGTCGATGTCCTGTTCGTGGATATCCACCTGGGGAACGATCTGGAGGCCGGGCTGCGCACGGCCCAGCACGCCCGGGAACGGCGTCCCCTGCTGCCCATCCTTTACACCACGGGCTTGGCCGTCGACGACGGGATGAAGGCCATGTTCGTCGAGCCCTGCCAGTTTCTCCCCAAGCCCTATACGGCGGAACAGCTCAAGAAGTCCGTTGCATTTCTTCTGATGAACGCCAACCCGCGCCCGCGGCCCGACTTGTCCAGCCCGTTGGATTCGCAACGGCCCGGGACTTAGCGGCGGCCCACGAGGTCGGCTGGCGAGCGCGGGCCAAAAGCCGGAACAACGGTAAAAATTGCGGCCAGCCTCCGGCGCGGGCACAAAGCCGCCCCATTCCGACGTTGCAATCGTTCGGTAAAATATGTCCCGGGGATTCGGCATCGGGGGACAGCGGGGAGCAGCATTGCGAACGCCCATCTCGGTCCGGCGCCAGCGCCGGGTTCTTTGCGTGTTTCCCGCCTATACGCCGTCCTTCGGCACGTTCCAGCACGCCTTCGCGCTCATGGGCCGGGTGCGCGCCTTCATGCCGCCGCAAGGCCTGCTGCTGATCGCCGCCTATCTGCCCGAATCCTGGCCGGTGCGCTTCGTCGACGAGAACATCCTCCCGGCGAGCGACGCCGACTTCGCCTGGGCCGACGTCGTGCTGGTCAGCGGCATGCACATCCAGGCGCCGCAGATCCGCGACATCCAGGCGCGCGCGCATGCCGCCGGCAAGGTGACGGTGCTGGGCGGGCCGTCGGTGTCCAGCGCGCCCGAGATGTATCCGGGCTTCGACTATCTCCATGTCGGCGAGCTCGGCGACGCGACCGATGAGCTGATCGGGTTGCTCGACGCGAGCG
>Ga0137415_10004823_pt1 | contig 13339 bp, 21 predicted proteins | sample CZODoug3_1_1_16f_FD_183082 | JGI IMG/M metagenome (GOLD analysis project Ga0137415, IMG submission 183082) | Vadose zone soil fungal communities from Angelo Coast Range Reserve, California, USA - CZODoug3_1_1_16fungal (Hybrid Assembly) | ecosystem: Environmental > Terrestrial > Soil > Vadose... | reverse complement strand
ACAACCCCATAGGGGGTTACGAACTGCACACCGCTTGGTTCGTCAGGCTTCCCTGGAACTTTTGGCCCCAATATCTGAATGCCTTTTACACTTACAATGTCAGGGAGAATGGCGGCGAGTACCTCTTTGACTTTGTCCAACCGCTGCTTTGCGCGCTTCAACGGGTACTGACCGCCCCCGTCTCCGTACAGACTCTCGATATCCCGCTGGGATCCGAGTTACTCGCAACGAAAACTCAATTCGATGTCCGCAAGGTCGCCGATCGGTTCGTCCGGGCGACCGTGGGGAGTGGCAACCTGCCATCGTTCAAGTACCTTCTTGTTCCTTTTGACATGAAAGATACCCCCTGGCGGTATGTCTTTTCCGCGAGCTTCGGCAATGAGACGACACCGTTTCACGTCGGCGTCGTCTCTACCGCTCGCCTCGATCCAGGCAATCCAAGGCGACAACATCGCGATGGCCACGAAATCACGGCAACACGCGCGTATAAGCTGATACTCAAATCGATTGCACGGTTGGCTGGCCTTCGCAGTCCCGATGCCTGCGTTCTTGCGTTCCCAAGAAGCCTTGAGGAATTGGATCAAAAGTCATCTGAGTTCTGCGCGAATGATCGCGCCGCATTGGTTGGCGCCGGCATCCTCAAAGACAAGGAGGAACGCCGGGGCACTGATTGCGATGCCATTGCACAACGGGCGCCCACCGAAGTGCTTGTAGCAAATGTAGCCCGGATGAGCGCAGCGACATCCGGGGCGACCGCGCCGAATCCTGCATATCGCTACGCTCATCCGGGCTGCATCAGGTCATTCAGACCTCTCTCCGAAATTGCCACCGCTTTCGCTGGCATTTCCGGCCCAGTCATCCGGCAACAGGCCCTCTCGCACACACCGGTGAAACGACGAATGCGGCCAATCGCGCACGCGCGGTACGAGAGCGTGCTTGACCGGATTGAAGTGGATGTAATCGACATGCCGCGCGAAGTCGCTCTCGTCGCGGATGGTGTGCTCCCAGAACCGCCTTTGCCAAAGCGACAGATCGCCGTTCGGCCGCCGCTTCAACTCGGTCCCGCCATTGATCAACGCATTGCTGAAATGCCCTTTGATCCGCCGCCAACGGCCTGAAAAATCCGCATCGCCTGATGGCAACGTAAAGATCGCATGCAGATGATCGGGGAGAACCACGATGGCATCGACCGCGAACGAGCGCTCGCGGCGAGTCGCGCGAAACGCCGCGCGCAATCGGTCAATGTAGTCTACCAGCGCGGTTGAGCGCCGGTCCGCTAGTGTGACCGTGAAGAAATAGGTTCCACCCGGAATGAAGTTACGCCGATACCGGACCATGGAGCATTCCTGTCCCGCTCCATCATATGACTGAACGCATGCTCGACGAGCACAGCGATATTCGGATGATCTGCGGGTCGCCGTCCCGGATGTCGCTTCGCTCATCCGGGCTACGTGCTAAGCTATATGGCGGAAACAACGGAAATGGTAGACGTCCCGGTAATACCCGGACCCGCCACAACCAAAGGTTTGACCCATGCCCCCCATCCAGCACTTCGCACCGCCACCCGGCATCAAATCCCCGCCGCTCTCGTTCGCCACCCGCGTCGGCGATCTCGTGTTCGTCTCCGGCATCCCCGGCTTTAACGAAAACGGCGCGCTCCCCGACAGCTTCGAGGCCCAGTTCGGCAATGTCGTCATCAACATCAAGCGCGTTCTGGACGAGGCCGGCGCCACCTTCCGAGATCTCGTCAAGGTCAACGTGCTGCTGACGCGCGCCTCCGATGTCGCCACCATGAATGCATTGTATGCCGGAGCTTTTGGGCCGCCACCGTATCCCGCCCGCACCACCTGCGTCGTGCAGGCGTTGCCTGATCCGAAGATGCTGATCGAGATCGAGGGCGTGGCGTCGCTGGCGGGGCGGTGATCCCATCGCGATTGCCGTAGCCGGGACCCGCAGAGTGACATCGGCGACACGGTGTCGGCCCTTATTCGCTCGTGCGGGTGACATACGCGTGAACGAACGCGGCCTCGACTTGCAACCGTCACGCTTTTGCCGCACCACTTGCATGTTCGCCCATCGCAAACGATGGACACCGCCTCGGCACACAACATGCCGGGGAGGCCGGGGTAACATTTTCTTCCTACAGGAGATTCGTCATGCGTCGCGCTACTGCCCTCTGTGCCGCCGCCGGCATCGCTGTCTCGTGCCTTGCCATCGCCGCTCCCGCACAGGCCGGCTATTATGTGATCCGCTGGGACAATACCGGCATCTGCCAGATCTGGAACGAGGACCTGACGTACAAGCCGTGGCGATGGCCGTCGGATTACAAGGTCGTCAGCAAGCCGGTTCCGACCTTGTCTGCCGCGATGGCTGTGCAGGACACCATGCGGCAACGGCGCAACTGCAACCTCTGAGCACAAGGGCAGATTAGCCAACGGGCCGCGCGAATGCGCGCCCGATGATGAACTCCGCGTAATCCGCCATCTCGCCATCCCTGACAACGGCGGGTTACGGCTTCCGCCTTCGCTCTTGGAGCTACGGCGGACGGGTCGCCTGACCCGCCCTACAAGCCTACCCGCTATTTCAGCGTAATCGCCAACCCGCTCAGGTCCGCATTGGCCATCAGGCCGACCTGCCGGCCGGACAGCTCGAGCACCGCGCCCTTCTGGTTGGTCAGCACGATCGCGCGCGCGCCGCCGCCGATCGCAAGCCCCGCGCCTGCCGCGCCGTAGACACCGGCCACATCCGAGGGCCGGTAGATGTTGCTCACACGGCCGCGCAGCACCGTCTTCGATCCGCCGAATACGAGGCCGTAGTCCAGTCCGCCGGTTGACAGCGCATAGCTCCTGCCGTGGAAGTTCAGCGTGCCGTCCCCGCCCGAGCCGCCGATGATCCATCCCGCCTTGTAAATCGTCAGCGACACGGTGCCCTCGTCGGCATGAGAGGCGGAGGACAGCGTGGCGCCGGTAAAAGCCGTCAGCGCGAGCAGCGCGACACGAATGGCGGATGACATCTTCATTGGTGTTCCCCGGGATGTTGTGAGCAGGCGTCTCGAAGCAGATCGAATCGCGCTTTGCCTAGTGTAGCCCATGGGCAGGATCGGCAAAAGATATTCGCAGGATCGGCAACATCGTGGGATCACCGCCTCTCGGACGTCCGCGGCAGAGTGCAGGGTGGGCAAAGGCGCGCTTCGCGTCGTGCCCACCGTTCCCCATTCGCCATCGGATGGTGGGCTTGCGGAGTTTATCGTCGGGCGCGCAATCGCGCGACCCGATGGCTTGGCCGCCCCTACGCGCGCGACCCTACGAGATGCGCGCCAATCTCACTGCCTTTATCAGCGCATCGCGCGCCGCGGAGAGCTCCTGAAATCTCTGCGCGCTGCCGCCGCCGTCAGGATGCGCGGTCTTGGCCGCGCGTTTGTAGGCCTGGTGGATTTCCGGCGCGGACAGGCGGGGGCCGAGCGGTAATCCGAGCATCTGCCGGTAGCGCTCCTCCGATGTGAGCGACTTCGGGCTGTTCTCGCGCTTACCGAACGTCGGCGTGGTGAGCGTGTGCAGGACTTCGCGAATGACGCCGAGGCGGCGCCGCGCGGCGTCCTGGGCGCATCGGTCCGCGTTTCCAGGCGAGGCGTTGCGCAGGCTCGGCAGCGCCTGCGTGGCCGCCTGCCGCAGGATCGCCTCCGTGCTTGCTCTTGCGATCTCGGCCGCAAGGCACGCGGCTTCGCCATAGTCGGGCGCGGCCGCCGACCAAATCAGCTCAACACTGTGTTTCCATTCTAAGAGGTGTCTATCCATCGGGCACGCCAAGCTGAATAACTACGACGCACTGGTAAAGCTTTCCATTTTCGGCGCTTAAATTTTGAATTAGTTTGTATCGAAGCTCAAAACCAACAACAGAGGGAACCCCCATGCCCCTTCTCCAAGACCATATCGCTGTCGTCACCGGCGCAGGCTCGGGTATCGGCCGCGCGATCACGCTCGGTTATGCCCGCGAGGGCGCGCAGGTGGTGCTGCTTGATATGAACGAAAAATCTGCGGCCGAGGCGGCGCGGGAAATTCGCGATGCCGGCGGCAAGGCCGAGAGTCTTGTGCTCGACGTCACCAGACGTGAGGACTGCGTCGCCGTCGCCAAGAAAATTGCCGACAAGGTCGGGCAGGTGTCGATCCTGGTCAACAATGCCGGCATCGCCCGCCGCAACGGCATGCTAGGTGCTGCGGAAGCCGTGATCAAGGATTGGGAAGACATCATCGCGATCAACCTCACCGGCGTCTTCAATGTGACGCATGCGTTTCTCGAGCCCTTGCGCGCCGCCAAGGGGCGCATCGTCAATATTGGATCGATTCAGTCGTTCGTGCATCTGCGGACGCCGAGTTCGCCGGCCTATACCGCCTCAAAGCACGGTGTGCTCGGCTTCACCAAGGCGCTGGCCGCCGAACTCGGCAAGGATGGCGTGCGCGTCAATGCGATCGGCCCCGGCTTTATCGAAACGCCCTTGAATGAAAAGGTGCGCGCCAGCAATCCGGAGCTGGCGAAGATCTTCGTCGACCACACGCCGCTGGGGCGCGCCGGCAAACCGGAAGACATCGTGGGACCGGCGATTTTCCTGGCGTCCGATCTGTCGGCTTATGTCACAGGATCGATGGTGATGGCGGATGGCGGGTATCGGACGATTTGACCGGACCACGGTTCCACCGTCATTGCGAGGAGCGTCAGCGATGAAGCAATCCAATCTGCCTTGTTTCCTGGATTGCTTCGCTTCGCTCGCAATGACGCTGACCCTTGATCGTCCGCGCGGTTCGTCCATTATGCTGAAACTGAATGGCGGCGACATGCGCAGGAGTTTGAAACTGCATCGGCGACGGCTGGTAATAAAAACTCCGACAGGAACCACCCATGTCTAACGCCCCGCATTTTGACATCGACGTATCGGCGTTCTGGGCCGATCCCTACCCTGTTTTCGCCAAGATGCGCCGGGAAGCGCCGATCGCGTTCGTGCCGCAGCTGGGATCTACCATCTTCACGCGGCGCGACGATATCTTCAGCCAGGAGAAACGCATCGACGTATTCTCGTCGCATCAGCCGGCGGGATTGATGAACAGGCTGATGGGCCACAACATGATGCGCAAGGACGGCGATGCGCACATGTCGGAGCGCGCGGCGATGTTTCCGTCCGTCTCGCCGCGCACCGTGCGCGACACCTGGAGCAAGGCGTTTGCGGCCCATGCCGACCGCATCCTCGAGGAACTCGCGCCCACAGGCCGCGCCGATCTCTGCAAGGCGTTCGCGCTGCCGCTGTCGGCCGAATGCCTGAAGGACATCACCGGCCTCACCAACATGCGCTTTGAGGATATGGACGCGTGGTCGCAGGCGATGATCGACGGCATCGCCAATTACAGCGGCAACAAGGAGGTCGAGGCGCGCTGTCACGCCGCCACATCAGGCATCGACGCCGCGATCGACGACATGATCCCGGTACTGACAAGACATCCCAACACCTCGATCCTCAGCGTGCTGCTCGCCGCCGGCCAGCCGATGCCAAGCGTGCGCGCCAATATCAAGCTCGCCATCTCCGGCGGGCAGAACGAGCCGCGCGATGCCATCTCCGGCACGATCTGGGCATTGCTGACACATCCCGATCAGCTCGCGCTCGTGCGCGAAGGACGCGCAAAGTGGCTTGACGCATTCGAGGAATACGCCCGCTGGATCGCGCCGATCGGGATGTCGCCGCGCCGCGTCGCAAAACATTGGTCCTATGGTGGCGTCGATTTCGAGCCGGAGGATCGCGTGTTCTTCATGTTCGGCTCGGCCAATCGCGACGAAACCTGTTTTGCCGATCCCGATATCTTCGACATCACCCGCGATACTTCGAAGAGCATCGCCTTCGGCGCCGGCCCGCATTATTGCGCCGGCGCTTTTGCTTCGCGCGCAATGGTCGCCGACGTGGCACTGCCCGGCATTTTTGTGCGGCTCAAAGGCTTGCGGCTCGACACAGCGGAGGCTGTGCGGATCGGCGGCTGGGCGTTTCGCGGGCTGCTCAATCTGCCGGTGAAGTGGGACGTACTTTAAGGATGCGGCGGTAAACTTCGTACCTTGCCGAAATGGCTGGCCAGCCGCAGCGCCATCGCCAGCGCGCCGATCAGCGCCGCGATGCAGAGCGGCCACGGCGGCGGCAATTCCGGCGGAAAGAACACGTGCAGCAGCACGCCGCCGGCGGTGAAATTGGCCAGCCCCCAGATGACGTTGAGGATCGCCGAGGATTCGCCGACGCCGGGCGGCGAAGCGAACGGCGTCTGAAAGCGGTTGCCGCTGACGCCCTGCACCGTGTGAGGGATACTGTTGATGAAAAACGCGCCCGCAAAGAACCAGGCGAGATAGACATACCAAGGCATCAACACTTCTTCATTTCCTTGCTCACTTCCGCGGGCATTCCTTGTAGCCGAACTTGTCGATCATCATGGAGCCCGATCCTCCTGGCATTCAACTGCTGAGCAACACCCAGAGTCCATGCTTTACACAAAAGCGAAACACCAGTGTGATCGCTGGCCAGGCCACCATGACAAACAAGGTCCCGAGCAGGTCATGATACGGACCTGGTGCGATGAGGTGGCTGACCTTGTGGAGCACCATCAAGGTTGCCAAGCCCGCCAGCAGGATCAAGGCGGCCCAGCCGAGCAGCATCCATCCGATCAGGATGGCCCGCTGCACGCTTTGATTGCCCGACATGGCGTTTACCGCTTTGCCGCCGGTCCGGCCGAACGCTCATCCTGCGAGTGCAGGCCGCTGCGCCGAAATTGCCAGCGCATGGCGCGGTACCAGGCATACCCCGCCGCCGTGCCGCAGATCGTCATCAGGATGACGTTGACGCGGTCGAGCGATCCGCTCGACCACAGCATCCATCCCGTCCACAGGACCGTGAACATGACGGCGCAGAGTTTTAGTTGGGTTTCGGGGTTCAAGGCACTCTCCGGGGCTTGAAAAACTTCAGGCCATCATGAGCGCCACCCCCGGACCGCACCGTGAGGCACGTCACTGAACCGCGCCAAACCCGTCATCCAAATCTCAGCCTCGACCGCTCCTTGGCCCTCTCGGCTTCGATTTCGCGATCGCGCGCCGGAGCGTGGGTGTGCAGCGATGTCAGCAACCGCCGTGCCGACGCCGAGACCTCCGCGACGGCGCGGTCGAAGGCTTCGGCGTTGGCCTGCGACGGCTTGTTGAAGCCCGAAAGTTTGCGGACGAATTGCAGCGCGGAGGCGTGGATTTCGTCCTCGGTCGCAGGCGGCTCGAAATTGAACAGCGTCTTGATGTTGCGGCACATGGTTTGGCTCCTTTGCCGGTCTCCTCATACCAAGGACGATTCACGCATGTAAAGAACGACATGACCGTCCATTTTGTCATAGAATGGGCGACGCGTTCATCCCCCTGTCACCGCGCCCGCACCAACAAAGAGCGAGTTCCCCGATGTCCCACGTCACCTACAAGATCGTCCAGCATGACGGCGGCTGGGCCTATACTGCCGATGGCGTGTTTTCGGAACCCTTCGCGACCCATGCCGCAGCACTTGCCGCCGCCAGGCGCGCCGCCGCCGAGCAGCGCGTGCCCGGCCGAACCGAGGCGATCGAATACGAAACCGCCGACGGCAAGTGGCACACCGAAACCGCCGCAGGCAGCGACCGTCCCGAGACCGATGTCGAGGACAAGGCCTAGATTATTCCCCTGGTCTGGCGCCAATTGTTCGGAATTTTTTTGCGGATCGTGGCGACGCAGCCCTCTCGGATCGTGCCGGGTGGCGTGATAGGCTTATCCCCAAGCGGCCCAGCCAACGCGGCCGCACCCAGGGAGAAGCATCATGAAATGTTCGCGCGCCGCGCTTTCGGCTGTCCTTGCAATGACCTCATTTGCGACGCTGGCGGCTGATTATCCCGCGCCAAAGCAAGGCGACTGGATCGCCAGGGATTTCAAATTCCACGGCGGCGAGACCATGCCGGAGCTGCGCCTGCATTACACCACCTTGGGCGAGCCGGGCGGCCAGCCGGTGCTGGTGCTGCACGGTTCCGGCGGCTCGGCGGCCAACCTGCTGACGCCGGCTTTCGCGGGCGAATTGTTCGGTCCCGGCCAGCCGCTTGATGCGGCGAAATATTACATCATCATTCCCGACAGCCTCGGCCATGGCAAATCGTCAAAGCCCTCCGACGGCATGAAGACCGCGTTTCCGAAATACAACTACGAAGACATGGTCGATGCGCAGTACCGCCTGATCAAGGACGGCCTCGGCATCAAGCATCTGCGGCTGGTGATCGGCAATTCGATGGGCGGCATGCACACCTGGATCTGGGGCGTGAGATATCCGCAAGCCATGGACATCCTGGTCCCGATGGCCTCGCAGCCGACCGAGATGGCGGCGCGCAACTGGATGCTGCGGCGGATGATGATCGAGACCATCCGCAACGATCCGGATTACAATGGCGGCGACTACACCACGCAGCCGCGGATGATGAAATACGCCATCAACGCCTATCAGATTGCGACCGGCGGCGGTACGCTCGGCTATCAGACGCTGGCGCCGACGGCGGCCAAAGCCGACCAGATGGTCGACGACCGGCTGGCGACGGAGGTGACAGCCGACGCCAACGACTTCCTCTATCAATGGCAGGCGTCGCACGATTACAATCCTTCCGGAGCGCTGGAGCGGATCGAGGCGACGCTGCTGGCGATCAATGCCGCCGACGACGAGCGCAATCCGCCGGAAACCGGCATCACCGACGCCGCGCTGAAACGCGTCAAGAACGGCCGGCTCTATCTGATCCCCGCCAGTGCCGAGACGCGCGGGCATCTCACCACCGGCAATGCAAAGTTCTACACCCAGCAACTGCATGAATTGCTGCAGACCGCGCCGCAGCGGACGATGTGAGGCAGCGCGCGTCGGCGCCGAGGTGAGAGCCATGTCGTCCAATCGCTTCCGCCGCGTTGCTCTGGGCCTGCCGGAGGTAATCGAAGGCGCACACCAGGGACACGCCGATTTTCGCGTGGGCAAGCGCATCTTTGCCACGCTCGGTTATCCGGACGACGACTGGGGCATGGTCAAGCTTAATCCAGAACAGCAGTCCATGCTTGTCGAGGCAGAGCCCGATATCTTCCGCCCCGTGCCCGGCGGATGGGGCAAGCAAGGCAACACCAATGTGCGGCTTGCGAGAGCCAATCAAGCGACGCTTCGAAGCGCCCTCACGCTGGCGTGGACCAACATCGCGCCGAAGTTGCTGTTGGCTACGCGCAAGAAGACGAAGCCGTGATTTCGCACCGCATCAATTTGCAGGCCGCGCGTTCGCTCATTTTTTGAGCGTGCATCCGCCTGACAACTCCGGCTTAATCGCGCGTAATCGCGAGATTCGTGGCGCGCCAAAAAACGGTCCGCCACGATGATGCGAATGCAGCGCCGTGGAGGATCGCATGCGAAGGTTCGCGCAGATTGCCCTGCTGGCGTGCCTGTCCGCGCTGGCCGGCGCGGCGCTCGCCTTCGACAACGGGCAATACGAGAATGTCCCACCCGACATCCGCGCCTGGTTCAAGGGCGTGATCGCTCCGAACGGCGTGCCCTGCTGCGACATCTCCGATGGCCATCGCACCGAATATGATTTTCGCGAGGGCGCCTATTGGGTTCCGATCGAAGGCCAATGGATGGCGGTGCCCGAGCGCGCCATCATTCGCGACCGCGGCAATCCGGTCGGCGAAGCCGTGGTGTGGTACGTGCATCACCGCGGCAGCATCGTGATCAGCTGTTTCGTTCCGGCGGATGCGGTGTGAGCTTTAAGCGCCGTCGTCCCGAGGTGCGAGTTCTTGCGAGCCTCGAAGGATGACGCAAACACTTTAAGCTGATACTCTGGCGGAAACCTTGAGCGGAGAAAGCCCTTGACCGAACTCGCCGCCAGCGACCTCGAGACGATCTACCCAAAGCCCTCGCCGCGCGTGATTGCGAAGGCGCGGCCGGAGATCGATGCGCATGCGAAAAAGTTCATCGGCATGTCGCCATTCTGCGTGCTCGCCACGTCCGGTTCGGACGGCAGCGTCGATGCGTCGCCGCGCGGCGGCAATCCGGGTTTTGTCAACGTCGCCGGCCCGAACCGGCTGCTGATGCCCGATCGTTCCGGCAACAACCGGATCGACAGTTTTCGCAACATCGTCGAGGGCTCGGGCTTCGTGCAGTTGATCTTCTTCGTGCCGGGCGTCGACGAGACGCTTCGCGTCGGCGGCACCGGCAAGCTGTCAGCCGAGCCGGATCTGTTGGCCGCGATGGAAGAGTTCGGCAAGCTGCCGCGCGCGGTACTGAGCATCGCGGTGCACGAGGCCTATTTCCATTGCGGCAAGGCACTGATGCGCGCAAAGCTGTGGTCATCGGAGACGCGGGTCGAACGCGCAGGTTTTCCGAGCATCAGCCAGGTGATCCACGATCAGACCAAGCTTGGCGAGCCTGAAAGCCAGGCCGAAGTCGAGGCGCGCTACCGGACGCAGTTGTAACGAAGAAGCTTCGCACTGCCCTGCCCTGACGTTGGCTGTCGTACCCCGCGAAAGCGGGGTATCCAGTACGCTGCAGCATCTCGATTCCATCGCGACTGTTCTGGAATACTGGATCACCCGCTTTCGCGGGTGATGACGGCTCTGAGCGTTGTTGTTCGCGATGCGCGGCGACCCAGACAGCGAGCTTCGCTCGTCTCGCCTCCGGCACAAGCGTAAGAAATTCAGTGCTCGCTCTCGAGCCCGCCGACGTGCTTCTGGGTGTAGAGTTCAAGCCCGATCCGCCCGATCAGATCAAGCTGGGTTTCGAGGAAATCGATGTGATGCTCCTCGTCCTTCATCAGGCTTTCGAACAGATCGCGCGAGACGTAGTCCTTGACGCTGTGGCAATAGGTCGCGGCTTCCTGGTAAAGCGCGCGGGCGGCAACTTCGGAAGCAAGATCGCACTCGATGATTTCCTTGACGTTCTGCCCGATCCGCAAGGGGTCGAGCACCTGCATGTTGGGAAACCCGTCGAGGAACAGGATGCGATCGGTGAAGCGGTCGGCGTGGTTCATCTCCTCGATGGATTCCTTGCGCCAGGTCTTGGCCATTTCCAGCAAGCCCCAGTTGTTGAGCAGCCGATAATGCAGCCAATACTGGTTGATGGCGGTAAGCTCGCTGCGGAGACCCTTGTTGAGATAATCGATGACTTTGAGGTCGCCCTGCATGATGCACTCTCACTGCCGGGGCCGCTCGAAGCAGCCCTTATAAAGTAGGTTAGAACGCTACTAAGTCACATTATGGGGGAGAGCAACCCTCCTGCCGAAAGGGCCGCACGGGATGCAAACAATATTCAAAGCCTCAGACGGCAGCTTCGAGCGGGAATTCGCCGTGGATAGGCGCGTCCGCATGCAAGCGACTGTGCGGGCATCCGGAACAACAGGCCTTGGCACAAGCGCCCAACGCTTCGTCAATGATGGTCTTGATGGTGCGCGCGCATCGTCCACATTCGGCGCTGCAACCGAGGCAGCCGTAGATCTGCTTGGCATTGCGCGGAAGGGAATCCGTCGCGTTGACGGCGTTGCGGACATCGTCGTCGCTGAGAACGTTACAGGAACAAACAATCATGAAAACGCGCAGGTCCTTCGGTGATGCAGGGCGACAGGTATTCAAGACGGCGACGGGATGCAAAAGGAAAAACCGTCTTTTCAAGTGATTCCAATCTGATGCTGAATGCAGGCTAGAATGAATCTAAAAAACTGCTCTTGCGGCAGGTCAAAAGGCTGCTGCTTTTCCGATAGCGGGGCAGCGTCAATCCCCTCCGCCACCCCCGTCGCCGCCACCGCCACCCCCCTCCTCCGTCGCTATCGCCACCGAAGTCGATCGGATTGCCCGAAGGGTCCAAAGCGGAATGGCCGCCACCGAACCAATAAGAAAGGCTCCAGCCGTCGCTGCCGTCATAATCGCCGCCGTCCGCTCCGGAGCTGTTGCCAGACGATCCTCGATTGGCGCGGCGGTTCCGCAACCGCGTCATCATCAGGTAGCAAATCCGCGATGTCCCGCCGACCGCCATTCCGAATGCCGCCACTGCGCCCGTCATCGTTTTTCTCGCCTGAAAATAGCATTGTGCGCTGCAAAAATACCGTAAGACAGCCCATATTGGTCGCTAAATGTGGCGGGTCCGTTCATTGATCATTCAAGCGAAATATGGAACTTTGGCCGCCGGAACGCTCAGTCAGCTGTCCTTGCTCCATGAGAAAGGTGAAGCCATGAGGAAAACATTGATGGCGCTCGCTGCCGTCGCCACCCTGGCCGTTTCGGCCGTGGCGGCACCGGCGCACGCGCAACGCGGCGTAGGCGCAGGCATAGCCGCCGGATTGATCGGCGGCGCCATCGTCGGCGGCGCGCTTGCCGGTCCTGGCTATTACGGCCCCGGCTACTACGGACCGGGCTATGGCTATTACGGCGGCCCGGCCTATGTCGCTGATGACTATTACGGCGGCTGCGTCTGGCAGCGTCAGCGTTTCTGGGATGGATATGGCTGGCGGATGCGCCGTGTCAGGGTGTGCGGCTGATCCCGTTCACCTTCATTACAAGCCGCCCGGTTGTCCTTCAAAACAGCAGGTTTCTCGTTGGTGGCCTGAAAAAACCTTTTTTTCAGGCCACTGGGACAAGGGTGTCACTTTCGATTGACTGTTGCGCGCTTTTTGGCGAAACGGCCAGCTTCGAACACTGCGTGTGAGTTATCCTAAACCCGGCGCTGACTTAAAGCACCACCTCCAGGAGAGCCAAAGACATGAAGAAGACATTTGCTGCCTTGGTCGCAGTCGCAACGATCGCAGGTTCGCTCGCGACGACACCCGCAAGCGCACAACGCGGCGTTGCCGCAGGCGTGGTGGGCGGACTGATCGGCGGCGCGATCATCGGCGGGGCTATCGCCAACAGCCGTCCGGCCTATGGCGGTCCGGTGTACGTCGAGGAAGCTCCCCCGTGCCGCGTGGTTCGCGAGCGTTTCTGGGATGGTTACGGCTGGCGCTTCCGCCGCGTCCAAGTCTGCGACTGATCTGACCGGACCGGCGCGGAATTCGTTACGCGCTTTGAGTCTAGACCCGGCCGAAGTTCGGCCGGGTTTTTGTGTGCATTGCTCTCTGCCTTGAGGTTGATCCTTCTGGGTTGAAGCATCGATTTCAGCACGTAGCCCGGATGAGCGAAGCGACATCCGGGAACGAAGCTGACGCCGACCCCGGATTTCGCTTCGCTCATCCGGGCTACGCTACGCCCGCTCGCCATGACGGGAAAAAGTGTCCTTGGGATACGGACAACATCCCGGCGGGTAATCGCAACGATCGCT
>Ga0137415_10004822_pt1 | contig 13339 bp, 8 predicted proteins | sample CZODoug3_1_1_16f_FD_183082 | JGI IMG/M metagenome (GOLD analysis project Ga0137415, IMG submission 183082) | Vadose zone soil fungal communities from Angelo Coast Range Reserve, California, USA - CZODoug3_1_1_16fungal (Hybrid Assembly) | ecosystem: Environmental > Terrestrial > Soil > Vadose... | reverse complement strand
GACCACCGCGTAGCGGTATTCGGTGTGGCGCGGCACCGGACGCAGGACGACGGTCTCCGGCAGCGGTTGGCCGACCACGACGCGCTCGCGAACGGTGACCGATGGCGCGCGCTCGCCTCGCACCGACGTGATCACGGCGTTCGGAATTTCCACGACCGCGCCGACGGCCGCACCCACGGTGCCGCCGACGATCTCGCCAACGGGACCCGCGACCTCGCCGCCCGCGCGGGCACCATTCGCCGCACCGGTTGCGGTAGTTGATTGGGCGAACGCCGCGCCTGACGTCATTAGCGACGCGGCAATCAGCGAAATAGCAAAACGGTTATTCATCGTTCTCCTCCAATCAATTGACGATGCGTCTCAACCACCGCAACGGTGAGATGTTCCGGTTCCATCTGCCGCGAATGTCATCGCTGGCGCGCGAAGTTCCGAGTTGTCGCGTGAAGTTCCGATCCGGTTCCAATCGTGTGCCCAAACAAAAATGCCGCCCGGATCACCGGACGGCAGTCTTGCCGCTTGGCTTTGTTCCGATCGTTACAGCAATCCCGCGCCGCGCGCCCATTTGTACTTGGCGCCGAGCACCTCGACCGGCAGTTCGGTCGAATAGGCATAAGACGGGATGCCATTCTGGTAGAGATATTCGGCGGCTTCCTCGACCTCGACGTCGCCGGCCAGCGAGGCGACCATCGGCTTCACAAAACCCTTGGCCTCCATCTCCTTCTTCACCTCGACCATGTTGCGGGCGAACACCATCGGCGGGGTGATGATAGTGTGCCAGTAGCCGAGGATCAGCGCATGGATGCGCTGGTCCGACAGGCCGAGCTTGACGGTGTTGACGTAAGTGATCGGCGGCTCGCCACCGGTGATGTCGACCGGATTGCCGGCGGCGCCGAACGGCGGAATGAATTTTCTGAACGCGGCATCGAGATCCGGCGGCATCGCCATCAACGACATACCGTTGTCGACCACCGAGTCCGACAGCAGCACGCCGGAGCCACCGGCGCCGGTGATGATCAGGATGTTCTCGCCCTTCGGCGTCGGCAATACCGGCACACCGCGCGCGAACTCGAGCAATTGGCGTAAGCTGCGGGCGCGGATCACGCCGGACTGCTTCAACACGTCCTCATAGATCCTGTCGTTGCCGGCCAGCGCGCCGGTGTGGGAGCTGGCTGCCTTCGCACCAGCCGAGGTGCGGCCGGCCTTGAGCACGATCACCGGCTTCTTCTTCGAGACCCGTTTGGCCGCTTCCGCAAAAGCGCGGCCGTCCTTCAAATCCTCGCAGTGTTGCGCGATCAAATTGGTGTTGGGGTCCTGCTCGAAGAAGGCGAGCAGATCGTCCTCGTCGATATCGGACTTGTTGCCGAGGCCGACGATCGCGGAAACGCCCATCTTGGCGGAGCGCGAGAAGCCGATGATGGCCATGCCGATGCCGCCGGACTGCGACGACAGCGCGGCGTGGCCCTTGACGTCGTAGGCGGTGCAGAACGTGGCGCAGAGATTGGCCGGGGTATAATAGAAGCCGTAGATGTTCGGCCCCATCAGGCGGACATTGTACTTCTGGCCGATTTCGACGATCTCGGCCTGCAATTCAGGCGCGCCGGCTTCGGCGAAGCCCGACGGAATTAGAACCGCGCCAGGAATTTTCTTCTCGCCGCACTCGATCAAGGCGCCGGCGACGAATTTTGCGGGAATCGCAAACACCGCGGTGTCGATCACACCGGGCACATCCTTGACGCTCTTGTAGGCCTTGTAGCCGAGAATTTCGGCGGCCTTGGGGTGGATCGGATAGATCTCGCCCTTGTAGCCGCCATTGATCAGGTTCTTCATCACGGAGTTGCCGATCTTGCCGTCTTCGGCCGAGGCGCCGATCACCGCAACCGCCCTCGGCTGCATGATGCGGTTCATCGCGGTGACGATTTCCTCGTTCGAGCGCGGCGCCGGACGGGGCTTGTAATCGAAGTCGACGACGATGCGCACGTCAGCCGCGATCGCGTCCTTCTTGGTGGCGAATACCGGGTTGAGATCGAGCTCGACGATTTCGGGGAAATCGCTGACGAGCTGCGACACCTTGACGATGACATCGGCCAGCGCCTCACGGCTGACCGGATCGCCGCCGCGCACGCCCTTCAACATTTCGTGGGCCTGGATGCCGTCCAGCATCGACAACGCATCCTGCTTGGTCGCGGGCGCCAGGCGGAAGGTGATGTCCTTCAAAACTTCGACCAGGACGCCGCCGAGCCCGAAGGCGACCAGCTTGCCGAACGAGCCGTCGGTGATCGAGCCGATGATGACCTCGGTGCCGTCGGCCAGCATCTGCTGCACCTGAATGCCCTCGATCTTGGCGTCGGCCTTGTATTTCCTGGCGTTGGCCAGAATGGTCTCGTAGCTCTTCTCGGCGTCAGCGGCGCTCTTGACGCCGACCACCACGCCGCCCGCCTCGGTCTTGTGGAGGATGTCCGGCGAGACGATCTTCATCACCACCGGAAAACCCATGTCGGAAGCGATCCTGGCGGCTTCGCTGGCGGATTTGGCCACGGCTTCCTTCGGCACCGCGATGCCATAGGCATCGCAGACCAATTTGCCCTCCGGCGCCGTCAGGCTGGTGCGTTTATCCGCTTTGACCGCGTCGAGAACTTTGCGGACCGCATCCTTTGAATTTGACATTGGCTTCCTCCTGGGACAGGTTTATGGCATTTGGTATGCCAGAAACAAGATTGTCAAGACGGATGACTGCCCGAAAACGCGGAAAACAAGGCCAACTTGACAATCTGGTATTTGGCATGCCAAAAAACTCTGGTAGTTTCTTCTGCTAAGAAGACGTCTCCCAGAGGAGGAGACGAATCGTGCCCGCACGTAAACAAACCAAGGCTGCGCCTGACATGGCTGAGGCAGATATTACCATCGTTCGCATTGCTCCGGAGACGAGCTTCAAGAACAAGGCCTATGAGGCCTTGAAGGAAGCCATTCTCAAGATGGACATCTATGCGACGCCCGAGCAGGTGATGCTCGACGAGCGCGCCTTGTCCGAACGCCTCGGCGTCAGCCGAACGCCGATTCGCGAAGCGATCGCGATGCTCGAGCAGGACGGCTTCGTGAAAACCGTGCCACGCCGCGGCATCGTCGTGGTCCGCCGCACCAAGACCGAGATCGTCGACATGATCCGGGCCTGGGCCGCGCTGGAAAGCATGGCCGCACGGCTGATCACGACCACCGCGCGCAAGAAGGACATCACGGCGCTGCGCGACTTCTTCAAGGATTTCAGCAAGGACCGCTTGCCGCAGGATCACATCGCGGAATATTCCAAAGCCAACATCGCCTTTCACCAGACGCTGATCTCGCTTTCGGAGTCGCCGGTGCTGGTCGACATGACCAACGATATCCTGCTGCATGTCCGCGGCTATCGCCAGCTGACGATCGGCCGCAAGGATCGCACCGCGACCTCCCTGCCCGAGCATCTTGGGATCATCGAAGCCCTGGAGGCGCGCGACACCGATCTCGCCGAGAAGCGCGCGCGCGATCACACGCTTGGCCTTGCGGCGTATGTCGAGGCGCACGGCCAGGAGCTTTTTACATAGCCGGCTTTTTACATAGCGGGCTTTTCACATAGCGAGCGCTTTACGTAGAGAATGGTTCACTTGAAGCGCAACTTCTCGTCAGAAGACGACGCACTCGTCGACGCCATGAGAACGACCAGGGAGAAAGTGGAATGTCGGTAACAGCCGCAAAGAGCATCGATACAGAAAAGGCCGACGCCGGGCGCGAGCTGACCGACGGCTTTAACCTCATGATCGATGCGCTGAAGCTCAACGGCCTCACCACGATCTACGGTGTGCCCGGCATCCCGATTACGGATTTCGGCCGCATGGCGCAGGCCGCGGGCATCCGCGTCATCTCGTTTCGTCACGAACAGAATGCCGGCAATGCGGCCTCGATCGCCGGCTTCCTGACCAAGAAGCCCGGCGTCTGCCTCACGGTTTCGGCGCCGGGCTTCCTCAATGGCCTCACCGCGCTCGCCCATGCCACCACCAACTGCTTCCCGATGATCCTGATCTCGGGCTCCTCTGAGCGCGAGATCGTCGACCTGCAGCAGGGCGACTATGAGGAGATGGATCAGCTCGCGATTGCCAAACCGCTGTGCAAGGCGGCGTTCCGCGTGCTGCATGCCGCCGACATCGGCATCGGGCTGGCGCGCGCGATCCGCGCCGCGGTCTCGGGACGTCCGGGCGGCGTCTATCTCGATCTGCCCGCAAAACTGTTCGGCCAGGTGATGGACGCCGAGGCCGGCAAGAAATCGCTGGTCAAGGTGATCGACGCCGCGCCGGCGCAGCTTCCCGCGTCGTCCGCGGTCAAACGCGCGCTCGATGTGCTCAGAAGCGCAAAACGTCCGCTGATCATTCTCGGCAAGGGTGCCGCCTACGCCCAGGCCGACGACGCGATCCGCACCCTAATCGAGAAGAGCGGCGTGCCGTTCCTGCCGATGAGCATGGCCAAGGGATTGTTGTCCGACACCCATCCGCAATGCGCCGGCGCGGCCCGCTCCACGGTGCTGAAGGATTCCGACGTCGTGATGCTGATCGGTGCGCGCCTGAACTGGCTGTTGTCGCACGGCAAGGGCAAGACCTGGGGCGATCAGCCCAAGAAATTCATCCAGATCGACATCGAACCGAAGGAGATGGATTCGAATGTCGAGATCGTAGCCCCCGTGGTCGGCGACATCGGCTCCTGCGTCGCGGCGCTGCTCGAGGGCATGGGCGCGAACTGGGCGAGCGCACCATCCGACTGGACCGGCGCGGTCGCCAGCAAGCGCGAAGAGAACGTCGCCAAGATGGCGCCGCGGCTGATGAACAACAACTCGCCGATGGACTACCACGGCGCGCTCGGCGTGCTGCGCACCATCATCAAGGAGCGGCCGGACGCCATTTTGGTCAACGAGGGCGCCAATACGCTCGATCTCGCGCGCGGCATCATCGACATGTATCAGCCGCGTAAGCGACTCGATGTCGGCACCTGGGGCATCATGGGCATCGGCATGGGCTATGCGATCGGGGCCGCGATCGAGACCGGCAAGCCCGTGCTCGCGGTCGAAGGCGACAGCGCCTTCGGGTTCTCCGGCATGGAAGTGGAGACGATCTGCCGGTACAAGCTGCCGGTCTGCGTCGTCGTCTTCAACAACGACGGCATTTATCGCGGCACCGACGTCAATTCCGCAGGCTCGGATCCGGCGCCGACGGTGTTCGTGAAGGGTTCGCGTTACGACAAGATGATCGAGGCTTTCGGTGGCGTCGGCGTCAATGCGACGTCCCCGGACGAGCTCAAGCGCGCCGTGAATGCGGCTATGGATTCCGGCAAGCCGACCCTCATCAATGCCGTACTCGACCCGGCGGCCGGCAGCGAGAGCGGCCGGATCGGCAACCTCAATCCGCAAAGCAAGATTCGCAAGAAATAGGCGTCGTCAGATACGCGCCGAGCACCAATAAACCAACGGCATACAAGCGACGGGAACGACCATGAGAACGAAGAAAGCCAAGAAGTCGAAAGTGAAAGCGAAAGCGAAATCCAAGGCCGCCACCCGGAAGGTCGTCAAGCTGAAGTCGAAGAAGCCGGCGGCCAGGAAAGCGGTGTCCAACGGCCGGCCGCGACCGTCGAGCAAGCCGTGGGGACAGGCCGGCAAGGCGCTCGACGGCGTGCGCATCCTCGACTTCACCCACGTGCAGTCGGGGCCCACCTGCACGCAGCTGCTCGCCTATATGGGCGCCGACGTGATCAAGATCGAGCGGCCCGGCGTGGGCGACGTCACGCGCGGGCAATTGCGTGACGTGAAGGGGGCCGACAGCCTCTACTTCACCATGCTCAACGGCAACAAGCGCTCGATCACCATCGATTCCAAGCATCCGAAAGGCCGGGAGATCCTCGACCGGCTGATCAAGCAGTGCGACGTGCTGGTGGAGAATTTCGCGCCCGGCGCGCTCGACCGCATGGGGCTGACCTGGGAGCACATCCACAAGCTCAATCCGCGCATGATCGTCGCCTCCGTCAAGGGCTTCGGCCCGGGACCCTATGAGGAATGCAAGGTCTACGAGAACGTGGCGCAATGCGCCGGCGGCTCGGCCTCGACCACCGGCTTCCGCGAGGGGCCGCCGCTGGTCACCGGCGCGCAGATCGGCGACTCCGGCACCGGCCTGCATCTCGCCTTCGGCATCGTGTGCGCGCTCCACCAGCGCCTGCGCACCGGGCGCGGCCAGAAGGTGCTCACCGCCATGCAGGACGGCGTGCTCAACCTGGCGCGCGTCAAGCTGCGCGACCAGCAGCGCCTCGCGCATGGGCCGCTCACGGAATACAGCCAGTATGGCGAGGGCATCCCGTTCGGCGACGCCGTGCCGCGCGCCGGCAACGACTCCGGCGGCGGCCAGCCGGGCCGGATCCTGAAATGCAAGGGCTGGGAGACCGATCCCGACGCCTACATCTACTTCATTACGCAGGCGCCCGTCTGGGAGGCGATCTGCGACCTCATCGGCAAGCCCGAATGGAAGACCGATCCGGACTACGCCAAGCCGCCGGCGCGCCTGCCGCGGCTCAAGCACATCTTCACCACGATCGAGCAGTGGACCATGACCAAGACCAAGTTCCAGGTCATGGATATCTGCAACAAGCTCGACATTCCGGTCGGCCCGATCCTGTCGATGAAGGAGATCGCCGAGGAGCCGTCGCTGCGCAAGACCGGCACGGTGGTCGAGGTCGATCACCCGACGCGCGGCAAATATCTGACCGTCGGCAATCCCGTGAAGATGTCGGACTCGGTCACCGAGGTGAAACGTTCGCCGCTGCTCGGCGAGCACACCGACGAGATCCTGAGCAAGGTGCTGGGCTACAGCGCCGCCGAGATGGCGGCGATCAAGGCCTCGGGCGCGATAACGGCGCCCGAGAAAGCGAAAGCCGAGGCGGCCTGACAACAGCAGCGTCATCGCCCGCGCAAGCGGGCGATCCAGTAACCACGGCGTCAGGTGTTTACTGGATGCCCCGCTTGCGCGGGGCATGACGGCGTAGAGTGGGGAGGAATTGCGGATGCGTATCGTCGTTCACGGCCAGCAAGCCTTCGGCAAGGCGGTGCTCGAGGCGCTGCTCAAGCGCGGCGAGAATGTGGTGGCGGTCTATGTGGCGCCCGAGAAGCCCGGGCAGAAGCCCGATCCGCTCATGGAGGCGGCGCTGGCCGCCAATCTTCCGGTCTACCAGCCCGCCTCCTACCGCAAGGCGGAGGTGTGGGAGGAATTCAGGGCGCTCAAGCCCGATCTTCAGGTGATGGCCTTCGTCACCCTGTTCGTGCCGGAGGAGTTTCTCAACATCCCGACCCACGGCTCGATCCAGTATCACCCGTCGCTGCTGCCGGCCTATCGCGGCGCGAGCGCGATCAACTGGCCGATCATCCTGGGCGAAAAGGAAACCGGCCTGTCGATCTTTTGGCCCGACAACGGGCTCGATACCGGCGACGTGTTGCTGCAGAAGAACACGCCGATCTCCGCGACCGACACGCTCGGCACGGTCTACTTCGACCGGCTGTTTCCGATGGGCGTCGACGCCATGATGGAATCGGTCGACCTGGTGAAGGCCGGCAAGGCGCCGCGCATCAAGCAGGACGAATCGAAAGCCACCTATGAGGGCCGCTGCGGCGCCGACAATGCGCGCATCGACTGGGGCAAGTCGTGGCGGCAGATCGATCCGCTGATCCGCGGCTGCAATCCGGCGCCCGGCGCCTGGACCACGCTCGACGGCAAGACCCTGAAGATCTTCGACGCCAAGCCGCTGCCCGCCAAGGATCCCAAGGGCATCGCCGGCAAGATGGGCGAGATCGTCGCGGTCGAGCCCGACGGCTTCACGGTGGTCTGCGCCGACGGACGCTTCAAGGTGACGCGCGTGCAGCCGGCCGACGGCAAGAAGATCGACGCCGCCGAATTCACCTCCGCCGCCAAGCTCGCGGCCGGCGCACGCTTTACCTGATTTCCCGCCACGATAATCCAGATCTCCGGCTTTCTCCTTTCATCGAACGGAAACCCAAATGCCCGCCTCGCAGCACAAGTCGCCGAAATCCGACATTGAAATTTCGCAGTCCGCCAGGAAGCGGCCGATCATCGACCTCGCCAAGGAGAAGCTCGGCATCGCGGCGGAAAACCTCGAGCCTTATGGCCACTACAAGGCCAAGGTGTCGATGGACTACGTCAAATCGCTGCAGTCGAAGAAGAACGGCAAGCTGATCCTGGTCACCGCGATCTCGCCGACGCCGGCGGGCGAGGGCAAGACGACCACCACGGTCGGCCTGACCGACGCGCTCAACCACATCGGCAAGAAGGCGATGCTGTGCCTGCGCGAGCCGAGTCTGGGTCCCTCCTTCGGCATGAAGGGCGGGGCGGCCGGCGGCGGTTATGCCCAGGTCGTGCCCATGGAGGACATCAATCTCCACTTCACGGGCGACTTCCACGCCATCACGTCGGCCAACAACCTGCTCGCCGCGCTGCTCGACAACCACATCTACTGGGGCAACCCGCTCAACATCGACCAGCGCCGCGTGATGTGGCGCCGCGTCATGGACATGAACGACCGCGCGCTGCGGCAGATCGTGTCCTCGCTCGGCGGCGTCGCCAACGGCTTCCCGCGCGAGGACGGCTTCGACATCACGGTCGCCTCCGAGGTGATGGCGATCTTCTGCCTCGCCCGCGACCTCAACGACCTCAAGGAGCGGCTCGGCAACATCGTGGTCGCCTATACGCGCGACCGCAAGCCGGTGCGCGCGCGCGACATCAAGGCGCAAGGCGCGATGACGGCGCTGCTCAAGGACGCGCTCGCCCCCAACCTGGTGCAGACGCTGGAAGGCACGCCCGCCTTCATTCACGGCGGTCCCTTCGCCAATATCGCGCATGGCTGCAACTCGGTGGTGGCGACGACGACGGCGCTCAAGCTCGCCGATTACGTCGTGACCGAAGCCGGCTTCGGCGCCGATCTCGGGGCGGAGAAATTCATCGACATCAAATGCCGCAAGACCGGGCTGGCGCCCGATTGCGTGGTGCTGGTCGCCACCATCCGGGCCCTCAAGATGCACGGCGGCGTCAAGAAGGAGGATCTCAAGGCCGAGAACCTCAAGGCGCTGGAAGCCGGCATGGCGAACCTTCAGCGCCACGTCGAGAATGTGCAGAAATTCGGCCTGCCGGCGGTGGTCTCGATCAACCGCTTCTCGGCCGACACCGATGCGGAAATCGCGCTGGTGAAGGAGAAGTGCAAGGCGCTCGGGGTCGAGGCGCTGATGGCGGACCATTGGGCCATGGGCGGCGAGGGCGCGGCCGACGTCGCGCGCGCGGTCGTCAAGGTGATCGACGCCGGCAAGGGCAGGCTCAAGCTGCTCTATCCCGACGAGATGCCGCTGCTGGAAAAAGTCCGCACCATCGCCAAGGAGATCTACCGGGCGAAGGACATCACGGCCGACAAGGCGGTGCGCGACCAGCTCGCCAATTTCGAGGCCATGGGCTACGGCAAGGCGCCCGTCTGCATCGCCAAGACGCAATACAGCTTTTCCACCAATCCGGACCTCAAGGGCGCGCCGTCCGACTTCATCATTCCGATCCGCGAGGTGCGGCTTTCCGCCGGCGCCGAGTTCGTGGTGGTGATCTGCGGTGAGATCATGACGATGCCCGGCCTGCCGAAAGTGCCGGCCGCGGATTCCATCGACGTGGGCGCGGACGGGCAGATCGTCGGGTTGTTCTGATCCGTCGCGCCGAAGGGCGGCGCCTCACGTCTTGTCGAGCGTCGGCGCGAGCCGCCGCGCTTCCGCCACCAGTGCGGCATTGAGCGGCGTCATCGGCTCGCGCACCGGGACCACGAGCCCGATGGCGTGAACCGCCTCCGGCTCGACGATCGGGATCGCCCGGATGGTGTCGGTCAGGCCGAGCGTCTCGGCGAGCTTGGCCGGCATGATGCTGGCCCAGCGGCCGGTGCGCACATGGGCGAACAGCACGATCATCGAATTGGATTCGAGCGTCGGCTGCGGGTCGCCGCCCGCCGACCGCAGCAGGCCGTCGATGATCCGCCGGTTCTGCATGTCGGGCGTGAGCAGGCACAGCGGCACTTTTGCGACCTCCGCCCAAGTGACGGTCTGCCGGTTGCCCAGCGGCGCGTCCGCCGCGATCAGCAGCTGATAGCGCTCGTGATAGAGCGGCACCGAATTGACCCGCCCGAGCGGCTCGTTGTCGAGATAGGTCACGCCGGCGTCGATCTCGAAATTTTCCAAGAGCGTCAGGATCTCGATCGAGGTGCGCGACAGGATCGTGAAACGGACGTCGGGATGGCGGGCCCGGTAGGGCGTGGTCAGCGCCGCCACCATGGGCAGCGCGGTCGGGATGGCGGCGATGCGCAGCCGTCCCACCAAGCCCTGCTTGAGGGCGGTCATCTCCTGGCGCAGCGCGCGGCTGTCGCCGACGATCCGGCGCGCCCAGTCGAGCGTGCGCTCGCCCTCCTGGGTGAAGCCGATGAAGCGCGAGCCGCGCTGCACCAGCAGCACCCCGAGCGTCGCCTCCAGTTGCTTGATGCCGGCCGACAGGGTCGGCTGCGTCACCCCGCAGGCCTCCGCCGCATGGCCGAAATGCCGCTCGCGCGCCAGCGCCATCAGGTATTCGAGCTTGTCGATCACGGGTCACGCCATTCGGGATAAGGGGTGCCGTCCCGGGATAGCCCGCTTGATAGAAATTTTCAATCGTTGGATTAGGAGGAGGGGATTGTGTCGCCCGGACGATACCGTAAGTGTAGGGGCATGCCGACAGCAACTCCTTCAAATTCCGATACAATTGCCAAAGACCCCAAGGCCCGGCGGCGCCCGCCCCGCACCCCCAAGGGCCGCCAGGTCGACCCGGGTGCCCTCGCCGACGTGCAGGCCCTCCTGGGCGACCGGCCGCGCCGGCGCGACCTGCTGATCGAGCATCTGCACCTTATCCAGGACCGCTACGGCCATATCTCGGCGCCGCACCTGGCGGCGCTCGCCCAGGAGATGAAGCTCGCCCAGGCCGAGGTCTATGAGGTCGCGACCTTCTATGCGCATTTCGACGTGGTGAAGGACGGGCCGCCGCCGCCCGCCGTCACGGTGCGGGTGTGCGACAGCCTCTCTTGCGCGATGGCGGGGGCCGAGACTCTCCTGGCGACGCTGCCGGGCAAGCTGGGGGCGAACGTGCGCGTGCTGCGGGCGCCGTGCATGGGCGCCTGCGATCAGGCGCCGGTCGTCGCCGTCGGCCATGTGCAGACCAACCGCGCAACGCCGGAGACGATAACCGCCGCCGTTGCCAAGGGCACGCACGCGCATGCATGGAAGCCGGACAAGGATTTCGCCGCCTATCGGGCGGAGGGCGGCTACCGGCTCCTGCAGGCGTGCCTGACGGGCAAGCGCACGCGCGACGATCTCATCAAGATCGTGAGCGACGCCGGCCTGCGCGGCCTCGGCGGCGCCGGCTTTCCGACCGGGCGCAAATGGACGCTGGTGCGCGCCGAGCCCGCGCCGCGCCTTTTTGCCGTCAATGGCGACGAGGGCGAGCCCGGCACCTTCAAGGACCGCCGCTACCTCGAGCGCGATCCGCACCGCTTCGTCGAAGGCATGCTGATCGCCGCCTGGGTGGTCGAGGCGCCCGACACGTATTTTTACCTGCGCGACGAGTATCCGGAAGTCCGGCTGATGCTGGAGCACGAGCTCGCCAAGGTCGATGAGGCCGGCCTCGTGCCGCACACCCGGATCCATATGCGCCGCGGCGCCGGCGCCTACATCTGCGGCGAAGAATCCGCGATGATCGAGTCGATCGAAGGCAAGCGCGGGCTGCCGCGCCATCGCCCGCCCTATGTGGCGCAAGTCGGCCTCTTTGGCCGACCAACCTTGGAGCAGAACGTCGAGACGCTGTTCTGGATTCGCGACATCGTCGAGAAAGGCGCCGACTGGTTCACCTCCCAGGGCCGGCACGACCGCAAGGGTTTCCGCAGCTTCTCGGTCTCCGGCCGCGTCAAGCAGCCCGGCGTGAAGCTGGCGCCGGCCGGCGTCACGACGCGCGAGCTGATCGACGAGTTCTGCGGCGGCATGGCGGACGGCCACACCTTCAAGGGCTATCTGCCGGGCGGCGCGTCGGGCGGCATCCTGCCGGCCAGCATGGCCGACCTGCCGCTCGACTTCGGCACGCTGGAAAAATACGGCTGCTTCGTGGGGTCGCACGCGGTTGTGATCCTGTCGGACAAGGACGACATCAAGGCGGTCGCCCTCAACCTGATGAAATTCTTCGAGGACGAGAGCTGCGGCCAATGCACGCCGTGCCGCGTCGGCACCGAGAAGGCCGTCAAGCTGATGGAGCGCGGGCCGTGGGATCCGGAGCTCTTGACCGAGCTGTCGACGCTGATGCGCGACGCCTCGATCTGCGGCCTTGGCCAGGCGGCGCCCAATCCGCTGCTCTGCGTGTTGAAATATTTCCCCGACGAACTGACCAGGCCCCTGGGGCGTTGGTGATCGAGAGGATCGCCTCATGAGCGACGATGCACAAAAGCCGGCCGGCTACGGCCACGACCGCAAGGGCGCGGCGGGCGGCACCACCAAGAATGACGGCGAGATCCACGTCTCGCACAAGGGCCCGGCCGACACGGTCGCGGGCCGGGGCCACGGCACGAGCGCGCAGAGCTTCTTCATCGACGACCGCGAGATCGACATCCGCCCGGGCGAGACCATCTTCCGCGCGGCGCGCCGGCTCGACATCAAGCTGCCGCACCTGTGCTACACGCCCAAGCCCGGCTATCGGGCGGACGGCAACTGCCGCGTCTGCATGGTGGAGATCGAGGGCGAGCGCGTGCTGGCGGCGAGCTGCATCCGCGTTCCGGCGCCCGGCATGAAGGTGAAGACCCAGACCGACCGCGCCAAGACGGCGCGCCGCATGGTGGCCGAGCTCCTGCTCACCGACCAGCCCGCCATCAAGGTGGCGCATGATCCCGATTCCGAGCTCTGGAAGATCGTCAACCGCCAGAAGATCGAGGCCGGCCGCTTCCCCAAGCGCGCGGCGCCCGCGCCGGACCGCAGTCATCCCGCGATGGCGGTCAATCTCGACGCCTGCATCCAATGCAATCTGTGTGTGCGCGCCTGCCGCGAGGTCCAGGTCAACGACGTGATCGGCATGGCGGGGCGCGGCCACAGCGAAAAGATCGTGTTCGACTTCGACGATCCGATGGGCGCCTCGACCTGCGTCGCCTGCGGCGAATGCGTGCAGGCCTGCCCGACCGGCGCGCTGATGCCGGCCACCATGGTGGACGAGAAAAACGTCTATGCCGGCAAGCCCGACCGCTCGGT
>Ga0137415_10004818_pt1 | contig 13344 bp, 12 predicted proteins | sample CZODoug3_1_1_16f_FD_183082 | JGI IMG/M metagenome (GOLD analysis project Ga0137415, IMG submission 183082) | Vadose zone soil fungal communities from Angelo Coast Range Reserve, California, USA - CZODoug3_1_1_16fungal (Hybrid Assembly) | ecosystem: Environmental > Terrestrial > Soil > Vadose... | reverse complement strand
GTAGTTGTCCTTGGTCACCGGCCCGTAGATCGACTCGAGAGCGGCGATGAACGTGATGTGCTCGTCGAGGGTGGTGCCGTGCATGACCGGCACGTGGTTGATCCGGCCGGTGGCCAGCGTCCGCGCCGGGTCGATAGGCAGGACGCCGCCGCCCACCGTGGGTCCGGGGCCGAAGTCGATGCCGCCCAGGTCGATCAGCTTGGCCACCGGAAGATCCCGCAGGCAGCGGGCCGCGGTCGCCGCGTCCGGGCAGTCGAGCTGCTTGGCCAGTTTCAGGCCGAGGTCCTCGCGCTCGGCCCGAGGCAGTGGGCCCCAGGTCGGCGGGTAGGGCCAGCGCAGCGTGCACGGCCCGCTCTGGATGATCGCCCGCTCGAACAGCCCGGCCGAGCCGGGGGCGGCGAGATGAGCGCACACGCTCATGGCCCCGGCCGACTCGCCGAAGATCGTGACGTTGCCGGCGTCCCCGCCGAACGCGGCCGCGTTGCGCTGCACCCAGCGCAGAGCGGCCTGCTGGTCCTCCAGTCCGAAGTTGCCGGACCGGTGCTTCGCCACGCCTCCGTCGAGCGCCGGATGGGCGAGGAAGCCCAGGGCGCCGAGCCGGTAGTTGAAGGTCACCACGACCGCGTCGCCTTGTGTGGCCAGCCGCTCGGCGCCGTAGATGCCGCCCGAGCTCTGGAAGAAGCCGTCGCCGTGAATCCACACCATGACCGGACGCTTGCGGGGGCTCGCAGGCGTCGGGGTGGTCACGTTGAGGTAGAGGCAATCCTCGGCCTCGCTGCGTTTGTCGCCGGGGAAGCCGCCGAGCTGCGCGCAGGCCGGGCCGGTTCGGGTCGCATCGCGCGTCCCCGTCCACGCTGCTGGCGGCTGCGGCGAGCCGAACCGGAGCGCTCCAACGGGCGGCGCCGCGTACGGGATGCCCTCGAACGTCCGATAGCCCTGGTGGACGCTGCCCTGCACCCAGCCACGGTCGGTGTGCACCGCAGCCGGATCGGCGTGGGCAGCGGCCACCGGCCGGACCAAGATGGCCGCGGTAACCCCGGCGGCGGCGAGCAAGGTGGTGATGAGGCGTCGTCGGTTGGTTGTCATGTGATCGACTCTGTCGCCCGCGCGGCCCGGAAACAGTGGGCGAGCCACGCCAACTCGAGGTAGGCCTAGGCCCCCTTGACGTCCGTGGACTGCCGTGTCACTGTGTATCAACACAGTGGTACACAGAGGAGGGTGACCGTGGAGAGCTCGTCAGTCGCAGTGGTGATCATGGCGTGGCTATTTGTCGCGCTGATCCTGGTGATCATTGGCGCGGCGTTGCGCCGGGGGTGGGCGCGCCGGTCGCCGACCACCGGCGGCGTGCAGCGGTTCGCGGGAGCCTGGCACCTGCGCCTGACCGCGGAGTCCGCGGCGGTCGTCAGCCGGTACTTGACCGGGACGAGGTGGTGGCGACGCGGTGGCATCGCGGCCGGCATCGCCGCGGGAGCCGGCGCCGGCGTCGCCTGGAGCAGTGGCATCCTCAGCGTGCTGCTGGCCGGGCTGGTCGGCGGGGTCGTGGGCTACTTCGTCGGATCCGTGCTGGCCGAGGCGAGCGCCCATCTCGGGCCGGTCGACGGTAGCCGACGCACGGCCGAGCTGCGCGTCCGCACGCGCCACGAGTACATCGACGCCCGGATGCTGGTCGTCGTCGTGCTTGCGCCGATCGTCGGCACGGCGCTGTTCGTCAGCCGGCTCGGCGGTGACGGCTTCGACTGGCCGACGCCCTTGGCGCTGTTGCTCGTCGCCGGATGCATCGTGGCCGCGCTCGAGCTCGGCATCCGGCGCGTCGTTCGCCGTCCGCGACCGTCCGGCGACGTCGACATGGTGGCCGCGTGCGACGCCATCGCGGCGAGTGCCGCGCAGGCGCTCGTGAGCTCGGGCGGCTGCGTGGTGTTCTGGTCACTCGCGTGGGAAGCACTCGCCACGACGGACGCGCGCGAGCCAACGCTGGCGATCCACACCTGGGTTAGCGTCTTCGCCTTCGTGATCGCCGTGGCGTTCTGGGCGCAACGCAATCGGATCGAGCGCCCGGCCGCGGCGGAGCCGGTCGCGTGATCGTCACGCTCGACGCCGATTCGCCGGTGCCGCCCTATGAGCAGCTGCGCCTGCAGATCGCCGCTCTCATCACGTCCGGATCGCTGAAGGTGGGTGAGCGGCTGCCGGCGATCCGTCAGCTGGCCGGCGATCTCGGCGCGGCGCCCGGCACGGTGGCGCGCGCGTACCGCGAGCTCGAATCGCAGGGCCTGATCAGCGCTCGGCGCACCGGCAGCGTCGTAACGGATGCGGTCGGCCGGGCCGAGCCGCTGGCCCCGGCCGATCGGCGGGAGCGGCTGCGGCGGGCGGCGCTGAACTACAAGACCGCGGCCGGGCTGCTCGGCGCCGATTCACAAGAGGCGCTGGCGTCCGTGCGGGACGTCCTGCTTGCCGACGGAACGTAGTCCGGACGTGGACAACCCCGGTCACCAAGCGGGAGGGTTGCCAGGTGGCCGGGGTGCGACGAGAAACTTACACGGGGTCACCCGACAAGCACCAGATGTCACGCTGTCATGAGCGTGTCAGGTCAGTTGATGACAGTGCGCCCGACTCGTCCGGGCTGGCTGGACACGCTCCGTCGCATCAGTCCAGGCTGATGCGGTGGACCGGCCGCAGCTGCGTGGGTGGATCGAGGACGCGCTCGCTCGTCATGATCGCGACGCCACCGAGCGGGGCGAAGAGGTAGCCAACGTGACCGTCGATGAGATCGTCGATGCCGTGTGGGGGCGCCTGCCACTCGAGGTTCGCCGCGAGGCGTCGCGGGCTCAGGTACAGGCCAGCCTCACCGTATTGACCCTGCGGCGCGGCATCGCCATGGGGCGCGACGACCCGGGCGGGGACGATGCCGGCGACCCCCCGCCCGGCATCAACCCGCCTCGCTAGGTCTAGCGATCGTGCAACTTCTTGCGGTCTCAGGCCGCAGAAAGTTGCACAATCGGGGACGTCTTAGCCGATGGCGACCAGTGGTGAGGCGTTGAAGGCGCCCTTGCACGACTTCACGCCCCGCCCGCCCAGAACCGGAATTGTGTTGTTCGGCGGTGTGATGATCATGTTCGTGGCCGCCTGGGGCGCGCAGTTCAGCCGCGACGGATCGGTGAAGTAGAAGCGCCACTGCGCGCGCTGCCCCTTCTTCAGCACGATCGTGTGCTTCGTGCCGGCCCAGGTCACCTTGGTCGGTAGCGCGCGCCCGTCCGAACCGAAGTTCTGCGCGCCGACGAACCCGATGGTCTGGCAGGTGGCGCCGACGTTGATGAAGTGCCAGACGTCGTGCAGCGTGCCCGACGCGCCCTGCTGGCCGTCGAAGTGCGGCTGCAGTTGCGCCGAGGTACAGGCCGGCGTCGCGGCCCCGGCCGGCCCTGCGGCGATGGCGACCCCCGCGGCCGCCCCGATGCCTGCCACGGCCACCGCCGCGATTACTCGTGCTTTCACATTTCCCTCCTCGGTTGGAGATTCCGTCATACCTGGAGGGGCGGGGGCGGGGTGGAGATACGGCCCGTTCGAGCTTGACACCTGCCCATCCGACCAGTAGAAAACCAAGTAGTTAGATAACCGATCGGTTAGGTAGCCGCCATGGCAACGGATCCGCTGAGCGCGACCTTCGCCGCGCTCGCCGACCCCACGAGGCGGGCGATCCTGGCCCGCCTGCTCGAGGGCTCGGCGACGGTGAAGGAGCTCTCGGCGCCGTTCGCCATGAGCGGGCCGGCCGTCTCCAAGCACCTGCGGGTGCTCGAACGGGCCGGGCTGATCAAACGGGGGCGCGAGGCGCAGTGGCGTCCCTGCGAACTGGACGCAGCGCCGCTCAAGGAGGTCGCCGAGTGGGCACAGAGATACCGCCAGTTCTGGGACGCCAGCTACCAACGGCTGGACAAGGTCCTGGATCACCTGAAGGAGAAGGATCATGACCACTAGCACCACGACCCTGACGACCCTGTCCGACGAGGAGATCTCGATCAGTCGCGGGTTCGATGCGCCACTCCACCTGGTGTTCGATGCGCACACCAAGCCCGAGCTGGTGTCGCAGTGGCTGCTCGGTCCCGAGCACTGGACGATGCCGGTCTGCGAGATCGACCTGCGTCCGGGCGGGTCGTGGCACTACGTGTGGCGATACCAGGACGGCACCGAGATGGAGATGCGCGGCGACTTCCGCGAGGTCGAGGCGCCGGCGCGGATCGTCCACACGGAGCGGTGGGGCGACGAGTGGCCCGAGACGCTGCACACGGTGTTGTTCGCGGAGCACGACGGCACGACGACGGTCACCCGGATCGTTCGCTACCCGTCGGCGCAAGACCGTGATGCGGCGCTCGCGACCGGGATGATGAGCGGCGTCGAGCGCAGCTTCGAGCTGCTCGACGCGCTGCTGGCGGGGGTGCGGTGATGGGCAAGGTCATGGTGGTGGCGGCCGTGTCGCTGGACGGGTTCATCGCGGATCCGTCCGACGCGGTCGGCCCGCTGTTCGACTGGTACGACAACGGCGAGGTCGCTATCGCGCCCGGGGATCCCGAGCGGGTCTTTCACGTGTCCGAGCCGACGGCGCAGTACATGCGCGAGTCGTGGACTCGAGTCGGCGCCACCGTGATCGGGCGGCGGCTCTTCGACCTCACCAACGGCTGGAACGGCCGCCCGGCCGCGGGCGATGCCGTGTTCGTCGTGACCCACGAGGCCCCGACCGACTGGCCGTTCCCCGAGGCGCCGTTCACCTTCGTCACCGACGGCGTCCGCAGCGCGATCGAGCAGGCCCAGGCGTTCGCCGGCGACCGCGACGTCACCGTTACCGCCGGCGCCATCGGCCGGCAGGTGCTCGACGAGGGGCTCGCCGACGAGGTCGTGCTGAGCCTCGTCCCGGTGGTGCTCGGCACCGGCATCCCGTTCTTCGGCGAGATCGCCAAGCCGCCGCTCCTGCTGGAGAACCCGACCGTCATCGAGGGCGACCGGGTGACCCACCTGATCTACCGAGTCGCGGCGCGAATCGTGTCGCGCAGCCAGCGCTGAGCCGGATCGGCATCCAGCTGCGGATACTGCCCGGACGCCGCCAGCAGCTGCTCGTCCGGCGGTGGCCGCTCCATGGCGTGGTGCCTCCCAGAAGGTACGGATGTTGTGGTCACACCCCTACATGGCCGCAGCCACAGAATAGGTTCACGACGTTCACACCCGCACCGTCCTCGCAGTTGCGACCCGGCAAGAGAATTTGACGCCGTTGACGTACCGTCGTGCGAACATATGTTCGTGTCCGGCGGTGCTGTCATCCTGCACGCTGACCTCGACTCGTTCTACGCGTCGGTCGAGCAGCGCGATGATCCGCGGCTGCTCGGACGTCCGGTGATCGTCGGGGCGGGGGTCGTGCTGGCGGCGAGCTACGAGGCCAAGGCGTTCGGGGTCCGCACGGCGATGGGCGGCCGGCAGGCGCGCGCCTTGTGCCCGCAGGCAGTGGTCGTCTCGCCGCGGATGTCGGCATACTCCGACGCCAGCAAGGCAGTGTTCGAGGTGTTCCGCAACACGACTCCGCTCGTCGAGGGGCTCTCGATCGACGAGGCGTTCCTCGACGTCGGCGGGCTGCGTCACGTGTCGGGCACGCCCACCGAGATCGCGGTGCGCCTGCGGGCGCGCGTGCTGGGCGAGGTAGGCCTGCCCATTACGGTCGGCGTGGCCCGGACCAAGTTCCTGGCCAAGGTGGCCAGCGGGGTGGCCAAGCCCGACGGTCTGCTCGTCGTGCCGCCGGAGCGGGAACTGATCTTCCTGCACGCGCTGCCGGTGGAGCGGCTGTGGGGTGTCGGACACGTCACCGCCGCGAAGCTGCACGAGCGCGGCATCTTCACGGTCGGCGAGGTCGCCGAGCTGCCAGGCCCGACGCTCGTCTCGATGCTGGGCCGGGCCTCCGGGCGGCACCTGCACGCCCTTGCGCACAACCGTGATCCGCGTCCGGTGCAGGTCGGCCGGCGCCGCGGCTCGATCGGCTCGCAGCGTGCGCTCGGCTGGCGGCCGAAGTCGCCCGGCGAGGTCGACGCGACGCTCGTCGGCCTCGTCGATCGCGTCACCCGCCGGATGCGGGCCGCCGACCGGATCGGGCGCACCGTCGTGCTGCGGCTGCGCTTCGACGACGCGACACGGGCGACCCGCTCGCACACGCTGCTGCGTCCGACGGCGCAGACCGAGACGATCCTCAACGCCGCCCGGGCGTTGCTGGCCGGCGCCGAGCCGCTGATCGTCGCCCAGGGCATCACCCTCGTCGGCATCACGGTGGCCAACCTCGACAACGAGGGCGCCCTGCAGTTGCCACTGCCCTTCGATGCCGCCGGCGCGCTCGACGCCGCTCTGGACGAGGTGCGTGAGCGCTACGGCTCAGCGGCGGTGACCCGGGCCGTACTGCTCGGCCGTGATCCCGGCCTGACCGTGCCGATGCTGCCGGACTAGGGAGGTTGCGGGGCGTCGTGCACGCGGTGTTCGGAGAGATCGGTCAGGCGCTGCGCGGCCGCGGAGAAGTCCTTGTCGTCATGTAGCACGATCAGCCCGTGCAGGGCTGCGGTGGCGCAGATCAGGAGGTCGACCGTCGACAGGGCGCGATGCGTCCCATCGCGAACGAGCCGATACTGGGCCGACTCGATCCACTGCCATGCGTTCTTCGGAACGTTCACGTTGGGGTACAGAGCGTCGAACATGCCTGACATCTGCTCGTACTCGTCGATGTCGCGCGCTGATCGGTGAAACTCCGTCCGCTGCGGAGGGCACGAACCCACCGCACCGGCCGTGATGGCGTGTGACCAGGCGGCCCGCAGCCCGTCGTCACGTATCACTCGCCAGAGCGCCGAGGAGTCGAGCACATACCTGATCAAGCGCGGGGATCCTTCTCGGTGGCGCGCAGGCGCCGCGAGGTCTCGTGGTCCCACCCCTTGCCGAGCGTGGCGTAACGCTCGAGCGCGTCAACTCGGCGATGGCTCGCGACGTACTCGCGCAGCGCAAGGTTGACGGTTTCTTTCTTGGTCGTGGACCCGGCAAGACGCATCGCCTCGTGCAGGGCCTCGTCGTCGACGTCGATCTGTGTGACGGACACGAGATCACCTCCAATGTTGGCAGCATACATACTTTCTGTGGGTTGCCAACATTGCTGGGTCAGTACCTGAACGGGTGGAGCTCCTGGCCGGCCGGGCCGATGGTGAACGCCGTGGACGTCGCCGGGTTGAGCTGCAGGTAGTCGCCCATGTTGAGCAGGAACACGTTGTAGAAGTTGAACTTCTCGATCCGCCGGACGACAGTGCCGTGCTCGTCGATGATCACCACGGCCGACATCGCGTTGTTGTTCGGCGACTCGCCGAAGAAGTCGGGCGGCGCGACCTCCTGCACCGCGAACAGCCCGTGCACCGAGTCGGCGGCCGGATGCTCGTAGGTCGAGCCGCCGGGCGTGACGAGCGTGCCGGTGTTCGAGCCCAGGTCGTAGATGCCCAGACCGCCGTAGGAGCCGATCACCGCCTGGTGCGTGGCCGAGTCGACGGCGGCACCGGACGAGAATCCCGTTGTGACGGCTGGGATTCCGTGCACGTCGCCCGAGTCGAGTCCGGCGACGACGACCCTCGGCGTCTGCGTGGCAGCGTCGTCGACTGCGACCACGGCCTGGTTGGTGGCCGAGTCCTGGGCGAACCCGCTGAGGGTTGCGCTCGCGACGCCGCCGAGCGCCGAGCCGAGATCCACAGCCGGGCTGAACGTGTTGTGTGCGACGTCCGACGTCGACACGAGCAGGCTCGGCGTCGAGCCGCCGGTGCCGCTCACCACGGCGGTGTCGGCGGTCGCCTGGTTGTGGGCCACGCAGCCCACCGACCCGAGTGCGTCGGGCGGGGTCCAGGTGCCGGCCGGTTGGCCACCGACCAGCACGCGATACGCGGTGTCGTCCTGGTAGAGGCCGACGTCGCCCTGCAGGATGCCCGAACAGGCCCCACTGATCGTCGAATAGGTCTGGGCCGAGGACACCACGGTCGAGGTGATCCGTCCGGACGCCTGGTCAAACGTCTCGACCGACCCGAGCTTCTTGCCGTCCGCCGTGACCTGGTTGGACGTGATGAACCCGTCCGATCCGTGCTCGTTGACGCCGAAGCCTTCCAGCGCCGAACCGCCGTCGGCGGCCGCCACGCCGTCCATGCTGATCGAGCTGACGCCGCTCGCCTCGCCCACCGCGTGACCGGATCGGGTCGGCAGTACCCGCACGACGTGGTTCATCGTCGCGTCGAGTGCGAGCGCGTCGCCGTCGAGCGTGACGGTGCCGTGCGTGCCCTTCAACGCGACCGCCGACACCGAGCCGGCGTCGTGGCCGTTCGCGTCCCGGACGCTGCCGTTCGGGTTGTTGAACGGGTTGTAGTCGCGGAACGGGGTCGGCCCGGGCGCGCTGAATTCCACCACGGCGCCGGTAGCGCCCGGGACGTTGCGCACGTCGTAGCTCAGCTGGAACGCGCCGTGATCCGGGATCTCCAGGTAGTGCGCACCGTTCAGGGTCGGTGGGGCCGGGCGAGCGTCCGACGGCGGGGCCACCCGGGTGAAGGCGAACGTCGAGTCGTTCGGGCTGAACCAGCCGCCCGGCGCGTTCTGGATGCCGATGCCGTAGATGCCGGCACCGGACAGCGCGGACACCGGAACGTTCACCGTACCGGTAGGTACGGTCAATGGCACCGTGTAGGCGGGACGGAAGAACAGGCCGGTCGCGGTCTCGATCCGTCCCGGCTGCGACACGACCAGCACCGGATTGGTGGCGCCGGCCAGCCGGCTGATGTCGTAGCGCACCGGGATCGTCGGGCCCCGCACGACCGGGGGCACGAGCGGCGCGACGACGCTCGGCACCGAACCGTCGGTGGGCCCGAACGTCAGCGAGACATCCGCCCGCGCCACCACCCGGCCGGGCACCGAGGCGGTGTAGCTGAGCGGCACGGTACGAGGGGTGGTCGACGTGAGCGGCAATCCGGTCGCGCCGAGGATGTCGGCCGGCTGTACGCGGGCCCACGAGGTGGACGCGAGCCGCTGGCCGCCGACCGTGAGCCGATAGCTCACCCCGTGATCGGGCAGTCCCGTCCAGTCCGGAGCGATCGTGATCCACGCGTCGGCGAGCCGGCCGGCCAGCGACACGTTGGCCGGATCGGTCGCCGTCATGATCGAGCCGCCGAGCGCACTGAGTGGCTGGCGTTGCTCGACCGCGACGCGGGCCACGCCGGGGGAGGTCCGTCCGAACAGGGTGGTCACCGCGCGGCCGATGTCGAGCTGGGGGCCGACGTGGAGCGGGATGTCGGCCTGCGAGACGTCGGGCACCGGGGTGCCGGTTCGCTCGAGCAGATCGCGCACGGCCAGCGGGTTGTTCTGTACCGCGCGGTTGTGGGTCAGCCGGGCGACCTGCAGCACGATCGCCGCGGCGGCCGCCGTCTCCGGCGCGGATGCCGATGTGCCGCCCTCGCGATCGACCTGGACCGCCGTGGCGCCACCCCCGTACGCGTGGGAGAAGCTGAGCACGCTGTCGCCCGGCGCGGACACGTTCACCCGCGAGCCGAACCCGGTCGAGTAGTTGCGTCCGCCCGTGTAGCGCGTGGTCGCGAACGCGTGCTGCGCCCGTAGCGTGGCGTTGCGGGGATCGCTGGGGGGCGCGGCGAAGATGTCGTCGAGTGTGGTCGCGCCGACGTCGATCGCGCCCGAGTCGCGCACCTGCGACGGGACGTCCGAGAAGCCGATGTCGTCGAGGCTCGTCGGCGACCCGACGTTCGTGGCGACCGAACCGCCCGACGTCGACACCGCGGCGTTGGTGTACGTGCGCAGACCGTCGTTCGCCGAGACGCAGACGACGATGTGCAGCCCGTGGACGATCGTCGCGATGACGGACTGCGTTACCGGGTCGTCCTCGAGGTAACGGCCCGCGAAGCCGTACTGGTCGTAGCCGAACGCGAGCGACGCAGTGATCACGTCCGGGCGCGGGCTCTGCGTGGCGGCGGCGAGGAACGCGGCGTCGACATCGCTGACGGTGCCGCCCGGCGTGCCCGGAACCACCAGCCGGTAGGAGGCTCCGGGCGCGATGCCGAGCAGGTCGGTGAGGCCGCCGCCGAGGGCCCCGGGGCGCTGCGCATCGTGCGGCAACGGGGCCATCATCGAGAAGTCCAGCCCGATCTCGGCCAGGGTCGGATCGTCACCGCAGGACTCGCCGGTCGGGTCCAGCACGCCGTTCGCGTCGGAGGTGTAGGTGGGGATGAGCGGCATCGACGGCCAGTTGATGTAGCGCTGCCCGCTGATCACCTCGGTGGTCGGGCCGTAGTTGGTGGCGTAGAAGTTGCACGGGTCGCTCGGGTCGGTCGCCGCGGCGGCGTCGTCCAGCGTGCCGAGCGAGACGTTGGTGATGATCTCGCCCTGGCCGGGCAGCTCGCCGTGCTGCGCGATCGCGGTGTAGGCCGGGACGGCGTTCACGCCCGGGTGGTTGAGCAGGCTCTGCGCGCTCGACGTCAGGGCGTAGTTGTCCGGGACGCCCGCGGCGGTAGCGACCCGGGGTTGACGCGTCGCAGCCTGCAGCGTGGCTGTAGATACCGGCTGCGGCGTCGTGTGCGCCGTGCTGACCGTCCAGTTCGGACCGGCATAGGCGATGTCGCTGCTCGAGCGCAGCCGGGTCACCGCCTCGGCGACCGAGGATCCGGTGACGTGCAGGACGTACGCGCTGGAGACGTCGAGCAGCGGGTGGCCCAGCTCCTGCTCGGCGGTGGTGCGCATTCCGGCGAGCTGGGACGCGGCCGATGCGGCGAACAGCGGCCGGGTCCGGTCGACGCCGAGCTGGGCCTGCATGCTCTCGAGCGCCGGCGTGACGCCGTCCCGGTAGACGACGAGGACCTGCTGGTCGGCGTACGGCGTGGCCGGCCCCTGGGCCAGGTCGGCGATGAGGTCGCCCTGCGCCGGCAGCTGTGGCGCGAGGGTTTCGCCACCCGATAGTGGTAGTTGTTCGCTCTTGGCGCCGCCGCCGCGGGCACTGTGCACCTCCGCCATCCCGTCGGAGTACACCTGGGCCCACTCGCCGTTCGGCAGCACCAGGTGCGGGTAAGCGAGCGTGGCGCGAGCCGGTGCGGGCGCCGGCGGTGTCGCGGGCGCCGCGACCGCAGGGACGGTGCCGAGCAGCGCGACCGCGACGGCGGCAAGGACGGCGAGGGTGCGTCGGGGCATGGCGGACCTCCGGGTGATGGCGACTGCGACGTCCGACCGGCGATCCCCCGCTACGACTCCGCCCTGAGCCCGGCCGAATGCACGCTATTCAGCGGCACGAATCGGGGTCAATGCGCAGCTGTGGCAGGAATTCGTCAGTGACTGGAACTCGTCAGCACGGTCTTCATCACCAATCCACAGTTCACACGGCGTTGACACGCGGTTCATAGCAGCGCCTTAATGACACGGTTCGAATCTGTTGGACTTTGATCGAGAGTGTTTGATCAAGTTCATCGGCGTTGTTCATCGATCTCCACACCCAGGAGGATTCGTGCGCACGTCACTCTCCGCCGCGGCCGCCGCCCTACTCGCCGTCGCCGCCGCCCCGTTCATCGCCGCGGCCCCGGCGCTCGCCGATTCGTACAACGGTCTGGCCCTGACGCCGCCGATGGGATTCAACGACTGGAACGTCTTCGGCTGCAACGTCAGCGCGGCGCAGATCGAGAGCGCCGCCCGCGCGATGCACACCAACGGCATGCAGAAGGCCGGCTACAACTACGTCAACGTCGACGACTGCTGGATCAACGGTCGTAGCGTCACCACCGGCGCGGCCGACAAGCTCGCCGCGGGCCGGGACGTGAACGGGCATCTGCTCGCCGACCCGACCTACTTCCCGCCGAGCGCCCCGGGCCAGAACGACGGGATGAAGGTGCTCGCCGACTACGTCCACCAGCTGGGCCTGAAGTTCGGCATCTACGAGGACATCGGCACCGCGACCTGCCAGGGGTTGGCCGGCAGTTTCGGCCACGAGGCCATGGACGCGCAGGACTTCGCCTCGTGGGGCGTCGACTACCTCAAGCACGACGACTGCTTCCTGCCGCCGCAGATCCCGCCGACGCCGGCCGGCTACCAGGCGGCCTATCAGGTGATGTCCGACGCGCTGAAGGCGACGGGACGTCCCATCGTCTACAGCATCTGCGAGCACACCGCCGTCGGCACGACCTGGTTATGGGGCGCCACCCAGGGCAACCTGTGGCGCACGACGTCTGACATCCGGCCGAACTACGCGAGCATGCTGACCAACTTCACCAAGAACGCCGCGCTCGCGGCGTACGCCGGGCCGGGCCACTGGAACGACCCGGACATGCTCGAGATCGGCACCGGCCAGATCACCGCGCTCGCCGCGCCGGCCGCTCGAGGCGCCACGAACGTCAAGGTCAACAGCGTCTCGTCGGCGATCGTCGGCAGCCCGATCACCGCCGGCACTTCCGCCGACGGCACGTTGCAGAGCGACACGATCACCGCTGTGGGAACGGCCGCCACCTCGACGACGCTGTTCACCCCGGCGGCGTCCGGCGCCACGAACGTCAAGGTGGCCAACGTCAGCGGCTTCACCGTCGGCGGTCCGATCACGGTCGACGGCGAGTCGCGCACCGTGTCGGCGATCGGCACGGCCGGCGCGCGCAGCACCCTGTTCACTGCCGCCGCCCCGGGTGACACCAACGTCAAGGTCGCCAGCGTCGCGGGCCTCACCGTCGGGCAGTCGATCTTCCTCGACAGTGGCGCGAATCGCGAATCGCCGACGGTCACCGCGATCGGGACGCCCGGCGTGGCCACCACGCTGTCGGGTGCTACCGCGATCGGCGACACCACATTGAAGGTCGCGGCCGTCACCGGCCTCACCGTCGGCGACACCCTGGCGATCGATACCGGCGCCAACCTCGAGAACGTGACGATCACCGCGGTCGGCACGGCCGGCGCTACCGGCACGGGCGTCACGGTCACCCCGGCCTTGACCAAGGTGCACGCCGGCGGGTTCCGCGGTGCCGCCGTCAAGGACACGAGCCAGCCCGGCACGGGCGTCACCGTGGCATCAGCGCTGACGCTGGCGCACGCCGCCGGCACGGCCACGGCGGGCAACGGCACCGGCATCACCTTCACACCTGCGCTGAAGAGCGCACACGCCGGCGGCGCCGCAGTCGGCGGCCCGCTCGGCACCGGCCTGACGCTCGCGCAGCCGTTGCAGCGCTCGCACGCGTCCGCTACGGCCGTGGGAATCAGCGGCATGACGGTCACCGAGGCGCAGTCCGAGTTCAGCCTGTGGGCCATCGAGGCGGCGCCGCTCATCGCCGGAACCGACATCGCCAACCT
>Ga0137415_10004817_pt1 | contig 13344 bp, 9 predicted proteins | sample CZODoug3_1_1_16f_FD_183082 | JGI IMG/M metagenome (GOLD analysis project Ga0137415, IMG submission 183082) | Vadose zone soil fungal communities from Angelo Coast Range Reserve, California, USA - CZODoug3_1_1_16fungal (Hybrid Assembly) | ecosystem: Environmental > Terrestrial > Soil > Vadose... | reverse complement strand
GAGTGCCGCCGCCTCGTCGAGAAGAAGCTTCCGCTTCCGGCGTACGACTACTGCCTGAAGTGCTCGCACACCTTCAACCTGCTCGACGCGCGCGGCGCCATCAGCGTGACCGAGCGGCAAGGTTACATCTTGCGGGTCCGCAAGCTCGCCCACGACTGCGCGAAGCTGTACCTGGCGACGCGGGCGCGGATGAAGTTCCCCTCGCTCGCGGATCGGGCGCTCGCGGAGAAGGAGCTCGCCCGCCACGCCGAGCTGCTCGCGGACCAGCCCGTGCGCAGCGCCGCGGAGCCCCGGCGGGCGGAGCGTCGGTGACATGGACCTGGTGTTCGAGATCGGCACCGAAGAGCTTCCCGCGAGCTTTCAGAGACCGGCGTTGGAGTGGATGGCCGCGGCGATCAACAAGGCGCTCGACGACGCGCGCCTGAACGGCGAAGGCGAGGCCCAGCGCGCGAACATCTCCACCTTCGCGACGCCGCGCCGGTTGGCGCTGATCGTCACCGCCATCGCCCAGAGGGCGTCCGACATCCGCAAGAAGCTCTCCGGTCCTCCGGCAAAGCAGGCGAAGCAGGACGGGAAGTGGACCAAGGCGGCCGAGGGGTTTGCCCGAAAGGCGGGGGTGCCCCTCGAGGCGCTGCAGGTCGAGGGCGACCGCGTCGTCGTCGAGCAGCACCTCTCCGGGCAGGCCGCGGTGGAGGCCCTGCCGCCCATCCTCGAGCAGATCGTCCGCGGGATCCCGTTCCGCAAGTCGATGCGCTGGGACGCGCTGGAGACCGACGCCTTCGCCCGCCCGGTGCACTGGATCGCCGCGACTCTGGATGGCAAGCCGCTGCAGGTGAAATTCGCGGACGTCTCCAGCGCGCCGAAGACGCGCGGCCACCGGTTTGCGGCGCCCGATGAATTCCCGCTCCCGTCCGCCCGGGACTACGTCAACGCGCTGCGCAAGGCACACGTCCTCGCCGACTGGGCGGAGCGCAGCCAGCGGATCGCCCAGGAGGCGGCCCGGGCCGCCCACGAGGCAGGAGGGGTTCCGAGGCCCGACCCCGAGCTCCTCGAGACGGTGACCGGGCTGGTGGAGGAGCCGTTCGGCATCGCCGGATATTTCGCCAAGGAGTTCCTGCAGCTGCCGCCCGAGGTCCTCGTTTCGGAGATGCGCGGACACCAGAAGTACTTCGCGGTGCAGGACGAGAAGGGCGAGCTCCTCCCGGCCTTCGTGGCGATCTCGAACACCAAGGTGCGCGACCCCGCGGTGAGCCGCAGAGGCTACGAGCGCGTCCTGCGCGCCCGTCTTTCCGACGGCAAGTTCTTCTTCGACGAGGATCGCAAGGTCCCGCTCCGCTCGCGGCTGGAGAAGCTGGGACGCCGCACCTTCCTGCAAGGGCTCGGCACCGAGCTCGAGCGAGTCCAGCGCCTGCGCGAGCTTTCCCTCTGGCTGCACGGCGCCACGGGCCGCGGCGATCCCCGCCAGCTCGCGGAGGCGGCCGAGCTTTGCAAGGCGGACCTCACCACCGGCATGGTGGGCGAGTTCCCGGAGTTGCAGGGCGCCATGGGCCGCATCTACGCGCTGCAGGAAGGCGTCGAGCCGGCGGTGGCGGAGGCGATCTTCGAGCACTACCTGCCGCGCGGCGCGGAGGACCGGCTGCCCTCCGGCGACGTCGGGGCGCTCCTCGGCATCGCCGACCGGCTCGACCTGCTCGTCGGCCTGTTCGGGCTAGGAAAAGAGCCGACGGGCACCGCCGACCCCTTCGGCCTGCGGCGCGCCGCGCTCGGAATCCTGCGCGTGACTCTCGCCCGCGCGTACCGGTTCGACATGGATGAAGCGCTGCGCGCGGCGCAGAGGCTGCACGGGAAGGACGATCGGACGATCCGCGAGCGGGTGTGGCAATTCCTTCTCGCGCGGCTCGAGGTGCTCCTGCGCGACAACGCCCAACCCGATTCCATCCAGGCCGTGCTGCATACCGGCGCTCGCGATCTGGTCGCCCTGGACAAACGCCTCGCCGCCCTGCAGACGGTCCGGGAGAAGAGCCGCGCGCAGTTCGAGGCGACCGCTTCGGCGTTCAAGCGGATCGGCAACATCCTCCTGCAGGCGCAGCAGAAGGGGATCGCTCCGGTCGGGTTCCACGAGCGGCTCTGCAAGACGCCGTCGGAGAAGGCGCTCGCGGCCGCGCTCGAGCAGAGCCGCGGCCGCGTCTCGGCTGCCCTGGCGGAGAAGGAGGACTACCTCGCCGCGTACGCGGCGCTCGCCGAGCTGCGGCCGGTCGTCGACCGCTTCTTCGACGAGGTGATGGTGATGGATCCCGACGCCGCCCAGCGCGACAACCGCCTCGCGCTGCTGCGGGCGTTGCAGGAGCTTTTTGCTCCCCTCGCCGACTTCTCCCGCCTGCAGGTCGAGAAATCATCTTGACCCCGCAGGCGAGCGGCCCTAGGAAGGCCGCTCGCATGAAGAGGAGCGCGATCGTCGCGGCGGCGCTGCTGCTGGGCTGCAACACCAACCCGCCCGAGCTGCTGCCTCCGCCGTTCGGTCCGAACGGACGGCAGCCCACGCGGCTCTTCTTTCCCACCGGCCTGGCACAAGCCGACGGGGGAGTGCTGCTGGTCGCGAACGGCAACTTCAACCGGGCCTTCCAGGCCGGCACCGTCGTCAGCATCGACCGGACGTACCTGGATTCGCTTTTCGAGCTCAAGACCGATGCGGGCGTGGATCTGGACTGTAGCGTCCCGAGCCCGGATCCGCGCTGCAACCCCCAGATCCCGCAAGACAAGTTCCTGGATGCCGTCATGATCGGCAACTACGCGGGGCCGCTGGTCCTCAACACCGACAAGACGGCCGCATACACCGGGTCGCGAGACAGCGGGAGGATCAATGCCGTTCGCGTCGGCCCGGGCGGATCCCTCGGTTGCCCGCCCAATGCAGGCGACGATGCGCGCAAGGATTGCCGCAGCGGCATCATCGATCTCACGCCGGCGGGCGTCGACGGACCCTATGCCATCGCCGCCGGCGACAGCCTGCCGCCCGGAACATCGACCGCTCAGAGCGTCCTCTTCGTCTCGTCGATCATTCCCCACATCGACTCCATCAGCAGCGGGCAAATCATCACCAGCACGGCGGTCGCCGCGCTGAGCATGCAGGATCCCTCGAAGCTCCTGTTCACGATGCCGGCGGGGTCCCTGTTCGTCGGCGGCGCTGCGGGCAGCGGGTACGGAGTCGGGCCCATGGTGTTCGACCAGGCCCGCCGGGAGCTCTACCTGAGCGGCTGCTACCAGAGGTCCACGAGCTTCGGCTCCGGCGAGCCGGGCACCGGACTGTGCGTCGGCATCGGGACGAACTACTTGCGCATCCTCAACGTCGACGCCGCAAGCGCGGCGGCGCTGTACCTCCTCGACCTGCACGCCGACGTGCTCAGCACGTACACGACCCAGCTTCTGCTCGACATTCCCGGCCCGCCTGCCACCCTCTCCGGACCGCCGCTGACGCTGTGGGCGACGATGCGCAATCCCGATTCGCTGGTCGTGATCGATCTTCCGGCGCAACCCTCGGTCGCGCCGCGGGTCCGCGAGGTCGTTCCATTGCCGATCTCCCCGTCCGACATGGTCCGCATCGATCGCGGCACCGCCCCCCCACTGCTCGCCATCGTGGCGGAACGGCTCGACGCCGTCTCCATCTTCGATACCGGCACGGACCAGGTCGTGGCGCAGGTGGAACGGCTGGGCGATTCGCCTTTCAGCATCCAGAACATCGACTGCCCGGCATCGAAGCCGGCCTCCGCGTGCCTCGCCGTGAGCGTGTTCGGTGCTTGCCGCGTCGCGCTCATCGAGGTGCCGAAGGACAGTCCCTCGAAGACGGCGCTCCGCGCCCTCGCCGGGAGCTGCCCTTGATGAATCGAGCGCTGCTGCTCCTGTCCCTTCTCGCGATCGCTTGCACGTCGAACGCGACCACGGTGGCCGCGGGCCAGTTCACCGCGCCCACCGGCCTCGCCGCGACCGGGGCGGGCGATCGCGACGTCTTGTTCATCGCCAACACCGGCCGCGACGGCCTGCGCGCGCTGCAACTCTGCAACGGCCCGTTGCTCCTGGACGGCGGGATCGATCCGGCGGATACGTGTCCCTCAGGCGAGGACCGTCAGTTCGTGCCCGCTCCCATCCGTGTGTTCCCCGCGAGCATCGAGACCGGCGATCGGCCGATGCGGATCGCCGGCGTGCGCCTCAGCCGCGCCGACGGAGGCTCCGCGGGCGTGGCCCTCGTGACCGGGTCGCAAACCCCTCCTGATGCGGGGTCAGCAGGTTCCAGCCTGGCCATCGTGGACGCGCGCAGCTTGATCGAGACGCAGTCGAGCGGCGGCGTGCCGCGCCCTGTCCAGTACCTCGACCTGTCAGGCACGGCCGCGGATGGGGGAACGCTGGAGAGTCCGGTCGTCGACGTCGTGGCGGCCAATCCCGTCGATCCGGATCTCGATATCGAGGTCAGCGCGGACGCGGGACAGCCGGTGACCGCTTTCGCCGCCACCCGCTCGGAGCTGGTGGTGCTCGACGTCGCCCTCGACGGCAGCGGCTTTGCGCAGGTCCCTTCGATCCGCGGACGCTGCACGCTCGACCCGGTCGTGCCGACGAAGCTCGCCGTGGTTCCCGGGGACGATGGGCAGGTGTACGTGGCGGACGGGGCCGGAGACGGCGTGGTCTCCGTCCAGACCAGCAGCGTCGCGGGCGGACCTTGCACGATGGATCGCATCAGCGCGGGCGGGCGCCAGGTGCGTTCCGTCGCCCTCAGCCCGCGCTGGTACGACCAGGACGCGAGCGGCCAGCCCCGGACGCGGCCGGCAGGCGAGCTTCTCATGATGGTCGTCGAGCCGCTCGCGACCGCGCAGGCAGGCCAGACGCTCGATCCCGGAGGCGTGCTCTTCGCCGGGACCGGTCGGGGCCTGGTCCTCAAGGGGATCGTTCCCATTCCGCCCTTCGATCCGACGAAGGACGTCGCGGAACCGATGCAGCCCCTCTCGCTTCCCGGCAACGGGTTGACGCGCGAAGGAACGTTCCTGCGCGCGATCAAGCCGCGCTCCCAACCGAAGCCGCCGGACCTGACCCTCTGCACGGCCGCGCCCTGCACGCCCCTCTGCGCAGTGCTCAACTGCCCGAAGCCCATCCAACTCTTCGGGTTGCTGGCAGCGGTCAGCGCCACCGACGGCAACACCTACGTCATCGAAGTCCCCCTGCGCCGATTCGTGACCTCGAACCGGTACACGGTGGCGAACGACCAGGGCCTCGTGCCGACGGTCCTTCAGGTGCCCACATACAGCAACCCGGTCACCAACCCACCGGTCCTCACCCTCGATACCCCCACCTTCGAGCCGGGCGTGACGCACAACGCATCCTGGCGCGCCGTCTGGCACTCGCAGATCCCTGCGCTGGAGCGACGCGCCGGCACCGTGACGCAACCGGCCGTCGATACCCTGCGGTTCACCACGGCGCCCGCAAACCTGGATACCTGGCGCAACGACCCGGCGATCGCGCTCGCCGCGGGCGACGTGGTCTCGTTCGCCGCATTCTCGCTCGCCGCCAATACATCGCCGTCCTGCCAGGACATGGTGACCTCGGAGACGCAGAGGCCGCTGCGCTTCGAGCTGACGATCACCGACGTGCAGCCGGACCATCTCGACCTGCAGATCTCGAGCATCGTGTATGAGGCCGGATCGGCGGCGGACTTTCATCCGGAAGCGTGCGGCGGCGACTTCGGAGCGGTCGTGGAGGTGCGCACGGCGGGGACGCAACCATGGCTGGTGTTCGAAGGAAATACCGCGCGCGGCCGGGTCGCCGACCAGGGCAAGTTCATCGCGCGCCAGCGGCGATTCGATTATCCGCGCTCGGCATACGACCCGGGCGACCCTGCCAGCTCTCCGCCGCGGCTCCCGCAGGCGGCGAGCGCAAACGACATCGCGTTCTCGTTCCAGCTCTCCGGGCCCACTCCAACCATTCCCTCCAGCTTCAGCTGGATCATCGGGAGCGGGTATGCGCCGCTACAGTATTCGGACATCCTGGCGACGGCGGGGCTCGCAACCGCGGTCTACGCGTACAGCTCGCGGAGGTTGCCCAGCCGCGTATTCACCTCCCTGACCGGAAGCAACGAGCTGCTGGAGGCGGACCCCACCATCCTGCTCTCGCTCTCAGCCATCGGGGTGCTGGCCTACCGGTAGGGCTGCTGGACTGTTCGCGAGGTGCCCGCGTCCGGTACACTGGGTCGAGGTGGACCATGACCGATGACCGCGGCAAAACCGCCCGCACGCTGCTCATCTCCGACCATCTCTGGGAGGCGTTCTCCAGCATGGCGGTGGAGATGGGAAGCGACCGCGAGGCGCTGATCAACCAGGCGCTGTACACGTTCGCGCGCTTGAACGGGTTCCTCCTGGCGGCGGATCTGCAGAAGCTCGTCCCCAGATCCGCGCTCACCGATTCGGGCCGCCTGCGCATCGCGCCTTCCCCGGATGAGCGGCCCACCGTGGCGAGTGCGCAGCCGGATCAGGACCGCGTCGCGGAGGTCGGCCAGCACCTGGCGGCGGCCGGCATGCCGCGGCGGGTTTCCATTCCGACCGCACCCGGCCAGCAAGACGCCTCGAGCGAGGTCCCGGAGGACTCGGCAGCGACGAGCCTGGATCTGCCCAGCGTCGCGGGAGGCCCGCGGGAGCGCACCTCGATCCTGAACGGGCGCTCCGAGGAGGCCGTTCAGGCAGCCGCGGCGGGCCGCATCGTCGTGCTGCTCGCCGCGGACGGAGAGGAGATCGGGCGCGTGCAGAAGGACCGGTTCCTGATCGGGCGGGGCAAGCACTGCGACCTGGTCATCAACTCGGGAAAGGTGAGCCGCGAGCACGCCGCCATCGTCCGCGAAGGGGATGCATGGTTCATCGAGGACCTCGGCTCCTCGAACGGGACCTGGTTCGACAAGCGCCGGCTCAGCCGGCGGCAGATCCAGGACGGCGACGAGTATTACGTGTGCGCCGAGAAGCTGACCTGCGCGTTCCGATGACGCCCTGGGCCGCTCGGCGGCCCAGGAACCTGTACACTCCGCGATGATGTGGCTCCGCGAATTCATCGACGCACCCGTGCAGGCCAAGATCGCGCTCGCCTCTCTCGCTCTGGCACTCGTCGTCAGCTCCGTGACCGACCTGCGCCAGCGCCGCATCCCCAATGCGGTCACGTATCCTGCGCTGTTGATCGTCACCGCCTGTCTGGTTTGGCTGGGTGGCCTGTCGCTGCTCCTCGAGTCGATCCTCGGCGCCCTCGTCTGCGTCGCCCCCCTCGCGCTCGCGATGTGGCGCGGCTGGATGGGCGCGGGCGATGTGAAGCTGATGGCGATCGCCGGCCTGGTCTCGGGCGCCGCCGCCGGATGGCCGTTCTCGCTCGTGGTGCTGCTCGACGTGGCCATCGCCGGCGGCGTCCTCGCTCTGTCCTGGATGCTGGCTGCCAGGGCCGGCGGTCAGACACGGCCGAGGTCGGTTCCGTACGGCGTCGCCATTGCGGCGGGCACCGCCTGGGCGTTCCTCATGGAGACACCGCTCTTCTGACCGATGGCAGCCACCGGCCGGCTCTGTCACGCTGTCCGGCGACCATGCGACGACTGACCATCTTCACCCTGCTCTTTGCCGCGGCCGGCGCCGGGCAACCCGAAGGCGCCCTCATCACGCTCGGCGTCGGCCAGCAGAAAGTGATCCAGCTCGGCAACGTGGCCCGCGTCGCCATCGGGGAGCCGGAGATCGCCGACGTCAAACAGGTCGGCGGCGGAGGCGAGCTGCTGATCACCGGCGTCGGGGAGGGCCGCACCTCCTTGCTCGTCTGGCGCACCAACGGTTCCCGCCTCGGCTACCTGGTCGTCGTCCGCAGACAGGATCCCAGGGAGTTGATGATCGAAGTGCGCGCGCTGCTGGGCGAGCGCGAGGGTATCCATGTCCGGGTGGTCGGCGACCGGGTGGTCCTCGAGGGAGAGACGCTCACCGGCGACGACTACGAGCGCGTCCAACAGATCACCCAGCTCTACCCGCAAGTGACCTCCTTCGTCCGCCCCAGCGGAAACGCGCGCAGGCTCGCCGCCGAGGCGCTGAACCGGGCGTTGCAACGGCACGGACTTCGCGGCGTATCCGCCGGCGTCCTCGGGAACACGCTGGTGCTCGAAGGCTCCGTGGAGTCGAAGGACGACCTCCGCAAGCTCGATCTGATCGCGCGCGCCGCCGCGGAGAAGGCGGAAAACCTCGTCACGGTCGGCATGAAGAAGATGATCCTGGTGGAGGTGGATTTCGTGGAGGCGAGCTCCGGCAGCACCAGGGCGGTCGGGATCAAACCGCCCGCGGCGCTGGTGTCCACTGGAGAGGGAGCGACGGCCAGCGTCTCCATCATCCACCCCATCGCCGGCCTCGACTCCGGGCAGACGCAGAAATCGGCGAGCGTGAGCGTGAGCGCCTCCGCGGCGACGGACTTCTCGGCGGGCGCGCGGTTCGACAACGGAGCCGTCCGGGTGCTGAGCCAGCCACGGCTCGTCTGCGCCAGCGGCGAGAAGGCGCAGTTCGTCGCCGGCGGCGAGATCCCGATCGTCATGGTCACGCAGAGCCAGTCGTCGGTGGAATTCAAGAAGTTCGGCATCCTGCTCGACATCACGCCCACCGCCGACAGGAGCGGCAACATCGCGGCCGAGATCCATGCCGAGGTGAGCGACGTCGACCGGAGCATCGCCGTGCGCGCCAACGGCTTCGACATGCCGGGGCTGCGCGTCCGGGACGTGAAGACCAGCGTGACCGTCAAGGACGGGGAGACCATCGTCCTCAGCGGGCTGTTCAGCTACAGCGAGGACAAGGAGGTCTCGAAGGTGCCGCTGCTCGGGCACATCCCCATCCTCGGCGAGCTGTTCAAGAGCCGCAGCTTCGTCGAGCGCAAGACCGAGCTCGCCATCTACGTGACTCCGCGGATGATCTCGTCGGGGACGGAGAAGGCGAACGAGCTGATCGACGGAGCGCGCAAGCTGTACAAGGACGCCGAGGACTCGGTGTCATTCTCGGTGTTTGATTAGCCGCTCCCGCGCCGCAGGCGCGGGTATGCGGCTATGCAGTTGTTGTCGGCCTTCGCGCTTTGCTCTGCGCGCCATGTCTAAGTAGTCTGTCTCCCGCCGAGAGGGGGCTCCGACATGTCATTCAGCATCATCCTCACCGAGAAGGGCGGAGCCACGCAGCGGCTGGACTTCGAGTGCGAAGAGATCACCATCGGGCGCGTCGACGAGAACGACATCTGCCTGCCCAAGGGAAACATCTCCAAGAAGCACACCAAGATCGTCGTCAAGGACGGAAAGATCATCGTCCTCGATCTGAAATCGACCAACGGCACCTACGTGAACGGGAAGAAGCTCGCCGGGCCCCAGGTCATCTCGCCCGACGACAAGGTCTACATCGGCGATTTCATCCTCAACGTCGAGCCGCCGGACCTCGGTGCCGGCGTCGAGCCGGACGCGGCCCCGCAGGACGGCGACGAGGTCGCGGAGCAGCCCACGATGACGCCCGCGCGGCCGCGCTACGTGGGGACCGACGCCACGAGGCGGGACGGTCATCCGCAGCGGGCGCCCGCAGCGCCCATGGCGCAGCCTCCGGTGACCGGCCTCGCCGGCGACTACGCGGCCACGCTGCAGCTCGCGCACGATCGGCTGATCGAGGCCCTCGACTTGCGCCGGCTGGACCTGGAGAGGCTGGGTTCCGAGGAGCTGCGGAAGAAGACCGAGGACACCATCCGGCAGATCGTCACCCGCATGGACCAGACCGGCGAGCTGGATCCGCACCTCGACCGCGAGGAGCTTGTACAGGACGTGCTCAACGAGGCCCTGGGCCTCGGTCCGCTCGAGACGTATCTCGCCGACGAGACCGTCAGCGAGATCATGGTGAACAGCCCGACCCACGTCTACGTCGAGCGGGCCGGCCGGCTGGAACGGGTGGAGAAGGCGTTCAGCTCGGCTCAGGCCGTGCTGGGCGTGATCGAGCGCATCGTCGCTCCGCTCGGCCGGCACATCGACGAATCTTCGCCGCTGGTCGACGCCCGCCTGCCCGACGGCAGCCGCGTCAACGCCATCATTCCTCCGCTGGCGCTGAAGGGCCCTTGCATCACCATCCGCAAGTTCAAGCGCGAGCTGCTCGCGGCCGACGATCTGATCGGCCTCGGCGCCCTCACGCCGCAGATGGCCCAGTTCCTCGACGCCTGCGTGAAGGTCCGGCGCAACCTCGTCATCTCGGGCGGCACCGGCTCCGGGAAGACCACCCTGCTCAACGTCTTGTCCGGCTACATCCCCGAGCAGGAGCGGATCGTCACCATCGAGGACGCGGCGGAGCTGCAGCTTCCGCAGGAGCACTGGATCCAGCTCGAAGCGCGCCCGGCGAACATCGAGGGGAAGGGCCAGATCACCATCCGCGATCTCGTCCGCAACGCCCTGCGCATGCGGCCGGACCGCATCGTGGTCGGCGAGTGCCGCGGCGGCGAGGCGCTGGACATGCTGCAGGCGATGAACACCGGCCACGACGGCTCGCTCACCACCCTGCACGCCAATTCGCCGCGCGATGCGCTCGCCCGCCTGGAGACGCTGGTCCTGATGAGCGGCATGCAGCTGCCCGTGCGCGCCATCCGCGAGCAGGTGGCCGGCGCGGTGAACCTCATCGTCCAGCAGCAGCGCTACGCCGACGGCACGCGGCGGATCTCCGCGATCAGCGAGGTGTGCGGGATCGACGGCGACGCCATCGCGGTGCAGGACGTCTTCCGGTTCGCGCAGGAAGGCTTCGACGCCGAAGGGCGCGTGGTCGGCCGTTTCGTCCCCACGGGCGTGGTGCCCACCTTCTACGAGGATCTGCAGCGACGGGGCGTCCCGGTCGACATGGACGTGTTCCAGGACGCCTGAACCAGGCCGACCAGGCATTCCGGAGATCTTTGAGTCCGGGAGCAGGGGAGCCGATCTGAGGATCATGGAATCAAGTCCTCAGACTTGGGCGATGCCGCCGTCGACGAACAGCTCGATCCCGGCGACGTAGCTGCTCTCATCGGAGGCCAGGAACGAGACCACTTTCGCGACTTCCTCCGTCGTTCCCGGCCGACCCAGCGGGATCCTGGGTACCACGCTCGCGACGTACTGATCGACCTGCTGCGCGTTCATGCCCAGGCCGTTGTTGTAGCCCGGCGTAGGGATGATTCCCGGGCTGATGGCGTTGACGCGAATGCGCCGATCCTTCAGGTCGACGCTCCAGGTTCGCGCAAACGAGCGCACCGCGGCCTTCGTCGCGCTGTACACGCTGAACGCGGGCCCCCCCGTCGACGCCGTGATGGAGGCATTGAGCACGATCGACCCGCCCTCCCGGAACAGCGGCAGCGCCTTCTGCACCGTGAAGAGCAACCCCTTCACGTTGGTATCGAAGATCCGATCGAAGTGCTCCTCGGTGATGGCACCCAGTGCCGCAAAACTTCCAGTGCCGGCGTTGGCGAAGAGGATGTCGATGTGCCCCTTCTCGCGCTTGACGGTGTCGTAGAGGCGATCGAGGTCCTCGGGATTCGAGACGTCGCCCTGCACGCCGGTCACGCCTTTGCCGATGCTTCGCAACGCCTTGTCCATTTCCTCGCGCCGCCGCCCGGTGATGAAGACGTAGGCGCCTTCGTCCACGAGGCGTTGCGCCGTCGCAAGGCCGATACCAGAAGTCCCGCCGGTCACCACCGCCACTTTCCCTTCGTGCTTGCCCATGGAATGCCTCCTGCCCACTACGATGATGACAATCATCGTCGGATTCGGCGCCGATGACGATCGTCGTCGAAGCACATATCCTTCCAGCGAACGGATGGCGCGAATTGGTTATTGAGGTCTCATGTCACCTCACGGCGTACCCGGCGACGCGCCATTCGCCGTCGTCGCAGAGCATCTCGGTGACGCTCTCGAACACGACCGGCCGCCGCGTGAACTTGGACTGGTACTCGACGACCAGGTACCGGCCCGGCGGCGCAGACGGAACCGCCCCCGTTTCCATCAGGGAGATCAGCTTGCGCAGGCGCGGCGTTCCCAACGACCCGCGCAGCGCCGCGGCGGACTCCATCCATCCGCCCCGCGGCGTGCTCTGCTGCAGGAACGGAGCCGCGGTGCCCCAGCTCTCCTCGAACTTTCCCGAGTCCAAGAGCGAAAGCCAGGCGTCAGCCTGCTGCTTGGCGGCGCGCAAGCCGGCCGGATCGCGCTCGTCTTCGGGCAGGGTCGGCGTCGTCCGGGGAAAGGGCCGGTTCGTGCGGGCGGTGCGCTTCCACTTTCCCGAGGCCTGGCGCTCGTAGAGCATGTCCTGATCGATCACGTCGGCTCCGGAGCCGAGCCGGGCGACAACCACCACCGCCGTATCCTTCTCGTGCTCTGCGTGCGGACGCAGGTAGGCGAACAACTCTTCCGCGGCGGCCTGCAGCTCCTTCTGCGTCTGCGCCGTGCTCACATACGAAATCGCCAGCGCGATCCGCTTGCCCTCCGGGTCGAGCACCGGGCCCGAGTTGATCACCCGGAAGAAATGGCCGGACGGCAGGGTGAGCAGGGAGTAGGGCGGACGCGCAGAATCGGCGGACGTCGAGACAGAGGCGAGGACACCTGCGAGCAGGGCGGATCCAAGGGACATGCTCGCCAATCTACCCGGAGGTGCGGCGAAGCGGGGACCTCGTCATCCGGCGAGGCCTTTGCTGGGAAGGCGCTCTCTTCAGGACCGACATTCGCATCTCCGCTCTCCGCCCCTTTCGCCGGCATGAGCGGGTGTTCCGAGGCGGGTTCGCGCCCATGATGGCGCGTCTGGCCGCCCGCCTCCTCGCCGCGCTGGTCACCGGGCTGGCGCGCTTCGGCACCGGCGTCAGGCCCGATTGGCGCGGCTGCCTGCCGCAGATGCGCCAGCGGATCTACTTCGCGAACCACGGGAGCCATGGCGATTTCGTGCTGATCTGGACCGTGCTGCCGCCGATCCTGCGTGCCACCACGCGCCCCGTCGCCGCCGCCGATTACTGGGACCGGCCCGGCATTCGCCGCTTCGTCGGCCGCAACGTGTTCAACGCCTTGATGATCAATCGCCATCCCGTACCCGGCGCTCCGCATCCGGTCGAGCTGATGGCGGAGGCGGTGCGGCAGGGCTCCTCCCTCATCCTGTTCCCCGAGGGCACCCGCAACACCACGGAAGCGGCGCTCCTGCCCTTTCGCTCGGGCCTCTATCGCCTGGGGCGCGCCATGCCCGAGATCGAGCTCGTGCCGGTCTGGATCGACAACATCTCGCGCGTCATGCCCAAGGGCGAGATGCTGCCCATCCCGCTCCTGTGCAGTGTCGCCTTCGGTACGCCGCTCGGCCT
>Ga0137415_10004816_pt1 | contig 13347 bp, 8 predicted proteins | sample CZODoug3_1_1_16f_FD_183082 | JGI IMG/M metagenome (GOLD analysis project Ga0137415, IMG submission 183082) | Vadose zone soil fungal communities from Angelo Coast Range Reserve, California, USA - CZODoug3_1_1_16fungal (Hybrid Assembly) | ecosystem: Environmental > Terrestrial > Soil > Vadose... | reverse complement strand
CGGGGAGTATTCCTGAGAGGAGAGCGAGGTATGCTGGAAGGTTAGCATTGAGCTCGCGCCCAGTTGCTTTCGAGAACAGGTAGCTCCAGCAGGTGTGGCCTAGAAGAAACATTTTTGCTGGGAAGTCCTCGCGTCCGATTACGTGGGTCGGTGCGGGGGCTCCTAGAAATGATTGATGCTGAAGATGGAGAGATGTGCAGAGGGACTGCGCTGGTCAACGGGTGGGTCTCAGGGGACTCCTACTGTACTGTCAGAGTTATCGAGAAACTATTGGCCAGGGTCCCGCTGACCCCGAGAACCACGATAGTGTAGATTCCCCGCGACGTCGTGCCAGAAGTATTGATGGTTAGGACAGCGTTCCCAGTACCGCCAGATAGCAACGTGACTCGGTTGGGGTTGAGAGTCAGAGTCGGACTAGAACCATTACTCGGCGATATCGAGGTTGTCAGGTTGACCTGTCCGACAAAGCCCCCGATGCTTGTCAGCGTGAGGGTGGTGCTGGTCGCCGAGCCACGGGTCACGTTCATCGAGGACGGGGAGGAGGTGATCGAGAAGTCTGGAGAGGGAGGCGGGATCACTCTCAGAATACTCGTCACGTTGTGACTGAGCTTTCCACTAGCCCCATCGATAATTATTGTGTAGGTGCTCAGTGGGGCTGAGGCTGGGACGGACACTGTGAGTGTTGATGATCCTGATCCGGTTAGTAGAGAGACGGAGCCGGGGTTCAGGGCGATGGTGACATTCGTGATTCCTGGGGAGAGAGAATAGTTCAGGTTGACGCTTCCCGCAAAACTGTTCAGGCTGGTGAGTGATACTGTGATTGCGGCGAGGCTTCCCTGGGGAGTGGTGATTGAGACTGGGTTGGTCCCGATCGTAAAGTCGGGAGTTGTTGGGCCTCCTATTCCGGCGACTTCGCTGAATATTGTCGAGGCGTAGAATCCGACTCCTGCTCCGAGCAGTAACATCATCAGTAGGGACCATGCTGGGAGAGGTCTCCTCAGCCTGGGAGTGAGCTGTGGGTGTCCAAGGCCTTGATGAGCGAGTGTCCGGAAGGGTCTGGCCAGTGCAGCGATTAACGGCCAGAGCGCGAACGGTTTCCGGAGCGTCTTCAAGACCCGGACTAGTTGTATCCTGAAGATTCTCGGGATTATCTTTGAAAAGTCGATGGACAAGGCTCTAAGGTCTCGGATTGGCCGGTGGGTCTTTGGGCGTTCTGTACCGCGGGAGCCTCTAGCAGAGGAACTAGGATCGAACTCGGAGACTCGGTCTCCTCTGGCTTGAAGAATTGAGCGTTAGCTTATAGGAAAATCAAAAGGACTCAGAGAGAAACTCATCACTGGAGATTTGGAGAAATGGCGTTCACCGACATAGTCTTCAACACTATCGTCAGCCTTCTCTACCAGACAGGTTACTTGGGAGTATTCCTACTGATGGTCGCAGAGAGCGCGACTCTTCCGATTCCGAGCGAAGTAGTCCTCCCCCTAGGAGGGTATCTTGTCTCGCAGGGCAGATTGGAATTCTGGTCGACAGTGGCCGTGGCGACTGTTGGAAGCCTGGTCGGGACGATAGTTGACTATGGAATCGGCTACTATCTCGGAAGACCCGCGGTCCTACGCTACGGCCGTATTGTGCGGTTTAGCGAGAAGCGGCTGGAGACTACTGAGCGATGGTTCGCGTCGCATGGGAAGAGCGTTGTTCTGCTCGCCCGTTTCGTTCCACTACTTCGGACGCTGATCGCGTTTCCCGCGGGACTCGTAAAGATGGACGTGAAACTCTTCCTTGTCTACTCTGCGGTCGGCATCCTCGTCTGGGATATCGCCCTGGTCTATCTCGGGGTGCTGGCGGGGCAGAACAGCACGGCGATCGCTAACACTCTACAAGCCTACTTTCTGCCGCTAGGCGTCGCAGCTGTGATAATCGCGGGGATTCTGGTTTATCGAGAACTCCGGACAGAGAAGGATTGACAGGAAACCCCGGGATCCGAGTCGCGAGGATTGATCGATTTTAGAAATATTCTAGGTTTCTGGTTCGGATGAGGTTTTACAGGGATATGACCGGCCGGACGGTTGGCCTCTCGTGATAGATCTTAGAGAATTAGCACGATGATGATCAAGTTTCTGATTCCCAGGCGATTCTAGGCGATTTGCAGGGGATATCAGATTCCTAACCTCCGGTCCATGCTAAGTCCACGAAAAGTAGAGGCTCTTCTATTGTTTGATGTTCAGGGGGGAGGCTCTGACTGGGTCGGGTTCGAGAGAAGTTATCGGTAGCCTTGGCTTCCCAGGGCGTTGCTGGCTTGAGCGATCTTTACCAGGGCTTCCGGCGTTCTCGATTTTAGCTGATACAAGTAGGAAGTTAGACCCTTAGCGACGAATCGCTTAATGAACTCGGATCTCTGAAGATCTCCCTGCCGATACCGGTAGTCGTTGTATACTGATTCTAGAACCGCCCAGTCCTCTTCCGGCATCTTAACCATCTTCGAGTAAGGTTCCCAGACCTTGCTAGGCTTAGAATCGGCCATATTCTATCAAACTACTCCTGTTGCGAGTACAAAGCAAAACGGTAGTGTAGACAGGATGAAAGGATACTGTAACCCACGTAATCGGAACGCGACAAGCCCACCAGTAGGGTTTGGATTCCAAATGCCTATGAACGGGTCCCTCCGCGAAGAATCTTGAACCTCCCCAGCATTCGCGAAATGGTTGACACCCTGAATGAACGAGCTCTACGCCATAATCCTCGGACTAGTCCAGGGAATATCCGAATGGCTGCCTATCAGCAGCAAGACCCAGATCCTCTTCGCCTCCACACTCCTCTTCTCGCTACCTCTGGCGGTGGCTTACGCCTTCGGCCTCTTCATGGAGATCGGGTCGGTAGGCTCCGCAGTAGTCTACTTCCGGAGAGACATCCGCTCACTCTTCAAGGACCGAAGGCTAGTCGTCTACTTGCTAGTAGTAACGGTAGTTACCGGCCTGGTTGGAGCCCCACTGTACTACTTGACGGACAAGGTCCTGACAACCAGTCCCTACAACATAGGCATCCCGATGGTTCTGCTAGGACTCGTACTGATAGGCACCGGATTCTACATCAGATATTCGCGCACAAAACCCAGACTCGTCGTTGGCCTCGAAGAGATGAAACTGAAGAACTACATTATGATTGGAATCGCGCAGGGAATAGCAGCACTCCCCGGCGTGAGCAGATCCGGAATGACAGTATCAACAATGCTGCTTATGGGGGTAAAGCCAGAGCAGGCTTTCCGCCTATCCTATCTCGCCTACATCCCCGCCTCACTGGGAGCCTTCTTCGTAACCCTTCTCCTCAGCAAGTCACAAGTTGACACGGCGATACAGGTCGTCGAGCCCACCGGCGTTCTGATCGCGATCGCAACCTCGGCCCTGATAGGGATCGTTGTCATATCGTATCTGCTAAAGTTCGTAAAGACGAGCAGAATCTACGTTATCGATTTCGTCCTAGGAGCAATCGCTCTAGTCTTAGGAATCATAGCGACTCTATTAGCTCCCTCCTTCTCGCCGGCATTGTCCTGAGTGAGGACGGCTGAGGAACCCAAGAAAGTTTGAGATGTCTTCCGCGTCCTGATGAGGAGGGCCCTATTCCCTTCGCGGTTTGGATTTAGAGCCCGGCCGGTTTTGTCGAGCATCTTTCAACATCGCTGACAGTTTGCGGTTTCGTGAATGATACTTCACCAAGAATGCGCCTATGCTAATCGCGCCTCCAGCGATGAGGCCGACAATTAGGAAGGTGAAGGTCGATAGTCCACTTGAGGGTGTTGAAACTGTTACCTGTTGAGCGCTGCTCGACATCGTGCTGTTCGAATCCGTCACATTCACCCTAACGGAATAGGAGCCCTCTCTAGGGAATATGTGAGTGACCCTGGCTCCTGTGCTTGTCGAACCGTCGCCAAAGCTCCATGTGTAAATGTACGGAAGTGCCCCGCCAGTGGCCGAGGCTGTGAAGGTCACCGTTTGGTTGGGTTGGGGGGTGCTAGGAGAATAGGTGAAACTGGTCGAGAGTGCGCCCGGGGCCGATGAGCTTCCGAAAATGTCAGACATGGAAGAATCGCCGGAAACGACGCTTGTAATGTATGGGAGTCCCCAGTTGGCCTCGATCGTATGGAGGCTGTTGTACTCAGTATAGCCACCGGTGGAAGTGTATCCGACCTTGATCATACTTCCGTACTCGACGTTCGGGCTGGGATCATACTCGTCCCACCAGAGATAGAGAAACGTTCCAGGGGTCTTGAACAAGTTACTCCCAAGTACGGAGTTTACTGAGGGACTGCTGATCGTACCTGAGCCGACCAGCAAGGTTTTCACGTAGGCGTCACCGCTAGAGACTGAATTATCATGCATGTTGTGGCTATCGCTCGGCGTGAACCAGATGTAGTTGGCAGGACTGGCCGTGTTCAGATAGTTGATGAACGCGGTATTGCCGTTCGAACTTGAGCTACCGTAGAGAACGTTTCCCGATGACCCTGTCTGGCTGCCGTTGCAGGTGAAGCTTCCAGTTACACAGTTATTCCATGTGCTAGTGTACGCTATCCACGGGAAGTGGTCCGCTCCACGTGGACAGCCGTCCTCGCAGAACATTGCTGAACTGAGACCTGCAGTGTGCAGTTGGTCGGCGATGTTTGGGATTGTGTAGCAGGGGCTTGATGCTCGTGGACACCAACTGTCTGAGTGAGCCTGTTGGCCCGAAGTGAACGCTTCGTAACACCCAGCCGAACAGCCATTGATGTTCTGACCGTAGCTGTGATAGTTCGAGATTGTTGAGCCTAGCCCTGCAAGGCTGTTAATGAACGGCGCAGAACTGGATCCGATTACAGACCCGTAGTTTTGGTTCTCCATCGCGATTATGACAATGCGGTTGAAGCTGGAACCCGTTGGAGCAGCTGACACCATTGCTGGCTGAGCGAGAAGTATGAAGCCAATTGAGAGAGCCGCAAAGAGCCCGGCTAGGGATTTCCGGTCTAGTTCTCGAAACATGTTCATTCGATTCTCAACTCAGCTTGTACAGAATCGGTTTCCCTGCGTTGTTGGCGAGGGATCATTCCAGTGCTTGAGCGAGTAAGCAGGCTCTTAGTGAGATCGCTCTACGCTCTTCTCTCCTATTTCGGCTTCGGCATAATAAAGAATCTTGATACCCGACTTGTCAATCTGCGATTCCATCTTCTAGCCCCTGGGTCCTGAGACTGGGTACTGAGGATTGTTCTCGCTGGTTTCATTCATCTTAACAGAGAATCATTACTTGGTTGAGGATGGTTGCGAGGGAGCCGCGTTGGCCTCGAATGTAAACACAGCGTCCACAGTCAGGCACGCTATTGCTTCTAAGATCGTTATCACCGTGCAGACCTTTCTGATTCTATCTCTAACGTACTGGATCGTCGAAGAATATCTGAACAACATGTACCTCCGCCAATACGTTGGCGACGTTTTTGCCGCGGACGGTCTGATCATCGGGATTCTTGGAGGGTTGCTAATGCTCGGATCCCTATCCAGTTTGATGCTCGCCAGGCGGAGACATGGAGAGAAAAAGTTCGGAGCAGTCTCACTAGAAATCACCAGTTCCTCTCCAAAAGTCAAGCCTCCAGCAACAGCGAGTACGAAGCCGCCTGAAGCTAGCGCCAGACCTAGTCTGGACTTTCATCCGGTGGTGGCGGCTCTGAAGGCCGACATGGCTGATAGACGATTGAGCTTCGGTTCGATGCCCGGGTCAGGCGTTGAACATCCGACGACGGTGCCGGTTCCTAAGATGGAAGCTCAGAAAACATCGGTTGTCGACCAGCTAAACTCTACTCGCCAGAATCCTGTGACGGGTACTCGGCCAGTGCAGCCGGTCACATCATTTGCTCAGTCTCCCGTTCATAGGGTAGACCAAGTCGGAGGATCAGATGCACCACGCCCACTGCCGTTTCTCAGGTCCGAGCAGCCAACGGGGTCGTCAGTACTTTCGCCTACTCAACCAACGACACCGCAAATGCCAGCCAATATGACAACAGTCATAACCGGAATTATGCCGGCTCAGAAGAAGAAAGATCCGACCTCTCCTACTGAAGAGAAGCCCTCGTCCTCACAATAGCAGTCTCCGACACCAATTATCAACAAAGTCGCGGCGAAGCAAGAAATACGCGGAACTAGAATAGTACATTATGGAGAATTATTCTCACCGACTCTACAACAGAAGCAGAAAGCCTAGAAGGCCCAACTAAGAGTTGGCAGCAAGCGCTGGGGTACTAGGGGACAAAATCTCCTCGAAAAATGCGACGGTATGTGTCATTGGACTCGGTTACGTCGGAGTGCCGCTCGCGGTCGCGTCAGCCCAGGCAGGCTTCAACGTTCTAGGAGTCGATGTCGATGGGGGCAAGGTTGAGAAGATCAACAAAGGGATCTGCTATGTCGAGGACAAGTACAGCGAAGAACTCCTGCCCTCCCTCGTACGCTCTGGAAAGATCAAGGCCTATTCGAAACTGTCGGAGGCTGTTCCCCAGTCGGACATTGCGATCGTCTGCGTGCCTACGCCGCTCAAGAAGGATAAGGATCCCGACCTCTCCTTTCTGAAAACGGTCGCGAAGAGTCTAGGAAGCCAGCTGAATGATTACAAGCTGATCATTGTCGAGAGCACAAGCTACCCTGGGACTACCAAGGAGGTCTTCGAGCCGTTACTGGAACGCGGGGGTAAGTCTGCAGGAACGGATTTTGCGCTGGTCTATTCTCCGGAGAGAATCGATTATGGAAACGCATCGTTTGGCGTTCGCAGCATTCCGAAGGTTGTGGGTGGCGTCAATGAGGAGTCTACGCGACTAGGTGCGGCCTTCTACAGCACGATTCTTCAAGCGAAGGTTGTCGCAGTCAGTGGTCCCTCGGTTGCGGAGGCTACGAAGATGTTGGAGAACGTGTTCCGTTACGTGAACATTGCGCTGGTCAACGAGCTGGCGGTGTTGCATGAAGCACTGGGGGTTGATTTTATTGAGGCGATCGATGCGGCGGCGACGAAGCCTTTCGGTTTCATGGCCCATTATCCTGGACCTGGGGTTGGCGGGCATTGTATCCCGAAGGATCCGTTCTACCTTGTCTACAAGGCGAAGAAAGCAGGCTTCCCATTACGAATCGTTTCTACTGCAGAGTTACTGAACAATGGAATGCCTAGGCACACGGTGGAGAGACTGCTCAAAACGTTCCGGAAGCTAAAGAAGAATCCGCGGAAGGTCAAGGTCGCGCTCTGGGGTCTCGCGTACAAGGGAGGAGTCAAGGATACGCGTAGAAGTCCCAGTGTGGACCTGTTGAAGTTATTCCAGCGATCCGGGGTCAAGGTTGTCGCCTACGATCCCTTTGTCGATACGATCAAGGCGGGTAGCTTACGGTACAAGTCTGCAGGGTCAATTCTTGATTCGGTCAAGGGCGTTGACGCCGTGTTGATCGCGACGAACCATGCAGAGTTTCGCGATGTGGATCTTGCCGAAGTGAAGTCTCAGATGAATCATGGTCCTATCCTCTTTGATACGAGGAATCTTAGGACACGGAAGGAGTCTGAGGAAGCGGGTTTCACCTATCTCGCGACCGGACGGCCCTGACGCTAGCGCGTATCTGTCAACAGGACTATACGGATTGGCGAGGCGGCCGCCGGAAGAGTGTCCGTAGAACTGCGCCTTAACGAATTCAGGACGAAGATTAGCACTGTAGCGCCTATGAAGCGGATGACAAGGCTGGCCAGTATCGGCCCGTAGGACGCCGCAAACTCCGGTATGGGGCTGTTGCCGGGTGAGGATGACCAGTAGGCGAGGGTGTCTGCAAGTTGCAGGAGGCCGGCTATGATGAGTGTCTGTTTGAGTCGTCCTCGCATGAGGAAGGGTATGATTCCCCAGACGAAGTAGTGTGCGTATACAATCTTGAGAGGAATGAGCCATGCGATGAGTCCGAGCAGGACCACGTCGATGGGGCTGAGACTCTTCGCTTTCCTCCATACTGTTCCTAGAATTATGATGTAGAGTGCGGCAGTGGCTGTGATCCATGCTTGGTTGGTGATGGAGTCTGTCGGGATGAGCTTGAGTGTTGTTGGTAGGATGGTGTTGAGCAGGTTCATGGCGGTAGTTGTGGTTCCGTTTCCCTGGTTGGCGAGGTTGAAGCCTAGTAGGGATTGCTGGTAGCCCGGAATGGTGAAGGGGAGGACGAGGCCGAGGCTGGTTATGCTTGCAGCGCTTGCTAGGCTCGGCAGGGTCTTGCGCAGGGTCTGGGTACGAACGAGCCAGATCATTACTAGGGGTAGGGCTAGGAGGGGATGGACTTTGAAGATGGTGGCTGTTGCTAAGAGAGTTGTTCCGGTGAAGTATCGGCGTTGGGAGAGTGTGAGTGCTGCGATGGCTAAGATCGGGTAGCCGAACGTGTCGCTGTGGAAGAAGTAGAGGGGTGAGGTGCTGATGGCGGGTAGAGCTAGGAAGAGACAGGGTGGTATGAGCGCTTGGAGTGGATTGGTGGTTCGGGCGCGGATTGCTAGGTAGATTATGAGTGCGACCGCGGTGTCGGCGAAGAGGCCGAGGAGTCTGAGTTGTTGGCTGATAAGGTCGAGGGAGGATTGGGAGGCGAAGAGTCCGGCGATCCAGATTAATGCGGAGACTGTCAGTAAGAGTAGTGGGGGGTAGGGTGAAGCCCAGGGTTGTGAGGAGTATGGGTTCTGGCCGTTTAGCAGCATGAGACTCTTGGGGATATCAGCGCTGACGAGGTCTGAGCCTCCGTTGCTCTCTTGGATAAGGAGGTAGCCGTGGAAGATGACGAGGCTCGCGAGAGTTGTTAGAATGATTGGTGCGCCTCGGTTGAGGAGGAGGTTGATTCTCTCAGGGTCAGGGTTGAGCCTTAGCCTTGGAATCGAGAGCATTTTCCAGGAGAACGGCGGGCGGGCGTAGGCTACATAGGCTTTCAGAGAGTCATAGTGAGTCTAATCGAGGGCTTTCTGCGCACATTTGAGTACAGGTCGGGAAGAAGAATCTGAGACATGAGGGGTCCACAATCGCTATTTCCGTATAGCGCGAGATAGCGAGAAGAAACGATTTGGCGCTAGTGCTTTATTAACTTCCAATGTTAACAAGAATCGGGACGATTATTGAGAAAGTTAAACGTCTATTCTGTCCTGCTCGCAATCATCGTCTTATCATCAGTCTGGCTTCATAGTTTTCCCCACGCTTACGCCGTTACCAATTACGCTCCGGGCGTTAAAGCGGGGGATGAGATAACTTATGGAAAGTTCAGTGTGAACAATACCACACCGTATCCCCCTTTTCAGGGGAACATTAGCTCGCTCGCTATCCAGGTGAAGAGCGTTGTCACTTCAACAAATACCGTGACCGCCCTGCTGATCACGACGTACCGTAACGGTACTATGACAAACGCGACGTTGTCGGGGACCACGGACACTGGTCAGGGAAACCTCGTTCCATACTTGCTTGCCGGAGGCCTCAGTGCCGGGGACTCGCTTTTCAAGAACCCTGGTTACTTTCCTGTCTCAGTCAATGAGACCGTTAACGAGGTCTATGCTGGTGCACTGCGAAGCGTCAACTTACTCAACATAACCTATCAATCACCATACCAGTCTGTGAAAGCCGCTTACTACTGGGATGTCAAGACTGGACTATTGCTTGAAGCGTACGAGAACGCAAATTTCACATCGCCGTCGGGTTCCACGATTACTCAAATCTTCTTCGAAGCCACGGCGACAAACATCTGGACGCCCGACACTAATTCCGACTTCTCCTTCGACGCGTCAGCTCAGACACCTGGACCGCACCTTGGCGAAACTGCGAGCTACCGGTTGGATCTGGCGAGTCTCAACCGGTTTAATGGAACGATCGGCCTTACTCCGAATCTGTTGGGCACTGTCCCATCTCATCCACCCAACGTGAGAATCAGCTCGACGAGTCTAGTTCTATCGTCCAGCAAACCTATGGCAACATCGGTCTTAACGGTCTCGTCAAACGCTTCCACCACGCTGGGCACGTACTTGGTCAGCGTAAACGCGACCACCGGAACCATAGAACATGATGCTATCATAGCCGTTACAATTGCGCCGCCTGATTACACTATCAATGCAAACCCTGGCAATCTAACTCTGTCTGGAGGATCTTCGAAAAACTCGACAATCACAGTTGTAAGTAGAGGTCTGTTCACGGGAACAGTTAATCTGCAAATCCAGTCATACGGTCCAATCACACCCACTATCTCTCCGACCTCGGTAACGCTCAACTCGACAGCCACGAAGGCTCAGGCGATTCTCAAGGTCTTGGCAAATCCTGGAGCTCCTCCCTCGGTTTCGAATGTCTACGTTAACGCTGTAAGCGGGAGCCTCTACCGGTCGATCTCTATTCTCGTAAACGTTACAGGACCAGACTTCCGCATGACCGCAACCCCTAACTTCCTAACCTTCAAAGAAGGGCAGTCCGCAACCTCGACGATCACTCTGACCAGCATCCTTGGCTTCGCGGGAACAGTGTCTCTGTCAACCTTTTCCTATAGTCCAGTGACGGCCTCTCTCGCGGCCTCCTCGCTGATCCTCGCCCCAGGAGGTTCGATTAACACTACTCTGACTGTCTCGACGCCAGCGACGGGCCCTCCGGGCGTCTATTCAGCTTACGTATCTGGATCGAGCGTGAATAACATCTTTCACAGCGTTTACGTCAATCTCAATGTCACTGGACCCGACTTTAGGTTCAGAAGCAGTAGTTACTTCATAACTCTTCAAACTGGCCATACTGGAAACGCTACTCTGACCCTCTCTGCCGTCGGAGGCTTTTCCGGTGTGATAGACGTAACCACCAATCTGTTCGGACCGTTCACTGCCCTGGTGACTCCTAGCAGTGTAACCCTAAACTCTACGCGGCTCTCCTCCACGGCTCTTCTCACCGTGACTGTTCCGAACGGTGTGACTCCGGGATACTATAGTCTCTCGTTAACGGCTACGAGTGGCAACCTGATTCGAAGCCTATACATGACTGTTCAGATAATCGGTCCTGACTTCTCCACTTTCTTCAACCCCGGATTTCTCACCATTTCGCAGGGTGGCTCTGGAAGGTCGGTGGTGTCTCTGTCAAGCGTTGACAATTTCACTGGCAGTGTCAGTCTCTCTACTTCCTCACCTTTTGGCCTTCAGGTTTCGATAAGTCCGGCCAGCGTGGCCCTGTCCCGGGGAGGTACTGCGAACTCGACGCTCACTGTCGACGTGCCACTCAGCATGAGTCCAGGCTACTACTATCTAACCGTGTTCAGTACATCCGGGCAGATCCAGCATTCGAACTTCTTCCAGGTGCAGGTCGTTGGGCCCGACTTTTCCCTTTTTGCGTCCCCGTCGTTCTTCACTCTCCGTCAGGGAGAGACAGCTAATTCCACGATATCATTGACGAGCTTTGACAATTTCAAGGCGCCAGTCACAATCACTACGACTACATACTCTGGCAGTCGGATTTCTGTCTCGCCGAGCATCACGACTCTGACCCCGGTAGCCAACGGGACCGTAACTACAGTATTGACGTTCTCCGTTCCCCTAACTACTCTGCCCGGGAACAACTACTTCCAAGTGACTGCGACGGGAGGGAATCTCACCCGGTCAACCTACATACAGCTGAACGTCATCGGTCCAGACTTTTCGATCTCGGTCTTCCCATTCTCGTTCTCGTTGAAGCCCGGAGACTCCGCTACTGGTACGGTGACTCTGACCAGTATCGACGGATTGAGCGGGGATGTTACTCTATCAACGGTCTCGATTCTTAATGCGACTCTCAGCAGCGGTCTGGTGCATCTCGTTGCAAACGGAACGGCGACGACGACTCTGACTGTCCAGGTGCCACGCGGGCTGCTGGGTGGTGGCTATTATGTGATGTTGAACGCTACTATTGGTTTGATAACTCATACCTACTTCGTCGGCGTCCAGGTTATCACGCCTGATTTTGCTCTTCAGCCAAATCCGTTCTCGCTGCAGGTCAAGCCCGGGTCGTCTGCGCAGTCGACGATCACGATAACCAGCCTCAACGGATTCAACGGGACCGTTACTCTCTCGACGTTCCAATTCGGTCTTTCAGGTGTCAATTCGACCCTGAGCAAGTCCAACGTCACGCTTACGAGTGGGGCGTCCGCTTCGGTGACTCTGACAGTCGCGGCAAGCCCGTCTGCACCGTCACAGTCCTTCTTTGTGACCATTGAGGGCACCCGCGGCAATCTTACGCGGTTCACGTCTGTCTTCGTCAGCGTTACAGCGCCGGATTTCTCTCTCTCATTCAATCCACCGTTCGCCTTACAGCTCAACCCGGGAGGGTCCGCTCAGTCGACGTTCACAGTAACTAGCTTGAACGGGTTCAATGGTACTGTTACTCTCTCAACCAACGGATTCTTCCCGGGTGTCAACGCGACCTTGAGCAGTCGCAACGTTACGCTTACTAGCGGTGGGTCTGCAACGGTTACGCTAACTGTCTCAGCTAGCCCGACCGCTGTCTCGCAATCGTCGTATCTGACTATTCAGGGTACCAGCGGTAACCTGACGCGGTTCACATCCATCTTCGTAGTTGTAACTACTCCTGATTTCTCGCTCTTATTCGGTCCATCTTTCCCGACTGTTCCTCGGGGAAGCTCCTCCACGGGCACTCTGACGGTTAGGAGCCAGGGTGGATTCAGTGGGAACGTGAATCTGACCGCGATCGTGGTCGTGACGGGATTCAATACCACATCGACATCAGCCCTCTCAGTTACTTTTTCACCGAAGATCGTCTCTGTCGCTTCGGGAGGGACAGTCACATCCAACGTCACGATAGCCGCGCCCTTGTCGACCGTTCCAGGCTTCTACGCGTTGGTCATCCAGGCTACTAGCGGAAGGATTGTGCGAACTCTTCTCGTACAGATTCAAGTAACTGGGACCTCGTTCACTCTGGAGCCTGTTCTCTCGTTCCTCCAGCTCAACGCGGGAACGACCGGTGACACGTCGGTAATACTCACCGCTCTCAACGGGTTCAGTGGGCCCGTACACCTCTCAGCGTCCTCATCCCCGGCCGGGTTGAACGTGACTATGAGTCCAGCAACGGTGACGCTCAACTCCACGGTCATTTCTACCACCGCTTTTCTGACTATCAAAGTCTCAGCCCACCCTGTCGCAGGGTATTACTTGGTAACACTGACTGGTTCTGGTGGCGGCCTAAACGTGACGAGCTTCGTGACTGTCCTTGTGACAGCGTTCGATTTCTCGCTAAAGGTCCAGCCCAGTCCACTGACTGTCTTTCAGGGCGCGTCGAGCACTTCCACTGTAACTGTCACTAGTCTTAACGGTCTCAGCGGCTTCGTGAGTCTCAGGGCGTTGCTC
>Ga0137415_10004815_pt1 | contig 13348 bp, 8 predicted proteins | sample CZODoug3_1_1_16f_FD_183082 | JGI IMG/M metagenome (GOLD analysis project Ga0137415, IMG submission 183082) | Vadose zone soil fungal communities from Angelo Coast Range Reserve, California, USA - CZODoug3_1_1_16fungal (Hybrid Assembly) | ecosystem: Environmental > Terrestrial > Soil > Vadose... | reverse complement strand
TCACCCGAATGGCCGGAAGCGACGCCGGCCACCTCTGGCGCCATCCGCAGCTTAGCACTCTACGATCATCTCTTGCGCTCCGCTGCCGGCGTGATCACCGGCCAGGCTGTTGCCGCCCGCGCCATTGCGCGCGGCGTCGACGCCGATCGCATTGCGTTTGCGGGCGGCGTCATAGTGCCGGAGAGCGTGTTTACCCCCGTCGGGCCGTCCCTCGATCTCGCGGCGCTTCGCACTGAAGTCGCTTCCGATCCCGATCTCAGCGCGTTGCTGTGGGGCGAATTTGCCGGCGACCGGCCATATCTTGGGGTCTACGGCAAGCTCGGCGAATCCAAAGGGTCGTTTGCGCTGCTCGCGGCCATGCAGCGGCTGAAGAATGCCGGACTGGATGTCGGGCTCGTCGCCCTTGCGCACGGTCCACCCGCCGTAGAGGAGCGCTTCCGCGCGCAAGCGCGGGATTTCGGGCTGGCCGATCGCATCCTCCAGCTCCCATTCCTTCCCCATTGGCGTGTGCCGGAGTTCATCCGCGGCTGCCTTGCCATATGCTGCCTGGAACAGGATTTCCCGATCGGATTCCGCACGCCCATCATCCTGCGCGAGGTGCTGCTGTGCGGAACGTGTCTGGTCGCCGCAACTGAGGTGATCCGGAAGCTTCCGGGCTATAGCAAGCTGCCGCACAGTTTTGGCTGTGTCGCGATCGAAGACGTGAACGACGTCGACACCTTAAGCGAGCGCCTCGCGGCTATCGTAGCGGATCCCGCGCCAGCCCTGCAGGTCGGCGCGCGCGGGCGTGAATTTGCGTGCGCGCTGCAGCGCGCTGAATCATTTCCGCAAGGGCTTGAGCGCGCGCTCAAAGCCGCCGCGGCAGGCCGCCCTATGAGGTCAGGCATGCCGCGGCCTTCAGACGCTGTCGCAGGACAAGAAGAAGCCGGGAGCAGCTTTCGGCTTTGTCAACTCGCGGCGGGCGTGATCGAACGCACGGACCGGGACGCCGGGACCGCCCGCAAGCCGGTTGCACCGGCGGAAATCCCTGACCTGCCATGGGCGCGTGAGCTGTTGGCTGCCATCAAGCAGCGAATAGCCGACGGCCACCAGCACTTCGTCGGGCTGGTCCCGGCCGTTGAGGCGGAGATTGCGGTCGCGGCGGCGGAGCACGACGCGGATGCGACAAGCACTGGGGAGCCAGGCGATCCGCTGTTTCGACTGCGCATCGGGCGATGGGGAATGACGACGGACGATCTCGCCGATTTGATATGTGTTCGCGACCCGCACCTGCGGGCGCTGGCATTCGACTTCGATGTCGCGGCGCTCACGGCGGTTCGCGCCGCCGATGATCTGGCCAAGCCTCCGGCATCTCGTCGAAGCTACATCGTGGCTTTCGGGCGCTCCGCCGGCCGGCATGGCGGGCGGCGCGATCCGCTGGTTATCGACGCCGCTGCGGCGCGAATTCTGGACCTGAGCGACGGCACACGCAGCGCTTCGGAGGTCGTCACGGAATTGAACCGGGAAGGCCAGTTGTTGGGAGGCGACGTCGCGCTCAAGCGGATCGAAAGCCTGTTTGCGCACGGCTTGATCTTATTGCGGGACAAGCGGCTCAATGTGGTTCGCGACGACCGTCCGGCCGTTGTTGAATTAGGCTTCGCGGCGAAATAAACGCTTGGATTGCGGCACGCGGGTGCACCAGGCCCCGAGCAAGCGGGGGAGTATAGGCGGGGCCATTGGAATGGCAGCCCGGAGCTTCGGGCGCCGGCCTGGCATCGGGTCTAGGTCGGCCATTTCTGCGTAGGTCGCGCCCGTGCTAACCTGCCCCGGAATAAATGCGGGCGAAGTACGCTTTGTCTCCGGTGCAATTTATTTCCTGAAGGTGGGGTAAGCAGGTGCCCCGGTAGCCGGTTTCGATCGTGGTACATTTCAGATTCCAACTGCCGCTGGACACCTCGCCGCCGTCGTCCGAGACAACGGTCTCCGCCGTTACAGACTGTAATTTAATATGTTAAGCATGAATTATAAGTTTTTTGCGAGTACGATGTCTGATTGCGGGGAGGGGGGAAGCGGGGACGTATCATGAAACGACGCGATTTTATGACCCTGGTCGGGGGCAGCTTGGCGTGGCCGTTCAACGCCCTTGCGCAAGGGCCGGACACGCCGGTGATCGGATTTCTCAACAGCGCCTCGCGAAAACCGTTTGCAGCGCTCGTTGCTGCCTTTCACAAAGGTTTGAACGAGCAGCGTTTCTGGGACGGTCGGAACGTCAAGGTCGAGGAAAGCTGGGCGGAAGGCGATGAAAATCGACTCATGCCGCTGCTGAAGGACCTCATTCAACGAAGGGTAAAACTGATCGCCGCAACCGGCGGGGTCCGGTCCGCTCAGACCGCGAGAGACGCAACCTCCGACATCCCGGTGCTCTTCATTTCCGGCGTCAATCCGGTCGAGCTTGGTCTGGTATCAAGCTTCAATCACCCTGGCCGCAATCTCACCGGCGTCAATCTCGACACCACGCACTTGATCTCAAAACGTCTCGAAATGCTGTATGAGTTCGTGCCTGCCGACACCAAAGTCGCCGTGCTGGCGAGCCCCGGACGATTCTCCCCAGAAGCTGAGGCACAATTCTATAAAGAAAAAAGAATGGTCGCCATCCCAGTCAAACCCAACGGGGAGCTGGAGGACGCCTTCAAGGCAGCCGTCGAACAGGACGCCCGCGCATTGCTCGTCGCTGCCGATCCGTTCTATTTCAACAGGCGTGAACGTATCGCTGCGCTTGCGGCGCAATATAAGATTCCGGCGCTTTATCCGGGACGGGAATATGCAGTGGCCGGCGGTCTTTTGAGCTATGGCCCAAGCATCTCGGACGCCTATCGGCAGATCGGTGTTTATGCTGGCCGCATCCTCAATGGGGCGAGGCCGGAGGAGCTCCCGGTCGTGTCGCCGCAGAAATGGGAATTGGTGATCAATCGCAAGACCGCGAAGGCGCTCCCCCTGGCGATCCCGCCCTGGCTAATCGCCCGCGCCGACGAAACCATCGATTGATCGTATTGATCCGGCCCGCGTAAGCGTCCCGGTCGTGAGAGACCGGCGCGGTTGCCACAACGTTCAACCGATCTCCGCCTCGCGGGGCGACTGAGATTGGGCAACATGGCGAACCGATTTCATTTCGCTTGAATCTGCCTCTATGTTCGCTCCACCGGCGAGGGGTTGGGCGCCTTCCCACTATTTTTGCCGTCAACGACAGTCTTGCGTTCCGAATAGCGGAAAGGGTGGGACGAAATACCAGAAAAGGTGGGACGAAAATAGTTGGATCATTTTGATGATCTACCGTTGATTGCTGCGCTTTGTTGTTTTCATTTCCACTGAAAAAGCTTTCCGCTTGCTTGAATCTGACTACACTGCGGCCGGCAACAAATGCCGCGTAAAACGCGAGGGGGAGGAACGCATGGGTGCGCGAAGCCGCATAGTTTTACTAATTGCATCGTCGTCGCTCGCGGTGGCGGCGATGATCGCTCCGGCTCTGGCGCGCGACGATGACGATGACCGCTGCGCCGGCGTGCGTGACCTGACGTTGATCAATGGAAAGATTCATACGCTCGATGCACGTAACTCGATCGTGTCGTCGGTGACGATCCGGAACGGCAAGTTCGCCGCGGTCGGCCGCGAGGCGCGGTCCGACGACAGTCGCTGCATGCGCACGATCGATCTGCGCGGACGCACCGCCGTGCCAGGGCTTGTCGACAACCACAATCATTTTCTGCTGCTCGGCTTGCGCCCGGGCCACGACACGCGGCTCGAGACGGCGGGGTCGATCGCCGACGTGCAGGCGGCGATCCGCGCGCGCACCAAGACCGTGAAGGCGGGCGCGTTCATCACCGCGATGGGCGGTTGGACGCCCGCACAGTTCGCCGAAAACCGCCTGCCGACTCTGGCCGAGCTCGATGCCGCCGCGCCCAACAATCCCGTGCTGGTCTTTAATTCGTTCACCGGGCCGGCGACCACCAATACGCCGGGAAGGACCTTCTTTACCGGCAAAGGCGTCGCCGTCGACGCCATGGGCAATATCGCGGCGAATGCCCCCTCGCTCGCTGCCCTCAACGCGCTGCGCGCCGTTCAGACCTTCGACGACAAGAAGCAGGGCACGCTCGACGCCATGGCCTATTCGGCGAGCGTCGGCGTCACCACCAATGTCGACATGGGCGGCTTCGTCATTCCGGGAACGCCGAATATTCAGGACTCGGACGTCTTCGACACTCTGGCGAGTTGGGACCCGTTTACGGCTTATGATCCTCTCTTGGCGCTTCATGATGAAGGCAAGGTATCGGTGCGCGTGCGCATCTTCTTCCTCAGCATGGACCACAATCCGGACGTTCCGCTGACCACCCAGCGCGTGCTCAACGCGTTCAGCAATTTCGGCGACGACATGGTCCGCAGTTCGGGGATCGGGGAGTTCGCCACGAGCTGGCCGCTGTTCGGCAATCCGTTCCCGACCAACTACGGCGCCGCGTTGAACATCGTCGCCCAGCGCGGCTGGGCGTTCCAGCAGCACAGCCTGTCGCTGGCGGAAGACCAGTTCATCGCCAGCGCGTTCGAGACGGTGAATAAGACCATCCCGATCGCCGATCTGCGCTGGTCGGACGCCCACGTGCCGTCGATCGACCAGGCCACGGTCAACCGGCTGAAGGCGATCGGCGCCGGCATTGCGGTCCATCCGTTCCGCTATCTGAGCGGCGGCACCAACGGCGGCCCGCCGCTGCGCATGATCATCGACAGCGGCATCCATGTCGGCGCCGGATCGGATTCGGCACAGATCTCCACGCTCGATCCGTGGAACATGATCTACTACATGGTCACCGGCAAGAACGTTGCCGGCAAACTGGTCAATGGCGGCCAGCAGATTACCCGCGAGGAGGCGATCCGGCTGTACTCCGTCGAGAATGGCTGGTTCCTCAAGGAGGAAAATAAGCTGGGCTCGATCGAAGAAGGCAAGCTCGGGGATGTCGTCGTATTGAGCGACGACTATTTCAACCCGGTGCGCGTTCCCGATGAATCGATCAGGAAGCTCCACTCCGTCCTCACGGTCGTCGGCGGAAAAGTGGTGCATAACTTGCTCGATCGGTAATTCGGCCGACGTCGGGTGATGTAGGGGCGACTCTTGTGGTCGCCCCGTTTTTCACCATCCGGTCAGGGTACGTGGTGAGGCGCGACCACAAGGGTTGCCCCTACATCGTCCTAAGATCGGCCGAATCCACGGTCATCGCTTTTCACGGCGGTCTGCTACATGGGCTCTGACTTCGTGGGGGAGGGACGACATTCACATGGCCAACGCGGTTCGCGCGATTGCCCAATTCTGGGAGGGGCCGCCTTTGCCATGGGCCGGCGGTCGAGTGTCCCACGTTGAGAGGTTGGCGCAGGAGTTCGGCTGTGCGCTTCCCGGCGAGTTGTCGGAATACGTCAGTGACTTCGTGCCAATCCGCCACTTCGAACTTCGACAACTTGGCAACCCGATCGTGGTCTACGGTCTCGAAGGAGACCGGCGGCTTGGCTTTGAGCAGCCGGGCTACAACAAGCATGGCCTCACCGGGGAGAGCCTGGAGGGCTGGGAGCGGGCGTGGTTCCTGCTCGCCGATCAAGGCGGCGGTCCGATCATCGTCGATCTGTCGCGGCGCGACACGCAAGTTGGACAGGCGATGCATGGAGCCGGGGTGTGGTATTTCCAGCCGATTGCCGACACCATCGGCCAATTCGTAGTCTGCGCGGCAGCGCTTCAACACACCATAGTGAAGTGGCGCGATGAGCTTGTGGACGACGGGCTGGGCTTCCGTCTACCGCCTGAGGCGGCCAGTTGGTACTTCCCGCGTATGAGGGAGTGGAGTGGCGACCACTACGCGCGCTGGCGCGAAGATTTCACCAATGCCGAGTAGAGCGATTTCGAAGTCCAAATCATAATTGTGCGGACTGTAGCGTGGGCAAAGGCGCGAAGCGCCGTGCCCACCATCCACGCAAGGGGAATCAGCAAGCGCAATGGCCGGGGCACGTTTGCATTTGCCCACCGACGCTGGGGGACCACAAGGGTCTCCTACCCCACGTGTCTCCTAAGCGGATTCCCGCAAAGTCGATCCACCCTTCGCCCATCGCCGCGGGTTCATCTCCCCCCCTACCGTTCTCCCGCTCGCAGGGAAGGGCAGGAAGGGCTCCATTGCCGAACCAGACACGCCGGTAATCGGACTTCCAAACAGCGCCTCGCTAAAACCGTTCGTTCAGCTCGTGCTGCTGCGTGATCGAAAATGGCTTTGAGCCTTCGAACGCAGTTATACCTACGAAGGCGCGGTGACAAGTCTTTCGCTTATCAGCACAGACCGGTCATCTGCATCCGGTGGCTGCTGAACCATTTGACGTCTCGACCCTACTAACTCACATCGGACCGGTCGCCGTCAGTGGTGACGCGGAGTCATTTGCATTGTCATCTGCAGCCGTAAAATGCGGCGTCGTGTTGATTCGGACTTGTGGAGCATCCTTATGTTCGTGGAAATCGTGCCTTCAGCCATAAAGTTCCAGTACGACGTTACTGCCATCACCAGTCTTTTGCGGAAGGTGGAATCAACGATCAAAGATAACAAATCTGTATTTGCCGCCGTTCTGTCCGCGACAGAAGTGCCAGCTTATAAGGACAGGATATCGCCAGACACGCTCTTGAAGTGTCTCACGCCGGGGAATCCCCCTGCCGTCACCCCCATGCATCAAATGTACCTGGCACAGGGGCGCGATCCGGACTGGGTCGTGAGGGGATTGGCCGGCCCTCCACTTCGAATCACCGTCTTGGGAGAATTAGTCCTGCTGTGGCAGAAGAAGCCAGGAAACTACTTCCTTACCAGACAATTGACCTCCATCATCTCAATGGGCCTCGTCAACGCCCTCTTGGACTCGATGGGTGATTTGCCCAGTTTCAATGAGACCGTGGAGTTAAGTATCAACGGAATTCCAGATTATCTGAAATCGTTTGCAAAGGAAGCTTTTGGCAAATTGGGCTGGTCTGTTTATCAATATTGCCCCGTTCGCGACTATTTTGATGCCGCCGGCTATGATCTGCCGATTCCCAATCCTAACGCGACGCATCCTTAGATCAGCTGCCGGCGTGGGGATTTGCTGAAATGGATGATGAAACTGGCTCACAGCTCGTCCACCGAGTGAAGAGCCGGAACGGACCACGTATTGTCGTTTCTGGTTTTCCCGTTAAGTGCAGACGTTGGCGAGACGTGCCGAAGTCTCCGGGAGTCTCATCTTGTCAGCCGTGCCCTTGGCTGCGCTCCACCGCCACCACCCGTCCCCTGTCCACCGCAAGCGCCAGCCGGCCGCGCTTGAGCGCGATGGCCTGTTCGCCGAACATCTCGCGGCGCCACCCGTGCAGCGCCGGCACGTCGGCGCGATCGTCGATGGCGATGCGTTCGAGATCCTCGACCGTCGCGATCACTTTGGCCGCAACCCCGTGCTGCTCGGACGCCATGCGCAGCAGCACCTTGAGGAGTTCGACCGTGGCGCTGCCATTGATGCCTTGCCGCGGCTTGTCGAGCCGGGGCAGTTCGGAAGGATCGCGCGCCAGCCCCCGCTTGACGGCCTCGATGATCTCCGCCCCCCATTTGGAGCGCTCGAACCCCCGCGGCAGCGAGCGCAGCGAGGCGAGCCGTTCCGTCGTCGTCGGGGCGTGCATGGCGATGTCGCCGATCGCCTCGTCTTTGAGCACGCGCCCGCGCGGAACGTCGCGCGACTGCGCCTCGCGCTCGCGCCAGGACGCGACTTCCATCAGCACGCTCAGCTCCCTGGGCTTGCGCACCCGCGTCTTGAGACGTTCCCACGCGCTTTCCGGGTCGGCCCGATAGGTGTCGGGCGAAGTGAGGACTTCCATCTCCTCGCCGACCCACTCGCTCCGTCCCCGGCTCTGGAGGTCCGCCGAAAGCGACAGGAAAACCTCGCGCAGATGGGTCACATCGGAAATTGCGTAGCTGACCTGTGCGGCGGACAACGGCCGGCGCGACCAGTCGGTGAAACGATTCGATTTATCGATGACGTCGCCGGAAATGCGCTGCACCAATTGATCGTAGGAAATGGAGTCGCCGTATCCAAGCACCATGGCGGCCACCTGGGTGTCGAAGATCGGACGCGGAACGAGCTTGGCCTGGTGCCAGACGATCTCGATGTCCTGACGTGCCGCGTGGAATACCTTGAGCACGCCCTCGTTCGCCATCAGCTCAAAAAACGGCGCCAGATCCAAATCCTGGGCAAGCGCATCGATGACGACGGCTTCGTCGGAAGTCGCGATCTGGGCAACGCACAGCAGCGGATAATAGGTGGTCTCGCGCAGGAATTCGGTGTCGACGGTGACAAAGGTGTGGCGTGACATTCGCTCGCACGCCGCCGCGAGATCGGTTGTGGTGGTGATTAAATTCATTGCAAACTCTTACCGGACTCGGCGGGCCGTGTCGTGGGCGGAAATGCGGGCCAAGCTTGCGGTATAGTGGTGGGGTGCTGTTCGAATTTCACCATGGTGACTGCAATAGAGAATTTTGAATTGTGTGGCAATTGCCTGTTATCTCGGCCATTTTTCTCTTTCAGCCGGCGTGGCGGCCGCAGGTGGACGCGCCTGGGATAAGATTGGGGATAAGTGTGGGGATAACCGGGAAAACCGGCGCAGATTGAAGCCCTTGAGCTTAAGGCAGCCCTCCGACTCCGAACGTCACCCCCTCACTTTCGCCATGTGAATGAATTCCCATGGTGACGGCATGGCGCTGACCGGCACTTCAATGATGGTCGGGCCGTCGCGGCGGGCAAATCCGCGTCGGAGCGCCGCGCGTAGCCCGGCGGGGTCTTTGGCGCGCTCGGCCGCGGCGCCGAAGCTCTCCGCAAATCGCACAAAATCCGGATTGGCGAGATCGCAGGCGATCAGGCGGTTGCCGTATTGTTCGGCCTGAATGCGTCGCACATTGCCGAAGGCGCCGTCATTGAAGATCACGGCGACCAGCGCAATGCGGTGGCGGACCGCGGTAGCCAGCTCATTCGCCGTGTACATGAATCCGCCGTCGCCCGAGATGGCGAGGACGGGCACATCGGGCCGCGCGTGCTGGGCGCCGAGCGCTGTCGCATAGCCCCAACCGAGATTGTCCTGGTAGCCAGGCGAAAGGAAAGTGCGCGGCCGGTAGACCGGGAAGGCGAGGCGGGCTGCGAAGCCAATTTGGGTCACCTCGTCGACGAAAATGCCGTCGTCCGGCAGTTCGGCCCGGATCGCGTGGAGGAAGGCGAGCTGGGGGCCGAGCTTTTCGAGGCGCGCATTCCAGCGCGCGTGGCGCTCCCGCATCTCGTCCGCCCGCGACGGCCGTTTGGCATTGTGGGCCGGCAGAACATCCAGGAGCCGCCGCAGGATCGGCGCTGCGTCGCCAACGAGCGACACCGCCGGCCGGTGCACCCGCGCCGGCTCCTCGGGGTCGGAATCGATCCGGATCACGGCGATGTCGTCGTCAATCCCCCATTGCCGGAACGGGTAGAACATCCGTGTGCCGACGCCGAGCACCGCGTCGGCCTCGCCCCACAGCTCGCGGCCGAGCGGCAGCGTGACGCTGAGCGGATCACGGCTGTCGAGCACGCCGCGGCCGCGCCGATAGCCGAGCACCGGCGCCTGCAACATTGCCGAGAGCGCTGTCACCTCGGCGGATGCACCCTGCGCACCGCCGCCGCAGACGATCATCGGGCGTTTCGCCGCCCCGAGCTTTTTAGCCGCCGCCGCTACCGCATCCTCGTCGACGGCGGGCGCCGGCGCCGCCACGGGCGCCTGCAGCGCGCCGGCGCCCGGCCGGCCCCACATGTCGATGGCGCATTCCAGCACGGCCGGACCGCGACGCCCAGTGAACATCGCCGCAACGGCTTGCGCCACCAGCCACGACGCCTCAGCCGGCGCCTTGACGCGGGCGGAAAAATCGACGAGCCGTGCAATGATGCCGGCCTGGTCGCGGATTTCGTGAAGATGCCCCAAACCGCGGCCGATATCGGCCTGCGGGATCTGCCCGATCAGCCCGAGGACCGGCGCGTTCATCGCATAGGCCGTGAGCAGCGCCGCGCCGGTGTTGAGGAGGCCGGGGCCGGGGACGACCGCGTAGGCCGAAGGCCGGCCGCTCGCGAGCGCCGCGCCCAAGGCCATGTAGCCGGCGCCCTGCTCATGACGCGGATGGACCACGCCGATGCGATCGGAGGCGCGGAACAACGCGTCGAACAGATGATCGTTATGGACGCCCGGCAGGGCGTAGAGCGTCTTGATGCCGTGGGCGATCAGCGAGGCGACGATGGCCTCGGCGGTGGTCGTTTTGTCCATTCGCAGCGCCTTGGTTCTCGGTTTGCGGCAGATGTGCAGATCGGATTGGCGCTGTCGAGGGGAGGGGTGTTTCCATTTCGCCGCGGGTCAGCTAATACCCCCGCACAATTTCTGGCTTGTCATGCCCCGCGAAAGCGGGGCATCCAGTACCCCCAGCCGTTGCCATTTCGCCGCAGAATTTCGGCTGCGAGTCCGGTGGTTACTGGATCGTCCGCTCGTCAAGGACGATGACACTCGTGGTGGTATCTGAGGCAACTTTATGCACCGTTATCGTACCCACACCTGCGGCGCGCTGCGCGCCGACAATATCGGTTCCACGGTCCGGCTGTCGGGGTGGTGCCACCGCATCCGCGACCATGGCGGGTTGCTGTTCATCGACCTGCGCGACCACTATGGCTTGACCCAGATTGTGGCCGACCCTGACTCGCCGGCCTTCAAGACCGCTGAGAAGCTGCGCGCCGAATGGGTCGTCCGGGTCGACGGCCGGGTGCGCGCGCGCCCTGCCGGCACCGACAATCCGGACCTGCCGACCGGCGCCGTAGAAGTGTTTGCGACCGACATCGAGGTGCTGGGGCCGGCCGGCGAACTGCCGATGCCGGTGTTCGGCGACCAGGAATATCCGGAAGAGATTCGCCTCAAGTACCGCTTCCTCGACCTGCGGCGCGAGCGCCTGCATCGCAACATCATCAAGCGCGGCGCGATCATCGATTCGCTGCGGCGGCGCATGAAGGAGCAGGGCTTCTTCGAGTTCCAGACCCCGATCCTGACCGCGTCGAGCCCCGAGGGCGCGCGCGACTTTCTGGTGCCGTCACGGCTGCATCCCGGCAAGTTCTACGCGCTGCCGCAGGCGCCGCAGCAGTTCAAGCAGCTCACCATGATCGCGGGCTTCGACCGCTATTTCCAGATCGCGCCGTGCTTCCGCGACGAGGACGCGCGCGCCGATCGTTCGCCCGGCGAGTTTTATCAGCTCGACGTCGAGATGAGCTTTGTCACGCAGGACGACGTGTTCAATGCGGTCGAACCGGTCATGCGGGGGGTGTTCGAGGAGTTTGCTGACGGCAAGCCGGTGACATCGAAGTTTCCGCTGATCGCTTACGCGACCGCGCTGCGGAAATACGGCACTGACAAGCCGGACCTGCGCAACCCGATCGAGATGCAGGATGTCTCGGAGATTTTCCGCGGCTCCGGTTTCAAGGTGTTCGCGCGCATCCTGGAGACTGCTCCGAAGTCGGCGGTGTGGGCGATCCCTGCGCCGGGCGGCGGCTCGCGTGCGTTCTGTGACCGGATGAATGCGTGGGCGCAGGGCGAGGGCCAGCCGGGACTTGGTTATATTTTCTTTGCCGAGGAGAACGGTGTAGTCAGCGGCCGCGGCCCGGTGGCGAACAATGTCGGACCGGAACGCACCGAGCAGATGCGCCAGCAGCTTGGGCTGAAGGCTGGCGACGCGGTGTTCTTCGTCGCGGGCGAACCGGCGAGCTTCGTGAAATTCGCGGGCCCCGCGCGCACGAAAGTCGGCGAAGACCTCAATCTTATCCAGAAGGACCGCTTCGAGTTCTGCTGGATTGTCGATTTCCCGATGTTCGAATGGAACGAGGAAGAGAAGAAAATCGACTTCTCGCATAACCCGTTCTCGATGCCGAACATGGAGCCGGACGCGTTTCTCGCGCTGGATCCGAAGGACGCCGAGACGATTCAGAATATCAAGGCAATCCAGTACGATATCGTCTGCAATGGCATCGAATTATCATCCGGTGCGATCCGCAATCATCGCCCCGACGTGATGAAGAAGGCGTTCGGCATCGCAGGCTATCCGGAGGACGTGCTGGAGGCGAAATTCGGCGGCATGCTGCGCGCGCTCTCGCTCGGCGCGCCGCCGCATGGCGGCATCGCACCCGGAATCGACCGCATCGTCATGCTGTTGTGCGGCGAGGAAAACCTGCGCGAGGTCGTGCTGTTCCCGATGAATCAGCGCGCCGAAGACCTGCTGATGGGTGCGCCTTCTGAAGTCACGCCGAAGCAGTTGCGGGAGCTTCACATCCGGCTCAATTTGCCGAACAAGTAGTTCGGCAGCGAAGACGAGGCGTCGATCTACTGTTGCCTGCTGCGGGGCCTATGGCGCGCGTACTCGTGAAACGCGCGAGAGTGGCTTGACCGATGTCCGCCATTCCCGCCAGCAAGGCAATTCCGCATCGCACCGTAATGATGCGATGGGCCAGATGCGGATATTGAGGCTCTGAAGTGGTTCCTAATCCGACGCTGCTATTCTCCTGCATCGGCGCGCCATGCACGAGCCTTAGCTGTTATCTCTTCGACGAAAGCGTCTTTTCCGTTTCGATAGGCTTCTATGTTGTCTTTTGACGAGGCAGCAAGGGCACGCTTGATATCGGCGTAAGCGCGCGCTGCCTCGGGGTGTGCGCGAAGATAATCGCGAAACACCAGAAGTGCTTCCCAACGAGGACAGAATGGCTCCATCAAATGCACATGGTGAGTCCACGGTCCCGGAGGCCCTTTACGGAAGAACAACTCGCCGGGGATCCATGACGCGTACTCCGGCAGGTAATTGTAGCCGAGTGCCTCAATCGGCTCGATGCATCTTTCCCTTGCCTCTTCAAGGCTAGGTACACCAACGAGCAGGTCGATGATGGGCTTCGATGGCAGACCTGGAACCGCCGTGCTACCCATGTGCTCAATGGCCAAAGCGAACGAGCCGAGAGCATTCTCAATCCTGGTGCGCTCCCGCTCGAATAACGTTGGCCAGTTGGGGTCATAGTCGGAGACAACAATCGACTCGGCTCCGTATTTCTCCATGCCGCCCCCCATTTTGTTTTCGCGGAACCTTATCACGCGGGTAGCGGCCGAGGCTTCACTACTGGGTTATTGGTGGTCTGCTAATGGGATGGTCCGGCAACGCTCGTGCCATAACGCAAAAGTTGTGCCGGCAGATGACGGCAGCAGCAAGCGTCAAACCCCGATAGATCAAAAGCCCGCAGCACCGCCACACGTTCCCCC
>Ga0137415_10004814_pt1 | contig 13349 bp, 7 predicted proteins | sample CZODoug3_1_1_16f_FD_183082 | JGI IMG/M metagenome (GOLD analysis project Ga0137415, IMG submission 183082) | Vadose zone soil fungal communities from Angelo Coast Range Reserve, California, USA - CZODoug3_1_1_16fungal (Hybrid Assembly) | ecosystem: Environmental > Terrestrial > Soil > Vadose... | reverse complement strand
TCGCCGCCGTCGCCGAGACCGATGGCGAGCGGCAAGGCGCCGAACAGCGCCGCACTGGTGGTCATCATGATGGGGCGGAAGCGCAACAGGCACGCCTCGTAGATTGCCTGTTGCGATGTGAGGCCCCGGGTGCGCTCGCCGTCGAGCGCGAAATCGATCATCATGATGGCGTTTTTCTTGACCAGGCCGATCAGCAGGATGACGCCGATCAGCCCCATGATGCTGAACTCGGTATTGCAGATCATCAGCGCCAGCACCGCGCCGACACCGGCGGAGGGCAGGGTCGAGAGGATGGTGATCGGATGGATGTAGCTCTCATAGAGAACGCCGAGCACGATGTAGATGGCGATCAGCGCGGCGAGAATGAGCCATGGCTGGTTGCGTAGCGACTGTTCGTAGGCCCGCGCGGTGCCCTGGAACGTGCCGTGAATTGACCTAGGTACACCGAGCCTGGTCATGACCTCGTTGACGGTGGCGACCGCATCGCTGAGCGAGGAGCCCGGCGCCAGATTGAACGACATAGTGGAGGCAACGAACAGGCCCTGATGATTGACGGCGAGGGGGATGTTGCCCGGAGCGTAATGGGTGACGGCGCTCAGCGGCACCATGGTCTCAGCGGCCGTGCTGACGGCGGAGCCGGTCGATGCCGCGCCCTTGCCGGTGTTGCCGATCGAATTGAGGGCGAGGTTGCGCGCCGCGTCGGCCGCGATCGTCGAGCTGGTAGACGTCGTCTTCGGTCCCGCCACAGTGCCGGCGACCGCGTTGGTCGCCTGGGTGCCGCCAACCGAGCCGCCGGATTTGCTGACATAAATGTCCTTGAGCGTCTCCGCGTTCTGCCAGTACTTCGGCGCCACTTCCATGATCACGTGATACTGGTTGCGATCATTGTAGATGGTCGACACCTGGCGCTGACCGAACGCGTCGTAGAGCGTGTTGTCAATCTGGGCAACCGAGATCCCAAGCCGTGCCGCGGTTTCGCGATCGATCGTGATGTCGGTCTCGAGCCCCTGGTTTTGCTGATCGCTGTTGACGTCGGTGAGCTGCGGCACCTTCTGCAATTCGGCGAGGATTTTCGGCGCCCAGGTGTAGAGCTCTTCCACCGTGTCGGCCTGCAGCGAAAACTGATATTGGGCATTGGTGGCGCGTCCGCCGACCCGAATGTCCTGGACCGCCTGGAGGAACAGCGTCGCCCCCGGAACCTGGGCCAGCTCGCCGCGCAATCGCCGGATCACCAGGTCCGCCGATATCTTGCGTTCGCTCAACGGCTTGAGCGACAAAAAGACGAAGCCGCCGTTGGTCTGTCCGCCGCCGGTGAAGCCGACCACCATCTCGACCGCGGGGTCTTTCTGGACGATCGAGACGAACTGCTGGAGTTTCTGCCGCATCAGCTGGAACGAAATGCTCTGGTCGGCCTGGATGCCGCCGTTGATCCGGCCCGTATCCTGTTGCGGGAAGAAGCCCTTGGGGACGATCGTGTAGAGATAGAAATTGGTCGCGACGGTCGTGAGCAGGATCGCCAGGATGAGGCGCGGGTGGTTGAGCGCCCAGCCGAGCGTGTGCTTGTAGCCGCGCAGCATGGCGTCGAAGCACCACTCGGTCATGCGGTGAAAGCGGCCTTGCTCGTGTCTCTCGCCGCGCCGGAGCAGCAGTGCGCACATCATCGGGGTCGTCGCCAGCGAGACGGCGAGCGAGATCATGATGGCGACCGACAGCGTCACGGCGAATTCGCGAAACAGGCGTCCCACGATGCCGCCCATCAGCAGGATCGGAATGAACACCGCGATCAGCGAGGTGCTCATCGAGATCACCGTGAACGCCACTTCGCCGGCGCCCTGGATGGCGGCCTCGACCCGCGGCATGCCGGCTTCGATGTGGCGAGACACGTTTTCCAACACCACGATGGCGTCGTCGACCACGAAACCGGTCGCCACCGTGAGGGCCATCAGCGACAGGTTGTCGAGGCTGTAGCCGAGCAGATACATGGCCGCGAAAGTGCCGATCAGCGACACCGGCACCGCCACGCTCGGCACCAGCGTTGCCCGCCCGCTGCGCAGGAACAGGAACACCACCAGAATGACGAGAACCACCGAGATCATCAGCGTGCGCTCGACCTCCTTGAGCGACGAGCGGATCGTGGTCGAGCGGTCGCTTGCCGCGGTCAGCTCGATCGCCGGCGAGATCGCGGCCTTCAATTCGGGCAGCAGTGCATAAACGCGGTCGACCGTGTCGATAATGTTGGCGCCGGGCGCGCGGTTGAGAATGACGAGCACCGACGGCTTGCCGTTGGCGAGGCCGGCGTTGCGGATGTTCTCGTTGCCGTCGACGACATCGCCCACGTCCGTCAGACGCACCGGCGCGCCGTTGCGATAGGCGATAATGAGCGGCTTGTAGTCGGCTGCGACGGTAGCCTGGTCATTGTCATAGATCTGAAAGTGCCGATCGCCGGTCTCGATCGCCCCCTTCGGGCTGTGGGCGTTGGCGGACGCCAGGGCGGCGCGGACGTCCTCGAGCCCGATACCGTATTTGAACAGCGCCGATGGATTGAGCTCGGCACGCACCGCGGGAAGCGAGCTGCCGCCGACCGTGACCTCGCCGATTCCTTCGACCTGGGACAGCTTCTGCGACAACACCGTCGACGCGGCATCGTAGAGTTCGGCTTGCCGCAAGGTATCGGAGGTCAGCGCCAGGATGAGGATCGGGGCGTCGGCCGGATTGACCTTTCGGTAGGTCGGGTTCGACCGCAGGCTCGCCGGCAGGTCGACCCGCGCTGCGTTGATGGCCGCCTGCACGTCGCGCGCGGCGCCGTTGATGTCGCGATTGAGGCCGAACTGCAAGGTGATGCGGGCCGTGCCGACGGCGCTCGTCGACGTCATTTCGGTAACGTCGGCAATCTGTCCCAGATGGCGCTCCAGCGGCGTCGCAACGGTGGTGGCGACGACCTCAGGGCTGGCGCCGGGAAGCTGCGCCCGCACCGAGATGGTCGGAAAATCGACTTGGGGAAGCGGCGACACCGGAAGCTGGAAGAACGCCACGGCGCCGGCCGCCGCGATCCCGAAGGTGAGGAGGATCGTGGCGACGGGCCGCCGGATGAACACCGTCGACGGGCTCATTCCGCGGGCCTCCCGGCGCCCAAATTGCGTCTGTCGTCGTGCACGTCGTCGTCGATGGGGAAGTAGCGGCTCTGAAGCCGGTCGAACCACAGATAGATCACCGGCGTCGTGAACAGCGTGAGCACCTGGCTCACGAGGAGGCCGCCCACGATCGAGATGCCGAGCGGGTGGCGCAGTTCGGAGCCGACGCCGGTACCGATCATCAGCGGTAAGGCGCCGAGTACGGCCGCAAAAGTCGTCATCAGGATCGGGCGGAACCGCAGCAGGCACGCCTGATAGATCGCCTCCCGCGGCGGCTTGTTCTCGGTGCGCTGGGCATCGAGCGCGAAGTCGATCATCATGATGGCATTCTTCTTGACGATGCCGATCAAGAGAATGATGCCGATGATGGCGATGACCGTGAGGTCATCGCGCGCCGCCATCAGGGCCAGCAGCGCGCCGATGCCGGCCGACGGCAGCGTCGAGAGAATGGTGACCGGGTGCACGAAGCTCTCATAGAGCACGCCGAGCACGATGTAGACCGTGACGATGGCAGCGAGAATCAGCAGCAACTCGTTGGCGAGCGAGCGCTGGAAGGCGAGCGCCGCGCCTTGCATCTTAATGACGGCGCTGCGCGGCAGGCCGAGTTCCTGGGCGGCCTGCGTGATGTCGTCGACGGCTTCGCCGAGCGATGCGCCGGGGGCGAGATTGAAGGAGATCGAAGTGGCGGGAAACTGGCCGAGATGGTCGATGCGCAGCGGCGCGGTCTCTTCGCGCACGCGGGCCACGACCGACAGCGGAACCTGGCCGGTGCCGGTCGAGGTCGGAACATAGATCGATGTCAGCGACTCCAGTGAGGATTGCTGCTTGGGATCGGCCTCGAGGATGACCCGCTTCTGGTTGGAATTGGTGAAGATGGTGGAAACGATGCGCTGGCCGAACGCATCGTAGAGCGCGTTGTCGATGGTCGCCGGCGTGATGCCGAACCGGCCGGCGGTATCGCGGTCGATCTCGACGAAGGCGGAAAGCCCGTTGGCCTGAATATCGCTCGACACGTCGGCGAAATGCGGCATGGAATTGAGCTTTTCTACGAGGCGCGGCGCCCAGTCGGCAAGTTCCTTGGGATTGGCGTCCTCCAGGATGAATTGATACTGGGTGCGGCTGACCTGATCGTCGATGGTGAGGTCCTGGACCGGCTGCAAGAACAGCGAGATGCCCTCGACCGCCGCCGCTTCGCGCGTCAGCCGCCGGATGATCTCGCTCACGTCGACGGTGCGGGTTTCGTGCGGCTTGAGGTTGATGAGCAGCCGGCCGGTGTTGAGCGTAATGTTGGTGCCGTCGACCCCGATGAACGAGGACAAGCTTTCCACATCGGCATCTTTCAGGATTGCGTCGGCCAGCGCCTGCTGACGTTCCGCCATGGCGCCGAACGAGATCGATTGCGGGGCCTCGGAAATGCCCTGGATCAGGCCGGTGTCCTGCACCGGAAAGAATCCTTTCGGGATGACGATGTAGAGCCACGCCGTCAGCGCCACGGTGCCGAGCGCCACCAGAAGCGTCGCGGCCTGCCGATCGAGCACGCCGCGCAGCAGATACGCATAGCCGTCGATCAGCCGATCGAACCAGATTCGGGTGTGCCGCTGGAATGCGTTCTCCCGCGCTTCCGCCGCCGGCTTGAGCAGCTTGGCGCAGGCCATCGGCACCAGGGTCAACGACACCACCGCCGAGATCAGGATGGTGATCGCAAGCGTGATGGCGAATTCGCGAAACAGCCGGCCCACCACATCGCCCATGAACAGGAGCGGGATGAGCACGGCGATGAGCGATATGGTCAGCGAGATGATGGTGAAGCCGATCTGCTCGGAGCCCTTCAGGGCGGCTTCCAGCGGCGAATCGCCTTCCTCGATATAACGGGAAATGTTTTCGATCACCACGATGGCGTCGTCGACCACGAAACCCGACGATATGGTGAGCGCCATCAGCGTCAGATTGTTGAGGCTGAAGCCGAGCAGATACATGGCGCCGAAAGTTCCGATCAGCGACAGCGGCACCGACAGGCTCGGGATGATGGTGGCGCGCGCGCTGCGCAGGAACACGAAGATCACCAGCACCACCAGGACGACCGCGAGCATCAGCTCGAACTCCACGTCGACGACGGAGGCCCGGATCGTCACGGTGCGATCGGTCAACACCGACACGTCGATCGCTGAGGGCAGCGCCGCCTGCAACTGCGGCAGCAGCGCCTTGATGTTGTCGACCACCTCGATCACGTTGGCGGCGGGCTGGCGCTGAACATTGAGGAGGACGGCCGGGGTCGTATTCATCCACGCCGCGAGCTTGGTGTTCTGGGCGCCGTCGACGGTTTCGGCGACGTCGCGCAGCCGCACCGGCGAGCCGTTGCGATAGGCGATGATGAGCTCGCGATAGCCGGCGGCGCTCATCAACTGGTCGTTGGCATTGATGGTGGAAGCGCGCGTCGGCCCGTCGAAATTACCCTTGGGCGTGTTGACGTTGGCGTTGCCGAGCGTGGTGCGCAGGTCGTCGATATTGAGCCCGTAGGCGGCGAGCTTGCGGATGTCGGCCTGGATGCGCACCGCGGGCTTCTGCCCGCCGCTGATGGTGACGAGGCCGACGCCCGGAAGCTGCGAGATCTTCTGGGCCAGCCGCGTGTCGGCAAGTTCCTGCACCTCGGGCAGCGGCAGCGTGTCCGAACGCAGCGCGAGAGTGAGGATCGGGGCATCCGCCGGATTGACCTTGGCGTATATGGGCGGCGCCGGCAGGTCGGACGGCAGCAGGTTGCCGGCGGCGTTAATGGCCGCCTGTACCTCCTGCTCGGCCACATCGAGGCTGAGATTGAGACTGAATTGCAGCGTGATGACCGAGGAGCCGGCCGAGGTCGCCGAACTCATCTGATTGAGCGCTGGCATCTGGCCGAGTTGGACCTCAAGCGGCGCTGTAACCGACGAGGTCATCACGTCCGGGCTCGCGCCCGGATAGAAGGTCTGGACCTGGATAGTCGGGTAGTCGACTTCAGGCAGCGCCGCGAGCGGCAGGAAGCGGTAGGCGACGATGCCGGATAGCATGATCGCGATCATGAGCAGCGTCGTCGCCACCGGCCGCATGATGAAGGGGCGCGACGGGCTCATGGACGCGCTCTTAAATGACCGCTAAGCGGCGGGCCCGATTGATGGTCATTGCGCCCCCCGCGACCGCCTGCCGCCGTTCGCGGCGCCTCCCGGCGCCTGATTTCCAGTCGCCGTATTTCCTGCAGGATCGGCGGTTCCGGTTGCGGCGCCCCGCCCTCCGTCGCCCTGGGCCGGCCTGTTGCCACCGGGCGCTCCGCCGCCGCCCGCGCCCCCGTCGGCACCACGCACCACGACCCTCGCGCCACTGCGCAGCTTGTCGGCGCCGTCGACCACAACGCGATCCCCGGGCGCAAGGCCCGTTTGAATTGCGACCCGTTCGGCGCTGGCCGGGCCGAGCGTCACCGGTCTCACCGCAACGGTGTTGTCGGCGTTGACGAGATACACGAACGTGCCCGGCGCACCGCGCTGGATCGCGCTCGTCGGCACCACGGTCGCGTCGTGCAGGGTGTCGATCAGAAGCCGAACATTGACGAACTGATTGGGAAACAGGCTGTCGTCTTCATTGGCGAATTCGGCCCGCAGCTTCAAGGTGCCGGTGGTGGTATCGATCTGATTGTCGAGCGTCTTCAATGTGCCGGTGGCGAGCTTGGTGGCGCCGCTACGGTCGAAGGCCGTCACCGGCAGGGTCGCGCCGGCGCGAAGACGCTTCACGATTTGCGGCAGGTTGTCCTCGGCGACGGTAAAAATGACGCTGATGGGTTTCAGCTGGGTGATGACCACGATGCCGCTCGCATCGTTGGCCGTCACATAGTTGCCGGGATCGACCAGCCGCAACCCGGCCCGGCCGGTCACCGGCGACACGATGTGGCAATAGGCAATGTTGAGCTTCTGGGTATCGATCTGAGCCTTATCCGAAATGACGAGGCCCTTGTCCTGCGCGACGAGCGAAACTTGTGTGTCGAGCTGCTGTCGCGGGATGGCGTTGGTCTTGGCAAGATCCTGGTAGCGCTTGAGATCAAGCTCGGCGGCCTGCAGCAGCGCCTGGTCGCGTTCAAGCGCTCCCTGAGCCTGGGCGAGAGCAAGCTCGTAAGGGCGCGAGTCGATCTCGGCGACGAGATCGCCCTTGTTGATCATCTGACCTTCCTGGTAGGCGACGCGGACGAGCTGGCCGCTGATCTGCGATTTGATCGTCACGGTGGCGAGCGACGTGACGGTGCCGAGCCCGTTGAGCGTGATGTCGATGTCGCCGGTCACGGCTCCCGCCGCGACGACCGGCATCGTGGCGGTAAATGCGTTTTGCCGCGCGGGCGGCGGCGTTGGCTGACGCGTATAGATCCACCAGCCTGCCGCCGCAGCCGCGGCCACGAGAAGTAGCAGCCCCAGCCGCCGGCCGGTCTTTGACTTCACGCGCTTGCGCGTCACGGGCCTGTCGAGGGGCTGCGTCCTGATGAAATCAGTGGTGGTGGTGCGATCGTCCATGGGCTGCCGTCAAAGTCCGTCCAACAGGAAGCCGGCGCGTTCCCTCCGCCCCGCATGCGGGGAGGGGGCGCGGCGCAATCACATCCGTGGTTCTGGTCCAGAGGCTCACGGATCGACTTCATCTTACCACATCGAATGATCTCACATTCCGGAACTAGACGTTACGGACCTCTTTCTGCCAGATGAAAAAATGTCAATGTAGCCGGTAGCCTGGTGGCAACCTGCGATTGCCACGGAGGTTCCGGGAAAGAGCGCCCGCTGTCCGGGCGAGGGGAACTCCGCCCACATCTCCGCCGCGTAGGATGGGTTGAGCGCAAGCGAAACCCATCGGCCGCGGCGCGCGGAACGGCCCATGACGAGTTTCGCAGCGCTCAACCCATCCTACGCCGAGGGAGGTAGGGAGGTGCAAATGGCGTGACCGGCGGCGACAACTATGCAATCCTTGGTTATCCGGGTAGCGGCAATTGAGTTGTCGCTCACGGCACCGTAATGTTGGTAAAGACGTAACGTTGATAAAATCGGCAGGCGCCAACGCTGCCGGCCGAACGTATAAGGAGAGGAACGCCATGACGAAATCGTCGAAACCCGTACGGCCAACGCGACGCAATTTCCTCAAGGTCGCGGCGGCTGCATCGGCGGTCGCCGCGCCGAATGTCGCCAGCGCCCAGGGCGTCATCAACATGCGCTGGCAGAGCACGTGGCCGTCGAAAGACATATTCCACGAATTCGCTCAAGACTACGCCAAGAAAGTCAACGACATGTCGGGTGGCGACCTCAAGATCGACGTGCTGCCTGCCGGCGCCGTGGTGCCGCCCTTTGGCCTGCTTGACGCGGTTTCCAAGGGGACGCTGGACGGCGGACACGGCGTGCTTGTCTACCACTACGGCAAGCAAAACGCGCTCGGCTTGTGGGGATCAGGTCCTGCCTACGCCATGGATGCCAACATGCTGCTCGCCTGGCACAAGTATGGCGGCGGCAAGGAGCTTCTCGCCAAGCTCTACGCCTCGATCGGCGCAAACGTCGTTTCCTTCCCCTACGGACCGATGCCGACGCAGCCGCTCGGCTGGTTCAAGCGGCCGATTGCGAAGTTCGAGGATTTCAGGGGTCTGAAGTATCGCACGGTCGGCATTTCGATCGACCTGTTTCAAGCCATGGGCGCCGCTGTGAATGCTTTGCCCGGCGGCGAGATCGTGTCGGCCATGGACCGTGGCCTGCTTGATGCGGCCGAATTCAACAACGCCTCCTCGGACCGCGCGCTCGGCTTCGCGGATGTTTCCAAGGTGTGCATGCTCCAGAGCTACCACCAGAATGCGGAACAGTTCGAGATCACCTTCAACAAGACCAAGTACGATGCCCTGCCAGATAAACTCAAGGCCATCATCGCTAATGCGGTAGACGCAGCGAGCGCCGACATGTCTCAGAAGGCGATTGATCGCTATTCGCAGGACTATGTGGAGCTGCAGTCCAAGGACAACGTCAAGTTCTACAAGACGGCGGACGCCGTTCTCCAGAAGCAGCTTGAGCTCTACGACGAGATCGTGGCCAAGAAGGCGGCGGACAACCCGCTGTTCAAAGAGATCGTCCAATCGCAGCTCGCCTTTGCGCGGCGCACGACAAGGTGGGAGCAGGACACCGTCGTTTCCCGCAAGATGGCGTTCGATCACTACTTCGGGCCGAACGCGAAGCCGGTGAAGATCTGACCCCCTCCCTGCCGTCCCGCAACATGCCGGGGAGGGCAGGGGTGACAAAGCACCATTTAGCGGGCGACCGGATGGTGCTTTGTCGCACCGCACTCGCACCGAGCGGCTCACGTTATGAACGTCCAGCGATTCCTTTACTTCATCGACGGCATCAGCACCTGGGTCGGCAAGGCGGCCGCCTGGCTGATCATCCTGCTGACGGCCGTCGTCTGCGTCGAGGTCTTCAAGCGTTACATCATGAACATGCCGACGGCGTGGATCTTCGACGCCGACAACATCATGTACGGCACGCTGTTCATGCTCTGCGGCGCCTATACGCTGGCGCAGAATGCCCACGTCCGCGGCGATTTTCTCTACAGCTCGATGCGGCCACGCTTGCAGGCGGGGCTCGATCTTGCGCTTTATGTGGTTTTTTTCCTCCCCGGCATCGCCGCGCTCATCTATGCGGGCGCCGACTATGCGGGGGACTCCTGGCGCATCGGGGAGCATTCCGTGACGGCGAACGGTCCGCCGATCTACCACTTCAAGACGGTTATCCCGATCGCTGGCGCGCTGGTGATGCTGCAGGGCATCGCCGAGGTCGTGCGCTGCGTGGTCTGCCTCCAGACCGGCGAATGGCCGGCCCGGTTGCGTGACGTCGCCGAGATCGACGTCATCGAGGAGCAACTCGCGCACAGCGAATATGTCGACGAGGAATCGCGCAAGATCGCGATCGAACGTGCCCACGAGATCGATGAGGCGGCGCGCCAGCGCGGCATGGGCGGAGATATGAAAACATGAGTGATCCCGCCCTCGGACTGTTGATGCTGGCGCTCATCGTGGTCGTGATCATGATGGGCTTTGCGACCGCGTTCACGCTGATGGGGCTCGGAATCTTTTTCGGTTTCATCGCGTTCTACAATCCGAACGAGGCCTGGATCCACAACAAGGTGTTCGACCTGATGGTCCAGCGCACCTACGGTGCGATGACCAACGACGTCCTGATCTCCATTCCCCTGTTCGTCTTGATGGGCTACGTGATGGAGCGCGGCGCGCTGGTCGACAAGATGTTCTATTCGATCCAGCTTGCGTTCCGGCGTGTGCCGGCCTCGCTTGCGGTCGCGACGCTGATCGTGTGCACGTTCTGGGGCATCGCCAGCGGCCTGGTGGGCGCGGTCGTGGTGCTCATGGGCGTCATCGCATTTAATCCCATGCTCAAGGCGGGATACGATGTGAAACTCGCCTCTGGCGTCATCACCGCGGGCGGCACGCTCGGCATTCTCATCCCGCCGTCGGTCATGATCATCGTCTATGCGGCGGTCGCCGGGCAGTCGATCGTCAAGCTCTATGCGGCCGCGATGTTCCCCGGCTTTTTCCTGTCGTTCCTGTACCTCGTCTACATCATCGGCTGGGCGATGATTAATCCGAAGATCGCGCCGCGATTGCCGGAAGCACAGCTGAAAGTCCCGGTGCCGGCGTGGCTGTCGAAGTTCGAGGACGCTTATCGTTCGCAAACTGTCCTGATCTCACTGGTCAAGGCGCTGCTCTCGCCGTCGAAGGCAAGGCAGATCGATGCGGAGGGTCGTCCGGTCAGCTACTGGATGCTGCTCTCAAGTCTAGGTTACGCGCTGGTGCCGTTTATGATCGTCGCCGGCACGATGGCGACCGTCTGGTGGTACGTCGTCATTCATCAGCAGGCGGCCGTCGAGGCCGCCGTGACCGGGGTGGAGCAACTGGGCACACCAGGGCTGAGTGCGGCCGAGGCCACGCCCGCCGAACAGGGGCCAGCACTCGAATTCTACCTTTGGTTCTGGGGCATCACCGCCGTCTGTGCGCTGCTACAGGTGCGCTACTACTGGCGGTTCGACGCCGAGCGGCTGCAGGTTGTGAAACTGCTGACCTCGTCGACGATGCCGCTGGGCATTCTTACCGTCGTCGTGCTCGCCGTTATCCTGTTCGGCATCACCACCGCGACCGAGTCCGCCGCCGTCGGCGCCGCCGGCGCGTTTTTGCTGGCGGTGCAAGCCCGCACGCTGGACTGGAAACGCACCAAGGAAGCGGTGTTCCTGACCGCGAAAACCACCGCAATGGTGTGCTGGCTGTTCGTCGGCTCGGCGCTGTTCTCAGGCGTATTCGCGATCCTCGGCGGTCAGGCGCTGCTCGAGCATTGGGTGCTCGGGCTCAATATGTCGCCGATAACGTTCATGCTCCTGTCGCAGGCGATCATCTTCGTGCTCGGCTGGCCGCTGGAGTGGACCGAGATCATCATCATCTTCGTTCCGATTTTCCTGCCGATGCTCAAGCACTTCAACATCGACCCGATCCTGTGGGGCACGCTGGTGTTCGTGAACCTGCAAGCGGCGTTCCTGTCGCCGCCGGTCGCCATGTCGGCGTTCTATCTCAAGGGCGTGTCGCCGCCCCATGTCACGCTCAACCAGATCTTCGCCGGCATGATGCCTTACATGATCATCGTGATCATATGTATGATCATCATGTATTTCTGGCCCGGCATGACGCTGTGGCTACCGAACTATCTCTATGGGAGCTAAGGCCGCACGTCTCACCCCTTGGTTGCAACGACACGCGCGCGGCCGGCGGAGTCGGCGGCGCGCCAGGGGCCGGTCGACCTTCCGTCACCGCTCAGAGCGGTTAGCAGGTTCATGCTTTATCGGGCCGGCCCAGCGGCCGGACGCTCTTGCGGCCTTTGGCTTGGGCACATACATTCCTTTGCGAGCAAAGGGAGAGTGCAATGATCAAGGTTTGGGTCTGTATCGTGACACTTGGCATGATCGTGCTGCCGTTGTCACAAGCGCTGGCTCTTCCGACCGGGGGGCCGGTCTAGGGCTGACGTGTCAGCAATCAAGGTCTGACAGGCCTGAAGAGGTGAACTGATTGTTTACCTCCGCAAAGCGATGATTGTACGTTGCCCACGCAACGTATTCCGCCAACTCCCCGCGGTGCGTTGTCCATTTGTCCGCGAAGTCGAATCGGCTGAGACCCTTCTTCCAGGGACTGGCGTTGATCCACAGCGGACTTTCGCTTTTGTCCAGCAGCGTGTTGTCCTGAAGCGCTATAGCCTTTTGGGCGTATTTGTATGCGTTGCATAGGTGCAGGCGTTTTTCGTTTGGCTGCTGTTTCCCTTTGGCCGCAAGGGTGAGTTCGACGGCCGCGGCGGTGTCAAAAAACGCTGCCCGGACACCAGTGACCCGTACATTATCGGCCTCTGAAACCGTCAGACAACGGGTGTTAACCTTGTTAGCGAGATAGTCCGCGCGCTCCTCCATCTCCCGTGTCAAGTGCTTCTTTTCCGCAAGTTCAATATTCTGACTGAGAATATACGCAACAGTGTTTGAAGCCTGTAGTGTTGCAAGCATCGCTCTTTTGAAACTTACCGTAAGGTCGTTCGGACATAACCCCAGCTCCCAGAGGAGATCGACAGGTTCCGCTTTCACGAATCGCGCGCGTTGGGCTTGCCATGACAATTTCGAGTCGACTGTACTGTTCAGCAGCCTCTCACCGATTTCCGCTAGATTTTTACTGCGCTCGAAGGCCAAGTATGAGCTGGTGTTCGACGAATTGGCGAGCAACAACTGCACGGCTTGATTGAGAGCGCGAAACACAAGCCAGGATTGCTCGGCACGAGCACGATCCTGGGCGGGACTGTTGTCTGCCACCCATTCGTCGATATCCCGTATCGCCGAATCCAGCTCGTCTGCGGCATTGAGCAGCATTGCCGCCAATAGGGTTCCGTATGGAAGGGCATAGTCGAAGCCTGTCCCCCCCCGGCGAGGAAAGCCACGCATTCGTCGACTTTGCTGCGTCCGTATAGCATGACTTGACGAGTCCTTCATTCTTCGGATCGACCGCTTTCAGAACGAGCAAGCGTTCTTCGGTGTCGCATATGTCCCGCCAGGGATTCTGGATCTTGTCACGCACCTTCTCGGCGAATCGCTGCCGCGTTTCCGGCTTCATCTCGCGATGGGAGTGAACAAAGGAACGAATGGCGTCAACCAAAG
>Ga0137415_10004813_pt1 | contig 13350 bp, 12 predicted proteins | sample CZODoug3_1_1_16f_FD_183082 | JGI IMG/M metagenome (GOLD analysis project Ga0137415, IMG submission 183082) | Vadose zone soil fungal communities from Angelo Coast Range Reserve, California, USA - CZODoug3_1_1_16fungal (Hybrid Assembly) | ecosystem: Environmental > Terrestrial > Soil > Vadose... | reverse complement strand
CTCCTTGACCCAGCGGTAGAACGGCTCGGCGAGCTCCCACTGGCTCAGCATCGACCGGAAGGAGTAGGGCTTCTCGGGCGCCAGGTTGGCCGTGCCCCAGCACACGAACCCGAACATGACCTTGTTCGGCTCGGTGATCGTCTGGGCGGCATTGCACGTCGCCCCGACCGCGTTCCCGATGATGTACTTGACCTTGTCCTGGAACACGAGCTTGTTCGTCGCGGTCGCCGCATCCGCCGCCTGAGCCTTGTGGTCGTAGGCGACGAGCTTGATCTTGTAGACGTCGCCGCCGACCTTCAGGCCGCCCGCCTTGTTGATCTCGTCGGACCGCATCTCGGCGCCGCGCTGCAGCTCGACGCCGTACGACGCCGCGCCGCCGGACAGCGGACCGAGCAGGCCGATCGCCAGCGTCTTCTCGGCCGCCGGCGCCGGCCCGGTGCCGACGACGGCGAGGGCGAACGTGAGAACGACGAGGATCGCGGTGCTGCGTCGCGTGATCATGCATCTCCTCCTTCTGTCGAAGGAACGGCGCTCAGCGGAATCGGGGAATGACCGTCTCGCCGAAGAGCTGCAGAGCGCGCAGGACCCGCTCGTGCGCCGGGCCGCCCGGATGCCGGAAGCGGATCAGGAAGTAATCCGCGCCCACCTCGCGGTTCCAAATCTGAACCCGCTCGACGCAGTCCTCCGGCGAGCCGAGAATGAGGCGATCGAGCGAGATGCGCTTGAGGTCGAGGTCCTCTTCCTTCTTGATGTCCTGGTAGTAGGAGCCGTGCCGCCAGTAGTACCGGTGCGTGCTCAGCAAGCCCGCCTCGTACTCGGCGACGGCCTGCTCACGGGTGGGCGCGACGTAGCCCTCGCGGAACACGACCACCTTGTGCGGCCGCCCGCGGCTCTCCGCCGTCGCCCGGTACAGGGCGACCCGCCGCTTGAGGCGCTCGGGCAGCTGGAAGGAGTCCGCGAGCAAGGCGTCGCCCAGGCGGCCTGCTCGCTTCATCGGCTCGTCGCCGAGCGCCGCCACCCAGATCGGCGGGTGCGGCTTCTGCACGGGCTTGGGTGTCACCATGATGTTCTGCAGCGTGTGGCGCTTGCCGACGAAGTAGACCTTCTCCTCCGTCCAGGCCCGGCGCAGGATCTCGATGCCCTCCTCGAACAGCGACACGCGGTCGCTCACCTTGAGGCCGAAGGCGGCGAAGTCGCCCTCCTGGTACCCCTGCCCCACCCCGAGGATGAGGCGTCCCTTGGAGATGATGTCCACGACCGCGCAGTCCTCGGCCAGACGGGTCGGGTGATAGAGGGGCAGGATCGCGATCCCGGTGCCGATCCGGATCCGCGACGTCCGCGCCGCGATGGCGGCCGCGAGCGGCAGCGGCGAGGGAAAGTAGCCGCTGGGCTCCTGGTGATGCTCGGTCAGGAAGAACGAGTCGAAGCCGCACCGCTCGGCCTGCTGGGCCTCGGCGATCACCTCGTCGACCATGCGCGTGAGGTCCGTGCCCGGCGCCGGATGCGTGTTGGCCATCACCCCGAACTGGATCATCGGGTCCTCCCGCTATCTCGCACGACTCTTGTCGAGCAGGCGCCGGGCCTTACCCTCGCGCCCGTACGTGTACTCGCGCAGGCTGCCCGCCGGCACCGGCTCGACGGTGACGCGGATGCCGAGATCCGACTTGAGTCGGTCCTCGAGGATGTGGATCAGCTGCTCGCGATCCTCGATGGCGTCCTTCACCTCGACCTGCACCGTCATGTCCTCGCGGATCTCGAGCCCCGAGCCCCTGCGCTCGACCACGCAAAGCCACTCGCCCGTGGTGCGGTCGTCGGAGGTCACCGCCCGGACGCACGCCATGGGGAACACGTTCGTGCCACGAATCTTGACCATGTCGTCGCTGCGGCCGAGAAAGTGGTCCATCCTGCGCGTGTAGCTGCCGCAGCCGCAGCGGCGCTGCCCGTCACTGATGATGCGGATGTAATCGCGGAGGTTGTAGCGGATCAACGGCGGATGGTGGCGGTAGAGGCTCGTGATGACGAGGTTGCCTTTCTCGCCGTCGGGCAGGATGGCGTCGGTGTCGACGTCGGCCACCTCGATGATGAACATGTCCTCCATGAGGTGCAGTCCGTCCTTCTCCTGGCACTCGAAGGCCGGCAGCCCCACCTCGTGCGTGCCGTAGTTGTCGAAGACCGGACAGTGCCACGCGCCTTCCATCATCTTTCGCAAGCTGCCGTCGACGTCGGGCCCGAGGAACGCGGCGATGAATCGCGTGCCGAGGCGCCGCAGATCGAGCCCCTCCTGCTGCGCGACCGCGGCGAGGTGTAGCAGATACTCCGGGAAGCCGGCCCAGAGGTTCACGCCCCAGTCGAACGCGACCTCGAGCTGCCGCCGGCTCGGCGTGACGTTGCCGCTGCCCGTCGTGACGGGCGCGATGCCGGACCAGTGCAGGCAGCTGAGGTAGTAGAACCACCCCAAGTTCGACGTCGACAGCGTCGAAGGGATCTGCATGACATCGCCCGGCCGGGCGCCCTGGATCCACAGCGCGCGCGAGCCCTGGATGCCCTGGATCTCCCACTCGAGCGGGGTGAAGAGCGTGGGCCGCGGCATCCCCGTCGTGCCGCCGCTCGACTGTAGCTTGATCGGCACGCGAGCGCCGTCGGCCCGCACGAGGCCCGGGTGCTCACCGAACGGCGGATGCGTCTTGATGCTGTCCTTGAAGTCCTCCACGGCGACCATCGGCAGCTTCGTCAGATCGTCCTTCGACCGGATCGCCTCGCGCCGCACCCCGTGCTGCCGCCACTTCTTCTGGTAGAAGGGGTTGGTCCACGCCCACTCGACGATCTCCACGAACCGCCGGTTCTGGACCTCCTCGATCTGCTTGCGATCGAAGAGGAAGACCGTTTCTGCGAAGTCCTGACGGCGGATAGTCGCGGACGAGCTTGTCGAAGTCGATCGACCGGTAGTAGTACGGCACCGTCATACGGACTCCCTTCGGCTCTGGCGGCACCGCGTCACGCCCGGCGCCGTCGGAACCTGGCGAAGTTCGCGGGCCGCTTCTCGAGAAATGCGCGGGCCCCCTCCTGCTGCTCCTCCGCCCAGAACTCCGGCCCCGTGAGGTAGCGGCGGAGCTGGTCGCCTTGCCCGAGCAGATCGCTGAACTCCTCCACGAACGAGGCCTTGAGGATGCGCAGGCACGTCGGCGAGAGCGCCAGCAGCTCCGCGCACCACTTCTCCACCTCGTCGTCCAGCTTCTCCATCGGCACGACCGCGTTCACGAGGCCCATGTCGTAGGCCTGACGCGCCGTGTACCGCCGCGCGAGCATCCACATCTCCCGCGCCCGCTTGGCTCCGACCACCCGCGTGAGGTAGCTCACGATCCCGCCGCACGCCGGGCTGCCGACGCGTGGCCCGTTCTGGCCGAAGATCGCGTGCTCCGCGGCGATCGTGAAGTCGCAGAAGTAGGCGATGTGGTTCCCGGCCCCGACCGCGTAGCCGTTCACCCGGGCGATGATCGGCTTGGGACAGTGGGACAGCGTCTGGTGGAACAGGTACGGCTCGAGGATCTGCCGCTCCAGTCCGCCTTCCTTCTCCCAGTTCACGTCGCCCCCGGCGCAGAAGGCCTTGGCGCCCGCCCCGGTCAGGACGATCACGCCCACCTCCGGGTCCGCCCCCGCGCTCTCGATCGCGAGCGTCATCTCCCGCAGCGTGTCCCCCGTGAACGCGTTGTACTGCTTGGGGCGGTTGATCGTGACCTGCGCGACCTGCTCACGGACTTCGTAGCGCAGGTCGCGGTACGCCATCTCAGCGCGACGCTTCCGGTCCTTGACGTTCGCGATATTACGCCTCCACCCACGGCGTCCAGAGCTGGAACCATTCCTCGGGCGGGTTCACGAATCCCTTCACCTTCGGGTTCAGGACGACGAGGTTGAGGTCGTTGCAGATGGGCAGGAACGACGCGTCTTCCTCCATGAGGATGCGGTCGATCTGCCGATAGATCGCCACCCGCTTGCTCTCGTCGAGCTCGCCGCGCGCGGTGTCGAGGAGCGCGTCCACCCGGGGGTTCGCGTACCAGCCGACGTTCACGCCCTTGTCCGGCTGCCGCGTGGAGCGGGCGACGATGTCGATCCAGAAGTTGGTCGTCATGCCCCAGGAGAGCTGGTAGGCTCCGTGGCCCGGGCGGAGGCCCTGGAACATCTTCGACAGATACGTGATCCAGTCGAACGTCTCGAGCTTGACGCGGATGCCCACCTTGGCGAGGTCGCGCTGGATCCACTCCGCCATCGCCACGGGAATCATCTGGCCCGAGCCCGAGGTCGACGTCCAGAACACGGTCTCGAACCCGTTGGCGTGTCCCGCCTCCTTGAGGAGCTGCTTGGCGCGATCGGGATTGTAGGAGTACGCCTTGTACTTCGGATCGTAGCCGATGGTCGCCGGCGGCACCATGCTCCAGGCGGGCTTGGCCGTCCCGCGGAGCAGGTCCTTGCACATCTTCTCCTTGTCGATGGCCATCTGGACGGCCTTGCGCACGCGGACGTCCTTGAAATACTCGTCCTTCATGTTGAGGTGCCAGTACCAGATGTGGGGCGCGTTGCTCTGCAGCACCGTGAACTTGTCCTTCCGCAGCGCGTCGACCTCGTCGGGCGACGGCGCCAGGATGAAGTCCACCTCGCCCGTGCGCAGCGCCGCCACGCGCGCCGCGGGATCGTCGAGACGTCGGAAGACGAGCTTGTCGACGTTGGCCTGCGGGCCCCAGTAGCCCTTGAAGCGCTCGAGGACGATCCGGTCGCCCGGCACGTTCTCCACGAACTTGAACGGTCCCGTGCCGACCGGGCCGTTCGCGAACTTCTCGTTGCCGAGCTTCTTCACCTGGGTCGGGCTCACCATCATCGGCTCGCCCCAGCTCTGGAGGGTCATCCGCTCCCACTCGGCGTAGGGCTTGCTGAAGGTCAGCTTGAGCGTGTATTCGTCGACCGCCTCGGCGCCCGTGATGTACTCCACGACATAGGACGTGTAACTGTTGGCCCGCGGATAGAAGTGGGGCGCGTCCTTCTTGAACATGCGCTCCCAGCTGAAGACCGCGGCCTGGGCGTTGAACGGCGTCCCGTCGTGGAACTTGACGCCCTTGCGGAGCTTGAAGGTGCGTGTGAGCCCGTCCTTAGAGACCTGCCAGGACTCGGCGAGCCTGGGAATCAGCGGAGGCACGGCGACGTCCGCCCTCGTCAGGTCCTCGGCCAGGAGACCTTCGAACATCTGGAAGGTCACCCGGTAGGTGAGCCAGCAGCCCGTGGCCTGGGGATCGAGGATGTCGGACGGACCCTCCATGCCGTACACGAGCGTCCCGCCCTTCTTCGGCGTGCCCTGCGCCCGCGCGGCGCGGGGCGCCGCGAGCGTGCCCGCCGCCCCCACCGCCGTCGCCCGGATGAAGTCGCGACGACTGACCCCGGGCCCGAGCATCCGCAACATGCGACCGATCTTCTCAGCGTCCATGGCGCCCCTCCTTGTCGATCCTTCCTTGTCTCACTGGCGCGCGCGCGGGTCGAGGGCCTCGCGCAGGCCGTCCCCGATGAAATTGAACCCGAGTGCGACGACGACGATGATAACGCCCGGAATGGTGGCCACGTGGGCGGCGCGGTAGATCACGAGGCGGCCGCTGCCGACCATCACGCCCCAGTCGGGCGTGGGAGGCTGGACTCCGAGGCCGAGAAAGCTCAGGCCGGATGACGCCACGATCATCAGCCCGACGAGGGTGCTGGTGTAGACGAGCAGCGGCGGCAGGACGTTCGGCACGAGATGCCGCCAGAGCACGCGACCGTTCCCCGCTCCGAGGGCGCGAACGGCTTCGATGTATTCCAGGTGCTTGACGGAGAGCGTCGCGGCGCGCACGACGCGCGTGCTGTAGGGCACGAGCACGACGGCGAGGGCGAACATCTGGTTGCCGACGCCAGGGCCGATGACGCCCACGATGGCGATGGCCAGGAGCACGAGTGGGAACGCGAAGAACACGTCGAGCACGCGCATGATCAGGTGATCGAGCAGGCCCTCGCGGTAGCCGGCCACGAGCCCGAGGAGCAGGGCGACGAGGCCCGCGGCCACGGTGGGCACGATGCCGACGAGGAGCGAGATCCGCCCACCCCAGATCAGGCGGCTCAGGATGTCGCGTGCCTGCTCGTCCGTCCCGAGGAGATGTCCGGGCGTGCCGGGCGGGGAGAGTCGGTCGACCTCCACGGACGTGAGCGGATCCCAGGGGCTGATCAGCGGCGCCGCGGCGGCCGCGCCGCCGGCAATGGCGACGATCACGAGGCCGGCGAGGGCCTGGCGGTCCCGGATGAACGCGCGCAGGAACGCGGTGAAGCGCCCGGCGCCGCGCCGAGGCCGCGGCCGGGTGCCTTCGATCGCCAGGACGGTCGCCATCACACTGGGCCTACGCCGGCCGGGCCCGCGGGTCGAGGTACAGGTTCAGCAGGTCGACCACGAGGTTGACGACGACGAACGAGAGCGCGATGAAGAGCGCGGCCCCCTGCACCACCTGCACGTCGCGCGCGATGACCGAGCTGACGAGCTGGCGGCCGAGCCCCGGCCAGCCGAAGACCTCCTCGGTGAACACCGCCCCGCCGAGCAGATAACCGAGCTGCAGCCCGGCGATCGTGACGATCGGCGGCCAGGCCACCCGCAACGCGTGGGCGCTGATGACGACCCGCTCGGCCAGCCCCTTGGCGCGCGCCACCATGATGTACTCCTGCCCGAGGATCTCGAGCACCGACGCCCGCGTCATCCGCGCGATGATGGCCCCGGGGGCGGCCGCGGTCGTCACCGCCGGCAGCACCAGGTGGGTGAGCAGATCGGCGACGCCGCCGGCCCCACGCGTCGAGTACATCCCGAGGCTCGGAAGCCAGCGCAGGTCGATGGCGAAGACGACGATGAGGACCAGGCCGAGCCAGAAGGGCGGCATGTTGCCGACCACGAGCGAGGCGCCCATGGTCACCCGATCGATCGCGGTCCTCTCGCGCGCCGCGGCCAGGACGCCGGCGGCGATGCCGGCGGAGGCCGCGAGGACGAAGCTCGCGCCGGCGAGGATCAACGTGTTGCCGAACTTCGGCAGCAGCAGCTCGACGACGGGCTGATGCACGATCGGCGAGAGGCCGAGGTCGCCGTGCAGCGCGCGCCAGAGCCACTTCACGTACTGCACGTGAAGGGGCTGGTCGAGTCCGAGTGCCCCGCGGAGCTGGGCCAGCGACTCGGCGGTCCCCATCGGGCCGAGCAGCGCCCGCGCCACGTCGCCGGGGATGAGCTTCATCCCGAGGAAGATCACCACCGAGATGCCGAAGAGCACGGGCACGAGTCCGAACAGCCGCTGGGCGACGTAGGAGGTCACGAGGCGGGCCCCTCGAGCCGGGCCCGCAGGCGTTCGCAGTAGGCGGCGGCGTCCTCGGCGAACCGCTTCTCGAAGAAGTCGTCGACCGCCCGTCCGAGGATGGCGTCGGCGTCGGTCCGGATCGGCAGCGGACTCCGGCTGCGGAGCTCGTTGACCGCTTGCTCCTTGAGGGCCGCGCAGACGTCGTAGTCGAGCGTCAGGTGGGCCAGCACACCGGCCGCGCAGGGCTCGAGTCGCCATTGCCCCGTGATCGACAGCAGCGCGCCCCGCACGGTGAACCGGCGCCCATCACGGCCATCCCGGCCCACCGACAACGTCACGCGCTGCCGCCGATGGCCGACGATGGGCAAGTCGAGGTCGTGGCACAATGCCCGACGGTTGGATGACCCGTATGCGTCGGCGCCGTGCGAGAGCCCGGGGAAGCAGAGGTAGGACACCCGCCGGCCGAGCGCCGTCCGCGCGTCGTCCAGGACGGCTGACAGTGGAGTCTGCACGCTGACGGTCACCATGGCTCCTCGGGACGGCCTCACCACACCGCCGGCCGACTATAGTCCACCGCGTCGAACGCACGCAACCCGTGCGATGGGATTAGGATTGACCGCATCGGCGGTGCACGCGCTCCACGCATGACGGGAGGACACGGATGCTCAGGCGACCCGACGTCGACGAGGTGAAGGCGTACGGCGAGGCCCTCGGCCTCGATCTCACGTCCACCGAGGCGCGGATCATGCACTCGCGGATGATGGCCACCATCGACGCGCTCGACGTGTTCAACGAGCTGCGCGTCGAGGAGCATCGCCCGCCCCTCCGGTTCACCGATCGCGATCCGGGCTACCGGCCGACGGAGCACGAGGATCCCCTGAACGTCTTCATCAGGAAGTGCCGCGTCGCGGGCGCGGATCATGGCCCGCTGCGGGGCAAGACCATCGGACTCAAGGACCACATCAGCGTCGCCGGTGTGCCCCTGACGTTCGGCTCGCATCTCATGGACGGCTACGTTCCGGACTTCGATGCCACGATCGTGACGCGACTTCTCGACGCCGGCGGCACGATCGTCGGCAAGCTCAAGATGGAGGAGTTCTCCTGGGGCGGGCCGGGCCTGAGCGGTGTCGGCGACTACGGGCGCCCCCTGAACCCTCACAACAGGGATCATGTGACGGGCGGGTCGTCCTCCGGCTCCGCCGCGGCGGTCGCCGGCGGAGAGGTGGACGTCGCCTTCGGCGGCGATCAGGGCGGCTCCATCCGACTCCCCGCCGCCTGGTGCGGGATCGTGGGCTTGATGCCCACGCACGGCCTCGTGCCCCACTCCGGCGTGTTCGGCTTGGAGCCGACCATCGACTACGTGGGGCCCATGGCCCGCACCGTGGAGGATGTGGCGACGGCCCTCGCGTGCGTCGCCGGGCGCGATGGGTACGACCCGCGCCAGGCTCACGTTCCTGCGAGCGTCCCCGCGTACACCGAGGCCCTGACCCGCGGGGTCGGCGGGCTCAAGATCGGAATTCTGGCGGAAGGGTTCGGCGTCGAAGGTGGCGACCCGAGCGTGGACGCGTGCGTGCGCGAAGCGATCCACGTGCTCGAGCGGAAGGGCGCGCGAGCCGAGAGCGTCTCCGTGCCGCTGCACGCGAAGGCGCCGCTCGCCCTCCTGCCCATCTACCTCGAAGGCGGCAAGCGGATGTACGACACGAACTTCGGGGGCACGTTCGCCAGGACCTATTACCCGAGCTCCTTCATCTCGATCTTCGGTCGCCTCAAGCAAAGCCACGGGCGAGAGTTCTCGCCGAATCTCAAGCTCAACCTGATGCAAGGCCACTACTTGCAGCAGCACTACGGCGGGCGCCTCTACGCGAAGGCGCAGAACGTCCGTCCCACCTTCGTCGCGCAGTACGATCGGGTCCTGGCCGGCGTCGATCTTCTGGCGATGCCTACCGTGCCCGTGCGTGCTCCCCGCTGGCGCGAACCCATGAACCACGAAGAGGCGATCGAGCACACGCTGTTCGGCGGCAAGCTCGGCATGGACCTGGGACCGGTGATCGCCAACACGTGCCCCTTCAACTACACGGGGCATCCCGCCATCAGCATCCCCTGTGGGAAGTCCGAGGGGTTGCCGATCGGCCTGATGCTCGTGGCTCCGCATTTCAGGGAGGATGTGCTGCTCCGCGCCGCCCACACGTATCAGCAGTCGGTGGACTGGGCCGCGTTGATCAGCACGCCCGCCCGGGGCGGCTCGAAAGCCTGACGCTATGTCTCGTGAGGGAAAGGCGGGGTGAGGAGACGATGGCGAGAATCGCGTTGATCAGTCCGAGCGACGTGACGGGTCGTGTCCGCGAGATCTTCCAGGAGATCGAGGGGGTCCGGGGCCCCGGCCGCGTGCCCAATCTCATGCGCGCCTACGCGCATCACCTGCCGAGCCTGGAGTCGAACTGGGATCGGATGAAGCGGCTGCTCAAGAGCGGGTTGCTGCCCACGCGGACCAAGGAGATGATCGGCCTCCTCATGGGCGGCCTGCACAAGTGCGGCTACTGAGTGAAGTTCCACTCGACCTCCCTCCGGGCCGAGGGAGGCACCGACGAGCAGGTCGACGAGGTCCTCGGCGTGCCCGGGCTGCGCAGCACCCGGCTCACGCGGCGTGAGGCGCTGATCCTCCAGTTCTGCCGGCAGGCGGCGCTCGACGCCAACCAGATCACCGACGAGCACATCGCGGCGCTCCGGGCCGAGGGACTGGGCGACGCCGAGGTCGTCGAGATGCTGGAGACGATGAGCTTCACGACCGCACACACGAAGCTCGTCGACGCGCTGGCCATCGAACCCGACCCCTGGCTCGAGTAGGGATTATCCATCGACACCCGGCTCGAGTAGGAATCATCCGTCGGCAGAGGAAAGGTGGCGCGCATGGCGCAGATCCCGACGTGGCACGTCGCTGGAGACTGGTTCGACAACTGCAGCTGCGCCGTCGCGTGCCCGTGCACCTTTGCCCAGGCACCGGACAATGGCTACTGCGAATCTGTCCTCTTCTGGCACATCCGTCGCGGCCACTACGGCGACATCAACCTCGATGGTCTCAGTTACGTTCGCGTCGGCCGATGGGAGGGCGACCTGTGGGCGGGGAAGGTCAAAGGGGCGGCCGGCCTCTTCATCGACGAGCGCGCAGACGCGGCTCAGGCGGAGGCGCTTCCCTTGATTTTCCAGGGACGCGCCGGCGGATTTCCGGCGCAAGTGGCGGCGCTCTTCACCGAAGGGCGGCAGCTCCGCGGTGTCGAGCGGGCGAAGGTCACGTTCGAGATCGCGCCCGACCGCGCTCACTGGGGAGTCGAGATCGCCGGAAAGGTCAAGGCGTGGGCCAAGGCACTGACAGGGCCGACGAGTCTGCCGGGCAAGTATCCACAGCTCATGAACGCACCCGGCTGCGAGACAGGGCCGGGCGCACAGCTGGTGACGTGGGGGAAGTCGACGGTCTGCACCGTCGACGCCTTCGGCTACAAATGGCAGTGGACGACGAACTCGAGCAAGCACATTCCCTTCGACTGGACGGGCCCGTGAGATCGAACCCGACTGAAACTGAAAGGTGGACATGAGCACAGAAGGACTGTGGCTCGATGGATTCGTCATCGTCTTCTACTTCGTCGCCATCACGGCTATCGGGCTGTATATGGGGCGGCGGGAGAAGAGTCTAAACGACTTTGCGCTCGGAGGCCGGCGCATGCCCTGGTGGGCTGTGATGGCGTCCATCATCGCCGCGGAAACCAGTGCCGCAACCTTCCTCGGAGTGCCTGGGGAGGGATATACCAACAAGAGCTTCGCCTATGTGCAGCTCATCCTCGGTCTCATCGTCGGCCGATTCGTCGTCGGCTATGTCTTTCTCCAGCCCTATTACGCTTACAAGGTTTACACGGTCTACGATTACCTGGACGTTCGCTTCGGGCCGCGGACCAAGGCATACGTCTCCGCCCTATTCCTGTTTATGCGGACTCTGGCATCGGGCACCCGGCTGTTCATTCCGTCGCTCGTGATGGTACTGGCATATCGCATCTTCGTCTCGGGCGGGCAGGCGCAATTCAGCCAGCAGGCGGTGACCACGGTCGGTCCCTACCTCATCGCGATCATCGCGCTCACTATTGTCACCTGCTTCTATACGGCCATGGGCGGTATCAAAGCTGTCATCTGGACGGATGTGATTCAGGCTTGCCTGATGTTCAGCGGCGCGTTGATTGCCATTTACACCTTGCTCGATCACGTCGGCGGACTGGGTGAGGTCATCCGGGTCGTCCCGCAATTGACGGCCCACGAAGGGTACTTCCTTCACGGTTTCGAAGCGAGCGCCGTGGCCAACTGGAAGGAGAGCCACCATCTCACCGCGATGAGTCTATGGGACTACGGGAAGCTGATTCTCGCGAGCGACTACACCTTGTTCTCGGCGCTGATCGGGACGACGATCGGTAACATGGCTGCCTTCGGCACCGATCAGGACATGGTCCAGCGGATGCTGACGGCCGAGACCCACCAGAAGGCGCGTCGCAGTCTCGTGACCGCCGCCTTCATGGACCTACCAATCGCCTCAGCTTTCGTGTTCATCGGAATCCTGCTCTTCGTCTACTACCAGAAGGACCCCACCTATCGGCCACAGGCCACCGCAGACGTCTTCGGGTCCTATATCGTGAACGTGATGCCGGTCGGCATCCGCGGTCTTGTGCTGACCGGCATCTTCGCCACCGCCATGGGCTCCTTCTCCGCGGCGCTCAATGCTCTAGCGACCAGCGCCACGAACGACTGGTACATCCGTTGGGTTCGTGGCAGGAGCCAGGCGCACTACGTCCAGGTCGCCCGCGGGTTCACGGTCCTCTTCGCCGTGCTCATGATCATCATCGCCGGTGGGTTCGCCTACGCCAAGATCACGAATCCAGATTTGAGAATCATTCCGGTCGTGCTTGGAATCGCCGGATTCATTCTGGGCCCCATGCTCGGGGTGTTCCTTCTGGGTATGTTCACCAGACGGCGCGGTTCCGACGCCGGAAACATGCTTGCCATCTCGGCCGGGCTCGTCGCAACGGTTGTCGCCGGCCAGTTGCATATCATCATTCTGAACACGGTAGCCCCCTTGTTCGGCATCCAGCCAACGTTTCAGCAGCCGGCCTGGATTCCCGAAGTCTCGTTCACCTGGTGGGCCATGATCGGCGCGCTCGTCGTCTTTGGTGTCGGCGTCCTCTTCAATACCCCGGACCAGGTCAGGGAAGCCGCCGCCCGCCACGCCGAGGAGGCTCGAACCGGCGGAGACGTGCCGCTCGCTCTGCGCTAGGCGGATTGGATCATGCGCCTGCCCTTCGCTCCGCCGCTCGCGCCCATGCTGTCCAAGGCCGCGGACGCCTTGCCGGGCGGCGACGGCTGGCAGTTCGAGCCCAAGTGGGACGGGTTTCGCACGCTGGTGTTTCGCGACGGCGATGAGATCGTGTTGCAGAGCCGTGACGAGAAGCCGATGAACCGTTACTTCCCCGAGCTCCTCGCCCCCCTGGCCGAGAGGCTCCCCGAGCGCTGCGTCGTCGACGGCGAGATCGTCATCGCCGGTGCCGGTGGGCTCGATTTCGAGGCGCTACTCCTTCGCATCCATCCGGCCGCCTCGCGGGTGAAGCTCCTGGCCGCCGAATCGCCGGCATCGTTCGTGGCCTGGGACCTGCTCGCCCTGGGCGATGAGGACCTGCGCGAAGCGCCGCTGGCGGCGCGGCGCGAGCGCCTCGAGCAGGTACTGGCCGACACGGCCCCGCCGGTCCATCTGTCGCCGGCCACGCGCGAGCGCACACTCGCCGGGGATTGGTTCCGCCGCTTCGAGGGCGCCGGGCTCGACGGTGTCATGGCCAAGCGTCTCGACGCCCCCTACCGCGCCGGCGAGCGCACGATGGTCAAGGTCAAGCACGCGCGCACGGCCGACTGCGTGGTCGCCGGCTTCCGCTGGCACAAGAACGGCGTGGGCACGATGGTCGGCTCGCTCCTGCTGGGCCTCTACGAC
>Ga0137415_10004812_pt1 | contig 13352 bp, 12 predicted proteins | sample CZODoug3_1_1_16f_FD_183082 | JGI IMG/M metagenome (GOLD analysis project Ga0137415, IMG submission 183082) | Vadose zone soil fungal communities from Angelo Coast Range Reserve, California, USA - CZODoug3_1_1_16fungal (Hybrid Assembly) | ecosystem: Environmental > Terrestrial > Soil > Vadose... | reverse complement strand
AGACCACCGCGGTAATCGTCGCACCGAGCGCCAGCAGGGCGAGGCCGAGATAGCGCGCGCGGAGCTTGGTCGGCATCCAGCGCCAGATCATCAGCCAGGCGAACAGGCCCGCCGCCACCGTCGCCTCGCCGACATTGTTCTTGGACTGGATGAAGAAGTGCAGGATCGCCAGCACCGCCGCCGGATAGATCAGCCAGTGCAGGCGCTTCCAGTTGGCGCGCAAGCGCTTCTGCCAGCCGTTGGTCGAGGTGATGGCGAGCGCCGTCAGGATCAGCAACGCCGTGAAGCCGATGGTGAGATAGAAGCGCTTCAGGATCTCGAGCGCGACGACGATCAGGTCCCATTTCTGGTCGGCGACGTAGATCAGGAAGTGCAGGCCGGCGTAGCAAGCGGCCGCCACGCCGATGCGGCGGCGGATCTGCACCAGCGGCATCCAGTCGAACACGCTGCGTGCCGGCGTCATGGCCAACGAGCACAGCAGGAAGACCACGGTCCAATCGCCGGTGATATGGGTCGCCTCGGTGACCGGCCGGGCACCGAGATCGTCGGCATACCAGCGCCACGCCAGATCGAGCGCGGGCAAGCAAAGCCCGATCAGCGTCACGAGACGCAGCCAGAAGACGACGCGCTGGATGGACACCGGCCGGACCTTAGCGGATCGCCCGTTCAACGACAGGTCAAACTTGCGTCAGCAACCGCCTCAATCAGACCACAGGTCGCGCCACCCAGACGAGGCCGTCCCATGGCCTGTTGTCGTAAGCATGCGAAAAGTCGCGCACCGGTTCGCGGCGCAGGCCGAGACGCCGCATGACGGCCTGCGATCGCGCATTGTCGGAGGAAGTGTAGGCCAGCACCTCGCTCAACCCGACACGGGTGAATACGTCAATGAGCGCCACGCCTGCCGCTTCCGTCGCGTAGCCCTGGCCCCATGCCGATCGCGCCAGGCGCCAGCCGACCTCGGCGTGAGGGCCGAGCGGATGATCCGATGGCGAGGGCATGACACCGGCATAGCCGAGGAACTGATGCCGGGAATCCTCGATGGCCCGCCGGCAGAAGCCGTGCCGGTCGAAAGTCGAGACGTAGCGGTCGAACTTGGTGTCGCTTTCGACGCGCTTCAGCGGACCGCCCATATCCCATGTCACCTCGGGATCGGCGTTGAGAGCGGCGAACGCCCCTCTATCGGCTTCCCGCCAAGGCCGGAGCGTCAGGCGCGAAGTCCGAAGCATGACGATCAGCGAGTATTGCCGAACAGAAATCGATAGGTGCCTATGACCGGCGCTTCGCGGACACGAAACCGCCGCAACGCTGAGAGCGTGAAGATTTGGCGGGCAACGGTGCCGGCGACTCCGGCGTCGGCGGCCTCGAGGAACACCACCCATTCGGCCTCGTCGGCCTTGGGGTTGTCCATGCTCTTGGCAGCCAAGGGCGCGTTGGCGACGTCGAGATCATTCTCGCCTGCGGCGGCGCCCAGCATGCCGGGCTGCTTGATGGTGCGTGGAAAAGCGATGTTCCGCAGCCATTCGATCAGGTTGCGGCGCTGGCCCGAGCCGGGCACGAAGCGCACGGCGGCGAGCGCGCCGGCCAGGCCATGCGTCCGGTCGACCTCTATGCGCAAGGTCATGCGGTTGAACTTGGTGAAGCGCGCCATCGTCCTCTGCGTCCACGGCGTCTGGTTGGCCAGCACGCCGAGATAGTGCGGCGTGGCGAGGTCGCCGACGCGGTCGCATTCGTAGGTCGCGAGGTACTTGGGCGAGCCCTTCACGGCGACCCAGCGCCTTGCGCGCTGGAAGCCCGGCATGCCGAGGCGCTCGTCGACGTGCTCGCGGTTGTACCATTCGTTGAAATCGCGTTCGTGCAGCGATTTCACCTCGGAATAGACGACCAGCATTCCCTTGCCGCGCAGAGGCATGGCCGTAGTCTATGCCGGCCAAGGGAGAGGAAACACCATGAAGATCGCCAAGATCGAAGATCTGCACTGCAACGCCGGCTGGCGCGACTTTTCGTTCCTCAAGATCACCACGGATGAAGGCCTGGTCGGCTGGTCCGAATACAACGAAGGCTATGGCAGCGCGGGCCTCACCGCCGTGATCCGCCGCATGGCGCAGGGCTTGATCGGCCAGGATCCGCGGCCGATCGAACGCATCATGACCATGCAATACGCCATCACCCGCCAGGCGCCGGGCGGGCTCAACCAGCAGGCGATGGCGGCCATCGAGAACGCGCTGTTGGACGTCAAGGCCAAGGCGCTGGGCGTTCCCGTCTATGCTTTGTTCGGCGGGCCAGTGCGCGATCGCCTGCCGCTCTATTGGTCGCATTGCGGCAGCTATCGCTTCCGCAACGCCGAAGTCATGGGCGTCGAACCCGTCCGTTCGTTCGACGACATCGTGAAGCTTGGCAAGCATGTGAAGGAACGCGGCTTCAAGGCGCTCAAGACCAACATCTTCCGCTTCGATCTTGATCCGCCCAACATGTACCAGCCGGGCTTCGGCCGCACATCGGGTGGCCCCGAGCTCAACGCCGACGGCGCCACCTTGGCCGCGATATCCGACGGACTCGCCGCTTTCCGGCAAGGCGCCGGCCCTGACATGGGCATCCTGCTCGATACCAATTTCAACTTCAAAACCGAGGGCTACATCAAGGTCGCGCGGACCTGCGAGCCCTACAATCTCTTCTGGCTGGAGATCGATTCCTACGATCCCGAGGGCCTGCGGCTGATCCGCGATCGCGCGCCGATGCCGATCGCCTCGTGCGAATCGTTGTTCGGCCGCCGGCAGTTCCGGCCGTTCTTCGAGAACCGCTCAATCGACGTCTCGATCATCGACGCGCCGTGGAACGGGCTGGCCGAGTCGCACAAGATCTCGACCATGGCCGAGGCCTATGAGATCAACTGCGCGCCGCACAATTTCTACGGCCACATGTCGACCTTGATGAGCGCCAATCTATGCGCCGCCATGCCGAACTTCCGCATCATGGAAATCGATATCGACGACGTGCCCTGGAAGGACGATCTGGTGACTCATCCGCCGGTCATCCAGAATGGCGAGTTGATCGTGCCCACCCGTCCCGGCTGGGGCGCCGACATCAACGAGGAAGTGGTCAAGGCGCATCCGCCGAAGAACCCGCATCCCTAGTGGAAAACAAGGAGGGGAAGAACCATGGTCTACGAGCTTCGCTGCTACACGCTGCTGCCCGGCAAGATGCCGGAATATCTCAAAGCCGCCGAGACGATCGGCCGGCCGGCCCGCGGCCAGAACTTTGGCATCAACCACGGCTACTGGACGGCCGAGTTCGGCGCGCTGAACCAGATCTGGCACCTGTGGAAGTACGACAGCTACGAGGAGCGCACACGGCTTCGCGGCGAGCTGATGAAGAACGAGAAGTGGACCAAAGGCTACGTGCCGGTGATTCGCCCGCTGATCCAGCGCCAGGATCTGCGCCTCATGAACCCGGTGGTTGATATCCTTCCGTCGGACAACACCGCCGGCAATGTCTATGAGCTCCGCATCTACCGCACGGTGCTGGGTGGGGCGCAGCAATACGGCGAGAATTTCAAGAAGGTCCGCGCCGCGCGTGACAAGTACTCCAAGATCTGGGGCGCCTGGACAGGCGAGTTCCCGCAGCCCAACGAATGGATCCATCTCTGGCGCTACAAGAACCTCGAGGAGCGCTTCAAGGCGCGCGGCGATGCCATGAAAGATCCTGACTGGCAGGCCTATCTCGCCAAGGGTCCGCCGCTGCTGGCCGAGATGCATTCCACGCTGTTGATGCCGACGAACTACTCGCCGCTTAAGTAGACGCTCATGTTCCTCTCCCCCAGCGGGGGAGAGGAAAAGAAGGTGAGGAGAGTGAGTATATGGACGCGTTGAGTGACAACGATCTGGCATTGATGAAGTTCGGCGTCGGCCAGCCGGTGCCGCGCAAGGAGGATCCCATGCTCCTGCGCGGCGAGGGCCGCTACACCGACGACATCAACCTCGCAGGCCAGGCCTATGCGGTGATGGTGCGCAGCAAGGTTGCGCATGGCGTGCTCAAGGGTATCGACACGACGGCTGCGTCGAAGATGCCCGGCGTGCTGGCGGTCCTCACTCATGCCGATCTCGACGCAGCGGGTTTCGGGCCGCTCAAATGTCCGCTCAACATCCCGCAGCGCGACGGCTCGCCGATGAAGACGCCGCCGCGCCCGTGCCTTGCCAGGGAGCGCGTGCGCTTCGTCGGCGAGGCGGTGGCCTGCGTCGTGGCCGAGACGGCGGTGCAGGCCAAGGACGCCGCCGAAGCGGTCGAGCTCGACATCGAGGAGCTGCCGGCGGTCACGAGCCCGGCGGAAGCGCTGAAGCCCGGCGCGCCGCAGCTCCACACCGACGTTCCGGGCAACCTCGCACTCGACTTCCACTATGGTGATGCCGAAGCGGTGAAGACGGCCTTCGCCGCAGCGGCGCACGTCACGCGGCTGGAGATCGCCTCCAACCGCATCGTCGTCAACCCCATGGAGCCGCGTTCGGCGATCGGCGCCTACGAGAACGAGCGCTGGGTGCTGCGGGTCGGCTGCCAGGGCGTGATCGGCCTTCGCGGCGGTCTTGCCCGCGACGTGCTCGGCGTGACGCCCGACAAGGTGCGCGTGCTGACCGGTAATGTCGGCGGCTCGTTCGGCATGAAGTCGCAGGTCTATCCCGAGTACGGCCCGCTCCTGCTGGCGGCAAGGACGCTTGGCCGGCCGGTGAAATGGACCGACGAGCGCTCCGAAAGCTTCCTCAGCGATCATGCCGGTCGAGATCACCAGCGGGTGGCTGAGCTCGCATTGGACAAGGACGGCCGGTTCCTCGCGGTATGCCTCTCCGGCACCGGCAATGCCGGCGCCTATATCTATCCGCCGATGCCGGCCACGACCAACGCAGTGAAGAACATCATCGACGTCTACGCCACGCCGGCGATGGAGGTGAACTCAAAGGTGGTGTTTACCAACACGACGCCGGTCGGCGCCTACCGCGGCGCGGGCCGACCCGAAGGCAACTACTACATGGAGCGGCTGATCGACACCGCGGCACGCGAGATGGGCATCGACCGGGTCGAGCTGCGCCGGCGCAACCATATCGCGCCGGGTGAGATGCCCTATAAGGCGCCGTCGGGCATGAACTACGATTCGGGCGAGTTCACCACCGTGCTCGACAAGGCGCTGGCCGCCGCCGACTGGCAGGGCTTCGACAAGCGCAAGACGGAAAGCGCTGTTCGCAACAAGCTGCGCGGCCGCGGCATCGGCCAGTATCTCGAGGTCACCGGGCCGCCCAGCAAGGAATATGGCGGCATCCGCTTCGAGGAGGACGGCACGATCACCATGTTGAGCGGCACCCTCGACTATGGTCAGGGCCACGCCACGCCCTTCGCCCAGGTGCTGGCGGGCAAGCTCGGCCTGCCGTTCGAACGCTTCCGCCTGCTGCAGGGCGACAGCGACCAGCTCAAGGTAGGCGGCGGCACCGGCGGCTCGAAATCGGCGCTGGTGGCGAGCCAGGCCTTCCTCGAGGCGGGCGACAAGCTGATCGACCAGGGCAAGAAGATCGCCGCGCACGTGCTCGAAGCCGCGACGGCCGACATCGAATTTTCTCGCGGGCGCTTCACGATTGCCGGCACCGACCGCAGCGTGGGCATCCTGGAACTGGTCGACAAATTGCGCGGTGGGCTAAAACTGCCGCCCGACCTGCCGCAGTCGCTCGACGTCAGCCACATCTCGGACAATCCGCCGTTCTCGTTCCCCAACGGCTGCCACGTCGCCGAGGTCGAGATCGATCGCGACACCGGCGTGATCGAGGTGGTGCGCTACGTCATGGTCAACGACTTCGGCACGGTCATCAATCCGATGCTGACCGCGGGCCAGGCCCATGGCGGCGTGGTGCAGGGCATCGGCCAGGCGCTGATGGAGCGCACGGTCTACGATCCGCAGGGCCAGCCGATCGCCGGCTCCTACATGGACTACGCCCTGCCGCGCGCATCAGATGCGCCCGCGTTCTCGGTCGAGAACCATTCCGTGCCGTGCAAGACCAACCTTCTGGGCGTGAAGGGCTGCGGCGAGGCGGGCTGCGCCGGCGCGCTGCCCTCGGTGATGAACGCTGTGGTCGACGCGCTGTCGGAGCACGGCGTCACCCACATCGACATGCCGGTGACACCGGAGAAGGTCTGGCGGGCGCTCAACGGTGCGCGTTAGTCCTTGGAAGAAAATTACACGAGTTTACCGCCTCGTTTACCGGCTTTTTACCGGGGGGCGGTAAACGTCCGATGCCGATGGCGCAAGGCTTTTAGCCACTTTTTACCGCTTTGAGCCCTCCCACCCCCTACTTCTTGCCTTCCGCCGCCTCGAGCGGCGGCTGGGTGATCCGGCCGGAGCCGGACACCTTGCTGTTCAGTTGGGCAGGACGCGTGAGCAGGTGGACCTTGCCCGAGCCCGAGATCCTGATGTCGGCCTCGTCGCTGGGCGAGGCCTCGACATTGCCGCTGCCCGAGACCTCGACCGTGAGTCGCTTGGCCGTGACCTCGCCCAGTCGCGCCTTGCCCGCGCCGGAGATCGTGAGGGCGAGGTTATCGACCGCGCCTTGGCCCGTGATGCTGCCGCTGCCGCTGATCGAGACCCGGAGCTCGGGCTGGGCGAGCTTCTCCATGGCCACTTTGGCGGAGCCGGAGATGGCCACGCGCGAGAGGGGCCGGCCGGGCAGGATGACTTCGATGTCGCGCGACGAGGTGTGCCAGCGGCAATTGAGCACGAGACGTCCGCCGCGCAGCTCGACATTGGCGACGGCCTCGGGCACGCCGCGCACCACGATGTCCGAGCCTTCGCCCGAGCGATAGCGCACGGTCGCCGGCAGGGCGATGTCGATCGAATCGCCCGTCCATGCCAGATGGCGCTCCGAGTCGGAACCCTTGGCGGTGCCGTCGCCGCACGACTGGGCGAGGAACGTGCCGCGATCGAGCAGGCGGGCGAGGTCGCGGCCACCGAAGGCCCAAGCCAGCGCCAGCGAGGCGACGCCAATGGTCAAGGAGACGATGGCGATCCGGCCGAGATAGTTCGACATGTGCGCCTCCTATGCTGCCGAGCTGTCGGCCTTGTTCAAGAGCTCGTAGTGCAGGCGTGCGAACTTGCCGAGCAAGCGCACCACGTAGTCGATCATCATCAGCAGCAGGGCACCGCCGCCCACACCCAGCCCGAGGAGGCCGACACCGCCGAAGACGCGCGTCAGGTAGTGCAGGGAAAGTCCGTGGTCCCAGCTGAACAGTTTCAGCACCAGGACCAGTCCTGCCACGCAAAGGCCGAGCATCGCGAGGCCGGCGAGGAAGGTGAATAGCGCCAGCCCGCCGAGCAGCGGCAGCAGGAAGACGAAGTCGACCGCGACCAGTGCCAGCAATCCGAACAGGACGGCGAAGAAATTGCCCGGCGTCGGCGCCTGCTCCCAGCGGCGGAAGCCTGCTTCGGCGCGCAGCTCGCGCGCGAGCCGCATGGGATCGCCCAGCGCCTCGGCAATCTCCGCCTCGCTGCGCCCGGCGGCCATGCCGTCGGCGAAGTGGGTCGCATAGTCGCCCACCAGCTCGTCGATCTCCGCTTGCGGCAGGCCGGCGAGGCGGCGGCGCAAGGTGTCGAGGAATTCAAGCCTGGTCATCTGCCTGCTCCTGCAATCTTCGTCGATGGCGCCGCTGGTTGGCTGTCCGACATCACCTTCGCAACGCCCGCGATGAAGCTGCTCCATTCGGCCTTCTGCGCGGCGAGCGCGGCGTGGCCCGCCTTGGTGAGTTGATAATATTTGCGCGGCGGCCCGCTGCTCGACTCGGCGAGGTAGGTCTTGACCAGGCCGTCGGCCTGCATGCGCCGCATCAAGGGATAGATCGTGCCTTCACCCATGCCGATATCCTCCGCCAACCGGCTCGCGATGTCGTAGGCGTAGCCGTCCTGGCGCGCCAACAAGGCGAGCACGCACATGTCGAGCACGCCCTTGCGCAGCTGGACCAGCAGCGACTCCGTCACGAGATTTTCGCTTTCCTATCACTCATAACATGGTACCTTGTTAAGCAAGGTAGTCGCCTCGAGGTGACCTGTCCAGTGCCGAAGCAGGAGAAATTGCGATGACCGACCAAACTCATACGACCGAACGGTTTCATGCGCTCGACGCCCTGCGCGCGGCGATGATGTTCCTCGGTATCTATCTCCATGCCGTCGTCGCCTATTCGCCCAACGGCGGCTGGCCGTGGCGGCAGGCCGAGCAGACGCGCCTGCTCGATTGGTCGATGAGCATCATCCACGTCTTCCGGATGCCGATTTTCTACGCCATGGCGGGCTTCTTCACCGCGCTGCTGATCGCGCGCTACGGCTTCCGGCGCGCCGCCTGGAACCGCTTCCTGCGCATCGTCGTGCCGTTCGTCGTCGGCTGGATGGTGGTGTGGCCGCTGGTCATGCTGTTTGCCGGCATTGGCTATGTCGGCCTCGAGCGCACATTGCGTGGCTTCGCGTCAGGCTACGTGTTCAACTTTGCCGGTCCGCTCCATCTGTGGTTCCTCGAATACCTGATCGTGCTCTACGTTCTGGCCGCGATCGCCGTTGTGTTGGTGCCGCTGGTGCTGTCGCCGCGCGCGCGGCAGTCGGCGCTTCAGGCGTTCCGCCGGATCATGCTGTCCGCTTGGGCGCCGCTCGTCCTGGCGGTGCCATCTTTCGCGGCGCAGCTCCTGATGCCCAATCCCTGGATCGAGGATCCGCCGGGCTTCATCCCGGTGTTCCGCATCGTGGCGGTCTACGCGATCCCGTTCGCCTTCGGCTGGCTGCTGTTCCACAGCAGCGACCTGTTGGATGTGCTCATCCGCCGCGCCTGGCTCTATGCCCCGCTCGCGATCGTCGCAAGCGTCGCCTATCGCTACAGTTACGATCTGCCGCTCGACCGGGCCACTCGCTTCTACCTGATCCGCGCCGTCCATTCGGTCGACATGTGGTTGCTGATCCTGGGCGTCGCCGGCCTGTTCCTGCGCTACCTCGCCGATCACAACGCGTACCGGCGCTATCTCTGCGATTCCTCGTATTTCCTCTACATCGCGCACATGCCGGTGATCCTGGCCTTCCAGCTGCTGCTCCAGGACGTGCCCCTGCCGCCGCTCGCCAAGATCGTGATCGCGCTGGTCGGCACCATCGCCATCCTGCTGCCGATCTACCGGTATGCCGCCCGCCCGACTTTTATCGGCGCGGTGCTGAACGGCCGGCGCTACCCGTCGACCATCGGTCCCGTGCTAAAACCCGACCCTCATCTGGAGGATCGCCCTCGTGCCCAAGACGCTGTTCATTGATTCAACGCCCGACATCGATCGCGTCTGGAAGCGGGTGCATGGCCCCAAGGACATCCCGATCGTCGTGAACATGGGGCCGGTCGACGAACAAGACGTGCCGGCCAGGGTCGCGGGCTACGACACCGTGATCAACGATGCGACCTACTTCAACGCCCCGACGCTGGAGAAGTGCGGCGACCTCAAGCACATCGTCTTCCTCGGCACGGGGGCGGCGAGCTTCGTCGACGTGGCGTCGGCGAAGCGGCTCGGTATAAAAGTCTCGACCATCAGCGGCTATGGCGACACCACCGTGGCCGAGCACGCCATGGGGCTGGTGTTCGCCGCCGCGCGCCACATCGCCACCATGCACGGCATCGTCCGCTCCGGCGGCTGGCGGCCGATGCAGGGCATGGAATTGCGCGGCAAGACCCTGGGCATCGTCGGCCTGGGCGGTATCGGCCGCGAGATGGCGCGCATCGCGGGTGGCGTCGGGTTGAAGGTGATCGCCTACAATCGCTCGCCTGCGCCGGGCGCCGTGGCACTCGATGATGTGCTGGCGAGATCCGACATCGTGAGTCTTCATCTTGCGCTCAACGACGCGACGCGCGGCTTCCTCGACCGCGATCGGCTTCGCAAGACCAAGCCCGGCGTCATTCTCGTCAACACCGCTCGGGCGGCAATCGTCGACCAGCCGGCGCTTGTCGAGCTGCTGCGCTCAGGTCACATCGGCCACTACGCGACCGACGTCTTCGGCAAGGAGCCGCCAGCGCCCGACGAGCCGCTGCTCGTCCTCGACAACGTCACGCTCACGGCGCACGCGGGCTACAACACGCCCGAGGCGGCGATGACCATGTATCGCCGCGCTATCGATCTCGCGGCCGCCGGCTAGCGGCTACTTGTCGAGCCAGAACGTATCGAAACGCACGCAGTCGTAGATGCCGAAATACTCGTAAGGGTTATGGCCCTTCACGTAGTTGAACCAGATGTCGTTGATCTTCTCCCACGACACCGGCAGCACCGGCGGATCCTGCTCGAAGATCTCCTCGCACTGGCGGATCAGCGCCAGGCGCTTCTTGACGTCGACCTCGCGGTCGATCTGGGGCAACAGCTCGTTGAACTTGGCGTTGTCCCAGAAGCCGTAGTTCTGCGGCCCGTCCTTCTTGTACCAGGCGTTGAAATAATCCGACGGGTCGAGCAGCGTCGACACGATCGCGCCCACGGCCAAATCGAACTTGCCGGTCTTGGTGTCGTCGAACCATACGGATTCGACGACGGTACGCAGCGTGCATTCGACGCCGATCGCCTGCTGCAGCATGGCCTGCACGGCCTGCGCCCACAGCTTGAAGCTGGCGACGTCGCGCACCAGGTAGTCGAGCCCCTTGATGCCGTTGGGATGGCCCGCCGCGGCCATCAGCGCCTTGGCTTCCTTGACCGCCGCCGTGGTGTCGGCCTGGTAGCCCGGACGCTTTTTCAGCTCGTCGAGCGGCGTCGCCCATTCGGAGAACGGGTAGATCATGCCGCCCATCATCATCGGCGCCACGTCCTTGACGACGTCGACCAGTACCGGCCGGTCGAGCGACAGATGGATGGCGCGGCGCACCCGCACATCGTCGAGCGGCTTCTTCTTGTCGTTCATCCAGGTGCCCTGGATGACCGACTGATAGAAGTTGGTGGTCGACATGCCCTTGGTGTCCTTGGCCTTGCGCGCCGTCACCGGATCGACGATGCGGGCATAGTCGACGCGGTTGGACAGGATCGCCGAACCGAGCTCCGGCGAGAACGGCAACGCGTGATAGAACTCGATGCCGTCGAGATAGGGCAGGCCCTTGTTCCAGTACTTGTCGTTCTTCTCCATCACCCAGACTTCGTTCTCGACGCGCCGCTTGCTCCGGTAGGGGCCGGTGCCGGGGATGTCGACGACGCGGCGCAGGTTGTACTGGTTGTCCTCCAGCGTCTTCTTGCGCACGATGCCGTTCCAGCCGCTGGCGAGGGCCGCCATGATGAAGCTGGCCGGCCGTGGCTCCGAGAGCTTGAACACCACCGTGTTCTTGTCAGGCGCGGTGATCTCCTCGACCGTGGCGAACAGCGGCGAGCGCGGAATGCTGACGCCCGCCGGCGGCTTGCGGATTCGATCGAAGGTCGCCTTGACGTCCTCCGAGGTGAACTCCGCGCCGTCGTGGAACAGCACGTCCTTGCGCAGATGGAAGGTGTAGGTCTTGCCTTCCTTGTCGATCTCCCAGCTGTGCGCCAGGTCGGGAATGATGGTCTTGCCCGAATCGCGCGGATCGCGCCGCACCAGGTTGTCGTACATGCAGCCCTGGCTGCCGAGGTTGTTGATGGTGCCCGACTGATGGAAGTCGAAATGCGGCGGCCGCATGGTGATGGCGTATTTCAGCACGCCGCCGCGCTTGGGATTGGGCTCCGGCGCGGCGAGCTGGAATTTCGAGCCGTCGAACTCGTTGGCCACGCCCTGGGCCAAGGCCCGCCACGGCATGCCGAACACCGTCGCACCAGCGGCGGCCGATCCCTTGACGAACTGTCGACGATTTACGCGCGAACGCTCCTCACGCTTGTCCATGGTATTGCCTCCCATTTGGTCTTTTGCAGACCGCGCACAATGTGCTGTGATGGCTCGTCCATCATCATGGACCAAAACTAACACGATAGTTTTCTGGGAGTCTTGCGTGAATCCTCGCCAGCCGGCCGTCCGGGCCGTCGGCGATCCTCTCGCCGTACCGGCCGAGTCGGTGCTGCAGATCGAGGATCTCCAGACGCACTTCTTCACCTCGATCGGCACCGTGCGTGCCGTCGATGGCGTCAGCTATTCGTTGAAAAGCGGCGAGACGCTGGGTGTGGTGGGTGAATCGGGCTGCGGCAAGAGCGTGTCGGCGCTGTCGATCCTGCGCCTGGTCGCCAATCCGCCGGGCCGCATCGTCGGCGGCACCATCCGCTTCCAGGGCACGAACCTGCTCGAGCTCTCCGAGTCCGAGATGGAGAAGATCCGCGGCAACGACATCTCGATGATCTTCCAGGAGCCGATGACCTCGCTCAATCCGCTGTTCACGGTGGGCGGCCAGATCGCCGAGGCGGTGGCGCTGCATCAGGGCCTGTCGCGCAAGGAGGCGTGGAACCGGGCGGTCGAGATGCTGCGCCAGGTCTCGATCCCTGAGCCGGAGAAACGCGCCCATGCCTATCCCCACCAGCTCTCGGGCGGCATGCGCCAGAGGGTGATGATCGCCATGGCGCTGAGCTGCAATCCCAAGGTGCTGATCGCCGACGAGCCGACCACGGCGCTCGACGTCACCATCCAGGCGCAGATCCTCGACCTGATGCGCGAGCTGCAGGAGGCCTTCGGCACCGCCATCATCCTGATCACCCACGACATGGGCGTGGTGGCCGAGAATGCCGACCGCGTGGTGGTGATGTATGCCGGTCGCAAGGTCGAGGAGGCGCCGGCCGCCGAGCTGTTCGACAATCCGGGCCATCCCTACACCAAGGGCCTGCTGGGCTCGATCCCGCATCTCGACGAGGTCGCCCGCAGCGGCCAGCGCCGGCAGCGGCTGAACGAGATCAAGGGGCTGGTGCCGTCGCTCTTCAATCTGCCGCCGGGCTGCTCGTTCGCGCCGCGCTGCGCGCTCGCCACCGATCGCTGCCGCGAGGCGCCGCCGCCGCTCGAGCAGCATCGCCCGGGCCACTTCATCGCCTGCTGGCACGCATCATGAGCGTCGCGCCGCTATTGGAAGTATCTGGCCTCAAGAAGCACTTCCCGATCTATCGCGGCGTGTTCTCCAAAGTCTCCGGCCACGTCTATGCGGTCGACGGCGTGTCGTTCAGCATCGGCCGCGGCGAGACGCTGGGGCTGGTCGGCGAATCGGGCTGCGGCAAGTCGACAGTCGGCCGCACGCTCCTCAAGCTGCTCGAACCGACCGCGGGCTCGATCAAGGTCGATGGCGAGGACATCGCTCATTTGGGCGGCGAGAGCCTGCTGCCCTACCGCCGGCGCATGCAGATGATCTACCAGGATCCCTACGCGTCATTGAACCCGCGCATGACGGCAGGCGAGATCGTCG
>Ga0137415_10004811_pt1 | contig 13355 bp, 15 predicted proteins | sample CZODoug3_1_1_16f_FD_183082 | JGI IMG/M metagenome (GOLD analysis project Ga0137415, IMG submission 183082) | Vadose zone soil fungal communities from Angelo Coast Range Reserve, California, USA - CZODoug3_1_1_16fungal (Hybrid Assembly) | ecosystem: Environmental > Terrestrial > Soil > Vadose... | reverse complement strand
GCACGGAGCGCGCTCTTCATCGGGCTGAAGACGAACGCGCGCAGCGCGTCGGCCTCCGACGCCGGCACCACGGTGAGGCCGTACGCGGGGATGCCGGCCGCCGCGAACGCACGGTGGTCGCTGCCGAACACGGGGATCTTGCCGACGACGTGGTAGGTCTCGTCGGCACGGCGGCCGACGTTCTCGAGGGCACCGCGGACCGTGCTCAGGAATTTGGTCTCCGCGCCGGCGTCCCAGATCGCCAGCGTGTCGCCCATCCCACAGAGCTCGAGGCTGAGCACACCCGCGACCCGGTCGAGCGACGCGTCGCGGACGTAGGCACGCGCGCCGAGGTAGCCCAGCTCCTCGCAGGCCGGAAAGAGCAGGCGCACGCGCAGCCGTGACGGCGGTGCCGAGGCCAGCCGCTCGAGCAGCGTCAGGAGGATCGCCACGGAGGCCGCGTTGTCGTTGGCGCCGGGGCTGCCCGGCACGGCATCGTGGTGCGCGATGAGGACGAGGGTGCGGTCGCCGGCGCCGAGGTCGACGACGTAGTTGTCGCCGCGGCCCTCGAACGTCGCGAAGCGATGCCGCGTGAACGGCACGCCCCGGGCGCCGAGCCAGCTGGCGACCGCGGCTTCGCGTGCGGCGTTGTCGCGCGCGGTGAGCAGGCGTGACAGCGCGATCGGCGTGCGCGGCCCGCTGAGCACGTCGTTGAGCGGCGTCGGCGTCTCGGTGTGGGCGGGCGCCCGCCGATTCAGCGCGCGGCTGACGGCGCGATTGAGCCGGCCGCGCAGGAAGAAGCCGACGTCCCGCAGCGACATCAGCCGATCCGGAGCAGCCGGCGCGCGTTGTCGGAGGCGCGCCGCGCGAAGTCCTCGAGCGGCTCGCCGCGCAGCTCGGCCACGCGCGCCGCCGTGAGCGCGAGATAGGCGGGCTCGTTTCGCTTGCCGCGGTACCCCTGCGGCGGCAGGAACGGACAGTCGGTCTCGATGACCAGGCGGTCGGCCGGCACGAAGCGGGCGACCTCGGGCAGCGCGCGCGCGTTGGGATAGGTGACGGGCCCGGCCAGCGAGATGAGGAGGCCGAGGTCGAGGCAGCGGCGCGCGATCGCCACGTCGCCCGAGAAGCAGTGCATGATCCCGCCGGCCTCGCTCACGCGCTCTTCGGCGAGGATCGCGAGCACCTCCGCGTGGGCGTCGCGGCAGTGCACGACGACCGGCTTGCGCACGCGTCGGGCCAGGCCGATGCAATGCCGGAACACGCGCTCCTGCACCCCGCGCGGGGAGAGGTTGCGGAAGAAGTCCAGGCCGATCTCGCCGACGGCCACCACGCGCGGGCCACCGGCGAGGCGCTCGATCTCGGTCAGCACGTCCGCATCGGCCTCCGCGGCGTCGTGCGGATGGACGCCCACGGCCGCCCACACGCCGGGCTCCGACTCCGCCAGCGCGACAGCCGCGCGCGAGGTCGGTACCTCCGTGCCGATGGTCAGCATGTGCGTCACGCCGGCCTGCCGCGCGCGGGCCATCATCTCGACGCGGTCGGCGTCGAACTCGGGAAAATGCAGGTGCGCGTGCGTGTCGAAGAGCTCGAGACTCACGCGCCCGCCCCTCTCACGGCGCGACCCGAAATCGCATGCGGCCGATGAGCTGGCCCGCCGCCGTCGTCACGTCCACCGTCCAGCGGCCCGTCGGATCGGCGGGAAAGCTGAGCTTGCGCGAGAACGTCCGGTAGCCCTCGCGCCGGCCGCCCTCCACCGGGGTGAGGCGGATGACGTTGATGATCTGGCCCTCGCGGCGCCACACGTGATCCACGGGCTGCTTCAGGCCCGCCGGCGCGTAGATCGCGGTATAGGCGACGAGGCCGTTCTGGAGCAGCGCGGGGGCGGGGATCGGCGAGCGCGGCTCGAGGGAGTCCACGGTGCCGACGTTCCAGCCCAACCGCGCCTCGGCCAGGAAGAGCGGCGCGGGCGGGATCGCGACGCGGCCGCCGAGGGCGACGGCGGCCGCGAGCATGCCGGCCACCGCCGTGACCGCGAGCCCGCGCGACCATCGCCACCCGCTCGCCCGGCAGACCGCCGGCGTCAGGGCCACCACGGCCACCCAGGCGGCGATCCCGAGCGCCGCCACCGGCGGCAGGCCGATCAGCGGCAGCGCGAGGTTGAGCGCGCCGAACAGCGAGACGAGGAAGAAGACGTAGCCGGCCCACGGATAGGGATGCACGACGGCCTGGTACCACGGGTCGAACGTCGCGAGCAGCGCCAGCGCCACGAGGGCGACAAAGAAGACCACGTTGAGTGAGGTCAGGGTCGTGGCCGCCCAGTACGCGGGCAGCAGGAAGAGCAGCACGCCGTGATAGAGCGTCTGCACCAGGTACTCCGTGGCGCCGAGCACGAGGCGGTGCGTGCGCCGCTCGGAGGCGGCCAGCGTGTCGCGCACCTGGACGAGGAGCGCCACCAGGAGCCAGAGCAGCAGCAGGTAGCCGACGATCAGGCCCACGCGCGGCAGGCCGCGGCGGAACACGAAGAGCGTGAGGAGACCGCCGACGAAGGACGCGAGCGAGATGCCCCAGGTCCGCGCGAAGGCCAGGATCACCCCGGTGGCCCGAGGCGGTCCACGATGGCGCGCGCCACCTCGTCGCGGCGCAGCGCCTGCACGCAGTCGAGCACGTCGGCGGCGGCGGCGGTCGCGCGGAGGTGGGCGCCGACGAGATCGAGCGCGCTGCCGCGCACGCCGCTCTCCAGCGCGCAGATCTCGCGCAGCACGCGGGCGATCGACGCGTCGCGGGCGGCCACCTCCAGGATGGTGCGGAGGTAGTCGTCGCTCACCGCCGCCGTCATTTCACCTTCGCGCCCGGCGGCAGGTCGCGCTCCGGCGTGACGAGGCCGAGCCCCTGCCCACCCTCGCCGGCCAGGACCATGCCCTGCGACTCGATGCCCATGAGCTTCGCCGGCGCCAGGTTGGCGACGACCACGACCTTCTTGCCGACGAGATCCTCCGGCCGGTAGTGCTCGGCGATGCCGGCCAGCACGGTGCGCTCCTCGGCGCCGAGCGAGACGCGCAGCTTGAGCAGCTTCCTGGACTTCGGCACCGCCTCCGCGGCCAGCACCAGCGCCACGCGCAGGTCGATCTTCTGGAACTCGTCGATGTTGATGCGCGCGCCATCGGCCGCCGGCGCGTCCGCGGCCGCCGCCGCCGACGGCTTCTTGTCCTCGACGCGCGGGAAGAGGGCGGAGATCTTCCCGACGCGCGCGCCGGCCTGAAGCCGCCCCCACACCGCATCGGCCAGCGCCGGCTCACCGGTATGCCCCAGCGCCGCGCGGATCTTCGCCGCCGCATCGGGCAGGAACGGCGCCAGCACGATCCCGAGGCAGCGCAGCGACTCTGCGAGCGTGTAGAGCACGGCGTTCAGGCGCGCCTGCTTCGCGGGGTCCTTCTTCAGCTCCCAGGGCGCGCTCGCGTCGACGTAGCGGTTGACGACGGCGACGAACTCCCAGAGCGCGGCGAGCGCCCGGTGAAACGCGTACTCGTCCATCGCCGAGCCGGCGTCCTTCAGCGCGCGCTCGAAGGCCGCGGCCACCGCCCGCTCTTCCGGCGCCGACGCGCCCGCCGCCGGCACCACGCCGCCCGCGAAGTTGACGATCAGCGTGGACGCGCGCGAGGCGAGGTTGCCGAGATCGTTGGCGAGGTCGGCGTTGAGCCGTGCGACGACGGCCGTCTCCGAGAAATCCGAGTCGAGACCGAAGACGCCCTCGCGCATGACGAAATAGCGGAACACATCGTTGCCGACCTCGCCGAACTTCGCGGCGAACGCCACCGGCTCGATGACATTGCCGAGGGACTTCGACATCTTCTGCCCATTCACGGTCCAGTAGCCGTGCACGTTGAGGTGCCGATAGATCGGCATGCCGGCCGCGTTGAGCATGCACGGCCAGTAGACGGCGTGCGGCTTCAGGATGTCCTTGCCGATGAGGTGCTCGGCGTGCGGCCAGAACGTCTCGTAGCGCGCGTCGCCCGGCCCGCCCAGCGCCGACACGTAGTTGATGAGCGCGTCGAACCAGACGTACGTCACGTACTGGTCATCGAAGGGCAGCGGAATGCCCCACTCGAGCCGCGTGCGCGGCCGGCTGATCGACAGATCTTGCAGCGGCTCGCGCAGGAAGCCGAGGATCTCGTTGCGATAGCGCTCGGGCCGGATGAAGTCGGCGTGAGTCTGGATGTAGTCCACGAGCCACGCCTGGTACTTCGACATCCTGAAGAAGTAGTTCTCCTCCTCGATCCACGTCAGCGGCGTGAGGTGATCGGGACACTTGCCGTCCACGATCTCCTTCTCCGTGTAGAAGCGCTCGCAGCCGAAGCAGTAGTGCCCGCCGTACTTGCCGAGGTAGATCTCGCCGGCGTCCCACAGCGCCTGCAAGATGTTCTGCACGATCTTCTGGTGGCGCTGTTCGGTGGTGCGAATGTAGTCGTCGTTGCTGATACCGAGCCGGCGCCACGTCTCGCGGTAGGCGGCCGAGATCCGGTCGGCATAGGCCTGTGGCGAAACACCGGCGGCGGCCGCCGCCTGGGCGATCTTGTCACCGTGCTCGTCGGTGCCGGTGAGGAACCACACGCGGTCGCCGGCCAGCCGGTGCCAGCGCGCCATCGCGTCGGCAAGGACCGTCGTGTAGGCGTGACCGAGGTGCGGCTCCGCGTTGACGTAGTAGATGGGGGTCGTGAGATAGAAGAAGCGGTCGCTCACGCCGACGGCTGCTCCGGCTCCGGCCGCACGTGATCGCGGCCTTCCCACGTCAGCTGGCTCAGCGGCACCTCGGCCTCCGTCCCGTCGGGAAAGCCCACCACGACGCTCTGCTTGAGCACGCGCAGCGACCGCACCTTGCCCGTCATGCAGCCGCCGCCGCCGCACTCCGCCTGGCACGGCGTGTTCACGCGCGGGAGGTAGCTGCGCAGCTCCTGGTACGTCGAGAACTCGTACAGAAGACAGCACTTGAGCCGTCCACAGTTGCCCAGCAATCTGCTGTCGGTCAGCGGCATGTCCTGCGCCTTGGCCATCTTCACGGAGATCGGCTCGAACTTCCTGAGGTGCGACGAGCAGCACAGCTGGCGCCCGCACGGGCCGATGCCGTCGAGCACGCGCGTGGTGTCGCGCGCGCCGATCTGGCGCATCTCGATCCGCGCGCGGAACTCGCGGGCGAGGTCGCGCACGAGATCGCGGAAGTCGACGCGCTCCTCGCTGCTGAAGTAGACGGTCACGCGGCGCTGGCCCGTCGGCATCTCGACGTCCACCACTTTCATGGCCAGGCCCCGCGAGCGCGCGAGCCGCCCGCTGGTGACGATGGCCGCCTCCTCGCGCGTCCGCTGGTCGCGATACTCGCGTGCCTCGTCGTCAGGGGCGAGGCCGACCACACGGCGGTAGAGCCGGTCGCGGCGGAACTCCGGGATCGCCCGCCGCGGGCGCCGCACCTCGCCGAGCGCGGTGGCGGTCTGCGTCTCGACCACGACGACGTCGCCCACGTGCAGGACCAGGTCGCCGACCAGCTTGTAGTCGTCGGCGGGGACCGTGGCGCGCAGCCGTACGCCGACGAGATATTCGTCCAGGATCTCGGACAGGTCTTCGTTCACGTGTGCCCTCCGGGGCTAGGCCGCCCTCCGCGCCACCCGCGACAGCAGCGTGTCCACCGTCAGGCGCGGGGTGACGTTGTTGATGAGCGCCAGCCGCGCCTCGCGGCAGGCTTCGATCGCGCGATACAGCGCGGCATCGTCGCTCCAGCGCGCGGCCTCGTCGGCCAGCGCGTCGGCGCGCGCGGGATCGGTCAGCAGCGCCGGCGGTGCGCCGGCGCGCGCGAGCACCAGGTCGCGGCAGAGCAGCCAGCAGCCGTCGATGAGCGCCTCCGCGCGCTCGCGGTCCACGCGCTCGCTCCGCTTGAAGAGCGCGGCCACGCCCTGCGTGCGCGTCTCCTCGATCCAGGCCGCGGCGTCGGCGACCATCGCCCCGGCGGCCGTGGCCAGTCGGCGCGGGCGAAACCGGATGATCTGGCAGCGCGAGATCACGGTGGCCGGCACGGCGCGCGCCCGCGACAATATCAGGATGACGACGGTGGCGGGCGGCGGCTCCTCGAGAAACTTGAGGAACGCCTGCGGCGCGTCGTCCGTCATGCGCTCGGCCTCGTCCAGGATCAGCACGCGGCGGGCGGCCAGCGCCGGGCGCAGCGAGGCGCGGCGCTCCAGCTCGCGGATCGCGCCGATGCGGATCGCGCGCGCGCCCTTCGGATTCGACTCGGGCGGCGTCGGCGTCACCACGTGCAGGTCCGGGTGCCCGCGCGTGGTATCGGCGCCGAGCAGATCGGACGCGAAGGCGAGCGCGGTGGTGAAGCGCCCGCTGCCGACGGGCCCGACGAACGCGTAGGCGTGCGCGACGCGGCCGCCGTCGAGGGCGCGCCGCAGCTGCTCGACCGCGCGCGGCTGCTCGGCGATCGCGTCGAGCTTCACCCCAGGAACTCCTGCACGATCGCGCGCACCTGGCGCTCGACCTCGGCGGGCGGGGCGGAGGCATCCAGGCGGCGCACGCGTTTGGGCTCGGCGCGCATGATCTCGAGATATCCGCGCCGCACGCGCCGATGGAAGGCGAGCTTCTCGCGCTCGAAGCGATCGAGGCGTCGGCCGGAGATCCGTCGGACGCCGATGGTCGGATCGAGGTCGAAGAGGAGCGTGAGATCCGGCAGCACGCCGCCGGTGGCCTGCACGTTCATCTCGCGGATCAGCTCGGGATCGACGCCGCGCCCGTAGCCCTGGTAGGCGATGGTGGCGTCGGTGTAGCGGTCGCAGAGGACGATCCGGCCCGCGCGCAGCCACGGCCGGAGCTTCTCGACGACGTGCTGGTGCCGCGCGGCCATGAACAGGAACATCTCGGCGAGCGGGCGCGGCTCACGCTCGAAGAGGCGCCGCACGGCGACGCCGAGCGCGGTGCCGTCGGGCTCGGACGTGGTCTCCGGCCGATAGCCTTCGCGTCGCAGCCACCGCTCGAGGCGCCGGATCTGGGTCGACTTGCCCGATCCCTCGACGCCCTCGAACGTCATCAACACTCCGCGCACGGTGGACCTCCGAATCCCCGTCACTGTAGCATGTCCGCATGCCACCCCTGACCCCCAAAGCCCTCATCTTCGACGTCTTCGGCACGTGTGTGGACTGGCGCGGCAGCATCATCGCGGAGGGCCGGGCGCTCGACCGGCGCTGGGGCACCGCCGTCGACTGGCCGGCGCTGGCCGACGCCTGGCGGGGCCGCTATCAGCCGGCGCTGGACGAGGTGCGCTCGGGCCGCCGGCCGTGGACGATCCTCGACGTGCTGCATCGCGAGTCGCTCGACGCGCTCGCACCGTCATTCGGCCTCGACAAGCTCGACGAGGCCCAGCGCGACCATCTCAACCGCGTCTGGCACCGGTTGACCCCGTGGCCGGACACGGTGGCCGGGCTCACGCGGCTCAAGCGCCGCTTCGTCATCGGACCGCTGTCCAACGGCAACTTTGCGCTGCTCACGAACATGGCCAAGCACGCCGGCCTGCCGTGGGACGTGAATCTCTCGTGCGAGCTCTACCGCGCCTACAAGCCCAAGCCCGAGAGTTATCTCGGCGCCGCCGGCCTGCTCGGCCTTCGCCCCGCGGAGACGATGCTCGTCGCCGCGCACTACTCCGACCTCCAGGCGGCGCGCGCGTGCGGGCTGCTCACCGCGTACGTGCATCGGCCCCGCGAATTCGGCGACAAGCCGAAGAACGACCTGCCGGCGGATCACCAGATAAATGTCGTCGCGAACGACTTCGAGGACCTGGCGACGAAGCTCGGCTGTTGCTAACGCGCGAAATCGAGGAGCGCCACGGGTTCCCCGGGGCGCTCCGAGCGTTGGCCGGGGAGTCCGAGGGGGCGTAGCCCCCTCGCTTGAACAATCTGGGGGGCCATATCGGGGCCCCCCACGTTCATCAGAGGTCGTGGACGGGGAAGATGGTCTTCTGCACTTCGTCGACCCGGCGATCCGCGTACTCGCTCACGGCGCGCTTGACCTCGGCCGGCACCTCGACGGCCTCGTCCCAGAGCGAGCGTGACGTGAAGCCGTAGCGGCGCAGGTCGTCGGCGAAGGCGTCGGGCAGCGTCGGCGCCAGCTCCACGCCGTTCAGCACCGCCCACGCCACCGTCCACATGCGCGGCACGTTGCGCAGGTCGTAGCCGCCGCCGCCGAGGGCGACCAGCCTGGGCGCCAGCGCGGCGATGCGCTGCACCGCGCGGCCGAAACCCTGCACATCGAGCGCCAGGTGCGTGAGCGGGTCGGTGCGATGCGCGTCCACGCCCAGCTGCGCCACGATGACGTCCGGCTTGAAGCGCTCGATGAGCGGCGGCACCACCGCCTCGAAGGCCGGGAGGTACACGGCGCTGTCCGTGTAGGCCTCCAGCGGCAGGTTCACCGAGAAGCCGACGCCCGCGCCCTCGCCTTTTTCGCGCACGAAGCCGGTGCCGGGGAACAGGCGCTCGCCGCGCTCGTGGGTGGAGATCGTCATCACGTTGGGATCCGCGTAGAAGGCGTGCTGCACGCCGTCGCCGTGGTGCGCGTCGATGTCGACGTAGGCCACCCGCAGCCCGCGCTCGCGCAATCTCAAGATGGCCAGCACCGCGTCGTTCACGTAGCAGAAGCCGGAGGCGCGATCGGGGAACGCGTGGTGCAGCCCGCCCGCGAAGTGGAAGGCGCGGTCGACCGCGCCGCTCGCGACCAGGTCGGCGGCCGTGAGCGAGCCGGCGGCCACGAGCTGCGCCACCTCCCAGAGTCCGCGGAAGACCGGGTTGTCGCCGAGGCCGAGGCCGTAGATGGCGCCGTCGGCGGGATCCAGGCCGGTGTCGGCGCGCTTGAGGACGTCGAGGTATTCGCGCGTGTGGTAGCGCGCGATGTCGGTCTCGGCGGCGGGCTCGGGCGCGACGACGCGGGCGTTGGGCAGCGTCGTCAGCCCGTAGGCGCGCATCAGCCGCCACGTGAGCGGCAGCCGCTCCATGCGCAGCGGGTGCTCGCGCCCGTAGTCGAAGCCGTCGGCCTTGTCGGAATAGACGAGCGCCGTCTTCACGGGATGAGTTTACCGCCGACGCCAGTGGCCGGACTTGCCGCCGGACTTCTCGACGAGCTCGACCTTCGCGATGGTGACGCCCTTCTCGAGCGCCTTCACCATGTCGTAGACCGTCAGCGCGGCCACCGTCACCGCCGTGAGCGCTTCCATCTCCACGCCGGTCTTGTCCACGGTGCGCACGCGCGCCTCGACGCCGAGTGTGCCGTTGCCGCGGCGCGCGTCGAACGTGACGTCCACCTTCGTGAGGCGCAGCGGATGGCAGAGCGGGATCAGCTCCGAGGTGCGCTTGGCCGCGAGGATCCCCGCGGTGCGCGCGGTGCCGAGCACGTCACCCTTCGGCGCGTCGCCGTGGCGCACGGCGCTCAGGGTCGCGGGCTTCATCTTGATGATCGCGCGCGCGACGGCCTCGCGGACGGTCTCGGGCTTGGCGGACACGTCGACCATGCGGGCGTCACCACGGGGGGAAAGATGCGAAAGGCCGCGGAAGCCGTCGTCGCCGGCGGCCTTCCGCGGCCGGAGAGCTCGTCGCCGCGTCAGGCGCTGACGCCCGGGCGCGCGTGCCGGATGATGGACTCCATCCGGTCCTTGGCCATCAGCTTCAGCTTTTTCAGCTCGCTCATCCGCCACTGCTGGTCTGTCGAGAGCGGCGCGGTCCCACGTAGCGTCTCCAGTTCCTGCTCATAGCCTTGATGCTCTGATCGGAGACGGCGGAACTCGTCGTTCTCGGCCATCAGTCGGTCGATGAGGTTCTCCTGGGTCATGCAGGACCTCCTTCTGCGTCTGGGAGGGCACGGCGGCGTAAAACAAACAAAGCCAGCGGAGGCGTGGCCGCTGGCTCGTCCTGCTTCATCGTCAATACCGACCCCCGTCCAAGTGTTCACTCTGGTTTCGGGTGCCTTCCTTATATCCCCCCGTCGGCAGGGAGTCAAGCCGCCCGCGGCCCGGAGCGTCACACCGGCATCAGGTGCGCGGCGCTGGCCTTGAACACGGCGCGCACCCGCGCGCCCGGGCGCAGCCCCAGCTCGCTGACGGAGCGCGCGGTCACCGCCGCCACGAGCGGAAACCCGACGTCGACGAGCACGTGGGTCGCGTGGGTGGAGGGGCTCACTCGTGTCACAGTGCCCTCGAGCGCGTTGCGGGCGCTCGACGCGACCCGTGCGCCGTCGGCCACGGTCAGCGTGACGTCCTCGGGCCGGATGCCGACGCGCACCCGCGCGCCCGCCGGCGCTTCGGCGGCGATCTCCAGCACCTGCCCGCCGACCTCGACCGCGGTGACCCCGGCTTCGCGGCGGAGCACCCGCCCGGCGACGAGCGTCTCGACGCCGACGAAGCGCGCGACCTCCGGCGAGACCGGGGCGTAGAAGACGCGCGCGGTGTCATCCAGCTGGCGCAGCCGGCCGTCCATGAGCACGGCCACCCGGTCGGCCAGCGCCTGCGCCTCGCCGCGCTCGTGCGTCACCAGCACGGTGGTGACCCGGTCGGCGCGCAGGATGGCGCCGAGGTCGGTCACCAGCGCGGCGCGCGTCGGCGCGTCGAGGCCCGAGAACGGCTCGTCGAGCAGCAGCACCTCGGGCTCGAGCACGAGGGCGCGGGCCAGCGCCACCCGCTGCGCCTCGCCCCCGGAGAGCGTGCGCGCGGCGCGCGCGGCCAGCGCGGCCACGCCGAGGCGCTCGAGCCAGCGCGTCGCTCGCGCCGTCGCCTCGGCGGCCGGCACGCCGCGGAAGCGCAGGCCGAGGCCCGCGTTGTCGCGGACGCTCGCGTCGGCGAGCAGCGGTTCCTGGAACACGGTGGCCATCCGCCGGCGCTCGGCGAGCGCCTCGCGCGCGTCCACGGCCTGGCCGCCGAAGAGCACCCGACCCCCGTCGGGGCGCTCGAGCAGCCCGAGGATGCGCAGCAGCGTCGACTTGCCGCTGCCGTTGGGCCCGATCACGCCGAGGACCTCGCCCGCGATCACGTCCAGCGAGGGAACGTCGAGCGCATAGCCGTTGGCATAGCGGCGCCGGACGTCGCGCAGGGCCAGGACGGCAGCGTTCGTCGCCGGGCTCACGCGGGCAGCACGTGGATCGAGCCGCGGTGGATCGAGAACTGCCAGCGGCGGTCGCGGTCGATCTCGAGGATCTCGTACACGAGGTGCGGCACCTCGACCTCGAGGTCGTGCTCGCCCTGCGCGGGCGCGCCGGGCGCGTCGAGCCGGATGCGCAGGCTCCACGTGGTGCCGAAGTCCTCCTCGCCGACGACGGCGCCTTCCATGAGATTCATGTGGTGCGCCGGGTCGGCGGCGCCGCGGTCCTTGCGGATGAGCCGCACGTACTCGGGGCGGATGAAGAACGCGATCGGGCTGTCGGGGGCGGGCAGGTACGAATGGCTCGGGGAGTTGACCGCTTCCAGCAGCTGGCCGCGCCAGCGGATCTGGATGCGATCGGGCGTGGCCTTCACCACGCTGCCGTGCAGCACGTTGCGGATGCCCATGATGCGCGCGACCGACTCCGACGCCGGCTGCCACAGCAGCTCCGAGCGCGGCGCCGCCTGCACCACGCGGCCGGCGTCATACACGACGATGCGATCGCCCAGGCGGTACGCCTCGGTGAAGTCGTGGGTCACCAGCACGGCGGCCGTGCGCCAGTCGCTCAGGATCGCGCGCAGCTCGTCGCGCAGCGCGCGGCGCAGCGGCGCGTCCAGCGCGGAGAGCGGCTCGTCGAGCAGGAGCAGGGCGGGATCGATGGCCAGCGCGCGCCCGAGCGCCACCCGCTGGCGCTGGCCCCCGGACAGATCGCGCGGCAGGCGCGTGGCGTGGGCGGCGAGGCCGAGCCGCTCGAGCACCTCGGCCGTCTTCTCGGCGCGGCGCGCGGCGGGCTGGTCGCGCAGCCCGAAACCGACGTTCTCGGCGACGGTGAGATGTGGGAACAACGCGTAGCCCTGGAAGACGTAGCCGACGCGCCGCGCCTGCGGCGGCAGGTCCACCACCGGTCCGCGCGCCTGGCGGCCCGCCTCGAAGAGCAGGCGGCCGTCGACGACGATGCGGCCCTCGTCGGGACGCAACAGGCCGGCGAGACACTGCAGCGTCAGCGTCTTGCCGGCGCCCGAGGGGCCGAAGAGCACGGCCACGCCGTCGCCGGCCGTCCACGCGACGTCGAGCGTGAAGCCGGGCAGCCGCTTGACGATGCGGACGTCGAGCGCGCTCACGTCGCGCGCGCTCCGAGCCGGCCCGCCGCCACCAGCACCACGCACGAGAGCGCGGTGAGGATCGCGACGAGGACGAGCACGGTGGACTGCTCGCCGGTCTGCACCGCGGTGTAGATCGCCAGCGGAACGGTCGCCGTCTTGCCGGGGATGTTGCCCGCCAGCATCAGGGTGGCGCCGAACTCGCCCAGCGCGCGCGCGAACGCCAGCACGAGGCCGGCCAGGATGCCGTTCCGCGCCAGCGGCAGCGTGACCTCCAGCGCCGTGCGCCACTCCGAGCGGCCGAGCGTGTACGCCGCCTTCTCGAGGTCGCGGTCCACCGACTCGATGGCCGCGCGCGCGGTGCGCACGAGCAGCGGCAGCGCCATCACGGTGGCCGCGACGACGGCGGCGTACCAGGTGAACGCGATGGTCCAGCCGGTGGCCGCATAGAGCGGCGCGCCGAGCCAGCCGCGCCGGCCCAGGAGCACGATCAGGTAGTAGCCGGTGACCGTCGGCGGGAGCACGAGCGGCAGGGTGACCAGGAGATCGAGCACGGCCCGGCCCGCGAAACGCCGCCGCGCGAGGAGGTACGCGAGCGGCACGCCGACGAGGGCGTTGACGACGGTGGCGAACACCGCCACGCGGAGCGACAGCACCAGCGCACTGACGGTTTCAGCGCTCACGCGCCGATTTTACGCGAATCCTCACCGGGCGCCCGGCGCCGGCGGCTGAAAGCCGAGGCGCCGGAGGACGGCCTGGCCGTCGGCGCCGACGAGCAGCTCGACGAAAGCCCCCGCGAGCGCGCGATGCTTGCTGTCCCGGACGACGGCGGCCGGGTAGGTCACGGGACGGTAGGTGTCCTCCGCCGGACGAAACGCCTCCCGCACGCGACCCGGACGGATCGCGGCGTCCGTCGCGTAGACGAAGCCCGCGTCGACCTCACCGCGCGCGACGTAGTCGAGCGCCTGGCGCACGTTCTCGGCGAAGACCAGCTTCGGCTGCAGCCGGTCCCAGAGTGCCTGCGCCCGGAGGCTCTCCTCGGCGTACTGGCCGACGGGCACCGTCCGGGGATTGCCGACGACGATCTTCTTCACGCGCGCGTCGAGCAGATCGGCGGGCC
>Ga0137415_10004809_pt1 | contig 13355 bp, 13 predicted proteins | sample CZODoug3_1_1_16f_FD_183082 | JGI IMG/M metagenome (GOLD analysis project Ga0137415, IMG submission 183082) | Vadose zone soil fungal communities from Angelo Coast Range Reserve, California, USA - CZODoug3_1_1_16fungal (Hybrid Assembly) | ecosystem: Environmental > Terrestrial > Soil > Vadose... | reverse complement strand
TGCGTCCCAGAATCGTCACGCGATTGGTCGTGACCTCGAATCCGGCGCCGGGCTCAGTGGCGTCATTCAGGATCACGTAATCCAGCGCCTTATTCTGCAACTTCGCGCGGGCGTTCGCCAATCCGTTCCCCGTCTCGAGCGCGAACCCGACGACGACCATCCCCTTGCGCCGCTCGAGCGAGCCGAGTATGTCGGGCGTCGCTTCGAGCTCCACCGTGAGCGGGCCTGCCGCGCGCGGGCGCTTCTTGGCTTCGCGACTCGTGGGCCGGTAATCGGCGGGCGCGGCGCTCATGATCAGGGCATCGGCGTTGGGGACCAGGGACTCGAGTGCGTGCTGCATCTCCGCGGTCGTCTCGACGTGCGTTGTCGCAAGGCCGCTCGGCGGCGTGAGCTCCGTGGGACCCGTGACGAGCACGACGTCCGCGCCGCGCGCGCGCGCGGCTTCCGCCAGCGCGTACCCCATGCGCCCGCTCGACGGATTCGTGATCACTCGCACCGGATCGAGATGCTCGCGCGTCGGCCCCGCGGTCACGACGACGCGCTTGCCGGACCACTTGCTGGTGTTGCCGTGACCGAGCAGACGCTCGGCCGCCGCGAAGATCGCTTCGGGCTCGCTCATCCGTCCCGGCCGCTCGCTCGGCCCTTCGGCGAGCGCGCCGATTTCCGGTCCCACGAAATGCCAGCCGCGTTTCGTCAGCGTGGCGATGTTCGCCGTGGTCGCCGGGTTCGCATACATCGCGTCGTTCATCGCCGGCGCGGCGAGGACGGGCCGGTCCGCGCGCGCGAGCAGCAGCGTGGTGAGGAGATCATCCGCCATGCCCATCGCGGCGCGCGCCAGGACACTGGCGGTCGCCGGCGCGACGATCACGAGATCCGGATGTTTGGCGAGATCGATGTGGGCGAGCGCGTGGCCGCGTTCCCACAGCGAGGTCAGGACGGGCCGCCCGGTCAGCGCCTCGAACGTCACGGGACGCACGAACTCCGCGGCTGCGGCGGTCATGATCACATCCACTGTCGCCCCCGCCTCGGTCAGGCGGCGCACCAGGGTACAGCTCTTGTAGCAGGCGATTCCGCCCGACACGCCGAGCACGACGTGACGGCCGGCCAGAGCCATCAGGTTTCCTGCGAGCCGCGCCGCCGCCGCACCAGGCGGTACTTGAGGCCGCCGCGGACGAGCTCGTCGAACGCCCGCGTGGTGAGCTTCTCTTCCCAGTCCACAGACCGGTCGCGCGGGAAATCGTTGACGAAGCGCGCGAATTTGGCGGCCACGAGGACCCCCAGATACTTGTTCTGCGTCTGTCCTGCGACTTCTGCCGGTGTTATGATGCGCATTGCTCAGCCTTTCTGTTGGTGCGATTCATTATATAACCGCTGTTTCTCTGTCTGTAGACTGTTCAGGTATCCTTTGAGCCACGCGAAATCGTGCTGATCGCGCACCTTGTCGGAACTCTGTTCAACCGCTTTCACGACCGCGCCGATGGCTGCCTCGAGGTCATCGTTCCTGATCCAGCGGTTGAACGACGTCGCGTGCCCGAGCTCGTAAATGGCACGGTCCAGCCGCTGCCGAATCTCCTGAGGCGTCTCACTGCCGCGCTGCACGAGTCGCTGGATCAGCACGCGCGGATCGCTCGGCAGTATGAAAATCGTAACCGCGCCTGGCTCGAGCAGCCGGACCTGCGCCGCTCCGTCGACTTCAATGTCCAGCAGGACATGTCGTCCTGACTTCAGTATTCGTTCTACGTCGGCTTTGAGCGTACCGTAGAGCTCGCCGGCGTACTCCGCGTGCTCGAGGAAATTCCCCTCGGCCACGCCCTTCAGGAACCTGTCGGGAGACCAGAAATAGTAATCGACTCCTTCGCGCTCTCCCGCGCGCGGCTTCCGTGTCGTTGCCGACACCGAGAATCCGAACTGATCCGAATACCGATCTCGCACCGCTTTCGCGATCGTCGTCTTCCCACCGCCCGATGGCGCCGAGAGGACGACTAACCTCGGGGTCACTCCAGGTTCTCCAGCTGCTCCCGGAACTTCTCGAGGTCCCCCTTCATCGCGATCACCGTCTGGGTGATGCCCGCGTCATTCGCCTTCGAGCCCATCGTGTTGACCTCGCGCAACAACTCCTGCGCCAGGAACCCGAGCTGCTTCCCCACCGCCTGATCGGACCGCAGCGCGGCGCGGGCTGCCGCCACATGCGAGCGGAACCGCACCAGCTCCTCGGTGATGTCCACTCGATCCGCCAGCAGCGCGATCTCGAGCGCCAGGCGCTGCTCGTCCACGCTGGTCTGTGCCGTCAGTTCGGCCACTGCCCGCTTGAGCCGCTCGTGCTCCGCCTTGAGCCGTGCCGGCGCCTGCGCTTCGATCGTCTGGGCCGCCGCTTCGAGCGCGTCAAGACGCCCCTTCAGCTCGGTCGCCAGCGCCTGCCCCTCCCGCTCCCGCATCGCGACCACGTCATTTGCGGCACGCTCGACGATGGGCTGCACGTCCGCCCACTGCACCGGCTGTTCGCTCGTGCCGTTCGTCGCCGTCAGGACGTCGGGCTGCCGCGCCACGAACGCGAGGTCCACGTTGCCCTTCAGCTTCAGCTTCTTCTTGAGCTGCTGCGCCGCAGCCACCACCTGCTTGGCGCGCGTCAGGTCGATGGTGACTTCCCGTTCCGGGCCCGGTCCCTCGACCCATCGTGCGGTCACAGCCACGTGGCCGCGCTCGAGCAGCTGGCGCAGCCGCTCGCGCATCTCGATCTCCACGCCAGCCAGATCCGCCGGCAGCTTCAGCTGCGGGTTGAAATAGCGGTGGTTGACGGTGCGGATTTCAATTCGCAACCGTCCGCGGAGCACCCGATCTTCGGCCGAGCCGAAGCCCGTCATACTGCGCGGCACAGGGCCTTAAATGTAGCCCCTAGTTAGTGAAGAACCAGCGGGCGCCATACTGCTGCACGCTCTTCGGATAGCCCAGCCCCGTCACGTAGCTCGACCGCATGATGTTGATGTTGGTGACACTCCAGAAGAGCGTGGCGCCGGCGAGCTGGATCTCGAGGTTCGTATCGACGAAGCTCGAGCCCGTCATGCCCAGGTGCGCGCCGGTGGTGTCGATCCCTCCGAAGGCGGATCGACTCCACGACTCCATCGCGACCTCGCCGCGCAGCGCGAAGATCCCGCTCTTGAAGACCCGCCAGAACTTCGAGTAGAACGTCGCCGACACACGCCCATGCCGTGGCGGTTCGAAATCACCGCCTCCAATCACCGGATCGAAGTACCAGCCGCTCAGCGTGAATCCGGGCGCAATGTGCAGTATGGCGTGCGCCGCGACGAACTCTGTGAGCGGCGTGGGATTCAGTGAATCCACGGTTTTGATCCCGGCGGCGAAGCCGAGCGGCGCGAACGGATCGCGCCGGCCACGACCGACCTCGACTGTCAGGCGGCGGTTCTCGAAGCGCAGCCAGCCCGCGACGTCCAACGTGCGATGCATCGGATCGGTGGTGACGAGCGGTGCCTCCGCGTCCTCCTGCCAGGCTACCTCGGCCCGGGCGGAGAACCCGAGCGGGAGCGTGAGTCCGGCGGAGCCAAACGTCCGCCAACCGTATCGATTGCCGACGTAGAACGATTGCCGGAAGGATCCGGCAAGTGTGATGGGCGAGAGCGGCATCCATCCCGCGCGCGCCTCCAGCTGTTGCGGCGCCCCGGCGGCGCCGAACCGCGCGACTCCCGAAACCGACAACGCGCGCCACGTCTGGCTGGCCTCGAGGATCGCGGTGGAGGTCGTCCGGCGCACGACCAGGATGTCGTGACTGATGGCGCTCGTCCCGAGTGTTGCCGTGAACCGCCACCCGAGACCGTCATCGCGCTCCGCGACGAACAGGCGCAGCATCTTGTCGCGGCGATCCTGCCGCCAGCCGTCCACGCGGCCGTCGCTTGCGGAGTCGCGATGCCAGCTCGCGCTCGACACCTGAAATGATGCACCGACCCGTCCGCCCGGGGGCACGTAGTCGGCCTTGACCCAGATGTCGCTCGTCCCGAACGGCGGCGTGGTGTTGCCGGGCGAGCCGATTCCGATGCTGGCCCAATCGGCGAGCATCGACACACCAAACCCTGAGCGCGTACGCGTGGCGTAGCCCGCGCGGTAATCGGCGATGTCCTGTTGCCCGGACACGATGCCGACCTGCGTGCGCGGCGCCGTCGGACGATGTTGCGCGGTGACCAGGTACACCTGGAGCGATGCGGGGAGGATGATGACATCGACGCGCTCGATCGGTCCAAGCGGGATGCGCGCCGGATCGAGATAGACCGAGTCGCGGCCCAGCGGCCGCATCGGCATGCCATCCCAGTAGATCTCGAGCGACGTGGGACCGCGGCCGCCGTACAAGACGATCTCGGGCTCTCCGTACCATCCGCCGCGCGCGACGTAAACGCCGGGAATGTGGCTGAGGAGGTCGCTCAGCGTGCGCACGCTGGAGAAGATGATCGAGTCGGCCGTGAACGTGTAGCGCGTGCCCTTGGGCAACGGACCGGGCATGATCGCCGGCGCGAACGTCGGGAGGAGCGCGGTCGTCGTATCGCGTGCCGCGGTGGTGTCCCGTGTTGCGGTCGTATCGCGGTGGGCCGTCGTGTCGACCTGCGCGGCCAGCGCCGACGGCAGAATGGCGAGGGCGATCAACCCCGCCCGAGTCAAGCGCCGGCGCGTTTGAGCAGGAACTCCGTGAACAGCCGGACGCACACCGCCGTCGGACCCTTCGCGTGGTCGGCGCCCTCGCCTTCCAGGTAGGCCGTTCCGGCGATGTCGAGATGGACCCACGGGAAGCTGTCGACGAACTCTCGCAGGAACCAGGCGCCGGCGATCGTGCCGGCGGCACGCCCGCCCGAGTTCTTGACGTCGGCGACATCGGACTTGAGCAGCTCGCGGTAGTCGTCCCACAACGGCAACGGCCAGCAGCGCTCGCCCGCGCGCTCGCCGGCGTCGCGCACTTCGGCCAGCAGCGGCTCGTCATTGCCGAGCATGCCGATGGCATGATGGCCGAGCGCGATGACGACGGCACCGGTCAACGTGGCGGCGTCGATCGCGGCGACCGGCTTGAAACGCCGGGCGTATGAGAGGGCGTCGCACAGAATCAGGCGCCCTTCGGCGTCGGTGTTGATGATCTCGATGGTCTTGCCCAGGTGGCTCTTCACCACGTCGCCGGGCTTGATCGCAGTCCCGGAGGGCAGGTTCTCGGTAGCCGGTATCAGGCCGACGACGTTGATCTTCGGCTTGAGACGGCCGAGCACCTCGAAAGCCCCGAGCACCGCGGTGGCACCGGACTTGTCGAACTTCATATCCTCCATGTTCGCCGCGGGCTTGATCGAGATGCCGCCGGAATCGAACGTGACGCCCTTCCCGATCAACGCCACGGGGGCACCCGATCCGCCGCCATACTCCAGCACAATAAACCGTGGTTCTTCCGCACTTCCTTGCGCGACGGCGAGGAGCGCGCCCATCCCTTCCTTCTTTATCTGCGCCTTGTCGAGGATCGTCGCCTTGAATCCGTGCGCGGCCGCAAGCTTGCGAGCCTCCTCGGCGAGGTAGCTGGGGGTGCAGACGTTTCCCGGCTGCATCTGCAGGTTGCGCGTGTACAGGTACCCGGCCGCGATGGCGTCCCCGATGCGGCGCCCCGCCTCCGCTTCGTCCTTGTCCGCCGCGTCGATCACCAGCTCGACGGACTCGATCTCGGGCTTGGGGTCCTCCGGCTGCTTCTTGAGCTCGGTGAACTGCCACCCGCCCTGTGCGGTACCCTCGATGAGCAGCTGTGCCAGCTCGGCGGCGCCGAGACTGCCGCGGGCCTCTTTCGCGACGGCCAGGGAGAACGTCTTGGTCCCCAGACCGCGGGCGCGCTTCGCCGCGACCGCCGCCGCGCGCCGGAGGGCACTGCGCGTGATCTCGTTAGCCTTGCCGACGCCGACGAGCAGGATCCGCTCAGTCTTGCCGGCGCCGTAGATGAGGAGCGTCTCGTCTTTCTTACCCTTGTAGTCGCCCGAGGCAATGGCGCGCTCCAAATTTGCCTCGAGCTTCGGTACCGATCCCTGAGCGGCGAGCAGCGCCAGGAGTGGCGTGTCAAGGTTCGCGAGCGGCTTCGTCGAGATGAGAGTTTTCATGACAGGTGCTCGATGATGGCGTCGGCGAACGCGGAGGTCGAGACCTCGGTCGCGCCGGGCATTTGGCGCGCGAGGTCGTACGTGACGCGTTTCGCCGCGATCGCGCCCTCCAGCCCGCCCACGATGGCGCGCGCCACCTCATCCCAGCCCATCTCCTCGAACATCATCACCCCGGAGAGAATCACACTGCTCGGATTGACCTTGTCCTGGCCGGCGTATTTCGGTGCGGTGCCATGCGTCGCCTCATACACGGCGTAGCCGTCCCCGACATTGCCGCCCGGGGCGAGCCCGAGGCCGCCGACCTGCGCGGCCGCCGCGTCCGACAGGTAATCCCCGTTGAGATTCGGCGCCGCGATCACCGAGTACTCGTCGGGCCGCAGCACGAGCTGCTGAAACATCGCGTCCGCGATGCGATCCTTGATGACGACCTTGCCGACGTCCTCTTTGCGCTTGCCGCCCTCCGCCTCGGTCACTGTCTGCGCGCCGAAGCGCCCTTTCGCGATTTCGTAGCCCCAGTCGCGGAAGCCGCCTTCGGTGAACTTCATGATGTTGCCCTTGTGGACCAGCGTCACCGAGGCACGCTTGCGTTTGATCGCGTATTGGATCGCTTTCACGACGAGACGCTGCGAGCCGAATTTCGACATCGGCTTGATCCCGATAGCGCTCTTCTCGCGGATCTTCGCGCCGAAGCGGCGCTGGAGAAACTCGATGACCGCGTCGGCCTCCGGGCTCTCGGCCTTGTACTCGATGCCGGCGTAGACGTCCTCGATGTTCTCCCGGAAAATGACGACGTCGAGTTTGCCGGGCTCCTTTACCGGCGCGGGCACGCCGGCGAAGTAGCGGACCGGTCGGATGCAGGCGTACAGGTCGAGGATCTGGCGGAGCGCGACGTTCAGCGACCGGATCCCGCCGCCCACGGGCGTCGTCAGCGGCCCCTTGATCGCGACGCGATGCTCGCGGATGACCGCGACGGTCTCCTCCGGCAGCCAGTTGCCATTCTGATTGAACGATTTCTCGCCGGCCAGCACTTCGCGCCACACGATGCTGCGCTTGCCGCCCGACGTTTTGGCGACCGCGGCGTCGAACACCTTGGCCGAGGCCCGCCAGATGTCGGGCCCCGTACCATCACCTTCGATGAAGGGGATGATCGGATGGTCGGGGACGATCCAATGGCCGTCCCGGAATTCGATTTTGGCTCCTACGGCGCCGCCGCGACGGCCTTCAACCTGTGTTGGCATGGCCCCCAGTTTACCACAAAAAGGCCCGCCTTTGCAGGCGAGCCTGTGACCTACCGGAACGCCGGGGGGGTCATTGGGTAAGGGATTCATGCGAATCACACCCGTACCCGTCAGCGGAACCCTGCTCGCGATATTGGTGAGCGGCTGCTTCGGCGGCCAAGGCTCCGGCCTCGTCGGCATCAACGGCGGCAATGGCGGCAACGGCAGCAACAGCCCGCCGGTCCTGGGGTTCTTCGTGCAGCCGAATTCGGCCGATGCCGGTCACGTCATCTCACCACCGGTCGAGGTCGTGGCGCAGGATTCCGTCGGCGGCACGGACAGCTCATTCACCGGCGGGATCACGATCAGCCTCGCATCCAATTCGATGGGTGCCTCATTGAGTGGCACCACCGTCGTGCGACCGGTGAAAGGGATCGCGAGCTTCAACAACCTCGCGATCGATAAGGCCGGGACATACACGCTTCAGGCAGGTACCAGCGGTGCCACGGCGGTGGTCAGCAACGCGTTCACGATTAACACGCCGAACGCGCCCTGACGGGCGAATGATCATTGATCAATGATCATTGATCATTGATCATTCTCCTCAGAGCTTGTAGCCTGCCAACGTCCCACTTGTAGTCTGTAAGAAGAGCATCCCCGAAATATCGTCCACCGCATACACGGGCTCGCGCTGCTTGCCGAGGTCTACGCGCGAGCGCGGCTGCGCGGTGTCCTTGTCGATTTGGAGCAAGACGTTGCCGTTCCCATCAGGTGACTTGGTCAGCACGAACACGGATCCCGGTGTCGCGAGCGACGCCTTGAAGCGCTTCGACGCCAGCGACGCGGCTTGACTCGAGTAACCCTGCAGTTGCGCTCCGCCCTGGCTGTACGCGGTGGCCAGCTGGCCCGTGATGCGTTTCGCGGTCGTGTCGGTGGCGTTGCGCGATGCCTGCGCAAAGGCGTCCCCGTACGCCGAGGCCGCCGCGCCGTAGAGTCCGGCGCGCACGGAGTTGATCCGGTACAGTGCGCGCAGCAGCCCGGGCAGCTGCGGCGCCGGATTATAGACCTGCTGCTTGATCTGCCCGTCTCGACCCACGATGACGAGGTTCTGCGGTGAGATCAGCACGAGTCCCGACGTGCGAACCTCGAGGGTGGTCGGATCCTCGTCGCCCTGCAGCTTGATCTCTCCGCCCAGCGCGCGATACGTCCCGTCCTGGCGATTCACCGCGTAGAGATGGTGATCCTTGTTCGCATACGCGTACAGCGTGTTGCCATCGATGGCGTGCAGCAATACAGCTGACTTGCCCTCGATCGCGTCCTTGTACTTCGGTTCGCCGCTCGTCAAGTCGATGATGTTGACTTCGCCGTTCGTTGCCTGATCAGACCGCGAGACGTAGAGCAGTCCGGCCGGCGTCAGCTCGGCATATGCGAGCTGCCCCTTGATCTTGACATCGTTCTTCAGGCGTACGGTGGCCGTGGCGATGTCGAGCACATTCACGAACGTGCGCGACTCGGCGTCGACAGCGAGCACGGCGGATCCACCGGTGATGATCGCCTGCCGGACCGTGCCGCGCATGCGCAGGGGCTTCGCGGCGATCGTGGTGCCATCCTCGTAGCGGGCGATGTTGAGGCCGGTTTGCACGACCCCGTTGCTGACGCGCACATTGCCCGTCGCCTCATTTGGGGGCGGTGACTCCGGCAGGATGATGATGCCGCCGGGATGCTGCACGATGTCATGGACCCATCCCTCGATGATCGCGGGCTGGGCCCACAGTGCCTGACCATCGGCGAGTCGATAGGCCATCAGGCGATCGTCGAAACCCACGTAGATGCGATCGGGCTTGGCGACGGACGGGAAGAACCGCACGTGCTTCGCGGGGTTGCCCGCGCGTGCGGTCGGTAACGTCGCCGACCAGCGCACGGCGCCCGTTTTCGCGTCGAGTGCGCGCAGTCCCATCAGCGTGTTCACGACGATGACCTCAGGGCCGGCCTGCAGCACTTCCAGTGTGGTTGCCCCTGATGCCATGCGCACGAGCCCCTGCATCAGACCGCCGAGGCCGCCGCGCTTCGGTTCGGTCTGTTGGAAAAGCGACTCGGTGACCCAGCGCTGGTTGCCGGTCGCCAGGTCGTAGAGCGCCACCACCGGCGGACCCGACGCGCGCTGGCCGTGCACGATCAGCGTGCCCGTCTGTGGCAGCACGCGCCGCGTCACCACCCTCGTCAAACTCAAACGCCGGGAGTCGAACAGCACGGTGCCGGTGACCGGATCGAAAATGAGCGACAGGCCAGGCTTCGCCGCTTCCATCAGGAGCGACCCCTCGACCATCCGCACGCTGTCGATGGGGAGGCCGCCCAGCTCCGGCTTCTGCCATGTGATCAGACCGCGTTCGACGTCGACGCCCGCGAGGGCACCGTCGCTCGACACCAGGAGGGCCCCCGCGGGCGTGATCTGCTGCCACCGGATATCGCCGCTGAAATGGAGTGTCCAAGCCGCGACCGAACCGACGGGAGTCTGCGCCGGGGGGGGCGGCGTGGTCGGGTGAGCAGCCTGAAGCAGCACGAGGAGCAGCGGCAGAGCCATGAGTGACCTCCTGGGAGGCCCCCATATCCCCCAATGGCCGCCTTTCGCGCAAGACCTACGGCGGGGGGAGCTGGCGGCTGAAGCGCACGTCTACGGTTCGCTGGGTGTCGATCTTCGCTTGCCGGCCGAAGCGATAGGTCGTGATGACCGTCGCCGAGTCTTGCAGGGGCACGCCGCGCGCGACGTTGCGAAAGCGCGTCCAGAAGTTCATCGAGCGAACGTCGATCAAAGCTGATCGCTCGGGCCTGGTGAGCCACGTCGTGGTATAGCGCAGCTCGTAGGTGTTGGGGTCGAGGAACGCGGCGCCCGCCATATCGGCCGAGCGTATGCGTGTCGCCGGCTCGAAATCGATTCGCACAAAGGTCTCGCCATCAACCGTGTCCCGTCCCGCCAGGCGGAAGCAGTGATTGGCGATGAAGTCGGCGTTGCCCAGATCCTGCAGCTCGGCGCTGTGGATCACCACCATGTTGTCCGCACTGCCCCACGGCCACCACGCAGGTTCGACGACGCGGCCCACGGCGTAGGGATGGTCGTCGTTGCTGGTGAAGCGCAGCGTCTGCGTCTCGGGTCGCCCGGTGTCGCCGCGCTGATTCACTTCGCGCATCGTGATCAGCAGCCCGTAACGGAACGGGTAGGAATCCGCGAGCAACTCGAAGCGCCGCGCGTTCTCCTGGAGCTGGTCAAACACGGCGAGCAGGGCCGCGTCGCTCGAGTCGGGCCGGCCGGGATTCGTGCACTGACCGGCGGCGATCGTGACTGGAGGCAGCTCGATGGCGAGGTGCCGTAGCGCGATTCGCATCCTGATGGTGCTGTCGCCGCCGACGACGACCTGCGTGTCGAGCGGCGTGTAACCGATCTGTCGGACGCTGAGGAGGTAGGTGCCGGGCTTCGCGCCCTCGAACGCGAATGCGCCGGCGCCGTCGGTGAATTGTCTCCCGACGTTCGGGTGCAAGGTGACGATGCTGAAGCTGAGCGGCAGGCCGGTTTCGGCACTGACGACGGTGCCGCGGAAGGCGGGTTGCTGGGCGGCGGCGAGCTGTGCAGTGGCCAGCAGCACGAGATATGTAGCGGATGCCCGAGGAGAGAGTCGAACTCTCATGGGGTTGCCCCCGACGGATTTTGAGTCCGTTGCGTCTGCCATTCCGCCACTCGGGCTGATTGCAGCGCGCGAAATATACCTACGGAGATAGCATGCGGCCGCCACGGAGCAACGCGTGGCGGCCGCACGTATGGTGCAAGGTTCGTCTAGATCCCGCGGCGGCGGCCTCCCCGAATGCCCGGACGCACAGGCCTCGTGCCCGGGCCTCGCTGCATCCCCCGCCCTTCCCGCCGCTCCATCCGCAGCTCGCCGACCCGCTGCATCAAACGCTCACGCATCTGTTGGTAGCGGGCTCGCTGGACCGGCGTGAGATAGCCGGACATCTCTCGGTCCTGATCCTGCTCGATCTTGAGCATCTCCGCGCGGCCCGTCTGAATCCCATCCATCAGCCTGCGCACGCTATCGGAGTTCGCCGCGATGCCCGGCTGCATCTGATTCTCGAGCGCGCGACGGCGTTCCATCTGTTGCTGCATGACATCGCGCCGGCGGGCGCCAAACCGTTCCTGCGTCACACGCAGCTTGGCCGCCTGGTCCTGCGAGAGGTTCAGGTCCTCTTGCACGCGGCGTGTGAACGTCGACTCGATTTGCGCGCGCAACCGTCCCGCTTCCACGGTGTCTCGCTGCTGAGCCGAAAGACTCGGCGCGAGGAGGACGACCAGGCTGAGTAGCATGTACTTCCTCATCATGTTTATCCCTCCAAAGCGCGCAGTACTGCACGCAGCTGCTGCGCGTCCAGTTCATGCAAGTCCGTGCTGCCTTCCGGTACGGCCACACTATCGGTGCTGATCAGTTCATCGAACGTCGCGAGCACATCGCGGAGCTCATCCGCCGAGAGATCGTTCAGATCGTCGGCCACGAAATGGGCGCTATGCGCTGAACCGGGTCGAATGAGACTCTGGCGGACCGCCATTGCGCCTCCCAGTACGATGACCAGCGCCGCGGCAACCCGCAGCCACGTCTGCTGGACCCACACCAGGCGGCGCACCGGCTGCTCGCGCAAGCGCTCGACGACCTTCCGCGCAGTCGCGTCGACGTCGAGCCGTGCGGCAGCCCCGCTGCCGAGTCGCTTCGCCAGATTCTCGAGTTTCTCGTCGTTCACTTCACTATCTCCTTCAGTCTCCGCACTGCGTGATGGTAATGCACGCGGGCTGCTCCAGGTGTCGTCGCCAGTGCCGCCGCGATCTCTTCGTACTCCAGTCCCTGCTGCGCCCTGAGGAGGAACACTTCCCGCTGCAGCCGCGGCAACTGCTGCAACCCCGCCGCGAGCAACGCTTCGGTCTCCCTCGCCTCGGCATGCTCGTGCGGGTCACCGGTGACATCGCGCACGGCCTCATCCAACGGCAGCACTTTGCGCCGCGCCGCGCGGCGTCCGAAATCCTTCAGCACGTTGCTGCCGATCGTCAGCAGCCAGGTGCGAAACTGACATTGCCCGCGGAAGCGGTCCACGCTGCGAAACGCGCGGATGAACGTCTCCTGCACCAGATCATCGACATCCGCATCGGGCGCCCCCGCCCCGGCCAGAAACCGCGCCAAGGGCCGGGCGTGGCGTCCGACGAGCTCGGCCGCCGCCTGTTCGTCGCCGTCCCGCCATGCAGCAATCAGGGCGGCATCGGGCGCCGCATCGGTTCGCGGCAGAGGATTCGCCATTGGCTCCGTTTGTCTGTGGACGTGGAAAGCCCCGCAATATTAAGGACCCTTGCCAGCACGCGGGCTCGTGGATAGCTTCGAAATTCGAACAATCGTTCGAAATCATGCGTCCCTACGACGAGCGCCTCGACCACCTGCTCGCCCGCGCCGCCCGGGTCTTTGCGGACAAGGGCTACCATCCCACCACCATGCGGGACCTGTCCGCCGCGAGCGGCATGTCCCTGGCGGGGATGTACTACTACGTGCGCGGCAAAGAAGATCTCCTGGCGCTCATCCAGGAGCGCTGCTTCACGCAGGTCCTGCAAGGCGCGCGGCAGGCGGTCGCGTCGGCCAGCGATCCGCAGGAGCGGCTGCAGGCGTTCATCCGGCACCACGTTTCGTTTTTCGCGCAGCACATGGCCGAGATGAAGGTGCTGTCGCATGAAGCGCCGCCGCGCAGCGTCAGCGCCATCAAGCGGCGTTATGTCGACCTGCTCGAGTCCATTCTCAAGGAAGCGGCGCCGGAGCACAGCGCGCTCGACCGAAGCGCGGCGGCCTACATCCTCTTCGGCATGATGAACTGGATCTACAACTGGTACGACCCGGCCGGCCACATCGATCCCACGCGGCTGGCCGATCTCATGGCGAGCATCTTCCTCGGCGGCTTCGTCGAGACCCATCAGGAGGCGAAATAATTCCATGGCAACCATGAC
>Ga0137415_10004808_pt1 | contig 13356 bp, 14 predicted proteins | sample CZODoug3_1_1_16f_FD_183082 | JGI IMG/M metagenome (GOLD analysis project Ga0137415, IMG submission 183082) | Vadose zone soil fungal communities from Angelo Coast Range Reserve, California, USA - CZODoug3_1_1_16fungal (Hybrid Assembly) | ecosystem: Environmental > Terrestrial > Soil > Vadose... | reverse complement strand
TATCGCGATCGAGAACACCAAGTGGCGCAAGATCGTCGGCGATGCAGGCATCAAGATCGAATGAGGGCGGTCATGACGGACGCGGCGAAGTGGCGAAACGGCGTCAGGGTCGTCCGGGCAACGGCGCAGGAAGCGGCGAGGCTTGGGCCCGGCGGAACGGGACGCGCGACCGTCGTCGACTATGCCGGCACCGGCAGAGGCCGGACCTGGATCGGCACGGTGACATTGCAGCCCAACGGGAAGACCGGCACGCATCACCATGGCCGTCACGAGGTCACGATCTATGTCGTGAAAGGCCACAGCGAGATCCGCTGGGGCGAGCGGCTGGAATTCGTGGCCGACGTGGGTCCCGGCGATTTCGTCTACTTCGCGCCTTACGTGCCGCACCACGAGCTGAACCCGGACGAGAGCGAGACGGTGGATTTCGTGGTCGTGCGCAGCGACAACGAAAAGATCGTCGTTGCCCTCGACGACAAGCCCGTCGAACGGCCGGAAAGGGTCTATTGAGCGCTCAGCCCGCCAGGGCGCGGCGGTAGGCATTGAGCAGCCAGACATTGAACTGCTGCAGCGTGGTCTCCAGCGGACCATAGGTGCCGCCGGGCAGGAAGCGCGAGTGCTTGGCCGCCTGCATGCCGCGGTTGATCGGCACATCCTGCGCCCAGATCTTCGAACCGCCCTCGCTCACCGCGGCGCACCGCGCCGTGAGGTCCGGCAGGTCGAGCGTGCTTTGCGGCAGCAGCCAGCCGCCGTAGGTCACGCGATCGCTGCCGGCCAGCGTCGCCGCGGCGCCGATCGGCCGGATCAGCGTGTAGGCAACGGTGCCCGGTGCGAACATCAGCGTCAGGCTGGGCGGCAGCATGGCAAAGGTCAGCCGCGAGCGCTGCTCGGCCGGCAACGTCGCGATCGCGGGGAACGCCGCCTCCCCGCCCCAGCCGTCGCGCATCATGCCGCCGTCCGGCCGGCGCATCGGCACGCTGCGCACGATGGCGTTGTCGTCCGGCTTCATCGCGGTGAAGCGCACGCCGTCGCCGGCCATGACGCTGGGGGCAAAGTCGTGCGTGCCGATATGGACATACTCCGGATGGTAGGCGTCGGTGAAATTCTCGACCTGCACCTTCCAGTTCCACGGCAGCGGCGTGTCGCTCATTACCGGCGGCAGGGCTTTCAGCCCGGTCGCCTCGTAGCCCAACCACAGCGGCTCGAGCTTCGCCAGGCTCGGCGCCAGGGGCACGGCCTGCGGGTCGAGGTTGACGAAGACGAAACCATGCCAAAGCTCCAGGCGCAGCATCGGCAGGCGCACCGTCTGGCGCAGCGCCTGCACCGTCTCGGCGTCGCCCATGCGCGGCGCACCGGCGAGCCGGCCCTCGAAATCGTAGCTCCAGAAATGGAGCGGGCAGCGCAGCGCCTTGCCCTTCTCCGGGCACGGAATGATCTCGCCGCGGTGCCGGCAGATGGCGCTCAGCGCCCGGATCGTGCCGTCCTCGCCGCGCACCACGAGCACCGGCTCGCCGGCGACTTCCGTCGCCAGGCAATCGCCCGGCTCGGCCACCTGTTCGATCCTGCCGACGCAGATCCAGCTGCGGCTGAACACTTCGGCCTGCTCGAAGGCGAAAAACTCCGGCGCGGTATAGCAGCCGGCCGGCATCATCCTTTCCTGCGCCGCCGCGACGTCGAGCGCGGCGACCTCTGCCAGCAGAGCCTCGACCACGGGCGGGCGCGATTTGCCGGCCCCACTGCGCTTAGCTGTGAACGTGTCCATATGTGTCCTCCCGGAAATCATTCCCTCCCCAACGAAGTTCTGTCGTATTCACACATCTCGCCCAGAGTCCCTCTCCGCCGCGTAGCGCGGGGGAGAGGGTGGGGCCCATTGCGAAGCAATGGGAGGGTGAGGTGGTGCTTCGCAAAAATCAGATGTTGCGGCTGCAGACACCGCGGCCCACCTCACCCTCCCCGCGCTGACGCGCGGGTCCCCTCCCTCTCCCCCCGCGATGACGCGGGCGGAGAGGACGTCTGGTCATGAGCATCGGTCCGGTTGCTCACGACCCCTCTGCCCGCTGCGCGGGCTCCCCTTCGCGGACTCCGCGAAGGGGAGGAAAAGAACACGCCCTAACCGGTCGCCATCCGGCTCCAGTCCAACGCGACCTGCTTGACGTCGTAGGCCTGCAGCGACTCCCAGTGGCGCTGCAGGTCGCCGGTGAACAGCCCGCGCGTGACGCCCGCCGCCACCTTGGGCACGGCGGCCGTCATGGCATTGATGCTGCTGCCTGACGGCCCGAAGCTCAGGGTCGAACCGATGCCGAACAGGTGGATGTCGGCCAGCCACGGCGCCTCACCCGGTGTGCGTTCGAGGAAGGCGTAGTCGGGGCCGAGATAGGGATAGGCCGCGAGCAGCGCATCCTCCTCGCCCGGCGGCGGCGTGTAGCGATGGCGCCACAGCGCGATCTTGTCGGCGAACGACGCCAGTTCAGGGCGCAGCCGCACGTCCTGGCGGATGCCGGTGCCGCAGATCGCATAGTCGGCATGGAACGGCCCGCGCGGCGTCTCGATCCGGATGCGATCGTCCTCCATCCGAGCATCGGTCCAGGGACGGCCGAGCTGCATGGTGAAGTTGGGAAAGGCCAGCACGCGCTCATAAGTGTCGGCCGGGAAACCCTCGCGGGCGCGCATGATGTTGCCCATCACCCGCCAGCGCCACTCGTCCGGCATCTCGCCGATGTGTTTTAGAAATCCGGCGAAGGTCAGCCAGCGGTAGCGCTGCACCACCGACGGCTCGGCGCGGCGACAGAAGAGATGCACGTCGGCACCGTGCTCGAGCGCCACGGCGGCATTGTCCATGGCCGAGGCACCGGCGCCCAGCACGGCCACGGTACGCCCGCGCAGCCGCTCGAAGTCGATGATCTCGCAGGTGTGGGCGCGCCGGTCCGCCGGCAGGGCGCGCACGAAGTCGGGCATCCACCATTCGCCGGTGCCGTCCTGGCCGGTGGCCAGCACCAGCTTGCGCGCCGCCAGCACCTCGCCGGTCGACAGCGTCGCCAGCAGGCAGCGTCCGCCATCGTCGAGCCGGCCCGGTGCGATCGCCGTGGCGGCAACGCCGTTGCGCACCGGCAGCGCCAGCACGCGGCGGTACCATTGCAAATAGTCGTGCCATGCGCCGGTCGGGATCAGGCCGAGACCGGCGAAGCTGCCGGCGCCGCACACCGCGTCGTACCACGCCTCGAAGGTGAGACTTGGGATGCCGAGGTCGGGGCCGGTCTGGTCCTTGGGGCTGCGCAGCGTCGGCATGCGGGCGAACCCGACCCAGATCCCTTCCCGGCCCTCCGCTGCGCGGTCGATCAGCAGGACGTTGCGCACGCGATCGCGCATCAGCGCAAAGCCGATGCAAAGCCCCGACTGGCCGGCACCGACGATCAGCACGTCGAGCGCCGGGTTGCCGCGGTACAGCCGGGGCGCCATCCACTCCATGCGCGGATGCGCCGTCATCTCGATGTCCCGCCGGACCCGGGCTTCGAGCGCCGTGATGTCACCTGAACCCATGGCCCAAGAGGTCAGCAAGTCGTGTGCCATTGGCATGCATGTTGCGTCGACAAATCGACAGGATTGCAAGCCGGGAGGGCGCATGCGCAAGGACGCGAACAAGTTCCGGGGAACCCTGTCCCGCCGTGCTTTCGTTGCCGCCGGGGCGCTCGCCGCCGGGACCGGCTTCGGGCCGAAGAAGGTCTTCGCGCAGAAGAAGGTCTCGGTGAAATATACCCTGGGCTGGCTACCCGAGGGCGCCAACATCTGGTCCTACGCCGCCAGGCAGTTCTGGACCAAGGCCGGCATCGACGTCGTCATCGAGAAAGGCACCGGCTCGGCCGCCGCCACCCAGGCGATCGCCCAGGGCAAGTACGAGTTCGGTATCCCCGCCGCCCCCAATTCGATCCAGCAGGCAGTCAAGGGCCTGCCGCTGCTGTCGCTCGGCTGTTTCAACTACGACACCACGATGGGCATCGCGGTGCAGCCGGAATCGACGATCAAGGCGCCGGCCGACTTGAAGGGCAAGAAGGTCGGCTCGACCCTGACCTCGGGCGAGTATCCCTTCCTGCCGGCCTTCCTCAAGAATGTCGGCCTCACCATGGCCGACATCCAGTCGATCTCGCTCGACAGCAAGGTGCGCGAGGGCGCGCTGATCGATAAGCAGTGCGACGCCATCACCTGCTTTGTCGCCAGCGCCCTGCCCAAGATCATGGCGGCCGGCATCAATCCGCGCGTCTTCCTCTACAGCAAGTACGGGTTACCGTTCTACGCCCACTCGCTCACCACCACGAACGAGTACTTCGCCAAGGAGAAGGCGCTGTGCGAGGCGATGACCATGGGCCTGTCCGAAGGCGTGAAGTTCGCCCTGCTCAACCCGGCGGAGACGATCGAGATCCTGTTCAAGGAAGTGCCCGAGCTGAAACTCGCCTCGACCGCCAAGGAGCAGCTCGACATCGGCATGGGCGTGTGGGCCGCGAACTACGTTTCGAAGGAAGCGATGGACAAGGGCGTGGGCTACGCCGATCCGGCGGTCTACGCCAAGATGACCGACCTGATCTTCGAGAATGCCGGCGCGGCGGGCGACAAGAAGCCCGATCCGGCCTCGCTCTACACCAACGAGTTCGTCGGCAAGCTGAAGCTCAGCGACGATGAATGGAAGAAGGTGAAGGCGGCGTCGGCCAAGTACGCCCTCGGATGAGCTCGGCGGGCGATTACGTCGTCGTCGACCGGCTCGCCAAGACCTTCAATCCGGGCACCCGCCAGCAGGTCGAGGCTCTCGCCACGACGTCGTTCTCCGTCAAGGCAGGCGAATTCGTCTCGCTGCTGGGTCCGTCGGGTTGCGGCAAGAGCACGCTGCTGATGATGATCGCCGGGCTCGATGCGCCGAGCCAGGGCACGATAAACGTCGCCGGCCGCGCCATGACATCGCCGCGCGCCGAGACCGGCGTGATGTTCCAGGACCCGACCCTGCTGCCGTGGAAGACCGCCATCGCCAATGTGCTGTTCCCGTTCGAGGCGATGGGGCGGCCGGTCCGGCCGGCGGCGGATCGCGCCGGCGCCCTGCTCGACCAGGTCGGGTTAGGCGGGTTCCATCATCACAAGCCGCGCCAGCTCTCCGGCGGCATGCGCCAGCGCGTCGCCATCTGCCGCACGCTGGTCTTCGAGCCCGACCTGCTGCTGATGGACGAGCCGTTCAGCGCGCTGGACGCCATCACGCGCGACGAGATGAACCTCGTGCTGATGAAGATGTGGGAGGAGCATCATCGGACAGCGTTGTTCGTCACCCATTCGATTCGCGAAGCCGTCTATCTCGCCGACCGCGTGCTGGTGATGAGCCGGCGGCCCGGCCGCATCATCGAGGACATCCGCATTCCCTTCGCCCGGCCGCGCGGGCTGGAGATCGGCGAGACGGTCGAGTTCAACGAGATCTGCGGCCATCTGCGCGGCAAGATCCAGCACACGCCTCACTGATGCCAACGCCCCGTCATGACGGCTTATAAAGATACGGGCCACAGGCCTGCGGTCCGAACATGAACGAGCGGCTGCGTCCGCTGCTGCTGCCCACGGCCTTCGGCGCCGGCCTGCTGCTGCTGTGGCAGGCGCTGGTCGTGGTCTTCGGCTACCCGAAGGTGATCCTGCCCGCGCCGTCGGATGTCCTCCTGGCGCTCGCCGACAACTTCGCCGTGATCTGGCGGCAGACGGTGCCCACCGTGCGTGACACCTTGGCAGGGTTTGCGCTGGCGGCCATTTTCGGCGTCGGCCTTGCCGCGCTGCTGAGTTTCAGCCGGCTGCTGCGCGATGCGATCTATCCCTTGATCGTCGTCATCCAGCTTGTCCCCAAGATCGCCTGGACGCCATTGTTCATCGTGTGGGTCGGCATCGGCTGGCCGTCGCGGCTCACCATCGCGGCCTTCATCGGTTTTTTTCCGATCTTCATTGCCATGATGGCCGGCCTCGAATCGACCGATCGCTCGCTGGTCCGGCTCTGCCGCGGCCTTATCGCGACGCCGTGGCGTACCTTCTGGCTGGTCCGCCTGCCGGCCTCGACGCCCTATCTGTTCGCCGGCCTGAAAATCGCCATTACGCTGGCCGTGGTCGGCGTCATCGTGGCCGAGTTCATCTCCTCGTCCGAAGGATTGGGCTTCCTGATCCTGCAGAGCGCCGCCCTGCTGCGCACCGACATCATCCTGGCCGCCATCACCGTTCTCTGCATCGCGGGCCTTGCCTGCTACGGCCTGGTGCATGCAGGCGAGCTCGCCGTCCGCAAATGGCACGGCGAATGACCGCTATCGGCCTCTCCTTCGCCCGCAATGCCCGGCCCGACTTGGTTGGTCTCGGCCGTGACGCCGCAAGGCTGATCGCGCCGCCGGTGGTGACGGCTCTCCTGCTCCTCGGCGGCTGGGAGGCGCTCAGCCGCAAGGGCGTGCTGAGCGCGCGTCTCCTGCCGGCGCCGAGCAAGGTATTCGACACGCTGATCCGCTCGCTCGGCGTCCTGCTGGAACAGGCGCAGCCGACCTTCTGGGGCGCCGTCGCCGGCATTTTCCTGGCCGCGGCGCTGGGCATCGCGCTGGGCGCCGCCGTCTCCTACTCGCGCACGCTGATGCAGGCGGTCTATCCCACCATCGTCTTCTTCCAGCTCATCCCCAAGGTGGCGCTGGCGCCGGTGTTCCTGCTGTGGTTCGGCACCGGCTTTGGCGCCAACGTGATCTTCTCGGTCTTCATCGCCTTCTTTCCCGTCGTGGTGGCGACCATCACGGGCCTGCAGGCCGCACCAACCAGCTACGAGAGCCTGTGCCGCAGCCTGATGATGTCGCGGCTGCAGACCTTCGCGACGGTGAAATTCCCCTTCGCCCTGCCGCACATCTTCAGCGGCCTGCGCATCGGCGTGACCTTCGCGGTGATCGGCGTCGTGCTGGGCGAGTTCATCACCGCCCAGACCGGGCTGGGCTACATCATCCTGTTCTCGGCCAACAATTTCGAAACCGCGCTGCTGCTCGCCGCCATCCTGCTATTGTGCGGAGTCGGCGGCGTGCTGTTCGCCTTCTTCCTCGCGCTGGAGGCAATCGTCATGCGGCTGTACGACAGCCGGTAGAGGACGTTTCTGCGCTCGTTTGCCGGACTTGATCAGCCTCTGCTTCCATCGGCTGACGAGAACATCTTCTGCAGCGGGCCTATCCCTGCCATCCGGCGCATCCAGGCGAAGGAGCCGTCCGCCTTCATCGCCCGGGCGGCCTCGAGGAAGGCGGCCAGCGCCAGACGGTTCAGCGCGCCGCCGACGCTGATCCGCTTCGCACCGGCCGCGGCGACCTCGGCGGCGGTGATATCGGGATCGAGCCATCCGGTCACGACATTGAGCGGCCGATCGACCGCCTCGACCACGGCACGGATCTCGGCCGCCGTCTTCAGCCCGGGCGCATAGAGCACCTCGGCGCCTGCCGCGGCATAGGCCTGCAGGCGGCGGATGGTATCCGCCATGTCGCTGCGGCCGCGGATCAGGTTCTCCGCCCGCGCCGTCAGCACGAAGGGCCCGGGCAGGCTGCGCGCCATCGCGGCGGCGGCCCGGACCCGCGCCACCGCCAGATCGAAGTCGTAGATCGGCGCCTTCGGATCGCCGGAGAAATCCTCGATCGAGCCGCCGGCCAGGCCGGCTTCGGCGGCCAGGCGAATCGACTCGGCCGCTTCTGCCGGTTCATGCGCGAAGCCGTTCTCCAGATCGGCGTTCACCGGCAGGTCGGTCGCCGCGGCGATCGCGCGCGCATTGGCGATCACCTCGGCGCGGGTGACCGTGCCGTCGGCCCGCCCGATGCTGTTGGCGACACCGAGGCTGGTGGTCGCCAGCGCCTCGAAACCGAGTGCCGCCAGCAGCTTCGCCGTGCCCGCATCCCAGGGGTTCGGGATGATGAAACATCCGGGCCGCTCGTGCAGGGCGCGGAACGCCGCTGCCTTCTCCGCCTGATTGCGCATGTCCTGCCTCCTCACCTGCCGTGCCCTGACGAACGAAGCTCGCCTGGAGACAAGCTTCTGTCGAATGCATAGTGTTTGACCTCAGCATCAGGAAAGCGGATCAATGGACATTGACGGCCTGCAGACCTTCGTCGCCATTGCCGAGCTCGGCGGCTTCACCCGCGCCGGGGCACGGCTGCACCGTTCCCAGCCGGCGATCAGCCGCCGCCTCGGCCTCCTGGAGCACGAGCTGGGCGCGCCGCTGTTCGATCGCCTGCGCGGCCGGGCACGGCTCACCGCAGCAGGGCAAGCCTTCCGCCCGCATGCGGAGGCGGCGCTGGCGGCGCTGAAGGACGGCCGCGATGCCGTGCGCGACCTGCAATCGGGCGGGCGCGGCAGCATCTCGCTCGCCCTGGTCGGCACGCTTGCCGATACGCGGATCGTCGATAGCCTGCGTCGCTTCGCCAAACGGGCGCGCGACATCCGGCTCGAGCTGCGCACGGCGTCCAGCGCCGAGGTGACGGATCTGGTGCGCCGCGGCGAGGTCACCCTCGGCCTGCGCTACTTCAGCCCCGACAGCCCCGATCTCGTCGTGCATCCGGCCGGGGCGGAGGCAATGCTGGTGGTGGCCTCGGCCGGCCATCCCCTCGCCGGCCGGCGCCTGCGCGATGTGAAGGCCTTGAAGGGAGAGCGCTGGATCGGCTTTCCGCCGGTGCGCAACGAGCGCGATTCGTCGGGCCATGGGCTGGCCCGGCAGCTCATCCGCGCAGGCCTCGACGATGCCGATGTCACCTTGATCGACAGCCTGACGGCCCAGAAGCGCCTGGCCCAGGCCGGCTTCGGCCTCGCCCTGGTGCCGGAGAGCAGCGTGCGCGACGAACTGCGCCAGGGCGTCCTTGTCGCCCTCGACGTGCCGGCGATGCGGACGGCCAATCCGATCACGGCCATCCACCGCCGCAACGGCTACCTGAGCCCCGCGGCGAAGACACTGCTGACGCTGCTGACCGGCAAGCCGCTGAAGCCGAAGCGGTCTATTCGGCGCCCGGATCGTCGATAGCGGGCGACGGGCTCGAATGCGCGGCAGCGTGCTGACGGTGCGGCAGACCGGCGATCTCCGCGATCAGCTTCTTCGTCAGGGCTCGACCGAATGACTCATGTCCTTCGGCAACGACGGTAAATGAGCCGAAGCCGCCGATGACGTTGTCTTGAAAGTATTTTTCCAGGCCGCCCGGCGGATGGGTGTGCTCCGGGCGGAACGATTCCCCGAGCGGCGTCAGGATGACCAGACCATTGATGGTGATCCCCTTGCCGATGGCGTCGTCGCGGGCGTCGGTGACCGGGCGACCGGAATTGTTGTTGCCGTCACCGGAGATATCGATGACACGCCGCTCCGACTTGAACGGCGCGCGATCAAGCTGGTCCACGGCGAAGTCGATGGCGCTGCTGATCGAGGTACTCCCGACGAACGATCGTGGCGCCTCGACCAGCCTGTCACCGAAGCTGCGCGCGGATTCGCCATCCCCGATCAATGTCCAGTCGACCACGACATTTTGCAGGCCTGCGGTCGCCCATTCGACGAAACACACGGCAATGCGTCGGTTCGGGCCGGATGTGATGGCCTTCAACACGTCGGGATGCGAGATGGCGGCGGCGGCTCCCTCGCGCTGAAGCTTGAATTTGGCTTCGGTCACGCTTCGCGAGACATCGGCGGCGAGCACCAGCAGCAAATCGACGGGTTCGGCAGCCCGCGCCGCCGGCGGGGAAAGCGTCAACGCCAGGCTCAACAGCGCAATTGCCAGTCTCATCGCATAGGTCATTGGTCGATCCATGGCAGGCCCCGCATACCGACGGTGACGATTTGAGTGACCGCTGGCAAGAGCACGACGTCGATCAACGGCAGCGTCATGACCTCAGGGAAGCAAGCGCCGGGCCATGTCTTTGCTGGGAGCAATGAGTTCAGTCGGCCATCGCAGGGCGCCGCGCGCGCCACGGCATCGCGGCTTCGTAAGCATGGGCGGCCCGCAACAGTGTCGGCTCGGCGAACGGCTTGCCGGCCAATTGCATCGCAATGGGAAGGCCCGCCTCGCCGAAGCCCGTGCAGATGCTGATGGCTGGAAAGCCTGTGACATTGAACGGCATGGTGAAGGACGGCTTCTCCATGTTGGCCCATTTCGGCACGCTGTCGATGCGCGGCGCCTCGCCGGGCTGAGACGCGCTGACGATGATGTCGAGATTTTCCATCGCCGCCGCCATTTCCCTGCACAGCATGCGGCGGCGGCGCGTGGCCTGGATCAGGTCGGGGCCGCTTAACGTGGCGGCAAGGCTGACACGATCGCGGAACAGTTCACCGTAATCCATGAAACGCTCGCGCATCCACGGGCCGTGCAGCGCGAACGCCTCGCAAATCATGATCAGATAGCCGACCGCGTGGTAATCCGCGGCCGGGGACAGGGTGATGTCGCGGACCTCGGCCCCTTCCTTGGCGTAGAAATCCATCGCCGCGTCGATGCCGGCGCGCGTGGCATCCGACGCGCGATGGTCTCGCTCGAAGAAATGCCGGACCACCCCGATGCGCAGTCCCTTCACGCCCTTGCCCAGCTCGGCCGTAAAATCCGGGATCGGCCGGTCGATGCTGGCCGGGTCTTCGGGATCGGGACCGGCCATGCCCTGCAGCAGCAACCCGCAATCTTCCGCCGTCCAGGCCATCGGGCCGGCGTGATCGAGCGAGAAGGCGAGCGGCAGGATTCCAGTCCGGCTCGACAAGCCATAAGTCGGCTTGATTCCGGCAATGCCGCAGAGAGCCGCCGGTCCGCGGATCGATCCACCGGTGTCGGACCCGGTTCCGCCCAGGATGAGGCCCGCAGCGACGGCCGCCCCGGTGCCCGAGGACGATCCTGCCGTGAAGTGGTCCCTGTTCCAGGGGTTGCGCGCCGGCGGCCAGGGTAGATCGAAGGACGGCCCGCCGAAGGCAAACTCATGCGTCGCCAGCTTGCCCAGCATGACGGCGCCCGCGTCCGCCCACTTGCTTACGGTATGCGCATCGCGCGTCGGCACGTTGTGCTCCAGCAGCTTCGAATGCGCCGTCGTGCGGATCCCGGCGGTATTGTAGATGTCCTTGTGGGCGATCGGGATGCCATCGAGCCTGCCGCGCAGCGCGCCCGACATCTGCCGCGCTTCGGCGGCCCTGGCGTCGGTCAGCGCGCGTTCTTCCGTCACGAGGAGAAAGGCATTGAGGCCCGGATCGAGGCGGCGGATACGGTCGAGATGCGTCTTGACGAGCTCGACCGGGGACAATTGCTTGGCGGCGATGCGTCGTGCGGCTTCGGCGATGGTAAGCATCGCCGACATCAGCTTTTCTCCACGGTGAAGGTCAGCGCGGGCTCGGCTTCGCGCGGCAACGGCGCGTTCACGCGCGCGATCATCGTCCTGAAGATCTCGGCTCCCGGAAGGATGGCCCTCACCTGATCGGGCGTAAGGGCGAGGCCCGCCCGGAGCAGCATCGTGTTGAGTTCTGCTTCGTCGATCGAGGGAGTGCTCACGCGTGTTCCTTTCTGTTTCGAATGGCAGCAACGACATCCTATGCAAGAATCATGGTCGCTGGGAGCGCGCCGCTCCGTGGCGCAATCTTCTCATGCTCATTTGGACCGCGAGCGTCCCAGCGCGGAGGTTACTCCGCGCGACTCGCTCATGAGCGAGCCGGAGGCTCGCGGTCCGGAAGATCATGAGCGCCACGGAGTGGCGCGCGGGACGGACGAGCCGCCGTCCAGCTTGATCATGACCGCCTTCACTTCACGGCGCTTCCAGCGTTAACTGCCTTACCATGATCATCGATCGCATTGACCCTATCGCCCTGCGGCTCCCCAGATCGACAGGCGACGCCGGCTCGCCTGCCAACGCGCTGCATCTGGTTCTTTGCAGGGTGACGGCACGGTCCGGGCTGGTCGGATATGGCGAGTGCCTGTGCCTTCGGCCGGCCATGCAGGCGAGCCTGGTCGCCGCGATTCGCGACGCCATCGCGCCGCTCTTCCTGGGCAAATCGGTGGAGCAACGAGAACGCCTGAACATCGAAGCCCGGCTTCGCCTGGCGGCGTTCGGCCGCTCGGGGACCAATCTCAATGCCTTGGCCGCGGTCGATATGGCTCTTTGGGATATCGCCGGCAAGGCCGCCGGTCACTCGCTCTCCGCCCTGCTCGGCGGGGCGCAACGGACCCACGTGCCGGTGATGGCCAGCCTCGATCGCTACAACGACGCGAGCAAGGTCACGGCGCGTATCGAGCAGGCGTTGGCCGCGCAGGTCGCCGCGGTCAAGGTCCACGAGTTCGACCTCGATATCATCGAAGCGGCGAGAAAGGTCGTTGGCCCGCAAATGCCTTTTGTCGCCGACTGCAACAATGCTCACACCTTGGCGGACGTTCAGGGCAGGCTCGCGCGCTGGCAGGCGCTCGACCTGCTGTGGCTGGAAGATCCGGTATGGCCGCCTGAAACCTTGCTCGATGCGCCGCCTCTTTCCCGCGTCGTCGTCGGTATGGGTGCCGATCTCGGGTCTGCCGAGCAGCTCGGGATCTATGCCAAGGCGCCTCCCGTCGGCGTCCTGCAGCCCGACATATGCATGATCGGCGGGATATCGGAGACCAGGCGGGCGATGGCCTTGCTAAAACCTTTTGGCGTTTCGATCGCCCCGCATACGCCTTTCATCGGCCCGGCCGCGCTCGCGACCTTGCACGTCCTGGCCGCGATGAAGGAGGTCGCCTACTTTGCCGTCATTGAGGCCGAGCCTCACATGGACATGTACGACGACAGCGGGCTCACGCGCTGGCAGCCCGCGCTCAGCGTTCCGGCCGGTCCTGGCCTGGGCTTCGATCCGGATCCGGCCTATCTGCAAAGATATGGTCTGGACCTCTAGGACGGAGGACGGAGGATGGTTGCCAGTGACAGCTTTGCCGAGTTCCTGCGCGAGCAGCTCGCTCCGCTCGGCCGCGTCACGATGCGGCGCATGTTCGGCAAGACCGGCGTGTTCTGCGACGGGCTGATGCTCGGGATGGTGAGGGACAACACGCTCTACTTCCGGGTTGATGACGGCAACCGGGCGGTCTTCAAGGAAGCCGAATCCTTTCCGCCCCTCAACTACGAGAAGAAGGGCGGCACCATAGACCTCGCCTTTTGGCGCGCGCCGGAGCGATTGTTCGACGAACCCGATGAGCTTGTCACGTGGGCGCAAGCAGCGCTGGCAGCGGCGCGTCGGGTCGCCGCCAAGAAAGCATGGAATGCTTCGCGGAGCCTGTCATCGGGCGGCCATTCGGCCGACCCGTTGGCGGGCGATGACGACTGAGAGTATGGCGCGGTGATCGCATGAGCACGTCATTGCGAGCGAACGGGTCGCACGAATGCGCGCCCGAT
>Ga0137415_10004804_pt1 | contig 13362 bp, 9 predicted proteins | sample CZODoug3_1_1_16f_FD_183082 | JGI IMG/M metagenome (GOLD analysis project Ga0137415, IMG submission 183082) | Vadose zone soil fungal communities from Angelo Coast Range Reserve, California, USA - CZODoug3_1_1_16fungal (Hybrid Assembly) | ecosystem: Environmental > Terrestrial > Soil > Vadose... | reverse complement strand
CAATGGGCCGCGGCGAGCCTCTCGGAGCAGACCCGGCTCAACGGCCGCCAGGGCGTGCGCTACGTCCTGCAGGAGGGAATGACGGTGCTCGATCCGCACACCATGGCCGAGGTAGCGGCCGACGCACAGACGCTCGGTGAGATCATGTTCCGCGGCAACATCGTGATGAAGGGCTACCTGAAGAATGCGGCCGCAACTGCCCAGGCGTTCGCGGGCGGCTGGTTCCACACCGGGGATCTCGCGGTGCTGGAGCCGGACCGCTACGTGAAGATCAAGGACCGCAGCAAGGACGTGATCATCTCCGGCGGCGAGAACATCAGCTCCCTGGAGGTCGAGGATGCGCTCTACCGCCATCCCGCGGTGATGGCCTGCGCAGTGGTGGCGCGGCCCGATCCGAAATGGGGTGAGACGCCGCTCGCCTTCGTCGAGCTCAAGAGCGGCGTCACGGTGAGCGCCGCCGAGCTCATCGGGCATTGCCGCAGCCTGCTGGCGGCCTACAAGGTGCCGCGCGAGGTGCGCTTCGAGGACATCCCGAAGACTTCCACCGGCAAGATCCAGAAGTTCGTGCTGCGCCAGCGGGCGAGATCGACCAGTGCGATCGAATGAGGAGACCACCATGACGACTGCCGCGGAGCCACTGGTGAGGCGCGACCCGGACCCGCTGGTGAGGCGCGACCGGGACACGCGCGGCGTGGCTATTCTGACACTCAATCGCCCTCAGGCCTTCAACGCGCTGTCCGAGGCGATGCTGGCCGCGATGCAGCGCGAGCTCGATGCGATCGCGGGCGATGAGGCGGTGCGCGTCGTGGTGCTCGCGGCGGAAGGCCGGGCGTTCTGCGCCGGCCATGACCTGAAGGAGATGCGCGCGCAACCCTCGCTCGAGTACTACCGCGGACTGTTCGCGCAGTGCACGCGCATGATGCTCACGCTGCGGCGCCTGCCGGTGCCGGTGATCGCGCGCGTACAGGGTATCGCCACCGCCGCGGGCTGCCAGCTGGTCGCGCAGTGCGACCTGGCCGTAGCTTCCAGCGCCGCGAGGTTCGCGGTCAGCGGCGTGAACCTCGGGCTATTCTGCTCGACGCCGAGCGTACCGCTGTCGCGCAACGTCGCGCGCAAGGCGGCGTTCGAAATGCTGGTGACGGGCGACTTCATCGACGCTGCACAGGCGCAGGCGCGCGGACTCGTGAACCGGGTCGTCGAGCCCGAGCGCCTCGATGCGGAGATCGAGACGCTGGTGGCGAGCATCGTCGCCAAGCCGCGCGCGGTGGTGGCCATGGGCAAGGAGCTGTTCTACCGGCAGGGGGAGCTCGGCATCGAGGCCGCGTACGAGGCGGCCGGTGAGACCATGGCCTGCAACATGATGGAGGCAGCGGCGCTGGAGGGCGTGCAGGCATTCATCGAGAAGCGCAAACCGCGCTGGTGACCCTGCGGCAGCACCGACCCCATGCAACGCACCGCGTGGCCAGGCGACAACGCCCGGCAGCTGTTGACGCTGGGCATTGCGCTCGCGGCATTCTTGAGGCCTGAGCCGTCGCCCGTGCGGGCCGAAACACCCGACGACGTCGCGCTCGCGCGGGATCTCATGATCCCGATGCGCGATGGTGTCAAGCTCGCCGCCGACGTCTATCGGCCGGCACGGAGCGGGGTGCCCATCGAAGGCAGGTTCCCGGCGCTGTTGATGCGCACGCCGTACGACAAGGAGGTGCGCGCAGCGCCCTTCGCACAGTACTTCGCTTCCCGCGGCTACGTCGTGGTCGTGCAGGACGTGCGTGCGCGCTACAAGTCGCAGGGCCATTGGCGGCCGCTGTATGACGATGGCCTTGACGGCTACGACACGACGCAGTGGATCGGACATCAGCCCTGGTCCGACGGCGGCATCGGCACGGTCGGAACATCGTACGAAGGCGGAACGCAGCATGCGCTCGCGATCGCCGATGCACCGTTCGTCAAGGCGATGATCCCGCTGTTTTCGATGTCGGACGTCGGTCGCTATGGACTGCGGCACAACGGCGCGTTCGAGCTGCGCTGGGTCAACTGGGTCTTCTCGATGGGAGACCCGGGGGGCCAGCCGAACCTCGTGGCGGCCGCGCGCGCCGCCAGCGATCCGGCTGCGGCGCCCGCGCTCGCAGATCTCGTCAACCATGTGCCCGAATACGTGCGTGCCTTGCCCTTGCGCGCCGGCGACACCCCCCTCAAGTTCGCGCCCGACTACGAAAAGTGGCTGGCGGATGTGATGAGTCACGGGGGCGACGACCCGGTGTTCAAGGGGATGGGGGTCGAGGTCGTCGATCACCTGGCTGACTACAAGGACATTCCCGTCTACCACGTCACCGGCTGGTACGATTCCTGGGCGCTGCAGGTGGCGAACCTCAACTATGTAGGCCTGCGCGACCGCAAGAAGAGCCAGCAGCGCCTGATTGTCGGACCCTGGACTCATAGCCGGCCGAACCTCAGCTATGCCGGAGACGCTCAGTTCACGCCCGACGCGGCCATCGATCTCAACGCCTTCCAGCAGCGCTGGTTCGATCACTGGCTGAAGGGTGTCGACAATGGTGTCGACCGCGAGGCACCGGTGCGCATCTATGTCATGGGCGGCGGTGACGGGCATAAGACCGCCGAGGGCCGGGTGTTCGTCGGGGGGTACTGGCGCGATGAACGGGAGTGGCCGCTCGCCCGGTCGACGCCGACGGCGTACTACCTGCACGCCGACGGGGTGCTCTCGCCCGACAAGCCCGTACCGCATGAACCGGTGACCTACCGCTTCGATCCACACAATCCGGTACCCACGCTCGGTGGCAACCTCTCGTCCCAGGGGGCGCTCGCGACCGCGGGCGCGACGGATCAGCACTGCCGACCCGCTGTGTGGACCTGTACGGACTCGAATCCGCTGTCGGCGCGCAATGATGTGCTCGTGTTTCAGACGCCGCCCCTGACGCGGGACCTAGAAGTAACCGGACGCCTGATCGTTCGGCTGTGGGCGGCTTCGGACTCGCCCGATACCGATTTCACCGCCAAGCTCATCGATGTGTACCCACCGAATGCCGACTTCCCGGGCGGCATCGAGCTCAACATCGGCGACAGCATCGTGCGCGCGCGCTACCGCAACGGCCCGGCCAAGGCCGAGATGCTTCAACCCGGGAAGCCCTACGAGTTTACGATCGAGATGTATCCGACTTCGCTAATCTTCAGGCACGGCCACCGGATCCGGCTGGACATCTCCAGCAGCAACTTTCCGCGCTTCGACGTCAATCCGAATACCGGCGAGCCCCTGAACGACAACCGGCGCTGGCGGATCGCGGAGAACTCGGTCTACTTCGATCCCGCACACCCCTCACGCATTGTGCTGCCACTCGTTCCCGCAGGTTCCCCATAGCGTAGCGCGTGCGGTCGCGCATTCCCGCGCGACGATCCGAGAGGCCGTCGCGGCGGGCGGAGTGCCGGTGGGCGTGGCCGATCCTATGATGCCGTGGTGCCGGAGAGCCCAGCATGGCGATCGACTTCACGCTGAATCAGCAGCGCTCCAGCTACCGCGGCGATCCCTCCATGCCGCTGTTGTGGTATCTGCGCGATCACGCGCGCCTCACCGGCACGAAGTTCGGCTGTGGAATCGGTTACTGCGGAGCGTGCACCGTCCACATTGATGGCGCGGCCACGCGCTCATGTGTCACCCCCATGTCACAGGTGGCGGGGCGCGGCGTCACCACCATCGAGGGGCTCGCGCGGGGCGGCCGGCTGCATCCGGTGCAGCAGGCCTGGATCGACGAAGACGTTCCCCAGTGCGGCTATTGCCAGGCCGGCCAGATCATGGCTGCGGTCGACCTGTTGGCCCGTAAGCCCCAACCGAGCGAGGGCGACCTCGCCGCCCTGACGAACCTGTGCCGCTGCGGCACCTATCCGCGCATCCGCAAGGCGATCCGTCGGGCGGCGGCGCAGTTGCAGGGCGAGCCCCGGTGAGCGCGCTGCGCAGCACCGGCGCGCTCTCGCGCCGCGATTTTCTCAGCGTGTCAACGAGCGCTGCCGGCGCACTGATGGTGTCATGGCCCTGGCCGTGCGCGCCAGGAGCGCAACCCGCCGGGAGCCGCTCGCTCGGCGCGTTCGTTCGCATCGAGGCCGATGGTCGCGTCGTGATCGGAGCACGCGGCTGCGAGATCGGGCAGGGCGTCAAGACCTCGCTCCCCATGCTGATCGCCGAGGAGCTGGATGTTCCCTGGTCGGCCGTCACGGTGGAGCAACTCCCCTACGGTCTCATCGCCAGCCACGACGCGCCGGGCTACACCTCACGATACGGTCCTCAGGGTGCGGGCGGGAGCACCAGCATTCCGGACGGGTGGAAGGAGCTGCGGCAGGCCGGCGCGCGGGTGCGGTGGCTGCTGGTGCAGGCGGCCGCCCGGATCTGGCGGCAGCCGGCCGATCAGCTCCGGACCCACGATGCGCACGTGTTGCATCCGGACGGACGCAGCCTGAGCTACGCGCAGCTCGCGGCGCGCGCCGCCACGCTCACCCCGGCGCCTGCAGAGGTGCCTCTGAAGCCGCGGGGCGGGTATCGCATCATCGGCCAACCCACCCGGGTGACGGATGCGCGTGAGATCGTGACCGGTGCAGCGGCTTACGGGATCGACGCCGCCATCCCGGGTGCCCTCACGGCACTCATCGCGCGTTGCCCGTACTTCGATGGCGCCGTCGCGCACGTTGACGATGCCCAGGCGCGACGGGTTCCAGGCGTCCGGCAGGTCTTCCGGATCCCCGGGCCCCAGCCCGGTGCCGTGCTGGATCGAAACCTCGCGGCAGGTGTGGCGGTGGTGGCGGATGATTTCTGGTCGGCGCGCAAGGGTCGCGAAGCGCTGCGCATCACCTGGACTCAAGGACCCGGTGCACAGGATTCCTCGGCCGCGCTCGAGCGCCGCGCGGCCGCGGCGCTGGCGACGCGGGGAAAAATCGCGCGCCAGGATGGCGAGCTCGAAGCAGCACGCCAGGCAGCGGCCCGTGTCGTGGAAGCGGTGTATGTCATGCCGCTGCTCGCGCATGCGACCATGGAGCCGCCGAACGCGCTCATCGTGCTGCGGCCGAAGCGGGCGCTGCTCGTGGCCTCGTTGCAAAGCCCCGGCGACGCATCCCGCATGATCAGTGCGATGACCGGGATCGCCCGCCCGGATATCGAGATCCGGCTGCGGCGTGTGGGTGGCGGCTTCGGCCGGGGGCTGCAGAACGACTTCGTCGCGGAAGCGGTGCTCGTGGCTCAGACGGCCAAGGCAGCGGTGAAAGTCATCTGGACGCGCGAAGATGATCTGCAGAACGATTTCTACCGGCCGTTCGGGCTGCACCAACTGACGGCAACACTCGATGCTCAGGGTCGGGTCAGCAGCTGGGCGCATCGGGTCGCTGCCACGCCGCGCAAGTATCGGGCGGCGGGGATGGAGGAGGAGTCCGACTGGATCGGCTGCGCCGATCCCGATGGTTTCCCGGCCGGCTGCGTGGCCAACTATCTGTCCGAGTTCATGGCGGTCGAATTCGGTCTGGCGCGCGGTTGGGTGCGCGGGCCGTTGCCGACGTTCTCGGCGTTTCCGGTGCAGAGCTTCGTGGACGAGGTCGCGCTCGCCGCCGGCGCGGATCCCTTGGCGCTGCGGCTCGAGCTGCTGGGCGCGCCACGCGAGCTGGCGTATCGAGACCACGGCGGACCGACACTGCATACCGGACGCCTCGCTGGCGTGTTGAGGCGCGCGGCACAGGAGATCGGCTACGGCCGCAAGCTCCCCCCGGAGCACGGGATCGGTCTGGCCAGTCACTTCACCCATGGCGGATACGTCGCGCACGCGTTCGAGGTAGCCGTGTCGGCGGCGGGCGAGCTCGAGGTGGTGCGGTGTGTCTGTGCGGTGGACGTCGGGGAGGTCGTCAACCCGCTCGGGGTCGAGGCGCAGATGATGGGGGCGACGATCGACGGCCTCTCGACCGCTCTCAACCTGCAGATCACCGTCAAGGACGGGCGCATCGAGCAGTCCAACTTCCCCGATTACCCGCTGCTGCGCATGGCGGCGGCACCGGACGTCGCAGTGCACCTCGTCGCTTCGGAATTCCCGCCCTCCGGTGCCGGGGAGATGGGAATGCCCACCGTCGCCCCCGCGCTGGTCAACGCCATTTTTGCCGCGAGCGGCAAGCGCATCCGCCGTCTGCCAGTCGGCGATCAGCTCAAGGGCTCGACGGCGCGCTCTTGACGCCGCCCGGGAACGGTGCGTGCACATCCATGTGTTGAGTCACGGCCGGCATCGGATACTTGAGGCCGCTGGCGCAATTGAACAGCACCACCCGCTCGCTCGGGCGTAGCTTGCCGCCCGCGGCCGCCTGCAGGTAGGCCGCGTAGGTCGCCGCGCCCTCGGGGCTGAGGAGCAGCCCATCCCGTGATCCCACGTGCTGCCGGGCGGACTCGATGTCCGAGTCCGGCACCGCGAGCGCGCAGCCGCCGCTGTCGCGCAGCGCGCGCAGGATCAGGAAATCGCCCAGCGCCGCCGGCACGCGGATACCCGCCGCGATCGTGCGGGCATTCTCCCAGGGGACGGCGGTGTTCTCCCCGGCATCGAATGCGCGCACGATCGGCGCGCAGCCGCTGGATTGAACCGCGATGAGCCGCGGCAGGGGACCTGAAATCCAACCGAGGGTCAGCAGCTCCTGCCACGCTTTCCACATGCCGATCAGACCGGTGCCGCCACCGGTCGGATAGAACACGACATCCGGCAGCCGCCACTGCAGCTGCACCGCCAGCTCCAGTCCCATGGTCTTCTTGCCTTCGATCCGATACGGCTCCTTCAGCGTCGACATGTCGAACCAGCCGAACTGCGGCTTGCCCAACTCGACCAGGCGGGCGCAATCGTTGATCAGGCCGTTGACACGCCACACCGTCGCGCCCTGCAGGGCGATCTCGCTGAGGTTGATTTCGGGGGTGTCGTCCGGGCAGAAGCAATACGCCTCGATGCCGGCGCGCGCGGCGTAGGCGGCGAGCGCCGCACCGGCGTTGCCATTGGTCGGAATCGCAATGCGCCGCACGCCGTGGGCCTTCGCCATCGATACCGCCACGCACAGGCCGCGCGCCTTGAACGAACCGGTCGGCAGGCGAGCCTCGTCCTTGACCATGGGAGCCATGAACCCGGCGGGCCGTTGGCTGTTGGTCAGAGGCACCAGCGGTGTTTCCACCTCACCCAGGCTGACGATGTGAGCCGGCTCAGCGACCGGCAGCAGTTCGCGCCACCGCCACAGGCCCGCCGGACGTGCCGCGATCTCTTCCCGCGGCACCGTACGCCCGAGGGCATCCAGGTCATAGCGCGCCAGCAGCGGCTTGTTCGCCGCCGACAGACCGTGCAACCTCGCGATGTCGTACCGTTGCGCGCTGACACTGCACTCCAGGTGCGTCGCATACGAATAGCGCACGGGGGCTCCTCGAGTCAGGGACGGCGGTCCCGATCGCCGGCTTTGTGATACAAGGGCGCGATGACGCACGAGCCGCCGCGCACCTCGCAGCCGCAACTGGTCCGCGCGATTGGCCGCTGGAGCATGGTAGCACTCGCGGTCAACAGCATCCTCGGCAGCGGCATCTTCGGGTTGCCCTCGGTAGTTGCCGGACTGGTTGGGCAGGCGAGTCCCGCCGCCGTGCTGATCGCCGGCGCGGGCATGGCGGTCATTATCGCCTGCTACGCGGAAGTTGCGTCCCAGTTCACCGAGACCGGCGGCACCTATCTGTATGTGCGCCATGCCTTCGGCAGGTTCGCAGGCCTGCAGGTGGGTTGGCTGATGCTGCTCAGCCGCCTGACGGCGTGCGCCGCCGGGGTGAATCTGCTGGTCATTTACCTGGGGGAATTCTGGCCCGCGGCGACCCAGCCGCTGCCGAGACTCATGGTCATCGCCGTGTTTCTCGGCAGCCTCGCAGCCGTGAACTATCGCGGCGTGGCAGCGGGCACGCTCGTCAGCAATGCAACCGTGGTGGCGAAGCTGCTGGCGCTGGGAATGGTATGCGTGGCGGGGGTGCTTTACCTGTCGGTCCATCCGCGAGTCGCAGCGACGCCGGTGGCCGCATCGGTGGATGGCTGGTTGCAGGCGATGCTGCTGCTGCTGTTTGCCTACGGTGGCTATGAAGCCGCGCTCAACCCGATGGGCGAGGCGCGCGATCCACGACGGGATGCGGCCTTCGCTTTGTTCGTGGCACTCCTTATTCTTACTGCGCTGTATGCGGTGCTGCAGCTGATCGTGATCGGGGTGCTGGTGGACGCCGCGCACAGCGCCCGGCCGCTGGCGGATGCGGCCCGGGTGGTCATCGGGCCGGCGGGCGCAGCGCTCATTTCCGCCGGGGCATTGATTTCGGTCTACGGCTACATCAGCGCCAACATGCTGACCGGGCCGCGCGGGATCTTCGCGCTCGCCGAACGGGGCGAATTTCCGGCCTGGTTCGCCGCCGTACACCAGCGATTCCGCACGCCACATTGCTCGATCGTGGTATTTGCGTTGCTGCTGTGGGCCTTCTCCCAGTTCGCAAGCTTTTCCTGGAACGTCACGCTCTCGGCCGTGGCGCGGCTGTTCTTCTACGCTGCAGTGTGCCTCGCGGTTCCGGCTCTGCGCCGCATGCAACCCGCAGCCGCGCTCTGGCGTCTGCCCGGCGGACTTATCCTTCCGGTCCTCGGCGTGGTGATCTGCGCCGTGCTCCTCACGCGGGTGGATTTCAGCAAATCGCTCATCCTCCTCGTCACGGTCGGCGCCGCCAGTGCGAATTGGCTCGTGGTCAGGCGTCGGATCTGAAGGGCTACAACCAGGCGGGTCGCGTGCCGGCGTGCCGGTCGCGCGAGGAATCGCACGGCGTCGCCGGCGCCGGCGACGGGGCGAGCGGCTTTCTGAATTTCAGGATCACCTGGTCGGTTTGTCCGCGAACCGCCGCATCGAACACGCGCAGCTGGTGTGTGTCGTGCGGATTGCGCAGCACATCGCTGTGCGCTTCGAGCCGGAATCCCGCTGCTTGCGCGCGCCGGATGATGACTTCGGGGTCTATGCGATGCAGCGTTTCGGTGTCACGCACCTCGGATCCGGCTTGCGCGACGTGGTCGATCACCAGCAGCTCGCCGCCGGGCTTGAGCGCGTCGAACAGCGCCTGCGTGACCTGCGGCACGTCCGCCGGCCCCATGAAGGAGTCGTACAGGTCGTGGAAATTGAGTGACGTCCAGATGAGGTCGACCGGCTCGGGCGGCCGGAACCGGCCCACCGGCCCGGTCATGACGCTCACGTTGGCGTAGCTGCCGTCGTGCTCGACGACACGGGTCCCGGCGGTCTCCTCGGGCGCGCAGTTCTTCAGTTGCTCCTCGGGCAGGAAGGCGTACACGTGTCCGGTGTTGCCGACGATGCGGCTGAATAGTCGCGTGAAGTAAGCTCCTCCTGACATGAAATCCGCCACCCGGTCCCCGGGCCTTACGCCTGCGAATGCCAGCACCTCGGCCGGCCGGCGCTGCGCGTCGCGCGCTACCTGCGCCGGCGGGCGGGCAGGATCCGCGATCGCCCTTGCAACGTAGTCCGGAACCACACCCGCGGCATGCCCCGGAATGGGTCCCGGCACTGTCAACGCCGCCAGCAGCACGCCGGCGCAGCTGATCACACGAGTCATGTTGCATCTCCCGCGGGCGCCATGCCCTTTCAGTCGTGCCACTCTACGAGTTAAAGTGCACTTCAAGTCAAGCGGGCGGGAGCAGAAAGATGCGCGAGTTTTCGATCGGTGAGGTCGCGCGGGAAGCGGGACTGTCGACCTCGGCACTGCGGTACTATGAAAGAGCCGGCCTCCTGCCGGCGCCCCCCCGCAGATCCAGGCAGCGCCGCTACAGCGAGGCGATCTTCGGGCGGATCTATCTCATCAGGCTCGCGCTCGAAGCGGGCTTCACGATCGGCGAGACCCGGCTGTTCCTGTCCGGCTTCTCCGAGCAGACGCCTCCGGCGGCGCGCTGGCGTGCCCTGGCCGCGCGCAAGCTGGAAGAAGTCAACGCCCTGATGGACCGGGCAGGGCGGATGAAGTTACTCCTGGAGACCAGCTTCCAGTGCCGTTGCCCGCGCCTGGAGGACTGCGAGCAATTCCTGCGCTCGGCGAAGCGCAAGCAGGCCGTGGATCACGCATAGGCGCGGCGGACATCCTGCCGCCGCGCCCCAATCCCGCCTAGAACTTGTAATCCAACCCCGTCGAGAAGCCCATGATGCGACACCCGCCCCAGGTCGTGGGGCCTGCCGAACTGCCGTCGGTAAAGACGGTGTGGGTACCGTCGTGACAGTCGGTCGTGAGTCCGCGCCCACCGGCACCCAGGTCGTAGTGCGCATTGCCATGGTTGATGGTGAGCGCGCTGTCGAAGTACCAGTACAGCTGCTTATCCAGGTTGTGCTTCCAGGCGATGGTGTACATGTCGGCGGTGTTATCCGTCGAGGTCGGGTTGTAGTTATGCTGGCCACCCGGATCCCCCGGCGTCCTTGCAGCGTGGGCCCAGCCGATGCTCACCGTGTCGTTCGGCGTGACCTTCTGAGTGGCGGCGAACCAGGTGCCGTTGCGCTCGCGCTCGTTCTGGAACCTCAGGGCCGAGGGCACATCGCGCGTCATCCGCTCGTATATGCCGCTGACCGTGAGTCCGACGGGGAAGGCGTACTGCGCACCGACCTTCCAGGCGGTCTCGTTGGCGATGTCCGTGAGATAGGGGGGCGAGGCGATGGCCGCGAATTCCGGGAACTCCGCCACGATCGTGGCAAAGGTGCCCCAGTCGAGATTTGGGTCGCAGCTGGGCCCGGTAAAGTCGGGCGGGTTGCAGCCTGAAGCCAGGACGCCGTAGGTCAGGCTGTTCGAGCCGATGCCGTCGCTGTTGCGATTGACATCCTTGTGCCGCTCCCAGGCCGCCGTCGCATAGAACGGGCCGGTCTCGAACCTCAGGTCGATGCTGTAGGCATCGCTGAAGCCGCCGTCGTCGCAGTTGAGCAGCAGGTTGCCGCTGCCCGGCATATTGCCGCCGCTGCAATCGGGCGAGCCGGCCGACTGAATCACATTGTCGTAGGTGCGGTTCGCGCCGGGTGACACCAGCAGGTCGACATTGAAGAGGCCACCGAGTTTCGGCGACTCGTAGGTGATCGAATGGTCGAGGCGCGTCATGAATTCCACGCGATTGTCGCCGCCGGTGTTACCCATGACCACCGTGTAATCTCCGAGCATTCCCGAGAAGGGATTCAGGCGGTCGGTCGACTTCTTGTAGGGCGAATACATAGTGCCGAACTTCAGCGAGCCCCAGCCCTTGTCCTGCAGGCCGACGAAGGTATCGCCCAGCCCGATGGCGCCGGTCACCGCGTTCGACTGCTGCACGTAGGAGGTCCTGAGTCCGGGCTGGGCGGTGAGTGCCAGAGAGGTCTCCACCTGCACGATGAAATCCGTGCTGGTGTCGGCAATCTTGTGCGAGAAGCGGTAGCCGATCTGCGATTTGTTGGTGGACAGCGCCGGCAGGTAGCCGAGCCGGCCGACCGGACCGCCCTTGAGTCCCCCTTGCACAGGGGCCGAGTTCGGGTTGGTGGGATCGGAGAGGCTCCAATGGTAGGCCTGCATTCCCGCGATGCCCTTGGTCACGTCGTCGAAGGACACATCCAGCGTGCCGTAGAAGCCCTTAAGAAATGCCGCCAGCTTGGGCTCCCCGCCCTTTTCCTTGTAGTCCTTCATGAAAGCATCGAACTTCGGCTCCGCGGGTGGTCCTGCGGGCTTGGCTGCGGCCGCCGCGGCGGCCGCAGCTTGCTGCTCCTCTTTCTTGGCCAGCGCGTCGACCTGCTGATTGAGCTCATCGATCCGCTGTTTCAGGATGCGGATCTGCTCCTTGAGCGCCGGGTCGTCGGCGGCGCGGCTTGGAGTGGGATAAGAGGCGATGGCCAGCACCCCCGCGAGCGCCGCGAACCATAATCTAGGCGCCTTGGTAGTAAGCATTGCAAGATCCTCCTCGAGCATAGTGTTGTTCGTATGACTCTCTCATCGGTGCGGCTCCCGCCGCTGACCGCGGCGCGAGTCTGCTTGCTGCTCTTGCGGCTTGTTGACCTGTGTCGTTTCCCCCTACGCGGGATCTAAAGCGGCGGAATAAGGCCGGCGCCCCGCGCCCAGCGGTACTTGGCTCCCAGCACTGCGACCGGGATCTCGGTCGAGTAGGCATAGGCCGGGATGCCGTGCTGATAGAGGAATTCGGCGGCTTCCTCCACCTCGACATCACCGGCGAGCGAGGCGACCACGGGTTTCACGAAGCCCTTGGCGCGCATTTCTTCCACGACCTGCGCCATGAGCCGCGCAAACACCATGGGTGGAGTGATGATGGTGTGCCAGTAGCCGAGGATGAGCGCGTGGATGCGCGCATCCTCGAGACCGAGGCGCACGGTGTTCTGATAGGTGGTCGGCGGCTCACCCCCGGTGATATCGACCGGATTGCCGGCCGCGCCGAAGGGCGGAATGAACTTGCGGAAAGCCGCGTCGAGGTCGGGGGGCATGGCCATCAACGAGAGCCCGTTGTCCACGCAGGCGTCGGAGAGCAGCACACCCGACCCTCCGGCTCCGGTAATGATCACTACGTTGTTGCCCTTGGGTGTCGGCAACACCGGTATGGCGCGCGCGAAATCAAGCAGATCGCGCAGTGAGCGCGCACGGATGACGCCGGCCTGGCGGAAGATGTCGTCGTAGATCTTGTCGTTGCCGGCTAGCGCACCGGTGTGCGAGCTCGCCGCGCGCGCGCCCTGACTGGTGCGACCGGCCTTGAGAACCACCACCGGCTTCTTTTTCGAGACCCGCTGGGCGACTTCGGCGAACGCGCGACCGTCCTTCAGATCTTCGAGGTGCTGGGCAATGATCTGCGTGTTGTCGTCCTGCTCGAAAAACGTGAGCAGATCGTCCTCGTCGATGTCCGACTTGTTGCCCAGGCCGACGATGGCCGACACCCCCATCTTCGCCGAGCGTGAGAAACCGATGATCGCCATGCCGATGCCGCCTGACTGGGAGGAAAGCGCAGCGGCACCCTTGACGTCATAAGCCGTACAGAAGGTCGCACAGAGGTTCTTCGGAGTGTAGTAGAAGCCGTAGATATTCGGGCCCATGAGGCGGATGTCGTACTTGCGGGCGATGGCCACCAGCTCTTCCTGGCCCGCCACGTTGCCGGTTTCGGCAAATCCCGACGGAATCAGCACCGCGCCGGGGATCTTCTTCTCGCCCACCTCGACCAGCGCCTGGGCGACGAACTTGGCCGGAATGGCGAACACCGCCACGTCGATGATGCCCGGGACATCCTTGACGCTCTTGTAGGCCTTCTTGCCCATGATCGAGTCGGCGCTCGGGTGGATCGGATAGATCGCGCCCTG